>Ga0187772_10001109_pt1 | contig 12562 bp, 8 predicted proteins | sample 0116_SJ02_MP15_2_FD_133137 | JGI IMG/M metagenome (GOLD analysis project Ga0187772, IMG submission 133137) | Tropical peat soil microbial communities from peatlands in Department of Meta, Colombia - 0116_SJ02_MP15_20_MG | ecosystem: Environmental > Terrestrial > Soil > Wetlands > Peat | place... | reverse complement strand
TTTTCGCGAAATCGTTGTATGTGAAGCTCTCTTCCAGAGTCACCCCCACCTTTGGGACCGCTGGCTGGTTGTTGAATTTGAGCCAGAAGGCTTCGAGCAGCTCCTTTGCCTCCTGCCACGTCAGCGTCCCATCTTCCATATCCCGTCTGTAGAATGGCAAGAGGTGCTGATCCAAGCGGCCAGGGGTAAACGAATCCCAAGGGTTTGTTTCATAGGTCACTCCGACGTGAACAAACCAATAATGCTGGAGGGCCTCCCAGAAGTTGCGGGGCGCATGGGTTGGGACTCTCCGGCATATTTCAGCCATCTGGAGGAGTTCTCTCTTCCTCTGGGCTGTTTGTTCTAGCCTCGCCATCTCCTCGAGTTTCGTCGCATACCTGTTGGCGTACGCCACAATTGCATCGGCAGCGATTTCCATTGCCTTCAGCTCCTGCTTCCTGCTGTCGTATACTGGACTCGAGGGATCAAGGCCAGCCAACACATCATGAATCTCCTTCTTGATGTTCAGCACACCCGTCTCGAAGATTCTGCCTCCCCCCGCCGTGTGCCCTGGCGCTCTCTGTTCCATGAACTCGGTGAAGATTCCGGCCTCGTAGGCATCTTTCCAATCATCTGAGAGGCTGGAAAACATGAGATCCCTCATCGAAGTGCCCTTCCAGAATGGTTTGACTTCCTTCTCGTACAACTCCCTTGTCTTTTTGTCCACCCTGTAAGGCATGTTGGTTCTCGAGTCAAGCGTCTCCAAATCTGAAATGCTGTGAATAGAAATCTCTGGGTAGGTTGGGACCTCGTTGGGGCCAGTCCCTCTCAGACCCACGATCAGCTGTCCGTCTTCTATCGGGATGCTAACTCTTTCCAGAAGGTACTTGAAAGCCAGAGAGCGCAGAACAGGACCAGATTTCCCCTTCGCCTGCTTGCTCTTGTAAAATTGAGTGATAAGTGCTGCTCTTTCCCCGGAGACCCTAACGGCTGCACCAACACTCTCTCGCCTAAGTCTTGCGATCCTTCCATTGAGGGGTCTGACCACATCCCTTCTTCGGGCCATCTCTTTGCGGGTCTGCTCCGTCGCTCCCGCTTGGCGGGACTCCAGCAAGTTCTCCCTACGGGTTGTGCGATTATCACAGCGTTCCTCTGAACCTTTTGCCTAATAGCTTAGGTCGAGCCATATTCTGCCACATACAGGTGCCGGGGCGAGGCCATCGATTGCCTGAAAGCGCCCATTTGGTTTGGAGGTTTGCGGAGTATCAGAAGATTCTAGCCTGAACAGGATGCTACAGCCAGAGATCAGGAAACCAATCAGAACTCAAATGTCGCGAAAAGCATTAAAGAAGTAGACCAACCGAATCGAACAGTTGCCTGCCCAATATGACGTAATCGTGATCGGAGCAGGAATCATGGGGGTTGCGTCAGCGTACCATCTAAAGAAAAACAACCCCGGCAAGCGGATCCTGGTGGTCGACAGATATGGCGCACCGGGCCAGGGGAACACGGGAAGAAGCAACGCCTCTTTCAGAAACACCTTCTCCTCTTCTGACAACCAAATTCTTTCGAATAGCACCATAGATTTCTTCATTCACGTACAGGAAAAACGAAACGTCGACATAGGTCTCCAGAAGCTTGGATATCTTTGGCTGATGGACGAAACACAGCTCTCCAGGAGTGAGCCCTACCTGCAGAGGATGGAGAGGAACGGAATCAAAATCGGCAGGTACGAAAAGGAGGACCTTAGACGTCTCCTACCAAGCATGGCATCAGAGTTCGGGTCGAATGAGGAAGCGGCACTGATGGAGCTCCCTCCCGTTGATGGTGGCATTTTTGGGCCCAAATGCGGGAGATTAGATCCGGACAGACTTGTCCGCTTCTATGCCCGAGAGTTCACGAATTTGGGCGGAGAGTTCGCCTTCAACACGGAGGCCAGTTCTATAATGGTCGGTCCATCGAAGCGGCTGGGCAAAGAGGGGGAACCGTTCGTCTGGCAGGACCTCAAAATCGAAGGAGTCCTTGTGCACGGTGTGTCTGACGAGGCACTTCGTGCGGAAACGGTGGTGCTCGCAGGAGGAGCTTGGGAAAACGAGCTACTGGAGCCCATAGGGGTGCTTTGCAACGTCAAGGCGAAGAAAAGGCAGCTCTTCAGCATCCAGGCAAAGGGAGCGGAACTGGAGCGGCTGCTTCACTCGAGTGGTTTCAATGAGCTGGGCCTGTTGCCCTTTGTAATTCTTCCCAAGTCGGGTGTACACTTCAAACCCGTGAGCGAAGAGAACGTCTTCTGGGTAGCCTGTGAGGACGAAATCAACCGTCCATTCATAAATCTACCAGAGCACGACCTCGAAAAGTACAGGGCAGAAAGAGACTATTATGAAAAAAGCATCTACCCGATTCTGGCATCGTACTTCCCTGAATTCAGAGATTGCCCAATAAAGGCCATGTGGGCGGGCCTCTACGCGTACAACGCGCCTGATTGCCTGCCGTATGCGTTCAGAGAAAATAATCTGATAGTTGTGGGAGGCGACAGTGGCAGCGGCATGATGAAAGGGGATTCACTTGGAAGAATAGTGAACTCCCTTTATCGCGAGGAAGATGAGACGTTGCTTTATGGCGAGGTTCCATATCGCACCTCTAAACTGAGTTTCGAAAAAAGGGATGTAGAAAGAGAGGAGTGGGTCATCTAATCCTTTGCTAATAACGAGAAATCTATTCGGAGAATGTGGTTTTAGTTATGGCCGCAGCTTAGGGTCACAGCTTTAATAATGCACTACGCGTAACTGTAGGGCGTTGCCGCTCTCGGGCGGAATACTTCGTCTAGGACGGACACGTGGGATAGGCAGAACTGCGGCGGTCCTTATCGTGATTGTGATTCTGGTGGTCGCAGCCGGAGCTGCATATTTCCTCGCGACCAGTGGTCCGCAGAGCACGACGGGGCCCACAAGTTCGAGCGTCACGAGCACAAGTTCTACAAGCAGCAGCGCTACAACCGGGCCTACTACCACTACTACGACCACGACCACATCTAGTGTCCAGATCCCTTCGACTCTCACCTACGAAACATCGGAAACGGCCCAGTTCCTGGATCCGCAAGTAATGTATGACATTTACGGGTCGTCCGTTGTTCCAATGAATGTCTACGAACCCCTGTTCTCGTACAGCGGGACCAATGGCGTGAACGTGGGTCCTTGGCTGGCGCAGAACTACAATCTGTCGGATGGTGGGCACACGTTGTCTCTGACACTAAGAAGCGGAATCACTTTTGCGGATGGCGAACCATTCAACTCTTCGGCCGTGTATTTCACATACAACAGGATTCTTGTGATGGATGGGAGCGCCCCAATTGGGCACGGGACACAGGCCTCATGGATTCTCCAGCAACTGCTGAACATAAGTCTGAGTACGACTCTGTGCGCGTGCAACCAGGTTTATGGGACTCAGTACGCTCAAGATGTAATCGCGGAGCACTTTGTACAGATTACGGGACCCCAGACCCTGGAACTTCATATAATGAATCCTAACTCAGCCCTGCTATACTTCCTGGCGCATCCCGTGTCAGACATAGTCGCTCCTGGCTTTGTCATGCAACACGACTTGGCGTTGTGGAGCCAGTCGAGCAATGACTACCAGCTCCCGTACCCAACGTTGTCGGGGAACGAAACTCAGAAGACGAATGAGTATATGATTGATTATCAGGCAACGTGCAACACTGGTGCTACCCCGAAGGGGTGCGCACAAACATACCTAGACAATTCTGCAGATGGTTCCCAGGCAGGAACTGGACCGTATTCGGTACAGAGCGTCAATACCGCTTCCAACATAATCACCCTTAGTGCGAATCCGAACTATTGGGGCGGGCCAACCGGAAACACCCATGCTCAGATCCAGACGATTATCTACAAGTACGTGCCTGATCAGACAACTAGAGAGATTGATTTGCAGAATGCGGCTGCCTCAGGGCAAGCCATGGTCGTCGATGTCGCCCCGACAAACATCTACGACGTCGCCGACAGAAGCACTTGGCTCAATCAGAATCAGCTCATCTCGAGCATTCCCGGCGTCACCATATACGGCCCGTACACGCAATACGCAACCTGGTTCATCCCTCTGGATACCAATGTAACCAATCCATTTACCGGTACCTACTACTCGTTTCAGCCCTTCGCTGACTACAGATTGAGGCTGGCATTCGCCGATTCAGTAAACTTAACTCTGATCAACGAACAGGTGAACAACAAACTCGGCACGGTAGCGAACAGCATTCTTCCGCCGGGCATCCCACCCTCCGGGACGAATGTGTCGTCGTCCAAGGTCCCATATTCCTACAACCCCGACATGGTACAGGAATTGCTCTTGGACGCAATGATGCACCCGATTGCTCATTTCAACTATGAGAACGGGACTGCGGCTCCCTCCGGCGTGTTCAGTAACGCCTTCGGCTGCACCGCCCTCAACAGCGCAGGGACCTGCGACCATGCGATTCCGCAAACTATACCGCTTGTCTACGCCACCGGTGATACCATTGACGAGGCGATACTGAACCAGATCGCAGGTACGATAAACAACGTAAGCACGACCTATAACATGGGCCTTTCGGTTCAGGTCACCCCTCTCCCCTGCGGTCAGATGACGAGCGAGGCTTTCTCTGGACAGGTTTACTCGTGGGCGGAGTCGTGTTTCGGCTGGTATGACGACTATCCATGGGCACTCGACTTCTTTGAGCCCATAGTTGCACCGGGCGGCATCTACGCAGCGCCGGAAGGTTGGAACACCAACCAGATGGGCGAATATTGGAACGCCGCGTTGCACGCCAACTCACAACAGGACATGACTGCTTTGATTAGCTCCATCAATTCAATGAACGCTCTGGCGAACGAGCAGGTATCGAACATCTGGACGTTTTACCCGGACATCTATATGGTGATGACGTCCAACATCAAAGGATTCGATTTCAACCCGGCATTCTACACTACAGGCCAGCCATCGCAGATGGCTTTCCTATACTAGTTGTATACGGTTTGGAATCCCATCCATAAGAGCACTCTAGTTCGAGCGACTCACGGCAAGGCGTGACCTTCGCTTGAGACTCTACGAATACGTGCTAAGGAGGATTCTCTTCATGGTATTTGTTCTCCTGGCACTCAGCATACTGATATTCTATCTGACAAGGGGACTTCTACCTCCTACAACGGCGCTAGCTCCCTACATTAATCCAAGGCTGACTGATGCAGGCAAGCTTTCGATCGCGCGCGCTGTCGGCGTTGCCACATCAACCTGCCCCTCGTTCACAGATTTCGCGTCGCTGCAGAGTGGATGCGTAACACCCCTGTGGACGCAATACTTCTTCTGGCTGAAGAATGTGCTTGTGGGTAACTGGGGGTACACCCTCCTGCCTGGAATCTCGGGTACTGAATCGACCTGGAGTGTTTTCTTTGGAAGGTTCCCGTACACGGCCGAACTCGATATAGTAGCCGCGGTCCTCACCTTCCTGATTGGAGTCCCACTCGGGATTGTATCGGCGACTCACAACAACAAGCTACCAGACCACCTTTCGAGAATCGTCTCGCTGGGAGGCTATTCGATTCCTCAGTTCTGGTTCGGGGCGATGCTGCTGATTGTCTTCGTGCTGTACCTGCGGATCGGAGGTCTGGGCCTTCTGCCCGCGTCCGGTGCCCTTGGGACAACCTGCGCGCTTTGTTTCGGCAATCCAGGGAACATCACCGCCTACACAGGCGTTCCCCTGTTGGACGCTCTGCTTTCTCTGAACCTACCATACTTTTGGGACAGCGTAGTCGCAATAATACTGCCTGCCCTGACGCTGGCTATCACCTCCCTTGGTCTGCTCACCAGAATAGTTCGCTCCAACATGATGGAGGTACTAAGGCAGGATTACATCACGATGGCCAGATCGAAGGGATTGAAGGAGCGCTCAATCATCTACAGCCATGCTCTTAGGAATGCAATTCTGCCGGCCATAACTGTCGCCGGACTTCTCGTTACTTACCTTATCGGAGGCTCAGTCATCGTCGAGATTGTCTTCTCTTGGCCAGGCGTCGGGAGCGCCGCCCTCGTGGCTGCCGATGTCTTGGACATCAACTTCTTGGAGCTTTTCGTCCTGGTGGCAGGAGTGATAATAGTCGTGACGAACCTAGTTGTCGATATTCTCTACGCCGTGCTTGACCCGAGGATAAGATATTGAGGTTACAAAATGGGACAAACTGAGAAGAACTCCGTGGAAAGCCGAAGGCGACACTCGGAGCTCCGATTTGCCCTTCACCTCCTCAGGCAGAATCCGATTGTGATGGCAGGATTAGTCATATCCGTCGCAACGGTGGTGCTGGCTCTGCTCTCTAATCTTCTCGTGAATGGAGCGAGTTGGCATCAGCAGGCGCTGACCCTTAGGCTTTGTTGGAACAATCCCGCCTTCAGCTGGCCCGTCACCAACTTGTTCAACTGCGCAGGCCAGGTCTATCCCCTCGGGACGGACGCGTACGGGAGAAGCCTTCTCCAGATGATAATTCTGGCGATCCCAATTGACCTGCAAATTGCGCTTGAAGTTGTCGCGTCTGCCGTTGCAATCGGTGTCATTTTCGGAAGCCTCGCGGCTTACATGGGAGGTTTGATTGACGAAATCATACTCAGGATAACAGACATTTTCCTGGCTGTCCCATGGATACTCCTCGCGATAGTTCTGATAGTGGTGTTGGGCAGATCGCTCACAACGCTGACGCTGGCCGTCATCATAACCTGGTGGCCCTGGTACGTTCGCCTGATGAGGTCTCAGGTAATCGGCGAGAAGGAGAAACTGTATGTCGAGAGGCTCAGAATGATGGGCGCTGGGTGGCCGAGGATACTCTTCAGGCATGTGATACCGAATTCGATTTATCCGATTCTCGTGCAATCCACTCTTGACATCGGCTCTGTGATACTCACTGTTTCGGCACTGACTTTCATAGGTCTGACGCCAAACCCGCTGCTCCCTGAGCTAGGGAACCTGTCCAATCAGGGGATTGAGTACTTCTTCACGGCTCCTTGGCTGATAGTCTTCCCGGGCCTTACCATTCTGATAATCTCCTTAGGCTTCAACCTCCTCGGTGACGGGATAAGGGACATTTTCGATCCGAGGCTGAGAAGATGAGCCAGCCCAACACCCAGGAAGGAGGAGACGATGTCCTAAGCATACAGGAACTCAAACTGAAATTCCACACCTATGCGGGGGAAGTGAGTGCGCTCGACGGAATCGGGCTCTCTATCAAGAAGGGTGAACTTTTCGGTCTCGTGGGCGAGAGCGGATGTGGAAAGTCCGTAACCGCCCTAGCCATTGCCGGACTCCTGCCGCCGAATGCAGAGATAACTGGTGGTGACGTCATTCTCGATGGGAAGAACGTTCTGGCCCTAAAGCCGGAGGAAATGAGGCTTGCAAGACTGAAAGACATCGCGATGATATTTCAAGATCCAATGACCTACCTCAACCCCGTGCTCACCATCGGCAGTCAAATGGCTGAGATTCCCCGAGCCGAGCCGAAACTCTTCATTTCAATTCTGGTCACTCACAGGCTCCGACAGATTGACAAGCAGGTGAACGGCGCAAAGCCCGATCCAGGACTCCTGGCAGAGCGCAAGGCCCTCGCGCACGCGCTCGATTCCCAGAACCTAAGACGAAAAGAAATGGACCAGTTGACAAAATCTTACGCCATATCCCTACTCAAATCTGTTAGGCTCCCAGAGCCCGAGAAAGTCTACAAAATGTACCCCTTCGAATTGTCTGGGGGGATGCGCCAGAGGGTGATGATCGCGATGGCCATGATGAGAAGGCCGAAACTGCTGCTGGCCGACGAGATAACAACTGCACTCGACGTCACAGTTCAGGCGCAAATACTTCATCTGCTGAAGGACCTTAGGAGCGAGATAAACACCTCAGTCCTGTTGATAACTCACGACCTCGCCATTGTGGCAGAGGTCTGCGATAGGGTGGCAGTAATGTACGCGGGAAACATTGTCGAGGTAGCGGAGGTAGACGAGCTTTTCAGGAACCCGCTCCATCCCTACACCAAGGGGCTGCTTGCCTCAGTGCCGAGAGCCGATTTGGCCAAGACACCAGACTCAATCGAGGGCTCTGTTCCTGACCTACTCTCGCCTCCCAGTGGCTGCCGGTTCCATCCCAGATGCCCGAAGGCGTTTGAGAAATGCCCTTCGAGGAAACCCTCGATGATTGCGGCTGCTCCGAACCATTACGTCTCATGCTTCCTCTATGGTGGATAAAATGGACGGCACAACGATACTCGAGACAACCGGGCTTGCCAAATGGTTCCCCGTCCGTGGGGGACGCTTCTCTGAAAAATCGTACCTTCGTGCAGTCGACGGAGTAACCCTCTCCATTCGCAAGGGAGAGACTCTGGGGCTCGTCGGGGAGTCTGGGTGTGGCAAGACAACTTTCGGGAGGGCGATCATGAGGTTGACGGAACCCTCCGGTGGCTCCATAGTTTTCGACGGAGAAGACATATCAAAACTGCATGGTAGGAGTCTCAAGCGCGTCAGGAGAAAGATGCAGATGGTCTTTCAAGACCCTTATGCGTCTCTCGACCCCAGACAGAGGGTCAGGTCCACGCTCCTCGAGCCGATGCTGATTCACAGAATCACGTCTTCGAAGGCTGAGGCCGAAAGGCTTGCGGAAGACCTGATAGAGAAGGTTGGTTTGAACCAAGACCACCTGTCCCGATTCCCTCACGAGTTCTCTGGCGGTCAGAGGCAGAGGATAACAATAGCCGCCGCCCTGGCCGTCAAGCCCACGTTCGTGGTCCTGGATGAGCCGACCTCCTCGCTGGACGTGTCCGTGCAGGCTCAGATACTAAGGCTTCTCAAGAAGCTCCAGGAGGAGTTTGGCCTCACCTACCTCTTCATTTCCCACAATATGGCCGTCATCAGGCAGGTGTGCGACAGGACTGCCGTAATGTACCTTGGCCGCATGGTTGAACTCGCAGACACCAAGACTTTGTTTGAGAACCCCAAACATCCTTACACCAAGGCGCTCCTCACCTCGGTTCCCACTCCAGACCCCACGAGGCGGAAGGAACTCGCTGTCCTCGAGGGGGACGTACCCAGCGCGGTAGGGATTCCCAAGGACTGTCGTTTCAGGAGCCGTTGCGCCTTCGCCACCGAAAAGTGCGGGATTTCCCCTCCACTGGTGGAAGTGGAAAAGAACCACTGGATCGAGTGCCACTATGACATAGATTTCGATTCCCACGCTCGACGAGAACTCAGACAAGGAAGCTAGCATGCGGTGAGTTTCGGAATTCTGGACGCTGCCTACTTCCCCTTTCTGGGGAATAGGTCTAGAGGAATCATAGTGCCGACGACCCAATTCGGTTTATCGACTATCTCATGGATTCTCAGATCGGCTGCTACACTGCAAAGTATGTACGCATCCTCCCTGGTGAGCCCGTACTCCTTGCAGAGGTGGGCGATCATGTGCCTGACCGACTGCTTCGCGGCTTCCCATAGATCGGGTGAGATTCCCGTCGTACCGTAGAATCCTCTTCTTGATTTCCTGTCATCCGGGACGATATACTGCGGAGAAGAGAGCCTGAGATTCTTGATGACGTCGAACCTGACCGTCGCTTCGCCTGGGCATTCGATGGCAGTCACACAGACTTCACCGTCCCCCTGAGCAGCATGCAGGTCCCCGAGGGAGAAGAGAGCCCCCTCTGTCCACACGGGGAGTATCAACCTGCTCCCGCTGGTGAGATGCCTGTTGTCCATATTCCCGCCGTGGGGTCCGGGAGGCATCGTCTCGTGGTAGCCTGGCTCCCTGGGGGCAACCCCGTATACTCCACAGAAAGGCCTGATCGGGATGCTTATTCCATTCCTGAACGGGGCCCTGGTACGATTGCTAAGGTCCCATATGTGGAGGTAGGGCTTTTCGAACTCCTCAAGGAGCCCGGAGCCCGGCATTATGGCGGACCACCCCCACTTCGCGGGGGTGACTTTCATCACGTCGACCACAAGGGCGTCCCCGACCTTCGCCCCCAGGACTTCAACAGGGCCAGCCAGAGGGTAAAGCTTGTCCCAATCCAGTCTTGATATTACATCGACTCTGCTCTCTTCGGTGATTTGGGATGAAGTGACTTCGTTGACCTTGAAAGTCACCTTTTCTCCCGGCCTTACCTGGATGACTGGTTTGTGTTGTCTGCTCCACTTGTAATGGAACGAGTCCAGTCCTACAACGTTCCTTCCGGGCAAATGTAACTGGCACACTGCTTGGAGTATTGAACGTTTTGGGACATGGCCGGAATGAGATCCGTCCCGTGATGGCGAGCAAACCCCTAGGAATCATTTTAACCGCTGTTCCTGGCTGGTGGGTTCATCCTTGGGGGCTCTCGAAATCCGGAGGGCGAAGACCGTCACGTGGAAACCGCCAAAAGGGTGGACACGCATCAGGACGATAGAATCTCACACAGGCGGAGAACCGCTTCGACTGGTGGTCGAGGGATGGCCCAAAATTCCTGGGAACACCATGCTTGCGAAGAGGAGCTACGCGAAGAAGCACCACGACAATCTAAGGCGCCTGATAATGCGGGAACCAAGAGGACATTGGGACATGTACGGGGCTGTCCTCACTGAACCGGTGGCCGAGGGAAGCGATTTCGGTGTTTTGTTTATGCACAACGAAGGATTCTCGACCATGTGCGGGCACGGGGTGATAGCCGTGGTCACATCGCTGCTGGACTTGAGAATAGCCCGCTTAGTCGGGGGGAGGAGGGCATTACGGCTGGACACGCCTGCCGGGTTAGTCATCGCCGAGCCGCGGATGGTTGGCAATACGGTGAAGAGCGTGGCTTTCGAGAACGTCCCGTCCTTCGTCCTAGCAAAGGATCAGTACGTCGAAGTCGATGGACTCGGTTCTGTAAGGTACGATCTGGTGTTCGGCGGGGCTTTCTATGCATACTGTGATTCGAAGGATTTGCACGTTGATCTGGTACCGCGCGATTCGCGCCGGCTGGTCGATATCGGGATGCGGGTCAAGAGGGCAGTGGTTGAAACCACAAAGATTCGGCACCCGACGGACAGTGAACTGGGCTTCCTCTATGGCACCATCATTAGTAAGAGGGTTGGAGGCTCTTCGGCCGACATCCGAAACGTCTGCATCTTCGCAGACGGTCAGATAGACCGGTCTCCGACTGGGACTGGTGTGAGCGGCAGGGTGGCGCTGGAGCATCTGAGGGGTAACCTGCCGATCGGCCGGACGATAACAGTGGAAAGCATAGTGGGGTCTGCGTTCAAGGGAACACCAGTGAGAGAGACCAAGGTTGGCGAGTTTGACGCGGTAGTCCCCCGGATCGAGGGCTCGGCGTGGACATCGGGCCAGTGCGAGTTCTGGTTGGATCCCCACGACCAATTCAACGAAGGCTTCCTAGTAGGATGAAATGGGCCTCGCAGAGCCTACCTCCGATTGATAGCATGGAGCCAGGCTATCTTTACATAAGCTACAGCCAGTCATCCGAGTGGGAACAAGGGTGAGAATTACCGAAGTCGCCGTACATCGGGTCGACCTCCCACTCCGCGAGGGCGCATACAAATGGTCAGGAGGTAACGAAGTTCGAGTTTTCGATTCTACAGTCGTAGCAGTGTCGACTGACGCGGGGGTCACTGGATACGGCGAGGTCTGCCCACTGGGGCCCGCCTATCTCCCCGCCTACGCTGAAGGGGCGCGGGTCGGAATGGAGAAGGTTGGGCCGACTCTGTTAGGTCTGGATCCAACTCAGGTCGGCGTAATAGACCGTGAAATGGACAGGGCATTGCGTGGTCATCCTTACGTGAAATCAGCACTTGACATGGCCTGCTGGGACATCCTTGGCAAGACGTCAAAACAGCCGATCACTACACTATTGGGAGGCAGATATGGAGAGGATTTCCCCCTGTACCGCGCTATCTCGCAAGAACGCCCCTCTCTGATGGCTGAGATGGTGGCCAAGTATCGGGCGGAAGGATACACGAAGTTCCAGCTGAAGGTGGGGGGAGTGCCTGCCGATGACGTATCTCGTATCAAGGAATGTAGGGCGGCCCTCCAGCCTCGGGATGTTCTGGTCGCTGATGCGAACACAGGATGGTCCCAGCACCAGGCGCTCTGGGTGGCCGACGCCGTTCGGTCAACAGACGTTTACATAGAGCAACCATGTCAGACATACGAAGAATGCCTGGCCGTGCGAAGGCATACTGACAAGCCGTTTGTTCTGGATGAGATCATGGACAGCCTTTCCGTCGTTTCAAGGGGAGTTCATGACCAGGCGATGGACATAGTGAACCTGAAGATCTCGAAGGTTGGCGGGCTCACAAAGGCGAGAGAAATACGCGACTATTGCGTCAGATCAGGCATCGCCCTGACCATAGAAGACACTTGGGGAGGGGACATAGTCACTGCAGCGATTGCGGCGTTGGCCCAAAGTACCCCTACGGAATACCTGTTCTCGACGACAGATTTCAACAGCTATGTTACGAGAAGCATCGCTGAGAACGCCCCCGAGAGACACCAAGGGAGAATGAAGGCGCCGACAGGCCCTGGGCTCGGGATTGCTCCACGGAT
>Ga0187772_10001107_pt1 | contig 12579 bp, 9 predicted proteins | sample 0116_SJ02_MP15_2_FD_133137 | JGI IMG/M metagenome (GOLD analysis project Ga0187772, IMG submission 133137) | Tropical peat soil microbial communities from peatlands in Department of Meta, Colombia - 0116_SJ02_MP15_20_MG | ecosystem: Environmental > Terrestrial > Soil > Wetlands > Peat | place... | reverse complement strand
TTTCCTAAAACCATGATCAGCTTGGAATTCACGTCTCCTCTTTCCAGGGGGGAGTTTTCTACGTAGACCCTGAGTCCAAATTGCATTTTCTACAAGAGCCTTTACACCACTTGATTTTAGTTTCTTTGGTATAGTTGCCCAACCTTTTCCTTTGGTAACGCGATTGTCCCATAGATTACGCATAACCCAGGATTCTTCGTTTATTGCTTCTCCTGATTTTTTTCTAAAATCCATCCAATCAGCTAACGCATTATATGCTTCTGGCGAAATGTATGTTGTATATTGTTCTTCCTCTCCAGCATAAACTAAAATCTTTGCTGCCAACAGATTATTATGATCTTTGTCATAGAGTGGACAAATATGTCCCCAACGAAGATAGTCCCAGGCACCAAGCCTTATACCAGAAGACACCACTGTATATACAATTGGTTTTATTCTTCTATCTGGGTATTCTATAATCTTGCGTATTTCTTCGATAGTTGGAGAACGGTCATCTGCCCATTTTCTTCCCTTTGGAAGACCTCTTGTTATTTTCTTCCAAGAAATAAGAATGTCATTCATTTCTGTGAAGAGTTTTATTGCTTTAACATAATTTCTGATAGTTGAGCCTGTGATTTCCTTTCTATCTACACGCTCTTTTTGTATTTGTACAAAGCTCACGATGCTTCTAAACACCCAATTACTATCGTTTCTCCCCTTTTCAGCAAACAGCCTACAACGCTCTTGTATAGTAGCACCTTCAATTCCAATGAAGGAGAAAAATCGCTGTAGTCTTGTGGTATATCTATCCCTGGTCACCGGAGAGTTCATTGCATATAGGAACAGTGAATAGGGGTCTTCTGATTCGGAATATTCTAGCACTCTTTTTCTTTCACCATTTTATTTGTAGAACCCACTAAAAAGGAGTGATATCACGGTGGGCCCAAGGGGGTTTGAACCCCTGGCCGACCGGTTATGAGCCGGTCGCTCTACCAGGCTGAGCTATGGGCCCGTAAATAAAAAGACGATAAGCTGCAAGGTATAAAGGTTTTGACAAACCTATCAATTCAGGAAAATAAATAGTGGTGCCTCGCAGAGTATGCCCATACAATATGTTAGCTTAGCAGTACCGGCCGACGTACTTCTCCTGTACAGAATCGAGCAGTTTGTTCTGTGCCCCCAACGAGTTGAAGCCTGCATCGAACACTGACTCTATCTTGTCTGAAGAAACGTTCTCCAGAACACTCCTCCACATTCCTGCATGTCTAATGTCTGCTTCTTTATGTATCTCAAAGTAGTTAGTAGCATCGCTATTATCGATCCCGTAATACTCCATTAAACCATTGATCTTTGATGTACTGATTTTGGGCAATTCACTCTCATATGCATACATCGCTGCTGCCGCTTCCTCGAGGGACAATTTTGTCAGGCTGTTTAGGGTAAGAACAGCTTCTCTTGTCTTAGAAGCGGATACATGATTTAATAATTCATCCCTTGAAACGCCAAGGGATAGAGCAAACTTCATCCAAGCATTAACATGATCAGATTCTTCCATAAAGTTTTGCGCAAGCTCGCCTTCCAGAGAAGGATCATTCGTAAGACCTTGAATATTTCGAACAAATTCAGGGACCGCTTTTACTAGCTCAAAGTACTCCTTAGAATAGCCTAGAAGATGATTGGCAGTCAACTTTCCCTCAGACCACATCTGATAAAAGGGGTGTTTGAGCAAACTTTGCTTCTCGATTTCAAGATTTAATCGTTCTACTACGCCAGTCATGCCAACATCAATCAACAACGGTGATGTAAAAACCTTATGTATTTTCATATTGGGCGTTCAACTATATTCGTATTGTATCACGGCTAGTTGATAGCGCGATAGTAACTAGGGAAAATGGAGAAGCGGATACAACTAAAGCGTCCTATAATAAAGATGACGCGTAGAACGATGGAACTCGAGCGCTAATTTTTTGTTTCTCTCGGCCCTTCCAAAGGGCAAGAAAAGATTTTATTTAATGTTACATCCAACAAATTCGATGCTCCGGTGGTGTAGTAGCTGATAACGGCTGCATAATCCGGTCAAGCATTGTGGCCTTTCGAGTCGCAGATCCCGGGTTCAAATCCCGGCCGGAGCAATAATGAATCTTCGTTTACAGATTACTAAATATCCTATAGTCAATAGTTTGTGAAAGCATTAATATTCTCTGTATTTCAAGAAATTACGGGCAAGACCGGATCTGAATAGAAGAAATACGGAGGCTAATCCATTAATGGAGTTATTTAGCCAATATTTGTTGAAAATAGATGAAGCCCTTAGTCGAGAACTCGATCTTTACTCTTGGTCCGAATTTTATGCTCCATTGAGGTATGCCTGCGATGGCGGCAAACGAATTCGACCACTGATCCTCTTGCTCTCCGCTGAGAGCATAAAAGCAAAAACTGTAGGTCCTCCAAATGTCATTGAAAACGATGATGCGTTTATGGCTGCTTCTGCTATAGAACTGCTCCATACAGAGTCTGTAATTCACGATGATATCATAGATGAGGAAAACCTTCGACGTGGCAAACCATCCTTTCATATCAAGTATGGCTACAATAATAGTATCCTAACTGCTGATTTTGTTCTAGGGATTATTCTTAATATTGGATCGAAGCTACAGGATTCGCGTGTATCCCGAGAACTTTCAAGAGCTGCAATAAAGATGACAGAAGGTGAAATAATGGAAATTAAATTAGGTAAAAACAGTAAAGTTGAAGAGGACGACTACATAAAAGTTCTTGAGCATAAGACTGGCTCGCTTTTCGAAGCATCGGCAAAAATAGGAGCCATACTATCAGGTGGTATGGAAGATGAGATACATGCTATGGCTACATTTGGTAGCTTACTTGGAATTGCTTACCAAATTCATGACGATTTAATGGATTGGAGTAATGAAGATAGGCTTTTTAACCTGTTGATAAAGAAAAATGGCCAGTCCAGAGAATTTGTTGAACGAATGGAAGATCTATATTTGTCATACTCAACCAAGGCTAAAAATGAGTTACGGAAGATTCGCGACACTACACCTAAGAGACAATTGGAACGCTTGACCGATCTAGCTTCGCTTGAGTTCTAGATAGTTAGTTATTGCACATACACTTGTTCAAACTAACTGTAGCATGAATGAACCACAATATTTTACGTAAATTTATAGCTTAATGAGCGTTGAACGGGACAAGAACTGCAACAGGAGCAACACCAGCATGTGAAGAATTGGACAAAGCAACAGGAGTGGGTTTAACTAAATGAAACGATGACGAAGGGGGTACTACTGGACCTATACTACCAAACTGAGGGACAGCCTTTGATGCGAACTCCAAAATTGGTCCATACCAGATGCCAAAACCTACAATAAATATGATGGAGAATATTAGTACGCCAGCTATAGCCCTAGGTTCCTTAACTTTGGTCATATCGGGTCCTTGCTCCATATACATCTTTTTTATGATCCAAGCATAATAAGCAAGAGAAAGTGCACTGTTTAGCAAGCCAGCGATTGCAAGATATGGCGCCCACGCTACGATGGAACCACTATTAATTGCCGCTCCAAACACCAATAATTTGCTCCAGAAACCAACGAGAGGAGGAAGACCGGCAAGTGAAAGCAAGGAAATTGATAATGCTATAGCAGTGATTGGCATGCGATGACCTAGGCCACTATATCGTTCAAGGCTATAGCTAGCCAAAGCGGTAGCAACAGCTGCAGCAGCTATGAATGCAGCGGATTTCATCACTGCATGACTTATTATGTAAAAAAGGGAACCGGCTAGAGCCTGGTTTGAGTACGGGGCCAGCGCAAAACCTATCAAGATATATCCAGCCTGTGCAATGCTAGAATAAGCAAGAATTCTTGGTACACTTTTTTGAACCAAAGCTGCAAGGTTCCCAAGTGTCATTGTAAATATCGCTATTACAGCGAGAGTAGACGTCCAATCTGGATGCAATACAAACATCCCTAACACAACTACACGAAGCGCCGCCGCAAACCCCGCTTTTTTCGTTCCGGCAGCTAGAAAACCACCTATTGTGGTAGGCGCACCCTCATATGCGTCAGGCAACCACATATGAAATGGAACAAGCCCAATTTTGAACCCGAACCCGGCTACAAACAATGCGATCGCAAGAAGGCCCACTGGGATCAGGTCTTTCTGGAGATGAGCCAGTGCGTGTATCGCTCCACCTATGTTAGTTGTGCCGGTTATACCGTAGACAAGACCAATTGCAAAAACTAGAATTGCTGAAGACAATGCACCAAACATGAAATATTTTATCGCAGCTTCGTTTGAGATCGGATCCCGTTTTGAAAACGCAGCCAACGCATACGTAGGCAGTGACATCAATTCCCACGCAACGAATAACATTACGAGATCGGTAGAATAAGCAATAAGTACCATCCCTATGCTTGAAAGTAATATGAGAGAGTAATACGCAGCAGGGTTTGCTTTACCTTTCATATAATCCCAAGAAGATGCAGTTGTCATGATTGAAACAATCAACAATGAGACTGCAAAAAATGAACCAAAAATATCATCTGAAAGTACACCTGGTCCAAATGCAACGGCAGGCATCACTTGTCCGGTTGCTACACGGATAATAACGATCCCTATTGTCAAGATTAATGCACCAAAGGCGATCGCACAGTAAAGCTTGTTATTAGAACCCCTTTCTTTTTTAAGTGCGTCAATTACCGGGATTCCAAGCCCTACTGCTCCAAGTACTACAGTCACGAGGAGAGGCGTCGAAAGTTCAACCATTCTGCAATAACCTATCCCTATAGCAAAAGCAGCATTATAATAAGCATAATGCCAACTCCAAATACAAACAAGTAAGTTTGAGTTATACCTGTCTGTCCCGCCTTTACTACCTTAGAGAATAATGCCATCAAATATTCAAATGTGTGATTTATGCCGTCCATGACAATAATCTCAAAGTATCTCCAAACAATACGATAGATTGCCACGGGTCCTATGACAGCACCCCAATAAATCGCTGAATTAAGGTACCATCTATTGTAAAGGAACTTCCATATAGCCCTCGTAACACCATTCTTAGAGACAATCTGCGGATCCATTTTCCTTGAAATATAAAACATATATCCCAGAAATCCTCCTACTGCAAACGCTCCAAATGATGCAGCTGCAGCAATAGGATTAAGACCAAGGAATAGCTTGGTCTGCATGTGTGGCTGGACAATATGAGTAGTCGTACTCTCTAAAAGCTGCTTTTGTTCTGTTATCCCAAAGTAATTAGCAAGATAACCTGTAAATATATGCTGAAGCTCTGCACCAAAGGCAAATCCAACCACTCCAAAAGCTATAGTTCCTACTGCTAGAATTGCAAAAGGAACCCACACTATCGGGCTCACTTCATGAAGTGGGTGCCCGGTTTTCTCTAGTTGCTCCAGATGATCGCTCTTCTTACCAAAGAATGTCATACCAATCATTCTAAATGAATAAAAGGCAGTCATCATTGCTACTACCACAGCGATTATGAAAAGTGGTAGTGTATGAACGTAGCCTGATTCTAAAACAGATGCAAATATGGCGTCTTTGCTCCAAAATCCTAGCGTGACCAGAGGTGCCGCTGCTAGAGACAATGCTGCAAGCAGCATGAAAATGTAGGTTTTTTTCATATATTTGCGCATTCCCCCCATGTCAGTCATAAACCTAGAACCAACAACGTGAAGCAGCGCCCCTGAACCCATGAATAATGCGGCTTTAAACATAGCATGGCTTATCAATTGAAAGAATCCTGCAGTATAACCTTCAGCAAAGTTAGTGGAAAGCCCTGCTATCCCTATGGCCATCATCATGTAACCTATTTGAGAACCAGTCGAATACGCAAGAACCTTCTTGATCTCTGGATTTGCAATAGCCTGTGATGCGAGAAGAAATGCAGTAAAAGCCCCTACCCATGCAACCACCTCAAAGAATTGTGCCATACCAAATGCGGCAAGCGCAAAGAACAAGGGAGCTATTCTAGCTACTAGAAATACGCCGGCCTTGACCATTGTAGCAGCATGAATTAGCGCCGAAACAGAAGCTGGACCAGTCATAGCTTCGAGTAGCCATTCATTCAACGGAAATTGTGCAGACTTGCCTATTGCACCACCAAATAGTAATATTGCAGCAGGCACAAGGAGGTGCTGATGCGCCATCTGCACTGCCCATGCCTGATTTTGGAGCAACTCCTTAAAGCCAAATGTTCCTGAATACATGAAAATCAAGAACATACCTGCAAGCATCATTGTGTCTCCTGCTTTTGTCATCAAGAATGCTTTCACCCCAGAGTGAGATGGGGAAGCCCACATTGCAATTCCTCCCGCTCGGTGGCCTTCTCTTCCAACAAAGTCCTTTTTCTTGTCCTCGTACCAAAAGCCTACAAGAGCATATGATGCAAGACCCACCCCTTCCCAACCAAAAAAGAGCATCAGCAGATTATCTGATAAAACGATCAGTTGCATAGACCCAATAAAGAAGAGCATAAAAAACCAGTATCTTGTAAGGTCTCTCTCACCATGCATATACCCTGTGGAATACACAAAGATCAAAAATGAGATCCAGCCCACAAGATTGGCCATAATTACCGACAACGGATCGGCCAGTACACCGGCCTTTATGTTCAAAACTCCAATCCAATTTACCTGGCTATGTACTTCGCTCCCAGAGAACGCTAATGGAAGTAAGGTTGTAGCTGAGACTGCACTGGCAAGAGCAAGACCAACAGCAGTATAATCTCTTATCCTGATGCCAGCACGAGCAACTCCCGCAATTATAGCTGCGCCAATGAAAGGAAAAATCCACACTAGCCAAACATTTACCGCGATCCCTCCGAAACCTATTATTTCAGCCATTTTTTAAACCCACCATGTGTTCTGATTTCATTTCTAGGTAACTGGTGTATCCTACGCCACCGTTGTCACTTCTTCCTGCTGCAACAGAATTGAACACTGTGTTGCTGCTCCGTCCATAACCAGACTTGAAGACTATATTGTTTGCGACCGGAACTGCATGGCCAGACCCTCCTTGCTGTGACGACGGAAGCACTGCCGGCGAGTTATGAATGAATCCATAACCAGACTTGAAGACTATGTTCTTTGCGACCGGAACTGCATGGCCAGACCCTCCTGGCTGTGGCAGTGGAACTATCCCCTGTGAGTTCTGGAACTGTGGCAATGGAACTACTCCCGGTGTGTTATGAAACATTCCTTGGACGTATGTCGTTATAGGGGTAAGCAATGGAGCCGGGTAGACTCCTATAATAAGTGTCACGCCGGCTAGGACGGCCATTGTTATTGTAATATATCTTCCAGAGTCTCGCACGTTAACCAATTCTTTCGGAATCTTGCCGAAGAAGATACGCTTGTACATCCAGAGTAAATAAGCAGAAGACAAAACCGTTGTCAATATACCAAATCCAAACAATGCAATTCTAAGCGAATTTGCGTCGTGAACGCCCGTCTGCAAGACACCGTTGAAAAGGATCCATTCAGACATAAATCCGCTTGTAGGAGGAATACCAAAAAGTGTAAGCACACCAATCATTGCGATAACCGCGGTGTACGGCATCTTCCCGGCGAGGCCGCCTAGCTTTGACATGTTAGTAGTGCCAGTCTGCAAGCTAATTGACCCAGCCATCATGAAGAGGATTGCCTTACCAAGACCGCTTGTTACATACAATAGCGTTACTCCCGTGACTCCAAGAACGCTCGCCGAACCAATGCCAAATAAAATGTAACCCATATTGCTCATAGTTGAGTATGCAAGCACTTTTCTGATATCGTCTTGCATGAGTGCCATCGCCCCACCATAGATCATGGTGGCAAGTCCCCAGATGTTAACATAAAGACTGTATTGGGCATAGTTTCCACCCAAGAGATCCAACCATATTCGCAGAAAACCGTACGTCGCAATCCCAACTAGCATGATTGCGACTGGAGTAGGTGAGCCTGCTTGAGAGGACGGAACCCACGGGTGTAGAAGAAACCCACCTAGTTTTACGCCCAGGCCCATTACAACAGCAAAAATTATGATCGGCACCCATTGGACAGGAATTTGTGACTCATGAGCTCTGACTGTACTATAATCAAAACCTCCTGCGAAAAAACCAATTGCTAACAAACCAAGCAACAACACGACCGAGCCCACGTGCGTCCAGAAAAAGAACATCAGAGCGGTCCTATGTCTCGAACCATAACCATAAAACGCTATAAGAAAGAATGGCACAAGAAGGACTAATTCAAAAAACACATAGAATTCAATCAAGTTGGTCGCAAGGATCATGGCAAGTGTTCCCATTGCAAATACCATATACAGTGCAAAGTAAAGTCCCAGTTGCGAGTCCACATAGCGCTGCATTTCTGGTGTTGTCGTTGTTGTTAAGGGCCCACTCTCGATGTTAGAAACGCCAGTATCCTTTCGCCTTTCCTCATCTGTCACATAGGCTGGGACACCACCTACCGATGTGATTTGAGTAATATCCCCGCCTCCAAAACGAACACGGGCTTCATTAACTATTCTGCGATTCATATACGTCTTTGAATACATTATAAGAACTGTGAACCAGATGTAGTTGATAATTGCAAAAGGAAGACTAAGACCATCAAGTCTAAGACCAAAATTCCCAAATTGTCCCCAAGGATAGCTTTCTATATAAACGGAGCGTCCTCCGTTCAACATGGACGCAGGAACAAAGAGCAGACCGGTTGAAATGATCAAAACGCCTAGAGAAAACCAGGTTACCGCCCGTAGTCCAGCGATTCTAGCTAGAAAATAGGCTACCGGCGACAATAAAAGAGGCATAAAGGTCGCTGCTAAGAGGTAATACGACTCTGCCATTCTCTTACCCCCTAGCCCTTCATACTCCTGAATTCTTCAACGTCGATCTCTTTGTATAGTCTATACGCGATGATAATGATGCCCAGTCCCACTGCTACTTCTGCTGCAGCAATTGCAATTGAAAAAAGGGCAAACATTTGACCCTGCGCATTATGTAAATTTCTTGAGAAAGCAATCAAATTTAGATTGGCCGCATTAGCGATAATTTCTATCGAAAATATCATGCGTATGGCATTACGCTTGACTACCAGGCCATATATACCAATTGCAAAAAGGATAACGGCAACAATAACAAAATCAATTAATTCGTTCATTTTTCTGCTCTATATCCTCCCTGCGTGCCAACGCTAGCGCGCCAATTACCGACGCAGCTAACGTAAGCCCTAATAGTATTAGAACCGGAGCGTAATAAGTGACCATTTGCTTACCAATCGTAGCAATATCAATGGGAGGAAGATTAAATTTCATAAATCCCGTACTGCCAAGACCCGACGCTAAGAGTATAGCACCTATGCCTCCAATGAAAATGAGCAGTAGTACGATCCCCGCGATTTTTCTTCCCCGATCCTCCTTTCTTGAAAAAAGTGCTTGGGTTCGCACAAGCATAACTGTAAATATAACTAGTACTGCCACCGCTCCAACATACACCGTGATTTGGAACATTGCAACAAACGGTGAATCTAGAAGTAGAAAAAAGCCTGCAATTCCCAGCATAGATATTGCAAGTGCAATTGCGCCGTAGACAAGCTCCCGTGATTCAAGAGCAACTATTGCCGAACCTATAGTCAGAACTGCGACGGCAACAAATAAAGCATCAGCCATGATCCGAAGCACCACGATCGTGAAATTTTATATCGGCATCGTCGCCACATTTCGGCGTTAACCCAAATTGTGCCAGTTTGTAAATCGACATTTGATTTGTTATACCAGCTTCTATTTTTGTATGTGTTTTTGATTTTGATGGTAAAGAAGACGAAGATCTCAATGGACTGATAACGAACCTCCAGGTCCTAATACACCTGCGTAAATCAACGCCAATGCAACGAACATATTTACGAAGGCCAAGACTATCAACTTATACCAGCCTGTGTGCAGTAATATATCTATTCTAATTCTCGGGTTAATACCGCGTGGAAGTATCATCAACATGATTATCACGACCGTCTTTAGCAGGAACCAAAAGACAGCATTTACTGTGACGTGGTTGTAAAATCCTTGGAGAGTCAACATTTTCTCTAATGTGGGAGCAGTATTGATTGTAGGAGGTCCCAATTGAGGAGGGAAGAGAAGGGGCCCAGACCATCCGCCAAGGAATAATATCACAAACAGAGCAGCTAACGCGTATACTTTAAGATAAGATCCCAACTGAATCAAACCGTAAATCATACCTGAAGTTTCGGTTAACCAGCCTGCAACTATCTCGCTTTCTGCTTCAGGAAGATCAAAAGGCACTCTTTCCAGTTCGGCAAGAGAAGAGATAAAAAAAACAAATGCACTAATTGGGAGAAAGAAAATAAACCAAAACTGGTGTTGTGCTTTTGCAATTTCCGTAAGATTAAGCGAGCCAGCCAAAATAACGACCGACAGCGCAGAAAGAATGAAAGGGATCTCGAAAGCTATCATTTGATGTAACGCACGTAGACCACCGATGAATGGATATTTACTATTGCTTGCCCACGAGAACAGCAATGCAATTAACGGAAAGAATCCTAGTATCGCGAAGACAGCGATTAGTCCAACGTCTGTATTGGAAACCACCCAACCAGGAGCTACAGGGATCAATGCCGTCACTGCCGCTGCGGTTGCCACAAATGCGATCGGAGCTGCCCAGAATATCGGCCTGTCTGCTCCTGATGGGATAAGGATCTCTTTGGAGATCACCTTTAACCCGTCAGCCGCTAGTTGGAGTATTCCTTCACCCACGCCCCACACGCCAGCATACAATGGGCCTACCCTTAACTGCATTTTAGCCAAAAATTTGCGTTCAACAAATATTGTGGCCGCTGCAACGATTGCAGCAAATACAAAGCCGGGAAAGACGATGACTTTAAAAGGGGTAGTGTGAATCAAAAACTTTATGATAGGTAGGGTTCGAGTTGGATCGACAACCATTGATAGAAAAAGATACGGTGTCAACACCTCTCCGTTTACAGGTGGAAGAGGCAGATAGAATAATACTATAAAAATCAGAGGAAGAATTACAAGTGTTATTACAACAATAACAATAAGTATTATCCATATAATGCTTGCAAGAAAGTTGCCAAATCGAAATTCCTCTGGGACTGTGGCCATGAGATCACCTATCTGCCTCCACAGGCCAATAATTCAGGGCCCAATAGATAACCGGCATGTCTCCCATTTTTGCACCGACTAACAAATGAGGCAAAGCGAGCATATTCCTAAATGAACCCACCGATATCTTAACCCTATAAGGTTTTGGGCTTCCATCACTTATGATATAATAGCCAAGAGCACCCCTCCCAGATTCTACTCTCCTGTAAGCTTCTCCTGGTGGGCCTCTAGGATTCGACTGAAGCTTTGCCCTAACTTCGCCTGATTCAGGCATTTTGTCAAGCAACTGTCTCAAGATGTGACACGATTCTCTCATATCTAAGAACGGTACATAAGCTCTAGCAAAGGAATCAGCAGTCTTCATATACTGAACCTTAAAGTCCATCTCGTTGTAGACGTCATAGGGTTCTGCTTTTCTTATATCGTAAGGAACACCAGAGGCACGGAGGACAGAGCCGGTTACACCAAGCCTTACGGCATCTTCCTTCGTCAGGATTCCGACACCTTCGGTCCTTTGTCTCACAAGCGGATTATTGTAGAAAATATCTTCATATTCTTTTAGTCGTTTTTCGAAATAACCTATCTGTCTAAGACATCTATCTTTGAATCCGTTAGGTATGTCGTTTCGTACACCTCCTGGGATATTAAAAGCATGGGTCACTCGTGCACCACTCAGGGCCTCTAAGAGATCTATGAATAGCTCTCGATCACCTGTTGGCCACATAAACATCGTCGAATGTCCTAGAAAGATCCCGTATATAGCCAGCCAGTATAACGTATAAATCTCACGGTTTATCTCCGAGGCGATCGCTCTAATGAATTGACCTCTTCTAGGGACTTCGATTCCTGTCAGTTCTTCGACTGCCAGACTGTAAGAATATGTAATGTTAGTCGAGTCGTGAATAACGGGTCGCTCAAGGTGAGGAATATTCTGAATGAAATTTCGATATTCTGTCATCTTCTCCTCTCCGCGATGTACATAGCCTGGATCGGGGTCGCAGTGAACTATATAATCGCCATCGACTTTCACTACAAATCTGAAGTGTCCAGATCCTGGATGCTGAGGTCCTACGCTTAGAGTCATCAATCTGTCGTCATCTGACTCTTTTATGATCTGCATCCCTAGCTTCTGGGATTCATTAATTCGCTCTTCTAGATCTGCCATACTTCTGTTACTATCTTCCTTTTATTCTAAATTCCTTTCTCAAAGGAGGAATGTCTGCCCAGTCTTCAGGTAGAAGGAAGCGCTCATTTCGAGGATGTCCTTCAAAATAAACCCCAAGCATTTCGAAGGTCTCTCGTTCATGGTACTCCGCACTCTTGTAAACATTTATTAGTGTAGGAAGCCGGGCATCATCGCGGTTTGTTCGCGTCGCAAGGGAGAGAACATGGCCAGCTAAATCATCTCTCGTATACGAGCCCAGATGGTAGATC
>Ga0187772_10001106_pt1 | contig 12580 bp, 10 predicted proteins | sample 0116_SJ02_MP15_2_FD_133137 | JGI IMG/M metagenome (GOLD analysis project Ga0187772, IMG submission 133137) | Tropical peat soil microbial communities from peatlands in Department of Meta, Colombia - 0116_SJ02_MP15_20_MG | ecosystem: Environmental > Terrestrial > Soil > Wetlands > Peat | place... | reverse complement strand
GAGAAGCTGGACCTCCTGAATGACACGAAGGCGAAGCTGAGGAAGATAGTCACCACCGATCCCCTTGCCATCGGAGGGGGGAACGACAGCATCAGGGACATCATCAAGGCCTGGGAAGCCGATATCAAGTACTATGAGAATTACGCCTATGACCTCGGGCTGAGGATGGGGACTTACTACAGGGTCTCCGACGGGAAGGTGATTCCAATCAAGAACGCCCCCCCTGAAAGCGTAACTCACTCTCTGGAACAAGTCACCATTAGGAATCCCGAAGAATTTCAGCCGTATCTCAAGGAGTGGGCCGAGCTCCTGAGCGAGCCTCTGTCTGACTTCAGGAGGGTCGCCATGGACATCGAAGTTGCCAACGAGGCCGGCAGGATCCCTGACAGCGACAACCCGCGAGAGAAAGTGATTGCTGTCTCTTTTTTCAATGAGAAGGAGAAGCTAGTCCTCCTTCTTCGGGAGGGAAGGGACCACAAGGCACTGCAAGGGAGCCCCTTCGCCTACGAGGTCTTCGAGAAGGAAGAAGAATTGCTCCGGGCAGTGTTCTCCAAGATGATGGACTATCCCGTGATTGTAACCTTCAACGGCGACGACTTCGACCTACGGTACCTCCAGCACAGAGCCGAGGCCCTCGGAATCAGTGAGGCAGAGGACCCGATTCAGTTGGAAAGGGTCGCCGCCTCGCTCAAACATGGCATACACATCGACCTCTATCAGTTCTTCCGTAATCGTTCAATCCAGGTCTACGCGTTCAGCAACAAGTACACTGAGCACACTCTCAATGGGATTTCGGAGGAGTTGCTCAACAAATCCAAAATAGAGTTCGATGGCGAGATTGGGGAGCTCCCGCTCCCAGAGCTGGCAAAGTACTGCCTGAATGACTCACAGCTGACCTACGAGCTGACTTCGATAAGAAATTCGCTAGTGATGAATCTCCTCCTAGTCATCTCAAGGATCGGGAAGATGCCGATGAACGACGTCTCGAGACTCGGGGTTTCCAACTGGATCAGGAGCATGCTCTTTTTCGAGCACCGAAGGATGGGGGCACTGATACCTCGGCAGGACGAACTTGCTCAGAAAGGGGGGGCCAGCTCGAAAGCTATCATCAAAGGGAAGAAGTACAAGGGTGGATTGGTCATCGAGCCCAGGCCGGGAGTCTATTTCGATGTCTCGGTGCTCGACTTCGCAAGTCTCTATCCGAGCCTTATCAAGGTTCACAACCTGTCCTATGAAACTGTCGACTGCCGACACGAAGAATGCAAGGGCAACAAGGTTCCCGATACTGATTCATGGGTCTGCACTCGGAGAAAAGGAATTACGAGCCTGACAATAGGGTCTTTGAGGGACCTGAGGGTCAGTCATTACAAGCCCCTCACCAGAGATGCATCGTTGTCCGCGCAGGAGAGGGACCTTTACAGTGTCGTTTCTCAAGGTCTCAAGGTGTATCTCAATGCCGCCTACGGTTCCTTCGGATTCGAGTCATTCGCTTTCTACTGCCTGCCCGTAGCTGAGGCCACTGCAGCGCTTGGCCGGGACGCCATAACCAGGACGATCGCCAAATGCAACGAACTTGGAATCAACGTCCTTTATTCCGACACCGATTCCGTATACTTGCAGAATCCATCACGGGATCAGATTTCGAAGGTCACTCGCTGGGCAGACTCTGAACTTGGGGTAGAACTAGACTTGGACAAAACCTACAGATACGTCGCGTTCAGCAGCAGAAAGAAGAACTATTTCGGCGTCCTCCCAGATGGGACCGTCGATATCAAGGGTCTAACGGGCAAGAAAAGCCAGACTCCCGAATACCTGAAGAAGGCGTTCTACGAAACCCTGAACATCCTCAGCCAGGTCAAGACCCCCGAGGACTTCGAAAGGGCGAGGAAGAACACGCGAGAGCTCCTGACTGGGATGATATCGAACCTGAAGGGGAAGAGGGTCCCCGTGCAAGAACTCGCGTTCACGGTGATGATGGGCAAGCCGACGGACAAGTACAACGGGACCACCCCGCAGCACGTCAGGGCAGCGATGCAGCTCGAGGAGAAGGGGAAAGAGGTCAAGGCGGGAGAGATAATAGCCTACGTCAAGACCAAGAACCCGCCGTACGTCAAACCTGCAGGACTGGCCAGGCCGGACGAGATCGACTCCGACAAGTACATCGAGTACGCACACTCCATGTTCGACCAGATGCTGGACGCCCTAGACTTCAGCTTCGACGAAATCATGGGGGCGACGACTCTTGACCTGTTCTGGTCGGGTTGAGGCTCGGACAGGCGTAAGCGTCGAAACCATCCCCCTGCCCGAGTCAGACCTGCAGCTTCTTTCCCAGCCTCGCCTCGGCCGTGTAGTTGAGAATCGGCCCAGCCGCGAGGTTGCTGTTCCCTATTACGGCGATTACCCCGTCGGCCGTCTTCAGCCACGTCGTCCTAAGGGAGAGTCTCACAACTTCTCCCCTTAGACCGCTGGGACCCCCGTACTGCAGATCATCCCCGATGTGGACGACGCCGTCGCGGAGCATCAGTATGCCAGATATGACGTTCGACAGGGTCGTCTGGAGGGCGAGGGAGATGGCGAGCCCCGCGACCCCTGATATCGTCAGGGCGGTGAGGTAAGAAGACAGTCCGGACAGGGTCGTGACTACCCCGGCTGCCGCAAGCAGCATCAGCACTCCCATCAGCTCCGTGATCGATGAAGCCGACTGCTTGGACGCGCCTGCGCGCCTGGCAATATCGATGACGAACCTCGTTAGGAGCGTCCCGACGATGGCGATGGCCCCCAAGGATGCAGCGAGCTCGGCCAACAGGACAAGTAGGGACCCTCCACCGGTCGAGGCCCCTGCCGCCGTCGAGTTGGTGCTGGTAATCTGAAGCAGCGCAATCTGGAGCCAGAGCATCGCTTCTGTAGGGAGCCACCGACGTCGGGAAAAACGTTTGCAGAAGGGAACGACCGCGGAGTTAGTTTGAAAAGCCCCGACCGTGGGGCTCTCGTGTCGCCCATGGTGAAAGTCAGGCTTGGCCTGGTCCAGATGTCTATGACCGACGACCGCCAGGTGAACATCAAGAAGGCGCTCTCCATGGTGGAGGATGCCGCAAAGAGAGGGGCTGATGTCATATGCCTCCCAGAGCTCTTCGCCATGCGATACTTCCCGGCGACCAGAGGTTCACGCGCGTCCCCGGAACGGATCCCGGGCCCCACCAGCAGGGCACTTTCGGAGTCGGCGCTGAAGAACGGGGTGACCGTCGTTGGAGGTTCGATCTTCGAAAAGACCGGGAAGTCCCGGTACAACACGTGCCTTGTATTCGACGAAAAGGGAAGGGTCATCTCGAAGTACAGGAAGGTGCACGTCCCGCAGGACGACCATTACTACGAACAGGACTACTTCAAGTCCGGGAAGGGTTACGCAGTAGCCAGGACCAGGTGGGGCAAGATAGGGACACTCATCTGCTTCGACCAGTGGTACCCCGAGCCAGCCCGGGTCGAGAGACTCATGGGGGCAGGTGTGCTGTTCTATCCCACCGCCATCGGATGGGTGAAGGGGATCGAGCCCGTCGAAGGGGACTGGAGGAATGCGTGGGAGGCCGTCCAGGTGGGGCATGCCGTTTCCAACTCCGTCGTCGTCTGCGCAGTCAACAGGGTAGGGACGGAGGGAGACACCACCTTCTGGGGCGGCTCGTTCGTCTGCGACCAGTTCGGGAAGGTTCTCTTGAGGGCAGGGGACGAGCCAGGAGTGTTCACGGTGGATTGCGACCTCGGCCTCGGGAAGACCATCGAAGAGGGTTGGGGGTTCCTGAGGAACAGGAAGGCGCGCTCCTACAGGGCCCTGGCGAGATAGTCACAGTTGTCCAAGAACCCTGCCCGCTTGGGATACAGGATGCCCGCCGAATGGGAAAAGCACATGGGCACTTGGCTTTCGTGGCCAAAGGACCCGAACACTTTCCCCGGAGACGTACTCCCGGCCGTCGAGGAGACATTCGTGAGCATGGTCACGACTCTAGCCAAGGGAGAGGAAGTGCACATCCTTGTGGACGACCCGAAGGCGGAAGCTAGGGTGAGGGCGCTTGTCAAAGGGGCGGACCGCGTCGTCTTCCATCTTATCAGGACAGTAGACGTCTGGGTCAGAGACTACGGTCCGACCTACGTGATGGGGAAGGACCTCGCGTTGATCAAATGGCTGTTCAACGCCTGGGGGAACAAGTACGAGGACCTGAAACCTGACAACGAATCTGGGGAGGCCATCGCAAGATCTACCGGTCTGCGGGTCTTCAGTCCAGGCGTGGTCCTAGAAGGTGGGTCCATAGACTCGGACGGGAAGGGGACCCTGCTCACGACAGAGCAGTGCCTGCTCAACCCCAACAGGAATCCCGGCTTTGGAAAGGGGAAGCTCGCCGCTGTCATGAAAGAGAACCTCGGGGTGCGCCATATCGTATGGCTCAAGGAAGGAATAGTAGGGGACGACACGGACGGGCACGTAGACGACATCGCCCGTTTCGTCGGTCCGCATGTGGTACTAGCCGCAGTCGAGCCTGACGAGAGCGATTCAAACCACGAACCCTTGGAAACGAACCTGAAGATACTGCGAAGCGCAGTGGACCTGGACGGGAGGCCGTTGGAGGTTGTCGAGGTCCCCATGCCAAAGAAACTCTTCTCTGCCGATACCAGGCTGCCGGCAAGCCACCTGAACTTCTACATCGGAAACCGGGCGGTCCTCGTCCCCACCTTCGGGGGGGTCAGCGACGGCGAGGCGGTCAGCGCTTTGGAGGAGTGCTTCCCGGACCGGGAGGTCACGAGGATCGACTGCCGAGCACTGGTCTACGGGTTAGGGACGCTTCACTGCGTGACGCAGCAGATCCCGAGTGTCGGCCAGACGGCTCAGCGGAACGCAGCGTCGTCTGCACTTACCTGAGAGACGAAGTCGGATACCTTCACTCCGAAGGCCTGCTCCCCTCCCCTCGACCGGACAGCAACCGTCCTGGAATCCTCCTCCTTCTTTCCCACCACAAGCATGTATGGGACCTTCAGAAGCTGTGCGTCTCGTATCTTTGCCCCCATGGTGCCGCTGGCGAAGTCCCCCTCGGCCCTTACTCCACCTTCCGTCAGAGACGTGAGCACTTCCTGGGCGTACTTCAGGTGCTCATCAGAAAGGGGTATGACCCTTGCTTGGACCGGGGACAACCAGATGGGGAGCACCCCACGGTAGTGCTCGAGCATCACACCCATAAAGCGCTCCAGGGAACCGAGTATGGTCCTATGAAGGACGACGGGGACGTGCTCCTTCCCGTCGGACCCGGTATAGGCGAGCCTGAACCGCTTCGGCATCTGGAGGTCGAGCTGGAAGGTACCGCACTGCCACTCCCTGCCAAGTGAGTCTCTGATGTCTACGTCAATCTTGGGGGAGTAGAAGTTCCCCTCCTTCTCCTTGACCTCGTATTTCCAACCCCTAGACTTGACCACCCTGATCAGGGTGTCCGTCGCCCTCTCCCATTCTTCGTCGCTCCCCATAGAGTCGTCGGGCCTGGTCGAGATCTTCGCCTTGTACTGAAGGCCGAAAACTCCGTAGACCCGCTCCATAAGGTCGAGCATCTTCGAGAGTTCTCCTTCCGCCTGGTCCTCGGTAGCTATGATGTGTGCGTCGTCCTGCATGAGGGATTTCACCCGGAAGAGGCCGCTCGCCACTCCGCTGAGCTCGTTTCTGTACAGCGGGTCGAACGTAGCGTACCTCACCGGGAGCTCACGAAAACTCCATTTTCTCGACTTGTAAACTAGGAATGTAGAAGGGCAGTTCATGGGCTTCATCCCCAACTCCTCATCTCCGAGAGAGGTGAGGAACATGTTGTCCTTGTAGTGCTCGGAGTGGCCGCTGACCATCCAGAGGGCAGTGTTCGCCAGAGTGGGGGTGCTGACCTCCTGGTACCCCTGCTTCTTCAGCTCAGACCTGAGGTAATCTATCAGGATGTTTCTCACCTTCAGCCCCTTGTCGTGCCAGTACACCATGCCGGGGGAGACCTCTTGGAAGCTGAACAGATCCAGGCGCTCACCGATGACCCTGTGGTCAGTCTCCGGCAGGTTCACGAAGTCGCTCCGCTTGATTCGCGCCATCGCCGCCTCCACCGAGAGCTCCCGCTTCTGCCTGGGAAGGGCTGCTCGGGGGGCGCCCTCTCCGTGAGAATAGCTCCTCGACATTTCCGCCAGAGGGTGACCCTTTACCTTAACCTGGAGGGCCTTAGTCCAGCCGAATGGGGCCCGGTGCACCTCGAGGCCCGATGCCTTGGCTTCCTTCTCCATTTCGAGGAGGAGGCCGAGCGCTTCTGAGGGAGAAGCCAGCGATTGGCTCAGGTGCGCGAAAGGGTAGATCAGGACTCTTAGGGTCCCGAGCTTCCCAAGGAAGTCCTTTGTCTCTCGAACAGCGTTCTTGACGAGTTCAGAGTCGTCTCCCTGCTCGAAAGCGGTGAAGAGGACTACTATGTCCTCCTCGCGCACGGTCTTTGGATCTATGCCCTCCGCTGTCCTGATCTCCTTCTTCACAGGGGTGTACTCGATGAAATCACAGTGCATCTGGAGGATCTTCATTGAGTCGCTCCTACCATCGTGCCCTTTCGAGATTCCTCGACTTCTTGGTGGCCTTCTTCCAAACCTTGTAGTGGTCTCGGCAGAGATAGACCCTTCGACCGTCCCCTCCGAGGCTGAGGCCGCTCCCGCCGGTCTCTTCCCTGCTGAGCGAACGCTCCGCCTGATTCTTGCACCCCGTTACGCTGCACCCGATTCCCTTGTCGACCTTCCCCAATGTAACCCCTCGGACCTGCTCTCACTGTATATAAAAACGGCCGGACTGGGGTTCGCGTGCTAGACAGGCTCAGGGAGAGGCTCGAGTCCGCCCTTGCGTCAGTGGGCGACCTCTTCGCTCGCCTTGAACCATCGCCCACGGCGTGGACCATCGTCGGGCTAGCGATCGCGGGCCTCGCCGCAGCCGCCTATTCAACCGGGGGCCTTTCAGGAGAAGTGCTGGGAGGGGTCCTGGTCCTTGTTGCAGGGTGGTTCGACATAGTTGACGGGGCGGTAGCCAGGGTGACAGGCAGGACATCAAAACGAGGAGCATTCCTCGATTCGACCCTTGACAGGGTGGCGGAGGTGGCCCTGTTCGCTGGGATACTTGTCGGGGGTTACTCCACCCCTCCCTTGGTCCTAGTGGCACTTTCGCTGAGCCTGCTCGTAAGTTACACGAGAGCCAAGGGAGACGCCTTGGGGGTGACCCTTTCGGGAGTGGGAATCGGGGAGAGAAGCGAGCGCCTCTTGATTCTAGCCATCCTGTCGATAGTTGGCCTCGCCTATTGGGCGGTAGTCTTCGTGATGGTGGCAGCACTCTACACATTCCTCGAACGGACCTACAGGGCCTTGACGACATTGAAGTAACGAAAGCCCCCGCACCTCGGATTGACAGATGGTAGAGCCGCGGTTGCTCGCATCCAGCGAATCCGAGCGTCGGAATTCAGCGAAGAGTTGCCCGGACAGTTGCCGGATATGCCTTGATTATCTGGAGCAGGCTGGAAGAAGCCGACGAAGAGGCCAGTTCCACCCCCGGGGTTGCCCCCAGGGCGCCTCTCGGCTGACCCCTTGGCCTCCTCCAACGTCCAGTCACGTACCTGGTGAGGTTCATGGACTTTAGGGTGAAGATCCCGAAGCCTGCCATCGAAAGGGCGAGAAACCAGACACCATGTATGAATACGAACCAGGCGAATATTAGGCCCGCAGCTCCAAGCACGGCCTCCACGATCGAGTTGCGGTCGTTGCCGAGGTGGCGGAAGTAGGCCGTCTTTGTCATTTCTTTTGCCGAACCAGACTTTGGAGTTCTGTAGAGGAAGAACCCCATCCTGTCGAACACGCCATAGAAGAAGCCGATCGAGCCGAGGACGAGCATCCCTCCCGACGCGTAGCCGAGCATCGGGATGAAAGCAACGTTTCGGGCCGTCATGAGGCCCTGAACCTTGAGCGCCCAGGCGCCGGAGGCTAGTGAAACGGCGAATGGTATGGCCACGATGGCCACATAGACAGGGTTGTTGAAAATCGAATAGGCAGGAGGGATGAAGTTGAACACGACTGTGAATGTTGACAGGAAGGTGACGATGATCCAGCTCAAGCTGGAGAAAGGCGCCATTAGCATCAGCAACAGCCCGGCCTTTTTCCTGGCAGAGACGCCGGGCGCCGTGATGATCGCCTTCCAGTAGTTCGCGATGCACCTCCACCACCCCTGGGACGTCCTGCCGACCTGCTTCTTCCACGCCTCTAGGGTCGACGGGTCTTCGCTCATTATCTTCACATTGCTAAGGTAGATTCCCCTCTTCCCTGCGAGGTACATCTTGATAGAAACGTCAGTGTCGTCAGCAATCCTCTGATTGGACCAGCCTCCGACCTCCCTGAGGTCGTTCGTCCTGACGAGGGTCTGGCCTCCCTGATAGGAGAAGGGAGCGTCTATCTGATACGCCCCCATCTTGGAGATTGTGTCACCGATGTCCTGGGTCAGGGCGAAGAGCTTTGTCACCATGTTGTAGTCTCTGTTGTAGTGCCCGTATCTGTAGGACACGAAAGCGGTCCGCGGATGACTCTCCAGTGTCTCGATGCCTTTGCTCAGTACGTCAGGAGACACAAGGGAATCTGCATCTAGCAGCAGGACATACTCGCCGTCAACACGCTGCATCGCCTTGTTGAGGGCGCCGCACTTGAAGTACTCTCGCGACGGCCTCCTTGACACGATTGCCCTGATCCCAGACCGGTTGAGGTCCTGGACCTTGGCGTCGATGATCGACGTGGTCTGGTCGTTCGAATCATCGGCGACGACGACCTGTATCTTGTCCTTGGGGTAAACTAGCTGCTTTACCGCTTCGAGTGAGCGCTCGATGACGAACTTCTCGTTGAAGGTCGCGATGAGGATGGACACGAGGGGATACCGGCTCAGCTTCGCCTCCTGCTTGGCGAGGTTCCGGGGATACTTCATCGACATTGCGAGAAGGATCACCCAGTAGTATTCCAGGGCGAGAACGGGTATGCCTATTCCGAGTGTGGCAACCTCTAGAAGAAGCCAGATTTCTAATACCGTTGATCTAACCCCTCCGCTGTTCTACCACGGAAACACCTTGTTATGTATGTTTCTAGGTCAGTCCCCTTCCACACTTCGGTGTAAGGCGGGCCGGTTTGGTCCACGGGGACCCCCAAGAGACGTAATTCGGTGACAGGGCCAAGACACTAATAGACTGGAGCCGGCGGACCCTGACCCGACTTCGTAGCGGGGAATGAGAGGGCACAACTTGGCTTCGCGCAGGGTATACTTCGCTGTCTTCGGTTCAGGGCTCGGGCATGCTGTACGGACCCTCGAAATCGCTCGCCTCCTACCAAGGGCCGAATACAAGGTGAGGTACTCCTCCTCGGGACAGGGGCTCCACCACCTCCAGGTGAAGGGGGAAGGGGGGCAGACCGAAGCGAGCCCACCGCTGGACGTGGAGTGGGCCGGAGGGGGGTTTTCGTCTCACAAGGTCCTGCCTCGTTTCCCTTTCACGCTCAACGCCTTCTTGAAGCAGTTGGCGTTCGAGCGCTACGCCATAGAGAGGTTTGACCCTGACGTCGCAGTGTCCGATTCTAAGCTGTCTGTGGTCTTTGCGGCCAAGTCGAAGCGCTGCCCGGTGATAACGATGCTGAACCAGTTCAACGTCCTCTTCCCTCCCAGGTTCCGAAGAAAATCTGGGATCGTGTACGAGAGGACGGCCGGAGAAGCATTGGGGCTGATGTGGTCATTGAGCGACAGGGTGCTCATGACCGACCTCCCGCCCCCCTACACCATAGGAGAGGAAAACCTCTCGGCCTCTTCAATGTCTAGGATCGCAGAGTTCGTCGGGTTTACGGTTCCAAGGGTGACAGCCGGGGACGACAGACTGCTGAAGGCGAAAGAAGCCCTCGCCCTCGACGGGAGGCCCTTGGTATTCTGCCCCATCAGTGGGCCAGACGCAACAAAAGGCCAGTTCGCGGATACGCTCCTGAGGACTGCGGGTGATATCGCGAGAAGGTTCAACTTCGTGGTTTCCATGGGTTACTCAGGAGGGTCCGCGGAGCCGAGGAGGCTTGCGCCGGGGGTGTGGCTATACGACTGGTGCCCGATCAAGGACGAGCTGTTTCAGCTTTCGACAGTGGTCGTGGCCAGGGCAGGGCTCAGTACGATTGCCCAGTGCATCTATCACAGGAAGCCTGCGGTCCTTGTCCCAATTCACAACCATCCGGAGCAGATAAGCAACGCTGAGAAGTTCGGAAGGCTGGGTCTCGGCAGGGACATCAGGGCAGAGCGGTTGACGCCTCAGGTCTTGCTGGAGTCGTTGGAGTCGCTGGTGGATGACACTGATTACATGAAGAGACTGGGAGAGGTCAACGCTATCTCGAACAGGTACAACGGGGTCGAGAAGTGCGCTGAGATCATCAGGTCTTTCACCTGAAACTTCGTGGAGGATTGCGAGAGATGAATCGGCCGAATTCAGCGAGGGAGGGTTGGGTCCCGACTTCATAGAACCGCTTGGTGACGGGGAACGCCACTAGCTGCCTCCGGGCGATTAGCGAGCCGTAGAATTCTTCTTCCCCACACCCCCTCCTCGCCGGAATCAGCTTCAGCGCGTTTCTTTGTAGCGCGGTCACTCCGAAGTTTATCCATCTGAAGCCTCTGCTCCTGTTCGTCTTGTCGTAGTTGATCACCATGCCACCCCGGACAGCGATGTCGCTGGCGCCATGCCTGTTGTCGTTCATGTAGACCGTCATGAGGCCCAACTTGCCAGAGCCGACCAGGGCGTTCATTATCCTACGATATGGCGCTCTAAGGTAGGCATCCCCGTAGGTCACGAAGAAGGTTTCCCCCAGGAGCTTCTCGGCCCGCCTGAGAGCCCCGGCTGGCCCAAGCAGCCTCGGGCCGTCGTAGCTGTAATGGATTCTGACCCCCAGGCTCCCGCCATCCCCCAGGTGCTGCTCTATCATCCCTCCAAGATGTCCGACGCATATCACGAAATCGACCACCCCCGCAGCTTTCAGGAGGTCGATTTCGTAGTCGATGAACGGCCTCCCGAGCACCGGGACCATGGCCTTGGGGACGGTCTCGGTGATCGGCCTCAGCCTGGTTCCGAGCCCACCGGCAAGTATCGCTGCTTGCAATCCGCTCTAACGCACGCCTGCACGCTGCGGCTAGATATTATGGACTGTCCCAGGCCGAACTGACGGCAAAGCTAATAGGCGATGCCCTGACCGCACCAGAACGCTATGACGCGCACGAACGACTACCTTGCAGAAGTCTCTCAGATAGCTTCAAGCCTGGACAGGGAAGCCATCGACAGGTCCATCGAGATACTATACGAGGCGTGGAAGGGGGACAATCAAGTGTTCGTCATCGGGAACGGGGGGTCTGCTTCGACGAGTACGCACTTTGCATGCGACCTCAACAAATGGGTGTCCGACGAAGCCGAGAGGAAATTCAGGGCTTTCGCACTTGTAGACAACATCCCACTGATGAGCGCCCTCACCAACGACAACGGCTGGGGGGAGGTCTACGCGGAGCAGCTTCGGAACTTCTTCAGAAAGGGGGACGTTCTAGTCGCAATAAGCGTCCACGGCGGGTCGGGCAGCGATAAAGCAGGGCCCTGGTCGCAGAACCTCCTCAGGGCGGTCAAATTCGTGAAGGACAACGGAGGAAAAGTGGTAGGGCTGTCAGGTTTCGATGGCGGCGTCCTGAAGTCGGCCGCTGATGCATGCGTCGTCGTACCTGCCGAATCGACCCCCCACGTCGAAGGGATGCACCTGGTGCTGACCCACCTGATGAGCGAGCAGCTAAGGGAGAAGATCTCTGCGAAGCGGGCGAATTCATCGAGCCACTGACTGCTGCCAATCTGCATTTCTCCGCGACCGAACGAGGTCCGGGACCTCACGCAGGCTCGGCACCATAAAGTCCGGCTCCGCCTTCTCCTGCTCAATCATCCTGGTCAGAAAGGTCGACATGTGACCGACGAGTATCGTCTTGCACCCAGCGCTCCTCCCAGCCTTGACATCGACGAGCCCGTCCCCGACGAAATATGACTCCGCCAGGTCGAGGTCGTTCTCCTTCGCCGCTCTCAAGAGCAGACCCGGCTTGGGCTTCCTGCAATCGCAGACTACCCTGTACTTCCGGATCAGCGCCTCGGGGTGATGAAGGCAGTAGTACTCCCCGTCCAGCCTGGCGCCCTTGCTCGCGAGCTCCTTCCTTATCTTGGCGTTCATCCGCCCTAGTTCGGCAAGGGTGAACTGACGCTTCGCAACCCCAGGCTGGTTAGAGATGACGATGACCTTGAAGCCAAGTTCGTCCCTGATCTTCCTTATGGCCTCGCCCGCGAAGGGAAAGACGCGAAGCTGGCGTGAAGAGACCGGGCTGGCTATCAATTCCTCCTCCCTGTTATACACCATGTCGTTCAGAACGCCGTCTCGGTCGACGAAGACCGCCCTGCCTTCTGCCAAACTAGCTTCCTGGGAGCACCACATGGTGGTGGCCTTAACTCCTTCTCCGCCGTCGCAAAGGGGGCGCAGAGTCGGG
>Ga0187772_10001105_pt1 | contig 12581 bp, 11 predicted proteins | sample 0116_SJ02_MP15_2_FD_133137 | JGI IMG/M metagenome (GOLD analysis project Ga0187772, IMG submission 133137) | Tropical peat soil microbial communities from peatlands in Department of Meta, Colombia - 0116_SJ02_MP15_20_MG | ecosystem: Environmental > Terrestrial > Soil > Wetlands > Peat | place... | reverse complement strand
GTGAGCATCAGCGAGGACGACGACGAAAGCGACATGCGCTCATTCGTCTCGGCAAACGGCATGACCTGGACGCAGCAATTCGATGAAGGCGGCAACTTGAGTAGAAAGTACGGCGTCAGCGGGCTGCCGACTTACGTCTTGATCGGAAGCGACGGCACAGTCATCAACCGGTATGTAGGAGCGAGCCCCGCAGTTTCGCTCGCCGATCGAATCGGCCCCGATTTGAAGCAGGCGCTCGAAGCTGCGCGTTAATACCCGCCTTTAACCCCATCCGGGCCTCTACAAGATGAATGAAGCAATCCCCTAATCGGACGCATTAAGGTGTGGCTGCCCAAGCCTGCGCCGCTTTGAAGCTGGCACTGCTGTCCCAAACATGCGGGTCCCAGTCGTTGCCGATCTTGGCGAGTGCCGATTGGGCGGCGGCCCTATCATCCGCCACGTAAGCCATGAGTGCAAAACGATTCATTTTTTGAGGGGAGATTCCATAAAGCTGGCCGAGTGCCGCGTACCCCCGCTTGATTTTTGCCCACGAAAGGTCCGGCATGGGAGGCTTATCGGACTCGCACTGGCAAATCACCATGCTGGCGATCTCGAAATAAAGCAAATCCCCTTCATCGCCACCAATTCGGGCAGCAACCTCGCGGGCCAGAGCTTCGGTTTCCCCGGGGGCCCCATACCATTTCGGCAGCAAGAAATTCGCAAACTCACGATAGTACCGGTAATAAAGGGGCTCAAACGCGATGGAATCTTCAAAGAGTTCCCGGGCCTGCGATTTGTCCCATCCCTGAGCGAGCGCTACTTCGATCATGACTGAATACCAGTGGGGGCATTTTTCCTTCAGGCGGGATGCCTCGATCAGAGCGGACTCTGCAAGCTGTGTCTGTTCGTTGAAGATATCCCACGCTGTCTGCCCCACTGAATTGGCATAGCCGTTCCCCCGGGCGGCCCACGAATAACTCACATACGATTCCGCCAAGGCGATTCGCGCCGTGGCTGATTCCGGCTTTGCCTTCACCCATTGCTTCACGGTTTCCAGGTGATTGGTCCAATCGGCCCTCATGGCCTTTTCGCCGGCGGGCGGGTTGCTTACGGCGTCATAGAATGCAATTAGCTTCCAGATCCCGCCCTCGAGCCTTTCTTTCCCTGTGCGAGCATCTCGTGCTGCTTTTTCGAGCTGATCGAAATCCCATTCGTTGAGATAGGTCGTGATTTGGCGCCGATATTTTGCCTCTTCTTCCCGCGTATCTTGGGCGGAGGGTGAAAGGCCAGACGACTGGCTCGCCAGCATGAAGCGGCTGGGCTCAGCGCTTTGGCGGTACTCGCGAGCAATCTTAAGCGCGCTCGCCGGGTTTGCTGACTCCGACCGGCCGCACCCGGCGGAGGAGACGCAGGCGGTAGGAATCAGGAGTAACAGGGCGATCCAGCACGAGATCGGATGCTTCAATCGATGATTGGTGTCCATACCGGAATCTTACGGATTTGTTTGTTCTCTGGGAACTGTACCAAAGGCCAATTATGGGTATTGTTTAAAGCACATTCTGCGGCCCGCATGGCCTGCCCCCTCGCCCAGCGTAACCGGGCCCAAGCCACGCTGGGACATCGTTTCTCTCGCCGCAAGCGTCTTCGCTCTTCAGATGTGTGGGGCTTTAAAGTGGCCGAGAGCGACTTGTCCTTTACAAAGCGATGAGCCAATCTACAATCGGGCGGCTATCCTTGTAATTCCACGGAAAACATGGCTAAGATGCGCACCCAAGGAGCGGGGGCGCGGTGCACGGCGGCCCCGCGCAGGCGCTTGGGCCGGAAAAATGTCCGGAACCGCACACATGAGGGAACTTTTCGGCGGCCATTTGCGTTCCACTGGGTGAGGCCGAGGACGGATGCAAGCTGCGAGGCTGAGGAAGATTGGAGCCCGACGCCCAACTGGTGCAGCAATGTCTCCGGGGCGAAGGGTCGGCCTGGGAGGAACTTGTGCGGCGGCACACGCGGCGCGTTTTCAACCTGTGCTACCGGTTCACCGGCAATTCCACCGAAGCCGAGGACCTGAGCCAGGAGGTATTTCTGCGCATCTACCGCACACTCCCGAGCTATCGGCCCGCGTACGGCGCTTTTCCCACATGGCTCACCAGCGTGACACGCAATTTGCTGGTGGACCATTACCGGCGGACGCGGCGCGACCGCTTGACCGACTCGATCGAAGACTCGATGCCTGTGCTCGAGGAGAAACATTCCGCGGCGCGAGCGCCCGACAAGCTGGCCCAGGCGGCCGAGTTGAGCGTGCAATTGCAGCAGGCGCTCGGAAAACTCTCGCCGGAACTTCGCGAGGCGGTGATCCTTCGGGATTTGCAGGACCTCGAATACAATGAGATTCAGGCCGTGCTGGAAGTGCCCGAAGGCACGGTGAAGTCGAGAATCAATCGCGGGCGAATCGAGCTGGCTCGAATACTGGAGCAGATGGGATTGAGGCCGAGCTGAAGAAAATGGACTGGAACTGCACACAATCGGAAGAGCGGCTGAGCGATTTCCTCGACGGGGTGCTCGCGGCGGAAGAAGCAGCGGCGTTTTCTGCCCATGCGGCGGGATGTTCGCATTGCGGCCCGCTTGTAGCCAATGTCCGCAGCCTGGTGAGCCGGATTCACGAGCTCGAGCCGGTGCCCGAACCGCCGCAACTGACGCGCAAAATCCTGGACGCTACGCTGGGGCCGCGGGCCAAGGGAGCGTGGCGGAAGCGGGTGTTCTCGTGGGTTCCAACGGTGTGGCAGCCGCGATTTGCATTAGGAGCGCTGACTGTGGCGGCCTCGCTGCTCATCGTGCTGCATTCTTCCGGGCTGACGCCGGCGAGACTTCGCAAGGCCGATCTCAACCCAGCAAGCCTGCTGCGCGCCACCAACCGGCAGGCTCACCTGGTGTACGCGCGGAGCGTGAAGTACGTCAACGACCTGCGCGTAGTTTACGAGATCCAGTCGCGCCTCCAGCCGGAGCCCGAGCCTGCCGCTGCTCCCCCGTCGCCCGCCCCGCAAACGCCGCCTGCAACTTCGGCTCCGCAGCAAAAATCCGAGAAGAATCCGCCGCACGACCGGACGCAGGTGCGCGCACCCAAGATGTTTGCGTTGCTGCTGCCCGGGAATTTCTCGAGCAGCTTGCTCGAGGCCGCGGCCGGGAGTTCGCGATGAATTGCGCGACGCACGCCGAACGCGAAGCCACCGGCTATTGCCGTCATTGCGGCAAAGCGCTTTGCCCGGAGTGCACGCGGGAAGTTCGCGGCGCGTTCTACTGCGAATCGTGCGTCGCTTCGATGATGGGCGGCAGCTCCGCGACCGCCACGAGTTCGGGTCCGAATCCGGGTCTGGCGCTGGCGCTGGGATTTATCCCGGGGCTTGGCGCCGTTTACAACGGCGAATACATCAAAGCGCTCGTCCACGTGCTGGTGTTCGGAGGGATCATCGCCGTCCTAAGCAGCGATGTCTCTTCAGGGGTCGACGCTTTCTTTGGCATCGCGCTCGGGTGTTTCTGCTTGTACATGCCGATCGACGCGTATCGCGTGGCCAAGGCGCGGCGCGACGGCGCCCCGCCGCCAACAGGCATCATGGGCGGGACGCGCGCGGAGCGGCCGATCGGCGCCTTTGTCCTCATCATTCTCGGAATTCTATTTCTGCTGGCGAATTTCGGCTTGCTGCGCGAGGAGTGGTTTGCCAAGTCGTGGCCCGTGGCGCTGATCGCGCTGGGCGTTTACCTGCTCTGGTCCCGCGTGGGCAAGCAGGCGTAAGGAGCGGTCGGATGTCGAGAGAAGACAGAATGCGCTGCGGCTGCGCTCACTGCCGGGTGCGCGGGCTGATGGGCCCGCTGATGCTGATCACCATCGGAGCGATTTTCCTCGCGGCCCAGTACACGCGCTATAGCATCGCTGATCTCTGGCCCATCATCCTGATTGTCGCGGGAGTTGTGTTGGTAGCCCAGTCGCTCGCCTCTCGAGCCGGACATCCCTCCACGTGAGGCGCGCGTGAGCAACGGCGAAACTCCCAGAAGCTCGATTTTTTCCGGCGTGCTTCTCATCCTCCTCGGGGTGCTTTTCCTCCTGCATCGCTTCCACCCCGAACTCCGCATCGGCCACCTGATCGGCGTGTATTGGCCGGTGCTACTGATTCTCTGGGGCGTCGCAAAGCTAATCGATCATCTGAGCGCGAACCGCAGCGGCGAAGGCCGCACGGCGGTCCTTTCCGGCGGCGAAGCGGCGCTGCTTTTCCTCGTGATTTTGGCGCTGTTCGGACTTTGGGTCCTCGATAAGTTTGCACCGCCGAGGCGCGACTGGAACTTCAACTTCGAGCCTTTCGGCGAGCGATACACGGAATCCGAGGTGGTGCCTCCTTTGACGCTTCCTGCCGGAGCCCGCCTGACGGTGCAAACGCGCAGCGGAAACATCAACGTTCACACCGCCGAAGGAAACGAGCTGCATGTGGAAGCCAGCAAATCGGCCAGCGGGAGCTCGGAACGCCGGGCGCATGAACGGATGAGCGGCGTCGCCGTGACGCTCGAGCGGTCCGGCAACGGTTACGTGCTGCATCCTTCGAACCAGGAGGACCATCACGGCCACGTCAACGTGGACCTCGACGTCGAGGTCCCCAAGAAGGTGAACTTGACGGCGTCGACTTCGCGCGGCGATATCAATGTCTCAGGAATCTCTGGCAGCGTAACGGCAGCGTCCGAGAGCGGCGACGTGGAGGTTCACGACGTGGGTTCGGACGTGAGCGTGGAGATGAAAAAAGGCGACACGCGAATCTCGAATGTGGCGGGCAACGTTCGCATCACCGGCAAAGGCAGCCAGGTCGATTTGGACGACATTACCGGCGACGCCACACTCGAGGGCGATTTCTTCGGGCCGGTGCGGGTGCGCAACGTCACGAAAACCACGCATTACGTTTCGCAGCGGTCTGATATCACCTTGCAGCACCTCGCCGGCCGCCTGGAGCTCGATTCCGGCGATATCGAAATTTCCGATGTCTCCGGCGCGGGCAGGATCGCCGCTCACGAACAGGATATCGAAGTGGAGAATATCGCCGGCCGGCTCGATATTGCCGACTCAAAGGGCGATATCAAAGTGCGGCTGGCCGAGCCTCTGCGCGAGGAGATCAATATCGCCGACGATTCGGGAGCGATCGACGTCACGCTCCCGTCGAAATCGACGTTCGAAATCAATGCCGTTTCGCGCTCGGGGGAGATCGAAAGCGATTTCGAAGATGCGTCCCTCAAGCTCGCGAACGGCTCGGATGTGGGCCGCCTGAACGGCAAAGTGGGATCCCGCGGTCCGAAAATCAATATCACGACAAGCTACGGCACGATTTATCTGCGGAAGTCGGACTGAACCTTCACGGTGAGCTCGCCCGGGGATTAGCTCCTTCCGCGCAGGCGATCGAGAGTCGAAAAAAATTCCGGGAAGGAAATGGCCACGCAATCGGAGTCGCGGATGACTGTTTCACCTTCCGCGCCCAGCGCAGCAACCGCCAGCGCCATGGCAATTCGATGATCGCCCTGCGGATCAATTTTGCCTCCGCGCAATTTTGTGGCGGCGCGGCCTTCGACTCGTAATCCATCCGGAAATTCGTCGATGCGCGCGCCCACCTGGCGCAGGCCCTGGGTGAGTGCAGCGATACGGTCGCTTTCCTTCGCGCGCAATTCCTGCGCGTCGTGAATTTCAATTCCCTTCTCCGTGAATGGACCGAGCGCCGCGAGCATCGGCAGCTCGTCAATCATTTCGGCCACTTGCGCGCCGCCAATGGTGCCACCGCTCAGCGGTGAATCTCGCACGGCCACATCACCCACCAGTTCGCCGTCGCGCGATTGCAGCGACGCAATGTTGATCGACGCACCCCACGAAATCAGCAGATCGAGCACCTTTGCGCGCGTCGGATTCAGGCCCACATTGTGGAGCAGGAGCGAGGAACCCGGCAAAATCAACGACGCGCCAATCAAAAAAATCCCCGCCGAAAGATCGCCGGGAACAACGAGCCGGCGCGGCTCGAGCCGCTCGGGCGGATGGATGCGGATCGCGCCCTTCGAGAGCTCGACGCTCGCGCCGAATTCACGCAGGGCGATTTCTGTGTGGTCGCGCGTGCGTACGGGTTCGTGCACGCACGTCACGCCCTCGGCGTACAGTCCGGCAAAAAGGATCGCCGACTTCACCTGGGCGCTTGGAACCGGCAGCGTATAGTCAATCGCGCGCAATTCCCCACCGCGAATTTCCAGCGGAGCGTGCCCGCCGTCGTGGCTTTCGATCACCGCTCCCATTTGGCGCAGCGGCTCGATCACGCGCATCATCGGCCGACGCCGCAGCGAAGCGTCGCCTGTGATTTTGGAGGGAAAGGCCTGTCCCGCAAGGATTCCGGAGAGCATGCGAATCGTGCTGCCGGAATTCTGCGCATCGAGCGTGCGGCGCGGCGGTTTCAACCCGCCGAGACCTGCGCCTGAGATTTGCGCCACCGGCACAGCGCCGCGTGCCTTGCTGACCTCGATTCCCAATGCTTGAATGCAATCCAGTGTGCTGTGGCAATCTGCAGCCGATGAATAATTCGTGATCTCGCTTGGACCATCGGCAAGCGCGGCGAGCATCGCATACCGGTGCGAGATAGATTTATCGCCCGGCAGCTCGACAGCCCCCGAAATATTTCCGCCCGGTGCAATCGTTTTCTTGCTCACGCCGCGATTCTAGCATGGCGGTTCGACCGAGCCGGGCACGGCATGCCGTGCCCCTACGAAGCAGGGTCCTTTACCGTCACCCGCAAATTTGATAGCGATAGATTGGAGTAAGAAAACTTCGTATAAACATGGACCTTAGGTGAGGAGGGGCGATGCGCATTCTCGGCACTATTGTAGTGGCGGGATTGGGAGTTGTTATTTTGCTCCCGAAAATCTTGCCGGCCTGCCCATGGCATGTCGCGCCTTACGGCGCTCCGATTCACTCAAACGCGGCAGCACCAGGAAAAACGACGGAGGAGTTTGCGAAGATTCGCGAGCAGTGGGTGAATCGGTTCTCTGCCAAACAACTTGACCCCGTAATGGAGTTGTATGCGCCCGATGCCGTGTTCCTCACGGGAGGAGGCCGGCGCATCACAGGCGCACCCGCGATCCGTCAGCTCATCAAAGGAGCCATGGACACGGTGACCGTGGATCTGCGGCTGCAAAGCGTGAAGATCGAAGACTCGGGAAAACTCGCTTACGACAGCGGCGACTACACGGAAACAATGACGCTGATCGCGACCGGCAAAAAATATCCCACGCGCGGAAGCTATCTGATGATCTTCAAACGCCAGCCCGACGGTAAATGGCGGATCCTCGAGCACGCCTGGACCGGCAAAGAGCCAGATATGAATTAGGGGTTACTCAACCTGAATTCATCAATCGCCGTGTTAGCCTTCTATTTAATTATGTGATTAAATTATCGCCACTGCATGTGGGGAGGCGGCTCTAATGCCCGAGATTACGATTCGTATCTCGGATAAGCTCCTAAAGATCACAGCAACCGTTCTAGCATCGCTTCTGCTGATCTGGATTTTCGCTCGTGTCTGGTCGTCCGGTGTCTTGCTCCCAAGTTATCAGCTGGTTATGTATGTTCCTGACGCCGAAGGCCTCTGGGTCGGTGCGGAAGTAAGATTGGATGGGATGCGCGTCGGGAAGGTGGGCAATCTATGGCCCGCGGCCGACAGCTTGGATCCGAATCGGAAGATTCAAGTGACATTGCGGATCGAGAAGCGATTCCAGAATGTGATCCCTGATAATTCCACCGCCTTTCTCGTTACGGCAGGCATTCTTGGGCCCCGGTATGTGAACATTCACCGCGGAATTTCCGGCTCACCATTGTTGCCAGGCGGAGAAATCCGCGTGGCGCAAACTAAAGAAGCGACGACCGCAGACTTTCTTGCCGCCATGAAAAACATGACTGATTGTCTGGTTGCGAAAGATAAATCGCCTTCGAAGAACTCGACTGGGACCTCGAAATAACTCAAGTGTCCGCAGCCCGAAGCATCGTCGATCGCTGATTTGCTTCCGCCTAGCGCGGCAGGTATCATAAATATCCCATGCCAAATGCGCTGCGGAGACTCTGCCTCGGCTTTGCCACCGCCCTGCTAATGGCGCCGGTCCTGCCTCTCCGCGCCGGCGAAACCCCTGAAATTTTCCCTCTGAGCCAGGTCACTCCCGGATTGAAAGGCGTCGCCTACACCGTCTTTACGGGAGACCAAGTCGAAAAAATGGACCTCGTTGTACTCGGGGTGCTTCATAACGCGCTTGGCCCGAAGCAAGATGTGATTTTGGTCCAATTATTTGGGGAGAAAGTCGAGCACTCGGGAGTTGTCGCGGGCATGAGCGGGAGCCCCGTGTACTTCGACGGAAAGCTCGCGGGCGCGCTCTCGCTGAAACTCGGGATTTTTACGAAAGAAGCGATCGGAGGCGTGACGCCGATCGAAAACATGCTGGACGTCGAAAAATCTTCGGCGCCGGCGGGGTCCGGCGCACAGAATGCAGCCGGAGCCAACGGCGCCACTGGTCAATTCGCAGCCAGGGTGGCGCTCCCGGACCATTTCGCGCAAGAATTGAATTTGCCCACAGGCCAATTGCTCATGCCCATCGAGACGCCGTTGATCTCGAGCGGAATCTTTCCGGAAACTCTCGCGCAATTCGGAAGACAATTCAGCGCCTGGGGCATGGCCGCCATGCCGGGCGGGTCGTCTCCGGCGTCTCCGGAAGATGCAAATTTGAAACCCGGCGACATGGTGGGAATCAACCTAGTGCGTGGAGATATGACGGTCAGTCCCGGCTGCACCGTGACTTCCATCGAAAGCGACCGCATCCTGGCTTGCGGGCACCCGATTTTTGGGCTGGGGTCGGTCTCGATGCCGCTGTCACGCGGGCATGTAGTTGTCACGCTGGCGTCGTCGATGGCATCGACGAAAGTGATGACCACATCCGGCACCATCGGAACAGTGACACAAGACCGGCTCACGGCGGTGATGGGCACGCTGGGCGCGGGGCCGCCGATGATTCCGATCGACGTGAAGCTCGTCACTCCCGCAGTGGTGAAGGATTTTCATATTGAGGTGATTGAAAGCCCGCAATTGACGCCGCTGCTCGTCGCGCTGTCAACCTTCAACGGGATCGTTTCGACGCCGGCGTACGGTGAAGGCTCGACGCTGCATCTCGAGGGCGCGATTGAGTTGAAGGGGCACACGCAAGTGAAGCTCGAGAATCTGTTCGCGCCGAGCGACACTCCGGTGCCCACCGGGATGCAGGTAGCGATGGCAGTTCAGAGCGCCTTCGGACGCATTTACTCAAACCCTTACGAACCGGCGAAAGTGGAGCGCGTGCAATTGCAAGTGACCACGCTCGCCGAGCGCCGCTGGGCGATGATTGACGAAGCCTGGGTCGAGAAAAGCGAAGTGCATCCCGGCGAGACTGTCGCGGTGAAAGTTCTGCTCCGGCCATACCGCGGGACGCCTTTCATCCAGCAGATTCCGGTGACGATTCCTGCGCAAACCTCGCGCGGAAATCTTCAGCTATTGGTGAGCGATGCGGACACGCTCAATCGCGCCGTGCAATCGCAGGCGTTTGCATCGCAGGCGCAACTGCCGGGACTCGAGGAGCTCATCAACCTAATCAACCTCGAGCGCCACAACGATCGCCTTTACGCAACGCTACTCCAGCCCACGCCCACCCTGCTCGTCGAAGATAAAGAGATGCCGAACGCGCCGGTCTCCGAGATAAACGTGCTGGATCAGCGCCAGAACCAAAGCGGAGCGCACGTCCTGTGGCAATCGAAGGCCGGCGAGTGGTCGGTGGAAATGCACCAGGTGATTGCGGGAGAGCGCACGCTGCCGATCACCGTGAAGTGATTTCTGCACATAAAGGAGACTCCGGACTGATGAACCGGCGAACCCTGTCCGTCTGGCTGGCCGGCGCTGCGATTGCGGCGCCGCTCGTTGCCCGCGCGGAACACACGCGCTACTGGCGGCTGGCGGACTCCACTGAATTCGAAAAAGGCACGGCAAAAGGCGTCGCGATCCGCAGCGACGGCAAGCTGATGCCGGCGCCGCGCTTCGCCGCTTTCTCCGATCCCGATCTCGCATATCTCTGGGCGCTGCGGTTTGACTCGCGAGGACGTCTTTATGCCGCGGGAGGCTCGGATGCGAAGGTTCTGCGTTTCGATGATGCCGGCAAGCCGACGACGATATTCGAAGCGCCGGAGCTCGCCGCGCAGGCCATCGCTTTCGACGCGCGTGACAATTTGTATGTCGCCACGATGCCCGACGGCAAAGTTTACAAAGTGACACCGGATGGCCAGAAGAGCGTGTTCTTCGAGCCGAAGACGAAATACATCTGGGCGCTCGCGGTGGATCCGCAGGGAGCTCTGTTCGTGGCGACGGGCGACAAAGGCGAAGTGTTCGTCGTCAATCCCGACGGCAAAGGACGGCTTTTCTATCAGAGCGACGAGCGCCATGCGCGTTCCCTCGCGTTTGATGCGAAGGGAAACCTTCTGGTCGGCACCGATCCCGACGGGCTCATCTTGCGGATTGAAATCAAGCGGGACAGTGCGCGCGCGATTCCAGAGGCGGGCGCAACTTTCGTGATTCATGAAACGAACAAGAAGGAAGTGACTTCCCTTCTGGTCGATTCGGCTGGATCGGTCTATGCCGGCGCGGTCGGAGAAAAGCCGCGTCCTCTGGGCGCGCCCGCGGTTTCTCCCGCGGTAGTCGCGCCGCAGATACAATCGGGAACCATCACCGTGCAAGCCTTTGCGCCACAACAGCCGCTGCCCGTGCAACCGGCAGTGCAGGTTCCATTCTTCCCCTCGATGACCGGTGGGGGCGAGGTGGTGAAGATTTCCTCCGATGGCTCGCCGCTAACGGTGTGGACGTCGCACGAGGATTTGGTTTTCTCGATGGGATTATCATCCACCGGGAACATTCTCGTGGGGACTGGAAACAAGGGAACGATTGTCCAGCTCGAGGGCGAAAATGTGAACTCCAGCATTGCGAAAACCGCGTCCGCGCAGGTGACCAGCCTGGCCGCAGGCCCGGGCAATCGTATTTTCGTGGCCACCGCGAATCCGGGAAAAATATTTACCCTCGGGCCGGGCTCCGAGACCGACGGAAGCTATGAGTCCGAGACTTTCGACGCCAAGATTTTTTCACACTGGGGCCGGCTGACTTGGTGGGGAGAAAACGGCGCCACGCAAGGAAAAGTGGCTTTTTACATCCGCTCCGGCAATACGGCCAGCCCGGAAAAGAATTGGAGCCCTTGGGCGGGCCCTTTCAAGAACGGGGGCGGAGACGCCGTTGCGTGCCCGCCCGCGCGCTTCGTCCAATGGAAAGCGGTGTTCCTCGAAACGGACAAAGGAGCAGCGCCCAATATTTCCTGGGTGAGTCTCGCCTACCAGCCGAAGAATGTGGCGCCTGTAATCGACGAAATCGTGATGCAAGATTCCGGCATTCGGCTTCAGGGATTTCAGCAGCCGACCGGTGTCGTGGCGAATCCGACGCCCGCCCAACTCCGTCTTCCGCAGCGCGCCGGCGCCGCGTTTCCTGCGTTTCCGCAGAATCCCGAGGGCGCCGTGAAATTACCCAAGATCGAAGTTCCGCCTCAGGGGTTCGAAGATCGCGGATATCAAGGCGTGGTTTGGAGCGCGCACGACGACAACGATGACGACCTGACATTCTCAATCTATTACCGCGGCGAGGGCGAGCAGAACTGGCGCTTGCTGAAGGACAAAATCACCCAGCACTTCTATTCCTGGGACACGACCACAATGCCGGATGGCGCATACTATCTGAAAATCGTCGCGTCCGATTCGCCTTCGAACCCGCCCGGCCAGGCGCTCACCACCGAACGCGAGAGCGACCGCTTCGAAATCTGCAACACGCCGCCGAGAATCGAAAACCTTCGCGCGGAGACGCGCTCGCCGGCCGCCAGCGTCACGTTCGAAGCACTCAGCGCCTCCGCTGCGATTGCGCGTGCCCAGTATTCGCTCGACGCAGGCGAGTGGCATGTTGTGTTTCCGGTGGGATTGCTTTCGGATTCTCCGAAGGAGAGCTATCGAATCGAGCTCTCCGGACTCGCGCCCGGCGAGCACACCGTTGCAGTGCAAGTTGCGGACCGGTCTGAGAATTCAACCGCTGCGAAGGTGACTTTCAACATCCCCGGGCACGTGTCCAACTAAAGCCGCACGCCCGGAACTCACACAAAACCAGAGCCACTGGATGCGAGTGCTACGAACTCGCGAATTCAGCGCCGGATTAATTCGCCCAACTGCGCACGCGATGGATGGGCTCGAAGCGCTCGACCGTCGCGCCCGCTCCAATCAATCCGTGTCCATCGATGTTGCGATCCACATGCACGACCCGAGCATTGCACCGAACTTCCTCTGGGCGCCTTCCGGTCAATTCCTGCGGCAGAGTGAAGAACATCTCGACCGAATCGCCGACCATGAGCGCCTCGGAAGATTTGAAATAGATCCCGCGCTCGGAGAGATTCACGGTTTGTCCATCGTACAAGTCGAGCAGACCAACGGGAGCCTGCCGCATCATCACTTCACGGCCGAT
>Ga0187772_10001104_pt1 | contig 12587 bp, 14 predicted proteins | sample 0116_SJ02_MP15_2_FD_133137 | JGI IMG/M metagenome (GOLD analysis project Ga0187772, IMG submission 133137) | Tropical peat soil microbial communities from peatlands in Department of Meta, Colombia - 0116_SJ02_MP15_20_MG | ecosystem: Environmental > Terrestrial > Soil > Wetlands > Peat | place... | reverse complement strand
GAAAAGCCTGGGAGGGTTTTTCAAGAAGAAACAGCAACAACAGCAGCAGCCAAGCGACAGCAGCGCGAACGCGAGCGGCACGGCGCAACCGGCGTCCACTCCGGGCTCGATGATGGATGTGACCACGGAGGTGACATCGTTTTCGCAGGAGAGCCTGGATGCGAGTTTGTTCGACGTGCCCGCAGGTTACGCGGAAATGCCAGCGGCCACGTATCCGAACGTGAAATAGTTTGCGGGCGTGCACCGCTGGCGGCATCGCGCCAGCGAGCTCAGTTAATGACGAAGTCGATCGGGCTCGAAGTCACCGCGGCCGAGCCGCCGCCGTAGATCCCGCTGCCGGCCGTGGCGGGGTTGGTGACGGAAATCTGGACGGTCGCCGATTCGGCGATCATCGACGCAGGGATCGCTACCGTGAGCTGGCTGGCGCTCACATAGTTCGTGGCACGGGCTGCGCCGTTCCAGTTCACGACGGCATTGCCGGCAAAGTTGCTGCCGTTGACGGTTAAGGTAAAGGCCTTGCTGCCAGCCATGGCGTTCTCCGGGCTGAGCATGGTGATCGTGGGCTTGGTTCCGGGCATGGCCTGAGAGCTATAGCCGCAAGCTACGGCGGCAATGAGCACGCCGAGTAACAATGTGATGTGGATGGTTTTCATGTTTTTCCCCGTGGGCAATAGCCCACGAGAGAAGCATAGGAAGAATGGGAAATGGCGGTGTCAGAGGGCCGTCATTTCAGTGTAAAGAGATGGTCAGCGGGGGCGGTTTCAGAAGGGCGAGTCGCCCCACGCGAGATCCCTCGCTCCGCAGGTGAAAGCGCGGGGCTTCGGGATGACACAAGCACACGTTGTCGATCTGATCCGGATCCCCACCCTGTCGCAGAGAAGTGGGGGCAACCGGCATAAATGAAGGCATAGATAAAGGACTGTATTCGTGAAAATCATAGTGGCGGAAAAAATATCTTCCTCGGCAGTGTCGCAGTTGCAGGAACCGGGCTGGACGGTGATGACGGCGGATCAGCTGGATGGGAAGCTGGCCGAACACCTGGAATCGGCCGATGCGCTGATCGTGCGATCGGCGGTGCAGGCGGATGCCAAGCTGCTCGAGCACGCGAAAAAACTGCGCGTGATCGGACGGGCCGGCGTGGGAGTAGACAACATCGATCTGGACGCGGCCACGCACCAGGGCATTGCGGTGATGAATACGCCGGGGGCAAACGCCGTGGCTGTTGCAGAACAGACGATCGGAATGATGCTGGCGATGGCGCGCCACCTATGCCGCGCGGACGCGCTGATGCATGCGGGCAAGTGGGAAAAGAAATCGCTGCAGGGGACGGAGCTGCGCGCCAAGACGCTGGGAATCATCGGGCTGGGACGCATCGGGATGGAAGTGGCGCGGCGCGCGCGGGCCTTCGGTATGGAGATTGTGGCGCATGATCCGTTTGTGTCGGTTGCGGTGGCGAAAGAACAGGGGATCCGACTGGCGGGATTGGACGAGTTATATGCGGCTGCGGATTACATCACGCTGCACGTTGGGCTGACGCCGCAGACGAATGGGATGATCAACGCGGCATCGATCGCGAAGATGAAGAAGGGCGTGCGGCTGGTGAACTGCGCGCGCGGCGAGTTGGTGAATGAGGCGGATCTGGCGGCGGCGCTCAAGCAGGGACAGGTGGGGATGGCGGCGATCGATGTGTTCGTGGAGGAGCCTCCGAAGAGTTCGCCGCTGGTGGCGCTGGAAAACGTGGTTCTGACGCCGCACGTCGGCGGCTCGACGCAAGAGGCGCAAGAAGCCGTAGGCGTGCAGATTGCACAGCAGGTGAAGGAGTACCTGAAGCATGGAGTGATTCAGAATGCCGTGAACGTTCCTTCGGTTTCGGCAGAGGAATATGCGGAGATGCAGCCCTACATCGTGCTGGCGGAGCGTATGGGAGCGTTTCTGGGGCAGGTTTCCGAAGGATCGATCGAGGAGATTTCGATTCGCTACAGCGGGCATATCGCAGAGTGGAAGACTGAGCTGATCCGCAACGGGGCGATCAAAGGCATCCTGAACCAGGCGCTCGAGGAGAAGGCCAACCTGGTAAACGCCGCGACCATGGCGGAAGAACGCGGGTTGCGCGTGCACGAGGCGAAGAAAGAGAAGGCGTCGATGGGCGGCGCGGGCAGCGTGCTCTCGATTTTTCTGAAGAGCTCCACGGAAGAGCACATGGTCAAGGGAGCGGTGCTGCACGAGTCAGCGCCGCGGCTGCTGCACGTGGATGGAATCGACGTGGAAGCGCCGCTCGAGCGGAACCTGATCTACCTGCGGAATCGCGACGTGCCCGGCGTGATTGGAAAGGTAGGAACGATTCTGGGCGAGGAGTCGATCAACATCGCGGACTTTTCGCTAGGGCGGCGCAGCGCGGAAAAAGATTCCAGCCAGCCGCGCGAAGCGATCGCGGTGGTGCACGTCGACGGGGAGGTATCCGACCAGGTCGTGAACCGACTGAAGAAGATTCCGGCGGTGCAGCAGGCGAAGGCGGTGCGGCTGTTCTAGAAGCTCTAACCAGACGAGCCGCGCTCTGTCCCTTGCCCACCCTACGAAAACCGCGCAGAGTGGGGCACCCTCAAATTCCATTTACTAGTCTGCGGGCTCGCAGGGTTCGCTGCTGTCATCGAGCTCGCAAGGACGCGCACGCAGAAGACGCTCCAACTCCAAGCGCGTCTCGTCGATAACGGCAGCCGCAAACTTCCGCGCCGATTCCTGGCGTTCTAGGGAAAGCTCCTCGACGCGGAGATTGAGGAGCGGGATGTCCTCCTCAAACCAGCGCAGCGTGCGCTGCACGCGGGCGATACGAAGATCGTCGGTCAGCATGTGGAATCGTGGCCCCTGGGGAGAAAGATAGTTCGAGATTTCAGGATGTCCGCTGGATGGGCATTGCACAAGTCCAAGGGTTGGTTCCCCGCGGCGGGGCGGTGCTGATCCCTCGCTCGAAAAGACAAGGTTCTTGAGATTTATTCGAGAAGTGAAATTGCTCAGTTGGCTCGCGGATTGACTTCGGTGATGCGGTCTTTGGTCCCGGGAATTTCTTCTTCCATGCGGTCGTTGAGCCAGCGATCCAGTTGCTCCTGGGACTGTTTGGAAACTTCGTGAAAGCGCAGGCCGGCGCGGCCTTTCACATCGGCCCAAACGACCTCGGACTCGAGATCGAACCTGAAATCGGATTCCGGCAAAGTGAATTGCAGACGAGGCTGGGCGCCTTTGGGCAGCGCCTCGCGCAGCATCAGCGCGATGCCGCTCTCACTGATATTGGTGCTGGTGGCACGGAGCGTCTTGTCGCCCAGCTTCATCGCGACCAGCATCTTGACCGGATGGCGGAAATAACGGCGACGCTCACGCAGCATGAAATTGAGCGCAGCATGGAAGCAGCGCGATGCGTTGAGAGCGCTGATGGGCTTCTGCAGGACGAAGTTGGCGCCCATTCCGAAGGCTTCCTGGGTTGTGGTTTGCTTTCCATTCAGCAAGGCGAAAGTTACAGAGTTCTTATTGCTCGGAGTACGTCTGAGACCCTGCAGCACGCCCAGTCCGCCTTTGAGATCGTCGCAATCGACGATGACGGCGTCGAACTTCTCGGAAATAAGAATGTTGGCGGCGGCGCGGGCTTCGTGGCAGATCTCGACGTCAATCGACATCTTTTCCAAAGTGGGGCGAAGGATACGCACCACTTCGAGGTCCTCGCTCAACAGGAGGGACTCCAAAGTCATGCTGACATTCTAGGGACGTGGGAGCGGGCACGAAAGTAACAAAGGTAACGGGTCGAAAGATGGCCGAGTGGACGTGAACTGCTGAGGGAGCCCAGATGTCTCGCTGCGCAGAGGAAGCTCGCTCAAGAATGACATTCAGACGACTTCCTTGCACCAGGAAACCCCCAGATGTAAAACTGAAAACCATCCCTTCCATGTCCGAGATTGTTTATCTGTCGCTGGGATCGAACATGGGCGACCGGCAGAAGAATCTGCAGGAAGCGATCGCTCGTGTCGAGACGATGGGGCGCGTCCTCGAGAGGTCGTCGTTCTATGAGACGGAGCCGGTTGAGTTCACCCGGCAGGCGTGGTTCTTGAATTGCGCTGTGGCGCTCGAGACGGAGAAGGCGCCAGAAAAGTTGATGGTGGAGCTTCTAGAGATCGAGCAGGACCTAGGCCGGCGGCGCACGCGAAGGAGGGGTCCGCGAACGATCGACATTGACATACTTCTGATCGGCGATTGGGTGCTCAACTCGCCGGGCTTAATAGTGCCGCATCCCGCGATGCATCAGCGGCGGTTCGTGCTCGCGCCCCTGGCGGAGATTGCGCCGGAGGCAAGGCATCCGGTGTTGAAAAAGACGGTCGGCGAACTGCTGGCGGAGTTGCCGATGGGACAAGTGGTGAGGAAGCTGTAGGAACGGTTGAATCAAAATTCGACCTTACGAAAACCGCCCTTCGACTGCGCTCAGGGCAGGCTCCGGGTGGGGCACCCGTAAAAGCAGGTTTCTCGACTGCGCGGATTTGCCTCTAATCGGGCAATTCTGCTCCGCTCGAAATGACAAATTGCTAGGGGAGAATGATGCGGCTGCCGGCCTCTTGTGGGGTGAGAACGGCCGATTCCTTCTCGGGGAATTGGGCGAAAAGGAACTCGACGAAGGCCCGGGCCCGCGGACGGCCCGAGGTGCGGCCGTGGGCCAGCCGCACCAGGAAGACAAGAGCCTTGAGCACTTCTGAATCCCGCAAGGTCGAATAACCGAGGTGTTTCTGCTCGGCCTCGCGATACTCCCGGACCATAGTCTCCAGTTCGGCGGCCACACGGCGCTGGGAGTCGCTGGTCAGCGGCTGCTCATAGTGCAGGCCGGAGTTGACGCGCCGCTCATAACTTGTGGCGAGCATGGAGAGTGCGGTGATCAGATCGCGATCGTGGAGGGTGCGGTCGGCGCGGGCTGCCTTGGCCAGGGCGTAGGTGAGGCCCATCAGCAGGTGTTCCTTCTCGTACATGAACTGATCGGAAACTTCGATTTGCAGAAACAGAACGGAGGGATCGAGTTGGTCCACCGGCCGCGGCTTTTCGTGCGCGCGTGCCTGGATCAGGTAAGGGCAGTCGCTGGGACAGTCGAGGGTGACTTCGCGCTGCTCTCCGCAGCATTGGGGACAGATGCGCCCGTGGACGGCGGGGCAAAAGCGTTTCTCCTTGCGGATTTCACAGATCGAGCAGGCCAATGGAAACTCCTTCAGCATTATGGCATCCCGTAATGGAGTTCCACCACGGAGGGACCGAGATACCGCTTTGGGATCAGGGTGCGGATTCCCCTGTAAAAATGCACCTTCGCGCGTGCAGGAAGTGAAAAACCCGCATAAAATAAGGTGATTTCCACAGGGCGAAGGTATAAGATACGCCCGCTGGTATTAAATCGATTATTTTGCTAGGAGGAAGAGTATGGCATCAGGTATGACAAAGACTCAGCTGATCCGGCATCTCGCCGAGAAAGTCGAAGTCAACAACAAGACAGCGGCGGCATTCCTGGAGAGTCTGGCCGACACGGCCATCAAGGAAACCAAGAAGAACGGGCTATTCGTGGTGCCCGGGCTGGGCCGGTTGAAGAAGGTGCATCGCAAAGCGCGCATCGGCCGCAATCCGCAAACCGGCGAACCGATCCAGATCAAGGCCAAGACGACGGCGAAGTTCTATCTCGCCAAGGCCGCGAAGGACGCGATCGCTCCCAAGAAGTAGTCAGGATTTCTCTTGCAGTGCAAAGGCCGGCTTCGCGCCGGCCTTCGCGTTTTCTACGCAAAACTGGCTGCCGGGATGACAATTCCTATTTGCTGTACTCGTTCTTTACGACTTCCCCACCCTTCATGACAAATTTGACGCGCTCGAGAGTGGTGACGTCCTGAAGCGGATCGCCATCCACGGCGACCAGGTCGGCCCAGGCTCCGGGCTCAAGCGTGCCGACTTTTCCGGACCAACCCAGCAGGTCAGCGGCGTTGATGGTGGCAGCCTGAATCGCCTGCAGCGGCGATAGGCCGAGCTTCACCATGACCGCGAATTCGTGGGCGTTGAGGCCGTGCGGATAGACGGCGGCATCGGTGCCGAAAGCGACTTTCACTCCGCTGGCGAAGGCGTGGGCGATATTCTTGCGCGCGGCGGGTATCACCTCCTGTGCCTTGGCCATCAGCGGCGGCGGCATGTGGGTCTGGGCGGCGTTTTCCAACATCCAGTCGCCGAGGTAGAGCGTGGGGACGAGATAGGTGCCGTGCTCTTTCATGGCGGCGATTCCTGCATCGTCGATGTAAGAGCCATGCTCGACCGAATCCACGCCAGCCTCGGCGGCCCAGCGGATACCCTCGGCTCCGTGGGCATGGGCGGCGACCTTGCGGCCCAGACGGTGAGCGTCGGCGACGATGGCTTTCATCTCCTCGAGCGTGTATTGCGAAGCCTGAGGATTGTCGCCCAGGGAAAGCACACCACCGGTGGCGCAGACCTTGATGAGATCGACGCCATATTTGATGTTCTCGCGGACTTTATGCTGGACGGCGGCTATACCATCGGCCACACCGTCGCTGGTGGCGTGATATTCGAAGGGCAGCATGTTGTTATCGCAATGACCGCCGGTGATGCTCAGAGCGGGACCGCTGACGAGCATGCGCGGTCCAGGAAGATCGCCGGCGTTGATGGCATCGCGCAGGGCGACATCGGTGTAGCCGGAGGCGCCGACGTTGCGCACCGTGGTAAATCCGGCAAGCAGGGTGACGCGGGCATTTTTGGCGCCGATCAGGGCCTCACGCGGGGTCGAGATCGCGAGGCGCTCGTAGCCGAACTTGGGATCAAAGGTGATATGGGTGTGGGCGTCGATCAGTCCGGGAAGTACGGTGGCATTGGGCAGATCGATGCGGACTGCGTCGGCGGGAACTTTCGTCTGAGCAGCCGCGCCCTCGCTGACGATCTTACCGCCTTCGATCAGGAGCAGCTGATCGGTCAGCAATTTTCCGGTTTTCACATCGAGAACATGCCCGGCGTGAATGGCGATATGCTGCGGAGTTTGGGCGATTGACGTAAGGGAGAACAGAATGAAAATGGCAAGCATTGCTGCGATTCTCGGACGCATGAATTCCTTTCCTCTGATTGGGATGGACCAAGCAACGCACTTCAAGCTCGAACGGGCACACCCCCGCACTGGACTATCAACAAAAGGAGACTAAGGAGACAGCAAAAAGCAGCCGACAGACTCGAGACCCAAATCAACCTGCGGCGCTGGTCTCAGCAGTTGAGACCGCGCCAGACGTCCCTTCTGGGGGCGCGGCAGAAGGCCGCGTCCCTTCCAATCCTGACGTCACGACCCCTAGCCGCCGGGCCCGTCATTCGAAACGTACTGTTCGAGAGATTCCAGCTCGCGGCTCAGGTCGTCGACGCGCCATTCGAGCAGATTGCGAATCGACAAGATGCCGAGCAGCCGGCCGTCATCGGCGGCCACGGGCAAATGCCGGAAGTGGCGCTCGAGCATGGTCGTGAGCGCCTCGCCGGCGCCGGTGTTGATGGTGGCCATCTCGACGGGCGTGGTCATCAGTTCGCGAACCGAAGTGGTGTGAGGATCGAGGCGACTGAGCGCCAGTTTCCGCAGCACATCGCGTTCGGTGAAGATTCCGGCGACGCGGTATTCGCTGTCGACCACGGCCACCGCGCCGACATGATGGTCGAGCATCTTGTGAATCGCTTCGGCAACGCTGGCGTCGATTCCGACTGCGGCAATTTCCCGATCACAAAGTTCCAGTACGCTCATAACGCACCTCCGCTGGACCGGTAGCAATTTGGCCGACCGAAGTGGATTGACGCATTATGCTCGCAGGGAAATTGTTGTCAAGAAGATTTACAGAAAATTGCGCGTGGGACGGCGGGTTAGGTTCCCACCACGGCATCGACCTCGATCTCGAGAAGCATCTCGGGAGAGATCAGCGCCCGGACTTCGACCATGGTGGCGGCGGGACGGATGTCACGAAATACCGCGCCGTGCGCCTTGCCCACTTTTTCCCAGTCCGCCATGTTGACGACGAAGGTTCGCGTGCGCACCACATCTTTCATGGTTGCGCCCGCCTTGGCGAGAGCGGTTTCGATGTTCTTCAGGATCTGTACAGTCTGCGCATAAGCGTCGCCGACGCCGACGATTTTCCCGTCGGGGCCGAGCGCGGTCGTACCTGACACGTACACATATGGCCCTACCCGCACTGCGCGGGAGTAACCGACAACCGGTTCCCAAGGCGCGCCGCTGGAGATCTTTTGCCGCTCCATCTGAATCCTCCCTGGCTACAAGATAGGAATATCACAGTACACAAGTCTGTAACTTGAAGCGATTGGCACTCACTTGCCGCGAATGCCAGCACTTCAGTTGTGACAACTTGTGCGTAGACCAACGCCGTCTAACTAATCAGGAAAATGAATCGCTTGGATAAACAAAAGTCACTTGCGTTGGGCAAGCGAAGTGATGTATCTAGCACCCATGTGGCTGAAACTCCGCGTTCGCTGCGGGGTTCAGGGGGCCTGGAGCCATGATTCCGGAATCGCATCCGCTGCAGCAGTTGTTTCAGGAACTGGTGGGACAACACTACGCTGAAGCCATCGGCATTCGCGATCCGCAGATCGTGGCTTACGTTTCTCACCTGATGGCTGAGTTCTGCGAGGCAGACCAGCTCTTCAAGATTCGCAACAGCGCCAGCCGCCCGCTCGCAGATGTGGGTGAGATGCTGATCGAGTCGGATCCCGTTTATGGTCCGGCGCCATCGTTTGACCGCGAGCGGCAGGTCCGGAAGCATATTGGCGACTACACCCTTTTCTTTGCCGGAATGTTCCCCGAGAGCATCAATCATTTCCGCCTGCGGCGTCATCGGCTGGAAAATCTGGTGGAGTGGATCAAAGCAGGGAAAGAGAGTTACTACATCGTCTCCAAATTCGAGCACTTCGAGTACGCCAAGGTCGCGCCCATGTTTGCCAGCCTCTCGCAGAAGTTTGAGGAGTGCGTGTACGGTCTGAACATGGTCAAGAATGATCTGGAAGAGATGCAGCACCCGATCGTACGGCGCGGCGACGACCTGATCATGTAAGGATTGGAGAGCTTCGATCAGAGCGCGGTCTTCTTTCTATCGTCTCCTTCTCTGTCATCTTTCCTGATCATCTTTCGCGATCCGGCGGCTGTGACTTCTTCGGGACCAAGTCTGTCGCCTTTCCCAAGCGGTAGAAGCTCAATGCCGCGCCGCCCTGCGCCAGCTTGCGAAATCTCCGTAATGAACCGAACTCTTCGCCGGGATCGAATCGCTTCTCATGTTCGGTAATAACGATCGACATTGCCCAGATCACGGGTGATTCGGCCAACGCCCACAGGGTTTCGTGATAGGCGTTGGTCATGCGGTAGGGCGGATCGATGAAGACGACGTCGGCAGCGACATGCTGGCGCTTCATGCGCCAGAATGCACCGGGCAATTCTTCCTGCATGAGCGCGAAGCCGGAGGTGATGTCGAGACTGCGCAGATTTTCGCGGATGACATTGGCGGCGGCGGGCGAGGATTCGACGAAGAAGACTTCTTTCGCGCCGCGGCTGAGAGCTTCAATGCCGACGGCTCCGGTGCCGGCAAAAAGGTCGAGCCAGACAGTGTTTTCGAGCGCATCGGGATTGCCGGCGGTCAGAACGTTGAACAAAGTTTCGCGCAGGCGGTCGGAGGTGGGACGAATGTCGAGCCCGCGCAGGGAGCGCAGAGGGCGGCTGCGATATTTTCCTGCGATCACTCGCATGTTGCTGTACTTCCGGTCGGCTCAACGCTTCTTTGCATCCATGTAGAATAAAAGCAGCGAAGCCTTTATGCGAAGCTGGTCGATTTCGGTGGGACGCCTGTTCGGCGTGGACGTGCGGATTCATCTAACGTTCTTCCTCCTGCCGCTCTTCATTTTCTGGACGGAATACAACGCGCATCGCACGCCCAACAGCGCGCGGGATCTGGCGTTGGTGGGAGTAATCCTGGCGTGCGTGGCCGCCCATGAAATTGGTCATATCCTGACGGCGCGGAGGTTTGGACTGATTCCCAAGGCGGTGATTCTGCTGCCGCTGACCGGCGTGACGCTGTACGACGAACCACGGAGCGACAGCGGGCAGCGCAGAATCCTGCCGTGGAAACGCGAGATGCGCCTGGCTCCGATCGGTCCGCTGGTAAATCTTGCGCTGGCCAGTTTAGGGGTTGCCGTGATCACGGGCGGGGGCTTCGGCATCGAGTTGTGGAAGTGGCCGTTTCTGCAAGCGTCAAACCTGCCCCGCAGCTTCGTTTGGGCGAACCTGTATCTGGCGGCGCTGAACCTGATGCCGGCTTATCCGCTGGATGGGGGGCGGGTGCTGCGCGCGATGTTCGCCCGCACTCTGGATTCTTCCGCCGCTACCCGGCGAGCGGTAGCGATCAGCAATGCGATTGCGATGGTGCTGATCTTCGCCGGGTTGTTCAGCGACAGCTGGCTGACGATGGTCGGCATCATCGTTTTTGCCGCGGCACAACTGGAGGAACGGGCTCTGGTTTTCCAGTGGGTGCTCGACAATGTGCGGCTGGAAGAAGTGATGCTGACGGATTTCGCGACGCTCTCGCCGGCGGATACGCTGGAAGACGCGCTGGAAAAAGCAGTGCATTCGTTGCAGGATGATTTTCCCGTGGTACGTGGCAGCGACATGGTGGGAGTGATTTCGAAGCAGCGCATTCTGGAAGCGCTGCGCAGCGAGGGCAACGGCTACGTGCAGGCGGTGATGAACAAGATTTTCGAAGTCTCCGTGCGCCAGGATTCTCTGGGTTCGGCGTTCAGCAAACTCACCGCGCGCAGCTCCAGCGTGATTCCGATCGTGGAAGAGCAGCGGCTGATCGGCATCGTCACCCTGCAGAACCTGATGCACTCTACCGCCCTGCTGGCGGAAACCCGCAAACTGCGGCGGGAAGAAACCCGCTAACGCGTGTCCTCGGGCGGTTCCCTGTTCCACCTTCCTTGTGAATCAGCTTCCGGAGAAATTTAGAGTGGGGCGCCGGCGGCAGCGTGGGCGGCGGATCTCGACTCGACTGGTTCGGAGTCTTGCGGGACGGAAACCTCTTCCCAGAGCGTTTTGTCGCGCAGGATGCGGAGACGAGGGCCGTGTGCATGGCGTTCCCGGCGCGGGCGGGGGCGGTCTTGCCGAGAATCTGCCTGCCGAGCAGCGCGAGATCGCCGACCAGATCGAGAACCTTGTGGCGGACGAATTCATCACGGAAGCGCAGCGGGCCGTTCTCGATCCCGTCGCGGGTGAGCACGATGCAGTTCTCGCGCGAGGCGCCGCGAATCAATCCCATGTTGCGCATGGCCTGCTCGTCGGCGCGGGAACCGAAGGTGCGGGCGGCGGCGATGTGGCGAAGATAATTGCCGTTGCTCAGCTCGCACTGAAACGTCTCTTTGCCGATGAGCGGATGCGGGAAGTTGATGGAGTAGGCGACGGAATAGGAATCGGAGGGATAGACCGCGATGGATTTATTGGAGTCGCGCCACTCGAGTTCGCGGCAGATTCTGAGATATTTGCGCGGGCGGCGCTGCTTGCGGATGCCGACGCGCTGAATCATCTCGACGAAGGGTTGCGCGCTGCCATCGAGGATGGGCAGTTCCAGGTTGTCGAGTTCGACGATGGCGTTGTCGATTCCCATGCCGATGAAAGCCGAGAGCAGGTGTTCGGTGGTGGAGATGAGAACGCCCTTCTTCATCAGGCTGGTGGCGTAGCTAACGCGGGCAACGTTGCGGCTGATGGCCTCGATCTCAAAGCCGTCGAGGTCGGTGCGGCGGAAGATGATGCCGGTGCCGGAGGGCGCCGGGAGCATGCGCATGGAAACCGGGGCACCGCTATGCAGGCCAACGCCGCTGCACTCCGCAGCGGAGCGGATTGTTTGCTCTTGAATCAATCAGTTCGTTACTGTCTGTTACGAACAGATTACTACCGGGTGGGAAAAGGCGTCTGTGGCAAAAAAGCCACAGACCGTGGCTTGGGACAGGGAAAGTCAAACGAACGTAACTTGTTGAGCAGAAAGGGTATCCGTGGAGCTGGCCGGTGGGTGAGAGACCCAAGGCCTGGCCTTCAGGAAATGGATGGAAGGGGCGCCTACTTCTTCCCCTTGACCTTGTTGGGGTCGTAACCCGAGTTGGGATTGAACATGTCCGGGTCGGGATATTGATTGATGGTGACGTTGAAGAGGAAGCGCTCGTTCGACATGTCTCCGTTGAAATAGCGGGTGATGTTGTAGGGCGTCATGATGCCGCCCACCGGCTTGTAGTTCTCGTAGATTTCTTCCTCGAGATTTTTCTGGCGATCGACGGGATCGCGCCATTCAAATGACTTCCTGATGGGCAGGTGTGTCTGCTGATCGAAGTCGAGGGTCACGCTCTCGTCCTTGGAATTGACCAGCGTCACTTCCATCGCGGGATGCTGCGCCGCGACCTTGAATCCCTGATAGAGAAAGATGACGCCGGGATCGTTGACCCAGGTGCGCAGGACGGTATCGATGGAAAAGTACCGGCGGCGAAGGTAATCGACGAGGTCTTTCTCTTCGATGGGG
>Ga0187772_10001103_pt1 | contig 12600 bp, 13 predicted proteins | sample 0116_SJ02_MP15_2_FD_133137 | JGI IMG/M metagenome (GOLD analysis project Ga0187772, IMG submission 133137) | Tropical peat soil microbial communities from peatlands in Department of Meta, Colombia - 0116_SJ02_MP15_20_MG | ecosystem: Environmental > Terrestrial > Soil > Wetlands > Peat | place... | reverse complement strand
GTGAAGCGATGAACTCCTCTTCGTTTTCGAAGGATTCTGTCGTCAGGACGCGAGCGTCCCTGTCAAGCATGTCGAGGAGGTTCACCGCGTACTCCCCCGCGATGTCTACTACGACGGCGGTCAAAGTCGGGTCGTGCCTCAGAGCGACCCTCAGAAGTGCGCTCGACAGGTTCGACTTACCTATACCAGTAAACCCAAACAAACCAGCGTGATAGCGGACAAGGCTGTCCATGTCGACGGTAAAAGGAAGATCGAACCCGACCATCGTCCCGATTTTCTCCCCTGCTGTGATACATAGGAACCTCTCCACAGCTGGCTTCGAGAGTAGCCACGCCTGGGCCCCCGGGAGCGGGACGTAGGGCGCCCTGGTGAACTCGATTTCGCCTTCCTTTATCTCCGCGAAATAGTTCGTTGGAATGGCGGCGAGGTCTATCCAGGTCTCCTGAGACTTGCCCCAGCTTTCCTTGATGGTGTCCAGGTACTCTTTCCTGAGCAGCGTGGGCATGGAAGAGTCGATGCCTGAGAGCTGGTAGTGGGTGGGACTCACTCCCACGACCTCGTACAGAACGTACCGCGTCACTCCGTCCACCTCCCTTTCTATGGCCACAAAGCTCGGAAAATAGAGTCGGTCCAGGACCTTGTAGCTGAAGCGCGCTTCGATTATGGCGAGCGGATTGGAGACCGTCAGCTCCCTCCCCTCGCTCTTTGACGTCCGGGTCGTGATTGTGTTCCGCTTGAGGCGTGCGTCGAACTCGCCGCCCATGGTGTCGAAGAAGGCCTTCCCTCGTTCAGTGATCATGCTACTGTCTCATCCTGGCGTGCTCCGCCTCGGCCCTCTGCTGTCTATAAGGAGTGACGAGTCCGAAAATCTTCCGCCTGCTTGTCACGCCGCCTACTCGAAGATCCGCCACCCCCCGGAGCGAGCTTCTAAGCATCCTTACCTCTGCTTTCACCGCCTTGTCGGCGAGGTACAGGAGCTGGTTGTGCCCGAACGCCTCAAAGACCTCGGGATTGTCGTTCATCGAGAGGATGTGAAGGGCGAGGTTGGAGAGCTGGCTCATGTCGTTGCCCTCGAAGTATCCGTCGATGCGAGTAGGGCCGGAGTTCTCCTTAACGTTGAACCTCCTCACGGCCAGCGAGTCGTACTTCGGGTCGAAGGCCCTGTCGAAGAGGAAGACTTGCGAGCGTACTGTCTTGTCGCTTCGCAGGGTCCTGAGCTGGAAATAGGAGCGGACGAAGAGCTGCTCACGTGAGACAACCTTTCTCGCGCTTCGAAGTTCATGGTTCAGGGCGACCATGGTGGAGAAGGCGCCGTCGTAGCCCATGGTCCTCCATGGGGTCAGGATGTCCGGGTTCTCGGCGCTCAGGATTGCAAGGAAGGCCCTATCGTTCTTCAGCATTGGGGCTGGGGAACTGAGCTTGACGAACCCCTCGGCAGATGCGAAGGGGAGTACGGACCGGGCAACGTCCGTCGCTGTAGTGTCCTTCGCGATTCCGATCAGAAGGCACCCCTTCTCCATGGCCTTCTCGAGGATGCCTTCCAAGAGGAAGAAGGCGACAGAGTTCACGTCCAGGATGGTAAGATACTCTTCCCCCTGTAGGGCGAGTGGATGGCGTGCCCGGGAGAAGACGTCCTTCGCGTATTGCAGGGAAAGTGAGATTACGCGATCCCAGTAGCCTACCACATCTTCGCGAAGCTGGAGATGGGATTCGGTCGAATCGGCGAGTATTGCGCCATCGTGCTCTTTGTCCAGCCTGGCAAGGCGGGCGACCGCACGGCGGGACTCAGATTCCTTCGCTCCAATGCGGACCGAGAGATCGGCAAGGCTGCCAGGGGATTCCATCAAGGACCTCAAGAGCGCGAGACGAAGGTAGCGCGGCCGCGTAGGAATAGGCATGGAGGGCGACCCAAGGTTAACCGCCAAGTAGGCGTCCAGGGAGGACAGGGGATGGTCTGCCGACCATTTCCCAAGCCTGTTGTATGCCTGTTTTAGCATCAGTCTCGCGTCTCGTGCCAGTGTGGAGTAGGTCCCGGACAACGGACGGTCGAGAAAGACAACCTTCGCCTTTTCACACGAAAGGTAGGCGAGATAGAGTTCACCGAGGGTCATGAAGGAGTTTGGAATCCGCTCCATGGAGTGTTCGAGGTCTATGTCTATCTCAGGTTCGCTGCTTATCACGCTTGACAGGTCCTCGGCCCAAAGGGGGACAGCCGCAGATGCCCCCAGCTTGGTGTCACGGTGGGCAGAAGCAAGATCAAACCGCATGTGTTCTCCGACCGTGAAGGGGCAGCTGTATGCCGTCGCGTTCGCGTAGAAGAGGATCATCTGCAGCCTTTCGTCGAAATCCATCGAACCGTCTATACCAGTGGCGACGTGCTCCCCGGGCCCGAAGAATTCTTGTGCTGTCTTCTCTGCTGCCCTAGGATCAGCCGAAATGGTGAGTTCAGCCAGGTCGCTCCTACTCGAGAAGGAACTGGCTCGACCTTCAAATCTAGAGATCAGGTCTCGGGTTTGCCGCGAAAGGTCCACTGCTATCTCGGAGGACATGGCGTCGGCCGTAGAGGATGACATATGACCTTGCGCACCCCCTCGTGAGCGGCTTAAAGAGTAGGCCGCACTTATTACTGGCAGGGGGAGGCGTCTCTGAAAGTAACGAAGTTCCTAGTCGAATGCCAATTAGACAGGGGTGCCCCTGACGGAGCCGAGAGCTTCGCCCTTTTCCCTGATTGACTTCAGGACACTGATCGCCTCTTCCACGTGCTTGGTCGCGTTGAACTGCGAGTTGAAGATGTGTCGCACCACGCCATGCCTGTCGATCACGTACGTTACGCGCCCGGGCAGAACGCCAAGAGTCGAAGGGACGCCGTAGAGCTTTCGCACCTTCCCTCCCGGATCGCTGAGAAGAGTGAACGGCAGGTCACATCGCGACGCAAAGTCTACGTGCGAGTCCACGGAGTCAGAGCTTACGCCGACGACTTCAGCTCCCATTTTCTTGAAGACCTCGTAGCTGTCCCTGAAGGCTTTGGCTTCCGCAGTGCAGCCCGGCGTGTTGTCCTTTGGATAGAAGTAGAGCACGACCTCGCTCGTGCCCAGGAGGTCACGAAGGTTCACGGTACCTCCCTTCTGCGAGGGGAGCGAGAAGTCTGGAGCCGTTTCCCCCACCGTCAGCTGCTTACTCATGCTCGAAAAGTGGAGGAGCACACGTCTTGATTAGGTTTTTTCCAGATTAGGTAAGGTCTCTAGGTCTGGCCTAGGCTTTCCGTATCCTCAGAACAGCGCCACCTTCCTTCCCGACCCCGTAGTACACCTTCGAGTTGGAAATACGGACCGTCTTACTCACCCCCGCCACTGTCGCGTCTGCCACCTGGTTACGTCCGTTCTCCAATACGAGAGAAACCTCCGACCCTTTCCTCACGCGTAGTCTCTTTGCCATCTCGGGCGAAAGGAAGATTCCTGCGTCCCTGTCGTCGAACTCGAGCTCGACTGTCTTCCCCTCATACTTCGTAGACCCGATGAAACCTTTCTTCGTGAGGGATGAAACGTCCACTACGAACACGAGTTCGGCCTGGGTGGCCGAAGCCACGCTATGGTAGCTCCTCTTCAGGGGCGTCGTCTTCAGGCATTTCGATTTGGACCTCTTCTTCGACTATCTTCTCGCCGTGCTCGCCGGCGAGATCCTCGATGGGGTACCAGTGGTTATGGGCGTCCAGCTTCTGCATCTCGACCTCACAGAAACCTATCAGGGTGCGCCCCGTCATGACTCCCGCGTTTGCGCCGTTGTTGATTGTGACCTTCTGGACTGAGACCGACTCGTCTCCGAAAATGGCCTCGCGGTGCGCGTTCACCACGACCTTGAGTCCCTTCGATGGCTTGAGTTCCATCGAGTGTGACGCACGGCTCGTTCGGATAATTAAACTCTGAGGCTTCGAATGTCGCGCAGAACTCTCCTTGTCTCGACCGCGAGGTCGTCCAGCCTCGCTGGCTCGTTGCGCTTTGCAGCGTAAGAAGCGGCAATGAGCGCGACACCTGGGACAGCCGTGACTGGATCTGGAGTAGCGACGATTAACGCGACGCCAGCCTTCTTCAGCGTGGAGCTGGGGGTGTTCGGCCTGGAGACCTTGTTCAGGTGACGCGCCACATTCTTGGTGTCGACGCTCGAGGCAACGTTGCTCTTCGCTTCCTGAAGCCTAGTGAGAGAGTCGGCGATGGAACGGGCGATTCTCTTTTCTTCCATCAGACGATCCTACTTGTCCGACGCATACGTTAATGGTGGCAGTCAAAGTGAGTTGCCGGTTCGGTAAATTAATTACAGAGGGTGTATCATCTATCCTCCGTGCCCAAGGTCCTGAGCGACGCTGAAATCAAGACGCGGCTTAAGGAGCTTAACGGATGGAAGCACGAGGGGAAGTTCATCACTAGGGCATTCGAATTTGACCACTTCATGGACGCAATCGCATTCGTGAACGAAGTAGCAGAGGCCGCCGAGAGAGAGGAGCATCATCCGGACATAAACGTCAGATACACCACCGTCAAGCTCTCGATACAGACACATTCCGAGAACGGAGTGACGGAGTGGGACGTAGATTTGGCCAAGGTGATTGACGTCCTTGAAAAGGCGATCAGAACTGAGTCAGCCAGGTAGTCAGGTCTGGGTTCCTGCCGAACCTCCTAACTCCTCGGCCTTGCATATCTTATCCTCCCGAAAGTGGCCGGGCCCCTATGGTGGTCCATCAACACAGTCCTGATTCCTCTTCCCGCGCAATGCTCATATACCCCATTTGGTTGTATACCACCAAGTGAAGTGATGTGTCTGCAACCGCTATTCCAGCAATGACGTCGTCAGGTCAGCCCGTCTTGATTCTTAAGGAAGGGTCAAACCAGAGCAGGGGCAGGGAGGCTCAGAGGAACAACATAGCCGCTGCGAAGCTGATCTCTGAGATAGTAAAGAGCTCCCTCGGTCCGCGGGGCATGGACAAGATGCTTGTCGACTCGTTGGGTGACGTTACGATTACGAACGACGGCGCAACGATGCTCAAGGAGATTGACGTCCAGCACCCAGCCGCAAAGATGCTTGTCGAGGTGTCGAAGACCACAGACAACGAGGTGGGAGACGGCACCACGTCCGCGGTGGTCCTCGCAGGCGCACTCCTGGAGAAGGCCGAGGAGTTGCTGGACAAGGACGTCCATCCGACGGTCATCGTCGACGGTTACTCAAAGGCCGCAAGAAGGCCATGGAGGCGCTCGAGGACATCGCCGAAAAGGTCACCCCCGACAGCAGGGAATGGCTGGTTAAGGTGGCGAGGACCAGCATGCAGACCAAGCTCGTCTTCAAGGAAGCGGAGCAGCTCGCAGAAATGGTGGTCGATGCGACCCTGGCAGTCGCGGAGAAGGCCGACAGGGGATACAGAGTCGACATAGACAACGTGAAAGTTGAGAAGAAGCCGGGCGGCTCCCTGAAGGACACCAAGCTGATTCAGGGGATAGTCCTAGACAAGGAGGTCGTGCACTCCGGCATGCCCAAGGTGGCCGAGAAGGCGAAGATTGCGCTCCTAAGCGCTCCATTCGAAATCGAGAAGACGGAGTTCGACGCCAAGCTCAACATCAACGATCCATCCATGATGAAGAAGTTCCTTGACGAGGAGACCAAGATGCTGAAGGGGATGGTCGACAAGATAATCGAGGTGGGCGCTACGGTTGTCGTCTGCCAGAAGGGAATCGACGACATCGCCCAGCACTACCTCGCCAAGGGCGGAATTCTCGCCGTGAGGAGAGCCAAGGAGTCGGACATGACGAAGCTGGCCAAGGCGACGGGAGCGAGGGTGGTAAACAACTTTGAAGACTTATCCCCGTCCGACCTGGGATATGCGGCCCACGTCGAAGAGAGGAAAGTCGAAGAGGACAAGTGGGTCTTCGTGGAAGGATGCAAGAACCCGAAGGCTGTGACCATCCTCATCAGGGGAGGGACCCAGCGCATCGTCGACGAGGGTGAGAGGTCGCTCCACGACGCCCTCATGGTGACCAAGGATGTCATCGAGAGGCCGGCGGTGGTTGCGGGCGGAGGCGCAGCCGAAGCGGAAGCAGCATCTCAGGTCCTGAAGTGGGCTGACAAGCTCTCAGGAAGGGAGCAGCTGGCGGCCCAGAAGTTCGCCGAAGCACTAGAGTCGATACCTATCGCGTTGGCGCTGAACGCAGGGATGGACCCCATCGACGCCCAAGTGGAGTTCAGGGCCAAGCACGCCGCAGAGAACGGCAAGTGGTTCGGCATCGAGGCTGCTGACGGCAAGGTGAAGGACATGTATCAGCGCCAGGTGTTCGAGCCTCTGGCAGTGAAGGTCCAGATCATCAGGTCAGCGACGGAGGCGGCCTCGATGATTCTTAGGATTGACGACGTCATCGCCGCAGGGAAGACGAAGGCGCCCCCGGGTCCGCCTGGAGGCGGCATGGGCGGCGAGGGCGGCGGAGAGTTCGATTAAACCAAACATAGAGCGATCGGGCCTGTACAAGGCCTTACATTCGAAGACACGAAGACAGTCGATTGGCTCCTCAAAAGCATGAAGGTGCGCCGCTCTCTCCTGCAGAGTGGCGGTGACCCCCAATTGCTAAGGCCGGGGGACAAGCCCGCAAAGGGTGCGGGATTCGACTGACTCGACATCAATCAAGTCCGCGTCTCATATTGATGCGATGAAGTTCCTCTGAGGGCTTCAACCGTTATATACGCTCGGGAATGTTTCGAATTCTGATGCAGGCAGAGGAGACCCACGCAACTGCGGAGAAGATACTCCATGTCGCATCCAAGTTGTTCGCAGAGAAGGGGTTCGCAAACGTCTCGGTGAGGGACATCTGCAGGGAGGCTGCAGCCACCCCTCCCGTGATCTACTACTACTTCGGGAGCAAGAAAGGGCTCTTCGAGGCGGTGGCACGAAAGCAGATTTCGATGAAAGACTTCATCAGGAAGCTCTCCAGTGCGACAGAGTCGAAGGACCCTCGAAAGGGGGTCGAGTCGTTCGTATCGACGTACCTTTCGTCCTTCCCTGAGCACACCTTCGATGTTGGGCTCTACATGCGCGACTCCGCGACCCTAGACAGGCAGAGCGCCCAAATGGTGTCGGAGGACCTCGAGAGAATAAGGGCGCTGGCAGTCGGACTCGTTGAAAGGGCGATTCGAATGGGGCTCTTCCGCAAGACGGACACCGAACTGGCCACAGACTGTCTTTTGGGGATGCTGAACAGGGTGATATTCCAGCACATACACTTCGCCAAGATCTCGGACAGGGAGACCTACGGCCGCTTCGTGACAGACTTCTTCATGCGCGCGATGAGATGAAGTCTAGAGCTGGCGCGCCTAATCTAGACTCGCGGCATAATCTGCCAGCATCTTCCTGTACATACTCCTAGGCGGGAACCCGATACTGCAGAGGTAGGTGGAGAACTTCACCTTCTTCTTTGGGTCTTTGATTTTTCTCTCTATGTCCCTGATCTCCTGACCGACGACGGCGTAACTCGTGGCGTAGCCTGGGAACCCACCCTCGTGGGCAGGGAAGAGCTGGAAGTAGATGCTGCTCCTTGGCACCCCGGTGTATTCGTGCCCCCAGTCGACGAACTCGAAGAGTGTCTTCTTTCCAGTGTTCACCCAGACGTCTCCGACGACCCTGAGGAACCTGGTGATCCTCCAGCGCCGCGTCATGAACTCAAGCTCAAGGTTGATTTGCTCGAGCCCGCCATACCTCTCCAGGAGCTTGACGTAGGCTTTCTCCGTCTGCGTTAGTCTCTTCTTCGTTTCGAGCCCCTTTGAGACCTCCAAGAACTCCAGCTCTCTGTTGAAGGAGAGCCCCTCAGTTATTGGGGCGCTGGTCATGGGGGCCGCCATCACCTGAAGGACGGGGAGCTCCTCCACGAATTCAAGGGCGCTGTTGGAGTGATGGACGCAGTGGCCATATTCCTCATGGACAAGGAGGTTGATAAGGGCGGCGACCGACCTGTCTGGGTCCCGCTTGGGGTCGGTCGTCTGGAAGAAGACTTGAAAGGGCTTCTTCGTGTACGTATCGAAGAACTGCGCCGCGCCCGTCGGCATCGTTCCAGTCAGGTAGGACGGTGTCTCGATCACCCGCGTATCGTACTTCGGGTTAATCCTGTTGACATCCTCGTTGACCAGTTTCTGGATAACCTTCCTGATACGGACGGTGAGGGCGACGAGCTTCTTCGGGTCGAGAGCGTTCCTTTCGATGATCTTCGATTCGACCTTCTCTGGAGCGGGTTTGCACTTGAACTGCTTTGCCAGGGCCTGGGCGGCCTTCCTGAACTTCGGCAGCTCCTCGTCGATCCACCTGATCGCCTTCTTCTCCAGTTGCTCGGGAGTCTCGCCGTAATCGAATCCGTTCTTGAGGGCCCGGGGGTAGAACTTCTGCCTCCCGAGGTCGAAACCCTCCTCCCTGAAAATCCGTTCTACGTTCTGGAACTCTCCCTTCCCCCACCCTTTCAACTCGAAGAGCTCGACGTAGTCGGAGACCTTCCCCTTCAAAGCGTCGCAGGCTTCTTTTACCTGTGGGCTCTTGCTTCCAGCCTTTACTGTGTCCAGGATGTCAAGGACTCCATCGAGCCTGTAGAGGGCCAGTGCCTTGACCGCGACTGGTATCTCCTTCCTCGAGTATCTTTCCTTGCAGGCGTCGACGTCTTTCATGGCGTAATCTAGGAGCGAAAGCATGTGGGCATCCTTGATTCCCTCCTTCGCCAGGTGGGCGAAGATTGTCCCCACGATGTCGTCCAAGACCGGCTGCGGCTCGTCGAACATGATGGCGGTCTCCATGGAGTCAAGGACCTTCCTCTGAAGCTCCGTCTTCGCCTTCGCCCTTAGGGAGCGGACCTTCTTGAGCGCTGCATTGATGTTCGGCTCGGACGCTATGAAGAGCTTGCCAGCGTATTCGTTGAACCCCATCAGGTACGCAACAGACGGTGCGACCTCCTTCATGAAGCCCATAATTTGGTCATCGAGAGGATCGGAAATCATGCGTGCCGAGGGCCTGGTACGGGTTATTTCTAGTTCGCGGAAATGCAGCCGTCAACAGCAGTGCTTGGGCTAAACGCGACCTCAAAAAGGACGGGTTTGCCATCCAGAGTATCCTCGCAGGCGAGTAGGGAGCTTTCAAAGAGGACCTGGGGGACTTGGAGAGGCTCTTCAGGAAGAAGGGATTCGAGTGGCTGCCCCCTTCGGCAAGAGCGATGCCCCGATGAGGCGGAAACTTTGAACCTGATGTAGGCTATGCAGCCGCTGCGTCAAGCGGTTTGAATTTCTCGACCGTCTCCGCCAGCTCTTTCCCGAGGCGCTTCTGCCACTCGGTGAACCCTTTCGGCGACTCTGGGTATGAGAGGTTGATCTCTACCAGGGATGAGCTCTTGGACACTGTGTACCTCAGCCCCCTCGCGAGCGGGAGCTGCCTCAGGACCCTGAACCACATGGCTGGATTCATGAACCGCGCCTGGTTGAACTCGGGGTGCTTCCTTTCGGTTATTGCAGTGACGTCCTCCTCGGAGAGGAAATGTTTCATTCCGTAGTTGATCTGCTCGTTCGTTACGGTCTGCAGGTAGCGCCTTAGGACCTCGAAGCTAGCCATTGGGTAGCCGTGGGTGTTCATGTACTCCACGTTGTACATCCAGAGGCCGGCCTCGCTTGTATCCCTCGCTTCGAGCGCATTAGCCACGACCTTCCCGAGGATGGTCCCCCCGTAGATTGACGGGCTGATTCCGCCAGCGTCTATGGGCCTCGGCATCCAGGCGGAGTCCCCCACCACTGCGAACCCGTTGGCGACCATGCAGTCGTTGTGGCGCCTGACAGGGACCTGCCAGTTCCCCTTCGTGTTACCAGAGTCCGCATCGTCGGCGGGCTGAGAGTAGTTCTTGATCACCGGGTTGTCCGTGAGGTACTTATCGATCAGGCTCTGGAGGTTGTCGTTGAGCCCGAACCTCCTGTTCCTCCTCGCGAGGCCGGAGTGGGACACCCCCAGGCCTATGTTGACCTTCTTTTTCCCCTTCGGAAATGTCCATGCGTAGCCCGCAGGTGCGATGAACTGGTCGAGATGGATGATGCAGTAGTCAGGGGAGAAGAATGCGAAGTCTTCCATGGCGGGCTCGAAGTCGAGGATGTACCTCCCTGTCCCGACCACGTCGTCGGGGTCGATGTCCCTCTCGATGAGGGAAGCTATCGGCATGAACCTCCTCAGGGTCGAAGAGGAGCCAGTGGCGTCGATTGTGACCTTTGCGGTGTAGCTGAAGCTCGACCCGTCGGATTTCCTGCCTGTAATCCCAGTTATCCTGCCGTCCTCCGAGAGTAGCCTTTCCGCGGTTGCGCCGAAGACGAACTCGGTCCCGTACTTCTTCGCGTCGTTGACCTGCCTCCTCGGAGCGAGCTTCCTGTTGAAGAGGTATCCTTCCCCCTCGAAAAGCACCTTCGTCTTCCTGTCAGGGGAGTAGACGTAGACCCCGCTGACCGGGTGCTCCAGCTCCGGAGACCCGTACCTGATGCCTATGTGGTCCGCGAGATAGTCCAGGGACCTCTTGCTCGTCGCGTCCCCGCATGTCCAGCCGTTGTTCGTCTTCTTCCCCGGCTCGCTCTCCTTGTTCCTATCAACGACGAGGACACGCGCATTCCCCTTTGAATGGTACCCGATGGAGGCGGCGGTTACGAGTCCCGCCATTCCCCCGCCCGCTATGATGACGTCGAAGTCAGGCCCTGAACCCATTATTTGTTTTAGCTAATAAAACCCTATATAAGAGCATCGATGATGTCACTCTGAGAATGCGGAACAACGAGCTCGTTGAACAGCTTAGAAGCTTCGGACTCTCCAGTTACGAAGCCAAATCGTACGTTTCGCTTGCAAGTCTAGGACCTTCGGAGCCCAAGAAGGTTGCAAAGGACGCTCACATCCCTTACACCAGCGTCTATCCTGCGCTCGAAAGCCTGGAAGAAAAAGGATGGGTGGAAGAGGTGCTTGCCAAACCTGTCACATATCGCGCAAAGAATCCGGAGCGTGTGAAAGGGATGATCTCCTCGAAACTCGACGAAGCGTTCGGATCGCTAGAAAGAATCTATCGGTCAGAAGCCCCTGAAGAGGCCGAGCTCGTCTACACTCTCCGCGGGGATGAGAAGGTGCGCGCCAAGATCTACGAGATGCTGAGGGGGGCGAAGGAGAGCATTGTCATAGTGGCCCCCACGATCGGTCTTGAGGACGCCAAGATCATGGAGCTAATGTCTGAGGCAATCGAAAGGGGAGCGAAAGTGAGGGCGATCTGCGACGAAGAAGCCATCGGACTCCTACCGCCAGGGGTCGAGACTAGGACTGGGAACCAGGTGGCCTTCGATCTCCTAGTGGACGACAAGGTCGCTCTCATCGGGCTCCCGGACCATTCTGCGTGCGGCTGGATCGACAGTCCCGCGGTCGCGAGCCACTTCAAGCAGTTCCTCGAGCTGCTCTGGGGTACATCCTCTCCGTTAGGGTAAAACAGAAAGAAAAGGCCGCCCGGCCATGGCCGAGCTGCCTGGGGTCGCCTATTCGCTTGTGAAGACAGACTGGCCCGTGTTGTTCGGCACTTCCGGCAGGGACTCCGCCATGCGCTTTTCGGCTATGGCCGATGCCTCTGCCAGGATCTTGTTGGCCTCTTCGCTGTTCTCAGGCTGGTAGAACGAGGTGCCAGTTATCTGGCCGACGTCCACCATTATCGAGTTGAGCTGGGCCCCGATCTCTCCGAGTGCTCCCTGGGCGTCGGGCATCGCCTCTCCCAAGGTGGCGCGCACGTTCTTGATCACCCCTATGGCCGGGGCGATCGTCGCGGCGAAGTCTCCGATGTCGGTGACCGTCTGCAGCCTGGTGGTGATCTGCTCCAGGGCGATCTTGGACTGCGTGACGATCTTCTCCATCTTGCGGACCTCCGTGAGCTCGTTGGAGTACGCCTTGCTGGATTCCTGGTCGTGTGCCTGAACAGCAGTTACTGTCTTCTTGAAGATGGAGCTCTCGCGTTGCTTCAGCCGATTCATCGCCTGATCCAGACGGTTGATCTCCCCAGTGAGCTGCTGGGTCGCCTTCTGGATCTGGGGACGCATTGGCTGAGGGCCGCGGACTGTTTCGCGGACCTGCTTCCCGAAGGGCTCCGTCTCCTGAGCCTTCCATCCCTTCTCGAACTTGCTGCTCATCGTGATATCCGGCCTGATATCCGCCGGAGCGGACAATACTGACTATAGCAAGAACGGTTGACTCTCTGCTTAACGAAATACACCGTGATACGGGCTGAGAAAAAACGGAGAGGAGAGCTCCTAATCTATCTTGTACCGCTTTGCTAACTTGACGATGAGGAATATTACGAAGGCGACGATTATGAAGGTGATGACGGCGATGAGGAAGTCTCCAATCTGGAAATTCTGATTATCGAAGGGGACAGAGTAGGTGCTAAGATTCCCAACACTGCTCAGGGGGATTCCAATCACTGGAAGAATAAGGTCCTTGACCAGAGCCTGGACAAGGGCGCCCAGATATACGCCCAAGATGAAGGCTACTGCAAGACCGAGGACTTTGTAGTTAGTGAGAAAGGCCTTGAATTCAGCCGAGATCCC
>Ga0187772_10001102_pt1 | contig 12600 bp, 11 predicted proteins | sample 0116_SJ02_MP15_2_FD_133137 | JGI IMG/M metagenome (GOLD analysis project Ga0187772, IMG submission 133137) | Tropical peat soil microbial communities from peatlands in Department of Meta, Colombia - 0116_SJ02_MP15_20_MG | ecosystem: Environmental > Terrestrial > Soil > Wetlands > Peat | place... | reverse complement strand
TCCTCGATGATCCTATTGGACCGGGTAGCCACTCCCTCGTCATCGAATACTCTTCCCCCGAGACACCCTTCGGTCACGCCATGGTCGGTGAGGCTGAAAGTAGGAGCGGCCACCTTCTTTCCCAGCTTGTCGGTGAGGTACGACGTCCCTGCATCCACAGCGAAGGCGGAGGCAGATGAGGCCACCGGGTCCACCAGGTTCGATGCGACCGTAGGGCTCAGAAGGACGGTGTACTTTCCTGCCTCAGGCTCCGAAGCATTCCGCATCGTCTTTGCACCTTCCCCTGCCCTCCTCCCCGCCTCCTCCGGATTGAAGCCTGATAGGGACGACGAACACGACAGCCCGTGCCCGCTTGCTTCCTTCTCCGCGAAGGAACGGATGTTCAGCGTGATGGCTGTCCTGGAATCGACGCCCCGGGTACCGGTGGACGTCAGGATAGCCACGGTTACCTTTCCAGCGTTTATCACACCCGCAGACCTCTTCCCTCCAGCCTCAGTTGCCGCGTCGATGGCGGACCCTGCCATTTCTGGAAGCTCCCCTTCGAGGGACTCGAGCCTCCTGTCGTACCCTGCCTTGCTAGGCGTGTAACGCGCCGGCTTGTCGGGGAGGGGGACTGAGTCCGACTCCGGGAGTCCCTCCAGGGATGAGAAGAGGTCGCGCACAAACTCCTTCACAGCGGCGCTTTGGAGATTCGACGTCGAGGCGAGTGCCCTCCTGCTGCTCTTTGCAAGATAGACCGTGAGTTCCGACTCCTCCACCCTGTTGGCGACGGTCACCGAGTTGTTGGCGAACCTGATCATGCTGTCCGCTCCCTTTGCGCTCAGGGCCACCGCATCGTCCACACCCAGCGCCTTCGCGGTGCCTATTGCTATCTCGTTGAGCTCCTTCAGATCCGAAGCGCTCACCTTGCCCCCAGCTTGATCCCCGAAAGCAACGTTTCAGGGCCTCCCGTCCACACGGGTGCCCCCTGTTGCGGATCCCCCTTCCCGCAGGTGGCGGACTCGAACTCTATGTGCTTGCTTCTCGCCTTAACGCTCCCCCAGAGCTTAGGCGTCGTTATCTCAAGGACGGGGGACCTCACCAACCCCTTCAGTTCCCCCCGCTCGATTAAGTACGCCTCGAGGGCGACGTACCTCTGGTTGAGCCTCTTGTCGTCTATGTTCCACTCCGTGAACGTTTTGAAGAACACGCCATGCCTCACTTCCCTTATGATCTCATCAGTTGAGTAATCCCCGGGCTCCACGAAGGTGTTAGACATGCGTATGATTGGTTCCCTGTCGAAGGCGACACTCCTGGCTGCGCCGTTGCTCCGCAGGCGGAACTCCTTCGCGGTGCTCCGGTTCTGGAGAAACTCGTTTATTGTCCCGTCCTTGATGAGGAACCTCTTCTTCCCCTCGACGCCTTCGTCGTCGACGGGCACGAAACCGTTCGAATGAGGTAGGTTTGGATCGTCGCTGACGTTTGCCTCAGGGCTCCCTATCCTACTTCCGAGGCTGTCGGCCTTCAGGTAGGACTCCCCGGCCTGGGCTCCCTCTCTCCCCAGGACCCTGTCAGCCTCCTGAGGGTGGCCGACCGATTCGTGAGCTGCGATGCCAGAGAGCTCGGGGCTGAGCAGGACATCTAAAGTATCCGTGGGAGGCTTTGTGGCCCCCTTCAGGATCTTCCCCATCACCCTCGCTTCTTCCTCTACCTTTTCCACAAGCCCGATGCGCCTGACAACCTCGAGGCCCCCTGTCTCCCCCTGCTGGATGAAGCGTTGGGCTGTTTCGCCCCCTTCTACCGCCGTGAGAGAGCCGAAGAATCCTACCCTCGGGAGGCGCCCTTCCACTCTGGCCCCGTCGCTGTTCACGTAGTACCTTTCCTCAAGATCGGCTCCCAAGTAGAGTAGCCGCCCTGGGAGTTTCACCCCGGCTCTTCTCTCGGATATCCTGCCCTCTATATCGAGAAGGATCTCACGCAGCCACGCCGAATCGACGTTTTCGACCCTACGTGTCTCTGGCGCGGCCCATTTCCTCCTGACAGGCTTCGAATCGTCCAGCTCGAGTGGTTCTTTCAGCAGTCCTGACGAAGCCCTGGCAAGCCTTACCGCCCTTCTCGCCAGCTCCCCCACCGAGGTCGCCTTCAGGTCGTTTGTCGCTGCGAACCCCAGAGCCCCCCGAGAGATCACTCTGATTCCGACCCCGTATCCCTCCGCAAAGAAGGACGGTTGAGACTCCCCGTTCTTGAGGACGAACTGCCTTTCCCATGTTCTTTGCACCCGCGCTTCAGCATAGTTCGCGCCAGACGCCAGCGCCTTGGAGACCCCCGCTTCGGCGAGGTCCTTTGCCCCCTGGTTCTCCAACGGTGTGCGCCGCTGAACTACCTTATTTCTGCTTGTTGGCTCAGGTGTCTATAGAGACGGCCCTTCCCCTTACTGGAGGTTCGAGGTCCCATCTTCTCTCCCTGTCGAATTGGCCGAAAAGCTCTGGGTGTTCTGTATGTATCGGCACCACCTTCTTCGCCGAAATGTCCCGTACGAGCTTCCCCACCTCGCCCCCCGGCGCGTGCCCGGACGCGTGCAGCTGCGCGTAGCGGAACCCGACATGCTCGACCCAGTTCCTGATCAGCGTCTCCTCCTTCTCCCCCTCTTCGTTGAACGCTTCAGTGGCTGAATGTATGTAGGTCCCTCCCCTGCCGGGCTTGATGTCTACGAGCTCAGGGAAGTTCCACGCTTCCAGATGGAGGAACACCTTCCCCTGTTTCTTTCTTATGTCTGCTGCCGTCACCCCCTTCCCAATGAACGGCCTCTCCCAGGAGTAATAGTCGGAGTCGTCGAACTTCCCCTTTTTCTTTCTGCGGAGGTAGACGTCCACGTCCCTTCCGACGCGTGGGACCCTGAGTCCTCTGTCTCCCATCAGCTTTTCAAGGAGAAGCGCAACCTTCATTGAGACGACGAGCCGCCTTCCGGTCGCCTGGCATGCATCGTAGAAAGTGTTCACCCTGTCGATGTCGTTCCCCCTGAACGTGGAGAAAACCAAGGCCTTCGTTCCCCCAACCATCTTGAGCGCCTCGTTCTTCACGGCCGTCTCGCTCATGTTGGCGCCATCTCCCCCCGGACCCACCCTCGTTCCCTCCGTGAGGAGTAGGCTGGGCCTCTCCCGCCGGGCAGCGTCCACGAAGTCCCGCGTCATGGAGCCGGCAGGCCCGTGAAACCTGAAATCCCCCGTGTACGCCATCGTCCCGCCACTGGTGTGGACGACGAAGCCGTAGGCCCCCGGGATAGAGTGGTCTACGTGGATGGGGTGGAACTCCATGGGGCCGATGGTGAACTTGTCCCCAGTCCTGAACTTCCTGATTGGGTGCCCGCGAAGGGGAGACCCGGTGGAGGCGCTATACGCGTCGTTGATCAGAGACGTCGTCTCGCCGCAGAAAACTGGAATCTTGGGGTCGATGTATTCAATCCTCCCGGTATGGTCAGAGTGATAGTGGCTCAGGACCACTGCATCGAATTCTGGCTCTGAGTATTCGACAGTGGTGTTCTGCAGAGCCTCTTCTGAATAGAGCCCAGGAATCTGGGGGAGGAGGTCGAACTCGAAGAGATCCCCCGCCCCATTTACTCCACGGGGTAAGATGGACGAGTCAAAATAGTCGGAGCCATCCGAGAACCCCCTTCCGAAGTCGAGGATTACCTTGACTCCCCCGTCTTCGAGGATGAACTTGTTCCCGCCGATTTCCCCGACTCCGCCGTAGCATGTAATTCGCGGCGGCACACGAACTGAGAACTGGACAACCTACTTAACGATTGTAGCCATAAGGCGCCCTCAAGGGATAAATACGAAGTTGGGCGGACAGCGCGCAGGTTGCTTCTCCACCTGCCAGTCCTCCAGGCGGCGGGGTCGGACACGCTGACTGCCATCGCGATTTTGGTGATTGCCCTAGGATTCGTCGGGCTCGCCATCCTGATACTGTTCTCGAAAAAGAAGATTTAGACCGCTATGGTCGTCGTCGCAGCCATCTTCGACATAGATGGCACCCTGGTTACGTTCAAGTTCGACGCCAAGGGGGTCAGGACAGCCCTGATCGGGGAGCTCAAAGCTAGGGGGGTCGATTCGTCAGGTCTTGACCTGTCGACCCCCACTCAGACGATCCTCGATGCTGCAAAGGCGAGGATGGCCCCCGGGGGCGGGGGGTTCCACGACTACCGGAGGAGGGCTTTCGAAATCCTCGACGGCTTCGAGCTGAGAGAAATCGCCTCTACGAAGCCCTTCCCTGGCATCAGGGAGGTCCTCGTCGCCCTAAAATCGAGAGGTGTCAGGCTCGCGGTGCTCACGAACAGCGGGCACAAGGCTGCCACCAGGTCCCTAACCATCGCGGGGCTCCTCGGCCTCTTTGAGTTCGTGCTCACCCGGAACGACACCGAGACAATGAAACCCAGGCCTGAGGGGCTCATTCAGGCCGTCTCTATGCTCTCCCTGCCCAAAGACGCCGTGTACTACATTGGCGACACTCCATACGACGTCATGGCGGCGAAAGGGGCTGGGGTGAAGAGCGTTTCAGTTGCGACAGGGAGCTATGCCCGCGACCAGCTTGCGGCAGAAGGCCCCAACTTCGTCATTTCCTCGATTTCTGAGCTCGGCAGTGTCCTGGGAATCCAATGATTCACGCACAGGTCGGAGGTCCAGTCCGGCTCCAAACGTCACTGCTAACCAGAGGGGCATGACAGAACCCATAAAGACAGCACTGGTCGGCCGTTCTCGGATGGCACCAAAGGAATCAGAGCCTCCGTTCTATATCGTCGGCCTCCCAGACGAGCCAGTTGAGGCCAGCGAGGCCAAAATGAAGTTTGAGAAACTTTCCGAAGAGCTGTGCAGGGTTTACCCGCTCATCGAAGAGATCCGGGCGGTAGTGAAGTCGAAGAAACCAGGAAAGACGCACGCGAGGTACGAGGTCTCTGTCGAGGTGTACACTCCCAAGGAGAGGCACGCATTTTCCGAGACTGGGTACGATATCGCTGAGGTGTTCGACTCCATGGGGCCGAAGATGAAGCGACTGCTATCTTCAAGGCAATCGAAGGTGACGTCAACCGGAGGAGCCAGCCCAAGAAAACGCATCGGGTAGCGTCAGGACGAAGACAGTAGCTTCTTGTTTTCTTCCTTCAACCCTTCGACCTCCGCCCTGAGAGCCGCGATCGCAGCGGTTTGCTCGGCCTGCCTGGACAATTCGTAGAAGACCTCCAATGCCTCCCTCCTCACGCTGCCATTCCTGTCTCCCCTGGCGACCTCAGCCAGGGCGTCTACGAACCTGCCGTCGGCCAGTTCGCGCAGGAGGACCGACACCAGGTACAGCCTCACCCTGTACTCCTTGTCACGCAGCAGCATGTCCTTCAGCAAGAGGAGCTCGTCATCGGCAATCCGTCCGCGTGCCTTGATGGCCTTCAGCGCTCCCACCCTCACCCTCGTCGGCTTCCCGTAGGCGAGACTGCCGTCGACAATCTGTTTCACCTCCTCGTCCTTTGACTTCCCCATCGCCTCCAGGCACGCCTCGGCCAACGTTTCGTTTGGTGAATGGACCCCCATTGCCTTCTTCAGGTGGGGGAGTGCGCCCTCCGGCCAGGCCTTCCCCAAAGAGAGCGCCGCTTCGCACCTGACGTAGGGGCTCTCGTCCGCCTCCAAGAACCCGACTAGGATCTTCCTCGCCCTCTCGTCCTTGAAATTCCCAAGGGCCTTGGTGAGGGCACGCCTCACCCGTCTATCCGAGGGGATGCCAACCTCCAGCAGTGCCGCCAGCGCCTTTTCGCTTCCAATCTCCCCCAGCCCGCGGAGCGCGCACGCCCTTACATCCCAGAACTGCTCCTTCTTCGCTGCCGACATCAGGGATGTGACGGCTTGGTCTGACGCTGTCTTCCCAAGGGCAGAGGCGGCCTCCGCCCTGCTCCATGCATCTTCGCTCTGTCCCAGCTGGTTCCCAAGAAGGTCGAACGTCTTTTCGAACTTCACCTTCTTCAGAAGCCACCTTTCGGGGTCGAACTCTACCACTGAGGGTTTGGCTTCTAGGGAAAATACGAGCGACTGTTCGGGGGGGCCAAGCATGGCCCTGAACTTCTTCCTGGCCCCTTGGACGTAGAACACGATGTCGCAGGGGAGCTTGAAGATTGGCGTCCCGTCTGAGGTGTCCTGCTCCTGCTTTACGTGCAGGGTGGCGGTTTTGGCAACATCATCCCAGGCGTACTCGATACGGAACTCCGGGTACCCTGGCTTCAGGAATGCCTGTTCAAAGAACTCCTCAAGCTGGAGTCCGCTGACTGCCTCCATCGTTTTGCGCATGTCATCGGTATCCCCGCACGCTTTCGCGTACCTCTTCAGGAACTCTCCCGTTCCCCGGAAGAACGCTTGGTCCCCCACTATGTACCTCAGCTCATGCAGCATCGCGGCCCCCTTTCGGTATGTGGTGTGGTCGAAAACGTCGTGGGGCCAGACGTATTCTCTGTCGACTATTGGCCGCCTGTATTTTGTCTCGTCCTCTTCGAGGTATTCCACTTCGCGTGCCCGCATCTCCCATCGCATCTGGTCCACCCCGCGGCTCCTCTCTGTGTAGAGCGACTGGAGATACGTCGCCCAGGCTTCGTTGATCCAAGCGTGGCACCAATCGGTGCAGGTGACCCAGTCTCCATACCACTGGTGGGCCGCCTCGTGGGCCACCAGATTTACGGCAGAGGAGAAGGGGTTCGAGTACATCGGCTGAAAGTCCTCCTCTGTGCCTGCCTCTGGGTAGTACGTCATGGCGAGGGTCGTGGCGTTGAGGTTCTCCTCACCTCCAGCGACGAAGTCCTGGACGGTTGTCTGGTCGTACTTTTCGTAAGGATACTTCATGCCAGTCAGCTCTTCGAGTGTCTCTATGATCCGGGGCGTCTCCCCGAAGTACCTGAGTACGTCCGCGCGCTTCGACTCGGGGAAATTATAGTGAAGCTTGACCCCGTGGATCTCTTGGGTTATTCTGCTGAATTTCCCAACGACGAAAGATGTCAGGTAGCTCGAGTGGGGGGTGTCCTCCCTCCAGTGGAAAATTGCGCTTCCGCCTTCCTCCCTCTCAGAGATGAGTCTCCCATTGGAAATAACCCTAAAGCCCTTCGGCACCCTGATCACCACCTCGCTGGAGGACTTGTCCGATGGGTGGTCGTGGCAGGGGAACCAAAATCGAGCGGACTCCGGTTCGCTGTGGGTCCAAGCCTGAACCTCCTTCTCAGGGTGCTCCGCGTCAGGGGCGGTGAAGTACAAACCCTCCTTCGGGGTGGCAGAGTATTCTATCTTGATGGACCTGACTCCGCTCTCTTCGCGGAGTGGCACAGTCAAGACGGCGTTGTCGTATTCGAAGTCCACACTTGCTCCGTCGACGGCACACGCGGTGACATCGAGTTCGCGTGCGTCGATGTGGACTGCGCCAAGCCCCTGTCTGATTGGCTCGATGTCAAGGGTGCAATAGCCTGAAATGCTCTTCTTCTGGAAGTCCACGGAGAGCTCTATCTTCCTGTGAAGGGTGCGGAATTCTCTAGGCGGCGCATAGTGGGGTTTCGATTCGGGCAGGTGGAACGACTTGTGGCCCCCTCTCGTCATAGAACTTTCCGGACCGCCAACGCTTGAAAAGAGTTTCGAAGCTGGCATAATTTGAAATAACGAAGACGGGTCGGCGCCCTCGATGCCATCCGCAGCGAGGGTGATTCAGGGGCTGATCATCTTCTCAGCCATACTTGGCGTGTTCTTCCTCTGGCAGGCTCACCCCCTTCTCCCCCCGGAAGTATTTGACATCCTCACATTCGGATGGCTACTCTTTGTGTTTGACAGCATTCTGACATTCGTGCGGCCAAAGGTTTCATACTATTTTGGCCTCGTGCTCGCCATCATAGCGCTGAGCGAGACCCTCACCCAGCCGGAGCACTATTCACTGGTTGAGAGCGGCAATGTCCCGGCGAGCATAATCCTGATCCTGGGTTCCGCGGCCCAGGCGCTGCTGATCGGCTCTGTCCTCTGGTACATCATATCGGAGCGGAGGGAGGATCCGTGGGCATGGCCTGGTGCCGAGTCTCAAGCCTGACAGCGACTGTACCGAGATCGCTCAAGGGAGCAAAGTTCCCTCTTTCACGCTGGCTGATTCTCCTGATGACGGAGGGAAAGAACCTGGAGGGGTGTGACCTGGACTACTTCCTTGAAAAGGCGCTCAAGAGGGCAGACTACCGTGACCTCAGGGAGGTGCTGTCCGACCTGGATGACTGGTTAGATGCTCAGGGCTAGATATATTCTCCCGACCGCAGTCTTGACCGCGTTGCAATCCAAGTCTCATGCCCATTCTAGGGCGTAGGCGTAAATCCAACCTTTGCACTCGAGCAGTGACATGAGAAATCGGACGATTGCTTCGCTCGCGGTCGTGGCGATTCTTGCCGGTTCGGTAGCGGGATACTTAGGGGGCAGTATGAATGAGCGCGCCACCACAACCACCTCGACTCTCACCGAGGTCTCAACTACGACGACAACGCTGACAGTCCAAACTGCCGAACTTTCGCGGAGTAATGGCAATTACACTTTCGTCATCCGTTTGAATGGCTCAACGGTTGTAAAGGGACAAGAGATATCTCTCTTCTACAACCTGACGAACATCTCGGGGGAGTATCAAAGGGTCCAGGAAGTCAGCCCCCTGGTCATTCCAACAATCTACTCAGAAAACGGGAGTGTCGCATGGTTTCTGTTTCCTCAGCACTTCGAGTATAGCCAAGCTCCTAACATCTCCCTCCCCAACGGTTTCAGTCTGACGTCGAATCTCCTCATTCCGACCGCCAACCTGTCGGCCGGACAGGAGTATGTCCTGAGTATCGGTCCACTCATCGGACCTTTCGTAGGGCCTAATGACACCCTGGGTTTCTTTGCCAGATATTATCCCATAGGCGACTCGCTAATGATTAACACGACAATCGCCGTTCGATAGTGTCCTGGTTTGTCTGAGAACGTCGCTCCGCCACCGTCCCAAACTGAGCCCGCAATAGAACATTCTTCCTTCTGGACATATGTACAAGCCATTCCCTAAGATTGTTTGTGAAATATCGGAGCCGTTCGGAAATCATCGCTCTGATGCTGCAAGGAACGGCGAAGGGTGGCGCCACCAAGACCAGAATCATGTACGGTGCATAACTATCCTATGCCCAGGTCAAGGAGTACCTACAATTCCTGCAAGAGAAGCAGCTGCTCAGGTTTGACGCGTACAAGCAAACGTATCATCTGACGGACAAAGGCATGCAATTCCTCAGAGCCTACGACCAGACAAGCGACATGGTTTCAATCAGCGACAGGCACACCGGAGACACCTCCATGCTTGTTCCGCAGTGGTAGGCCTTCGCTTCAGACCTCTAGTGCTTCATGTCTTCTCATTGGAACGGCAACCCTCGGTGGTCGTCTAGCCCACCAAAACCGCTAGGCCGTTCTCGTGAATAGAACTATAATGAATCCGGTTCTGACCCGGAGTGCATGAGTAGATGGATAATCGTAGCCTCGGTTACGGTATCCGTCCTGGTATTTGGCGCAGTATTCTTCGTGATCGCCACCCGGCCGTCGTCTAACTATACCAACCGAGTCGGGTGCACGGATTACGAGACCTTCACCTACGAAGAACCCTCGACAATCAACGAGAGCGTATCCTATGGTTCTGCGACTACGACCACAGCCTTCACCACCACGACCAATGCATCGGCAACAGTAGGTTACACCACCGCCTACGGCTTCATCCTGCCTCCGCTTCCGAATGCGGTGGGGAACGCCGTCCGTTCTTGCACTTTCATCAGGTAATGACCTGAGCGGTCAACTCGGCATGGTCCGACCCAACCAAAATCGCTGACCACGCGTCCGCGCGTCTGGCTGCCCGCGCCAAACTCCGCTGGCACAACGATGCGCAAAGGTGCGCATATTAGCACAACAAGTCTGCACCGCGCACACACGGCCCCGCACGAGCCTCCCAAGAAGGCTAGATGTATCCCCAGCTGAGGAGCATGTCGCTGTCGTGTGTCCACCGTTGACCTATATCGCTTCGGTAGAACATGTTTGGAATCATGACGTTCCGCACGTTCTGATATGCTTTCTCTATCGCATCCGTCATTGTAGCGCCTGATCCGGTGATGACCAGGGCATAACCGGAATTCCCGGCTATATGCCAGTCCTGTTCCTCCAGCTTGACTTCGCCTATGTGGATGCCATCTAGGCTCTGGCGCCTGAAGAGTATCGTTGCGCCTTCCGAATATTTCTTGAAGGCCTTCTCGTCCTCGAAAGGCCAAGGCGGAATCGCGACCACCACCCCGATCTGATATCCTTTCTTTGACTTCGGCTGTGTCTCGTTTCCATGGGCTATGTCAGACATGAACTGGCCCCACTCGCTGGTGATTCCTTCCATCTGAATACTTATCGTAGGGTAACCAAAGCGCGTTGTAAATTCGAGTGGCCAAATGCCCTTCGCGTTAGCGATGCAGTTGATGTCGACATAGCCCACATACTTACTCGCAGCCAACTTTTCCTTCATCTTGAACAAGGTTCTGTCGTAGACAGGGTTACTCTTGGTCCAGTACATCGAAGTGTTTCCGCACCATAACGGTTTCCCATTTCTTCTTATGTACATGATATGGTTCTTGACGGTGGCGCAGTACACCTTGCCTTCATAGGACACAGTTTGAAAATCTCTAGAATCAAGCCAAGAGTTGACCTTCCTCACCCTCTCAATCACTTCGTATTGTGTGCGGGATGCGTTGGCCCAATGGTTGACAATCCACCGACGTTCTTCCCGCTTGCGCGACTTGACGAGTCCGACGTGCCCAATCTTCAGGAGAAGTTCCTGTATATCGTCAGCTAGCCTTTTTGACGATGTGTAGAAGATTCGGAACCCGTTAGTCATTTGTGTCGCATCTCCTTTGGCGAACCAGTTTAGGAATATCTTGATTTGTCTTGGACTGAGACGCTTTACGTAGTCAGGAACGAATTTCTCAGGCGCGCTTCCGAATTGGTCCAGATAATGTCCTAGCCTCTTGTCGTGCACATAGAACTGTCGGCCGTCGTCGGCGAATTTGATTGGAAACCGCCTAAGCATTTCCCGTATTTCTTCTCTCTGAGGGCTCTTCTTCTGTGAGATCACGACTGAGTAACTCCCGAAGCTCTCTCTTTCGTTCTTGCTTGTGCACCCATCAGAGAGCCACACTCCGAAGAATTCCAGCCATTCGTCCATTGGAATCTGCAACGGCCAAGTCTCCTGAATCTGACCCTGACTTATGCGCAAGTCTGTCACCGTTACCGATGGGAGGACGAATGTTGCTTCCTCTGCTCCCTCCCACCTGCCAGTTCTCATCACGAGGGACTGGGATTGCAGATCTCGTGCTTTGACAAACCTGAATTTCCTTCGACCCTTCTTGTAATCCTGTTGGGTTTCGATGTACATGTTGTGATCCGGCGTGACGAGAATGTCAATCGCTCTGTTCTTGATTGAAACCATCTTTCTGTGGTGGGCGAAGCTCACTAGGGCCTCGGGGACTTGGTACTCTATTTCGTGGGTCTGCGGGTTCAACGTGCATATCTTATCGGTGGGGGTTAATTCTCTGAAGTACCTCCATCCAGAACTGGTTAATACCTCAGTCTCTTCATCATAGCAACCCATTTCGCCGGTGCTTGGACCCAGCTCATTGGGGAAGAGCCGCTTGTGCTCAAAATTGACACAAATGGGCATGACAAAATCCTTTCCGTTGAAGTAAGCCCCCACCGCTATCTCAACCCCATCTGCGAACTTTTGCATCTGGAACTCTTTGATCTTCTTGGACCAGTTCACCTTGTAGTGCTCAAGGACCTGAATGATGTCCTTCCCATCCCCCTCCTGCCCGATGAATAGCAGTTCCTTTTCGTTCTGGGCTTTGCCGCTCGGTTTCAGCACGTACCTGTCAGGGTTCTTCTTGACGAACTCGATGGCCTCATCAAACGAGGTGAAGTTCCAGCTCGGGAGCACATCCACCCCCACCAAGTTGAGTTCTGATTGCCCGAATTCTCTGTCGAGCTCGAGCTTGTCGGTGTAGATGCTCCCTCCCACTACGAACTTGCCCTCGTTCCTGAGCTGTTCAGCCTTGACCCCAAAGCCGATGTCGTCGAAGATTATCACGTCCGCCCAATCCTTCAGCGTGTCCCATTCGTCCACCTTCTCGAAGAACCCAAGCCCGACGTCCTTCTCCCCCTGGCCGTGACAGTACATCTTGACATCGTGTCCCTCTTTCTTTAGTTGCCACGCAAGGTCTGCCGAGAGACTTTCGTCGGTGACGAAGAGAAATTTCATCCGGTATCGATTGAAAATTGTGCTCGTTAATATCTGTTGGCGGATTCTAATCCTTCCGATCGCCCAAAGAGGGTCTGTGTCTTGCAGATTCTGAAGACATACGAATCGTCAGGACGCTGCCGATGCAGTCAGGTTATCAAGGGATTGTGCGAACCGCTCCTTCGTGACACTGATGTCGTCGTCTGTGTGAGCGGATGACAGACAGTATCTGTTCTCCGGCTTCAAATAGACTCCATTCGTAATCTGTTCAAGGTCAAGGAACCTTCTGAGCATCAAGTCAGAGCT
>Ga0187772_10001101_pt1 | contig 12602 bp, 14 predicted proteins | sample 0116_SJ02_MP15_2_FD_133137 | JGI IMG/M metagenome (GOLD analysis project Ga0187772, IMG submission 133137) | Tropical peat soil microbial communities from peatlands in Department of Meta, Colombia - 0116_SJ02_MP15_20_MG | ecosystem: Environmental > Terrestrial > Soil > Wetlands > Peat | place... | reverse complement strand
CTTTCACGAATTGGTGCTCAACGATCCGGAGATCACGAGCCGCGTGCCGCGGGCCAAGATCGAGCGCGCGTTCGACTTGAAGAGGCAGCTGAAGAACATCGACCAGATCTTCGCGCGCGTGTTTCCGAAGGCTGGCAAGAGTGTGGCCGCAAAACGAAGCTCAGAGAAGAGCGGCAAGAAAAGAAAATAGGCTTTGCAATTCGATCGGGCGATTCGATCAGGGATTCGAGCCTCCCCCAACAATCACCCCACGATGTGACTCGCGCACTTTCTTTCAATAGGGCCGGCGTGTCAATCTGCAGGCGGAGAAGAAACATGTGGATTAAAGCTGGCGCTTCGGTCGCAATCTTCCTGTTCGTGGTTTGAGTGATCGCCGTGCTCCAGGGTTGGAGCAAAAACAATCTGGCAGGGCGCTTGAGCGGAGTCGTCTTCATCACACTGCTTGGCACCGCGGCGTACTGGGGAGTGCAGACGCTGATCGGCGCCCATCGATAGAGCCGAACCATTCCCGGCCGGTTCATCAACGATCAAAGCAAAATAGGAAAGGGCCGGCAATTCGCCGGCCCTGAAAAATCCTCACTGAATAAGCTCTCACTACTTCTTGGGAGCGATCGCGTCCTTGGCGGCCTTGGCGACGCGGAACTTCACGACGGTCTTGGCCTTGATCTGAATCGGTTCACCGGTTTGCGGATTGCGTCCCATGCGGGCCTTGCGGTGGGCTTTCACCAGGCGGCCGAGTCCGGGCACTACGAATACGCCGCTTTTCTTGGTCTCCTTAATCGCGGTGTCAGCCAGGTGCTCGAGAAAAGTTGCCGCGGTCTTGTTGTTGGTGCCGATCTTCTCGGCCAGGTGACGAGTGAGTTGGGTTTTGGTCATACCAGACGCCATGAATTCCTCCTTCAGATGCGATTGAATGCTTTGTTTGAGCGCATATTAACTCACGACGCTGTGGAAAAGTAGCAATTTATGCAGATTTTATGCGGTTTTGAAGAAAGGTACCTCTGAAAACAGGCTTAAATTGCAGGGTTTGACGCCCAGGAGTTTCAAAACGGGCCAAAAAACGCTGCGCTCAACAAGGTCGCGGGAAAGCCGATTGGCTGCTGCCAGCAACGGCAGCGTAGGCAAGAGCCACATCGCAGCCCAGGTGTTTCTACGGGTCGTACACGGCGGTGTGCATGCCGGCGCGCCGGGCGGCTTCCTGGAGATCCTCGAGCTTTCTTCTCTGCTCGGAGAGTTGTGCCTGCAGTTGTTGCAGGCGCTGCAATTGGCGCGCCTGGTAACGGTTCTCGGCATAATAGCCGGAGGAATCGGATGGGTAGTAATACGGGTCAACGAAATGAATGGATGCCTTGAGGCGGTCGACGCGCAAGCGCAGACTGGCGACGGTGCTTTCCTGAGCGAGAATCCTCCGCCTCCATTGATCTTCAGAGCGGCGTTCGGCAAAGCGCTGTTCGGCGGCCCTCTGGGCGGCTGCCCGGCGGCTGGTTTCGGTGCTGGCGGGTGAGGTTGGCTGCTTATCTTCAGCAGTAGCAGCGGCGCTGGCGCCGGCGTCTGGAGTCGCATCTTTTGGAAGGCTGGCGTTGGTGAAGACTTTGGGCGGGTTGGTGGCGGCGTCGGCAGCTTGCTTGTCGCGATTCTCGCGGGCGATATCACCGAGCGGCTGCTGTTGCGCGTCGGCGGTCAGGCCGGCCATGGGAAAGAACGCAAACACTATCAGGAGAACGTGGACGTGAAAACTGCGGCTGGAAATTCGGCGCATGATTCGCCCTCGCACGAAGGGAACTCGCTGATCATCCCATGGTAGCGCTGTCTGGCCGAGGGCTCCTGTTACCCGTGTAACCTGCCGTGGTTACCGAAGTCGCCGCCACGGATCGGTCGAAAAGCCAGTTGGAGCGCGTTTTCCGGCGACATTCCGCTCTCGCGCAGATGACGGATGCTCAAAGAATCATGCCTTTTGGCGAGGCGCACGCCGGAAGTGTCGCGCACCAACTCGCAGTGAAAATAGCCGGGAGTGCGATACGAGAGGGCGCGGATCAAGAGCAGTTGGCGGGCGGTCGACTTGAGCAGGTCGGCGCCGCGCACGACCTCGGTAATGCGCATGGCAGTATCATCAACGACGACAGCCAGTTGATAGGCGGGAACGTCATCGCGCCGCCAGACGAGAAAATCGCCGAAATCATGACCGGCGACATATCGCTGCGGGCCGAGGTTCAGATCGGCGAAGGTCATTTCTTCGCCATCGGGCACACGAAAGCGCCAGTTGACGCCTGCGGGCTCGGCAAAGCTGGCCGCATCGCTGCGATGGCGGCAGCGCCCAGGATAGATCGGCTCGTCGTCAAGATCGTTGGGAGCGCTGGCGGCCTGCGCCAGGTCTTTGCGGGAACAAGTGCAGGGATAGATGAAACCTCGATCGCGCAGTTGCTGCCAAGCTCTTAGATAGTGGGCTCTGCGCTGGCTCTGCGCATAGGGCCCGTAGTCTCCGCCGCAGTCAGGGCCCTCATTCCAGCGAATTCCGAGCCATTGCAGGTCTTCGATCATGGCGTGAGCAAATTCAGAGCGAGAGCGTTGCGGATCAAGATCCTCGTTGCGCAGGATGAGAGTTCCGCGATGCTCGGCTGCGCGCTGGAAAGCGGCCCAGAACGTGCGCGCGTGGCCGATGTGCAGAAGGCCGGTGGGCGAAGGAGCCAGGCGACCGCGGTAGGATAAGGTCGCTATCACAACCGCATTCTATTGGAAGCGACTGATGCTTCGGCACATTCCTAAGCTCGCGAGATCATTATTAGGGCGCAATGCGTCGGAATCAACGCCTAGTCTGCAGCAACAGGTCAGCGAATCGAAAGCTCGATGTACTCATCCGCCCCTACGACCTTCAGGTCAATCCGCACTGAGAAAGGGAATCGCCGCCGAGAAGGGTCACGCACGATTTTCGGCGAGGAAAGCTGATATTGCTGGCCGCGAGTCTTGAGTTCGCAGCCGCCAGCCGCGAGCACGTTCTTCACCCACTCGCATTGGCTGCTGTAAATGAGCGCAATGATGAATCCGTTGGGCACTCGAAAGACCCTCACTGGGGTGCGATAGGCCTTCCCTGACCTGCGGCCCACATGCGTGAGAATGCCTGATCCCGGTAGCCAGCCTGCGAACAAGCCCGCAATCCGGTTTGTGAAAACAATATTGATCTTCGCCAGCCATCGCTTGCGGAACCGCATCATGAGAACGACTGAGGCGGCGATGACGATGATTATGATGGCTACGATGCGCATGGGTGGCTAATTATCTACCAATCATGGCCTTGGAGTTGTGGATCGGCTACACCTTAACGATCTGGCGACTCGGCCCTTCATCCGACAAGGGTAGTCGATAGGGCTAGCAACTTGCTTGCCCCAGGTACATCTATACCTCGGCCGGACGACAAGAATCAGGTCTATGCCTAGCTGGGAAAGGGCTTTCAGGACAAGTCCGACACGAGGCAATATCTCAAGACCAGAAACATGATCGACTCCCTCGCTCCGATCCCCGCTACGCCGATCTGCTGAAGCGCATGGGATTGCCGCAGTGAGGGAGATCTGGAATTGTGTTCCGGATTATGGAGACAAGCGAGGCAGAGCCCTAGCCACTGAGCCTCAGTGGGTTCGTTCGATTATTTGCGCAGCGAAAGTGTTCTCAAGCTCTTCGGTAAGAGCCTGAAAGGCGGGGATTCGCAGCAGGCGCGATCCGATCTCTTCCTCAGGGCGATTCTCGGCATGAGCAGTGCCCGCGCCAAGCCGCAATGCGGCGCGGAGCTTGGCTGCCGTCTCGGTATCGAAGCTCTCTGAGACGACGACGGTGTTGTCTTGCCGCTGCTCGACGATCACCGGACCTTCCTCGGTTGTAATCTGAGCGATGGAGACTGGACAAGCCGTTCCCGAGCAGGCTTCGACGGCTTGTGGCGTGGCGGTGCGATAGCGCTGGGAGACGGCTGCGACATAGAAGCGAGCAAAGCGCGACGCGGCCTGGGGAGTCTTCCAGCGCGAAACGTGCAAGAGGGCGAGATCGGCGGGGTTGACCGTGGAGTCAGCGACCGGCTTGTCCTTTCTGCGGTAGGTCACATAGGCCCCGCCCTGCCAGGCCGAGGAAAGGTCGTCGGCGATTCTCCGTTCGCCATACTGCTTCAGCAGGGCGCGGACATCGAGCTCGCCGATTCCACCGGAGTCAAAAACCTCGTATTGATGGTTCAAGGCTTGTGCCATGTCGGGAATGCGCAATGCCGGGAGCTTTTCGCCCTGGATGTAGGCCTCGGGGTGCAGGACTTCGTGCGAGTCGCGCGGCGGACGCTGGAACACGCCGTCAAACGCCATTTTCTTGCCGCCTGCGTGCAGCAGTTCGCCTTCGAAGATCAATCCCTGGCGGTAAGCGAAGGTGCCGACTTCGCGCATGATCATGGGCGCATCGTGCATGAGCTGGGAGTCGATTGCGCCAGTCACCGCGGGATCCTCCATCTGGTAGATGAGGCCTGGAGTGTTTTCCAGAGTGCGTCCTGCGGGTTTGAGGATGTAATCGACGTAGACCACCATGGCCTGACCTTCGACAACGGCCTTGCGCGCGACGGCGCCATCATCGCTCATGCCACCTTGCGCGGGATCTGCCGCCTTCCGGCCAGCCCGCATCCATTTTTCAAGGTCGTAGTTCTGGTCCTGCAGGGCGTGCGTGAGCTCGTGTGCCAGAATGGGCTCCTGCTTATCGGCAGGCACCCAGTTCAACAGAGAAATGGTCTTGCTTTCATCGTCGTAGTAGCCGGCAATTTCCTGCCCGGTGGATTTCACCATGAATTCCTTGAGATTGAAATCGCGGGGCAGGAAGCCGAGCTTCTTCATGCTCAGTTCTTCCTGTTTGAAGCGCTGCGTGAATTCTTCTTTGGCGAGGCGTCCGCTGACGTACTTCTCCACATCGGCCTTGCCAACCAGCTGGCGTTTGACCAGCGCCCGTTTTGGCATGCCAGTGTCTTCGGCAGCAAAGGCAAAGATCGTGTCCACAGACTCGAATAGTCTCTTCGTGTCGGACTCGGTCATCTTGACTTCGTTGGTGGTGTCTTTGCGGAGCTTGCGAGCCATGTCGGCCAGACTCTGCCCGGAGTCGGCCTGCGGATAAGCGGAGGCGCTCAGGAAGCAGATGGCGAAAAATGCATAACAATGCCGCGAGACCTTCATGGGCCCTCACTCAAGAGTGGATGCACTCTGCACAATTGTCTTTGAGCGAGAGACACAACTCACGGCGAAAGTCTGATTGGGACTTACGATGGTAAGCGGGAGAAGACTCGGCAGTAACGTTGAGAGAAAGCCAACTCTGCGCGCCCGAAACCCATCACGCGAAGGCGCATGATGGGTCCCGGGTCGCGAGCCGATTACCGCACTCCTACGGGCGCAGGGGTCCGCTTTTCTATGGGCACGAACTCCCGGGTTTCGTGGCCGATCCAGACCTGGCGCGGCCTGGCGATCTTCTGCTCTGGATCGGTCAGCATCTCCTGCCATTGCGCCAGCCAGCCGCATGTGCGCGGGATGGCGAACAGCACGGTGAACATCTCCGGGTGGAAGCCCATGGCCTGGTAGATGATGCCGGAGTAGAAGTCGACATTGGGATAGAGCTTGCGTTGAACGAAGTAGTCGTCCTGCAGGGCGATGCGTTCGAGTTCGAGGGCAATTTCGAGCTTGGAGTTGTGGCCGGTGACCTCGAACACGCGGTCGGCGGTCCACTTGATGATCTTGGCGCGCGGATCATAATTCTTGTAGATGCGATGGCCGAAGCCCATCAGCTTGCCCTTGCCTTCCTTGATGTGCTTGATGTAGGCCGGCACATTCTCCTTGGAGCCGATTTCGTCGAGCATGCGCAACACTTCTTCGTTGGCTCCGCCGTGCAGCGGTCCCGCGAGAGCGGCCGCGGCAGCAGCGGTGGCCAGATAGGGATCGGTCTGCGAGCTGCCGACGGCGCGCATGGCATTGGCGCTGCAGTTCTGCTCGTGGTCGGCATGCAGGATGAAGAGGATGTCGAGCGCACGTGCGATGACCGGATTGGCGGCGTATTTCGGCTCAACCATCTTCCACAACATGTTCATGAAGTTTTCGGGATAGGTGAGGTCGTTGTCGGGATAGACATAGGGGAACCCGACGCTGTGACGATACGACATGGCGGCAATGGAGGGCACCTTGCCGATAAGACGCTTGATCTGATGGAGACGGTTGGCGGGGTCGTGAATGTTGCGGGAATCGGGATAGACGCCGGAGAGCGCAGCGACGGTGCTCACGAACATGGCCATGGGATGGGCGTCGTAGCGGAAGCCCTCCATGAATTTCTTGGTGCTCTCGTGGATCATGGTGTGGTGGGTAATCTCATTAACCCACTCTTTGAGTTGACCCTCGGTGGGCAGTTCGCCGAAGAGAATGAGGTATGCAACTTCGAGGAAGGTGCAGTGCTCGGCGAGAACCTCGATGGGATAACCGCGGTAGCGGAGGATGCCGCGATCGCCATCAATGAATGTGATGGCGCTGCGGCAGGAAGCCGTGTTCATGAAGGCTGGGTCATAGGTCATCAGCCCGAAGTCGTCCGGGCCGGTCTTGATCTTGCGCAAATCCATCGCACGGATGGTTCCGTGCTCCACCGGCAGGGTGTAGCTCTGCCCCGTGCGATTATCGGTAATGGTCAAAGAATCTTGCGGCATACACAAGCTCCTAAAATTGATTGTCGGGCGCAAAACTGCCGTCTGGACCGCGGGCCCGTTGGCACCGACAGTAGCGGACCGCCAAACGGCGCGCGGTGAGCTACGTCACATCTGAATGTTTTTTCTGGCTCGCTCCCCCAGTTATGATGCTGCCAGTAGTGTATTTTGTAGCGTTTTCCCACTATTGGCAACTCACCCCTGTTTTCGCTACGTTAGCACGACACCCCGGGTTTCCCGGACGAAACCACTGAGGAAGCATGGCCATGACCTGGATTCGGACAATCCCGCTCTCGGAGGCTAACCAGCAATTGCGCGAGGCCGTGGAGGGCCAGAAGTCGCTTTACCCGCAGGAGTATGCCGTTCCCATGCACCCGGCGGAGGGGGGAGGGTCGCAGATTGTGGCCTCGCATAGCCTGATTCCGCAGGCGCTTCGCCACGCTTTTTCGACGTTTGGCGCGCTCATGTCACCGGAGCTGCCGCTGGAGCGGCGGCAGCACGAGATGATCGCCACGGTCGTTTCGGTCACCAATCGGTGCGTGTATTGAATCGAGTCACACGCAGAGTTTCTGCGTCGGGTGACCCTGGACAAAGAGCTAGTGGAGGCGCTGGAGCGGGACTACACCAAGGCGCCCATCACGCCGCAAGAGCGCGTCATGCTCGACTACGTGGTGAAGCTGACCAAAGATGCCACCAAAGTCTGGAAGGACGATCACGAAAGGCTGCGGTCGGCGGGCTTCGACGATCGGGGGATTCTACAGATTACGCTGATTGCGGCCTGGTTCAACTACATCAATCGAGTGGCGGACGCGCTGGGAGTGGGGCGGGAATAGGGAGGCGCGAACCTGTTGCGCCGCCGGGGACGCAAGGCAGGCCTATGTCTCTGACAAGCTCCACACGCCCTCGTCGGAAAGACCAGAACCCGTCTCTACCAGATGCGGCAGACCTTTTCTCTCACCATCGGCTGACCGGGCTGGCAATGGAATGCGGCGCGGAATTCGGGCATGTTGGCGAGCACGCCGTTGGCACGGTACTTCTCGGGCGAATGCGGATCGACGGTGGCGCGCAGACGCTTGTCCTCCTCGCGCTCGTTGGTACACCAGCTTTGGCCGTAGGCAACGAAAAAGCGCTGCTCGGGCGTTAAGCCTTCGAGCGGCTCCAGCTTCTGGCCTTCTGTATCCTGCTTCCAGGCGAGATACGCGAGCAGGGTTCCACCCAGATCCGCGATGTCTTCTCCATTCGTCAATTTGCCGTTGATCTTGATGTCGTCGATGATGGTGTAGCCGGAGTACTGGTCGACGACGCACTGCGCGCGCTGCTCAAACTCTTTGCGGTCGGAATCGGTCCACCAGTTGCGCAGATTGCCCTGGGCGTCGAACTGACTGCCCTCATCGTCGAAGGCGTGCGTCAGTTCGTGGCCCATGGTGGCGCCGGTGTCTCCATAGTTGGGCGCAGCGTCGGAGAGCGCGCTGAATAGTGGAGGCTGCAGGATTCCTGCGGGGAAGTTGATGTCGTTCTTCTGCTCGTCGTAGTCGGCGTTGATGGTGGGCGGAGTCATGTCCCATTCATTGCGGTCGACGGGCTTGCCGATTTTCGCCAGCCAGCGGCGGAATTCGAACCAGGCTGCGCGCTCGGAGTTTCCGATGTGATCGCCGCGAGCGATCTCCAGCGCACCGTAGTCGCGCCACTTGTCAGGATAGCCGATCTTGTTAGCGATGGCGTGCAGCTTGGTAAGCGCCTGCTCCTTTGTCGCGGATCCCATCCAGGGCAAGTTCTGGATTTCACCCTGCATCGAAGCTTCGATTTCTTTAACCATTTTCAGCGCGGCCTGCTTTGCATCGGGGCTAAAGTATCTGGCGACGTAGGCTTGGCCGAGGGCTTCTCCGAGATTGCCATCGACGTCGTTGGTGCAGCGCTTCCAGCGAGGCGGCAGTTCTTCCCTTCCCCGCAACGTTTTGCCGTAGAAATTGAAGTTCTCTTTCACAAAGGCGGAGGAAAGATCGTCGGCCGCATCGTGCACGGCATGCCAGCGCAGATAGGTCTTCCAGTCTGCCAGGCTTTCCTTGTCGATTTCGTCGTTGAGCGTGCGGAAGTAATCGGGGGTGACGACGTTAAGCGAGGCGAGCGAGCCGACGCCGGTTCTTGTGAAATAGATATTCCAGCCGAAAACGGGCGCCACCTTCTGCAGATCCTCGGCGCTCATCTTGTGATAGAGACTGGGGGGATCGCGGCGCTCGACGCGCGTCATCTGGCCTTTGGCGAGCGCGGTTTCAATGCGCATCACGGTTGCAGCTTCGTTGGCGGCATCGCAAGGAGTCTCTCCGATGAGCTCCAACATTTTCGCTACATGTCCTACATAGGCCTTGCGGAGGTCGACGGACTTCGCATCATCTTTGAGGTAGTAATCGCGGTCTGGAAGGCCCAGCCCGCCTTGATCGATTTCTGCGATTACCTGCGTCGACTCTTTAAAATCCTGATTCGAGCGGAACGTGAACAGCGTCCCATCGCCGTAGAGCGAGGGCGGATATTGGGTGGTGGCGACGTAGTTGGCGAACTCCTGCTTGGATTTGAGGGCGGCAATTCGTTCGAGTTGCGGGCGGAGCGGCTGAGCGCCGAGTTTTTCGATCGCCGGTTCGTCCATACATGATGCGTAGTAGTCGCCAATCTTCTGGGTGGAGGGATCTCTCGCGACACCTGGCTTCGCGGCTTCTTCCAGAATAGCCCGTAGCTGAGCGAGGGTTTCGTCCTGGAGCTTGCTATAAGCGCCCCAGCTCGCCTGGTCGGGAGGGATGGGGTTTTTTCGGATCCAGCCGCCGCAGGAATAGTTGTAAAAATCAACACAAGGGTCGACCGTTTTGTCCATGGACGAGACATCGAGCACGGGTTCGGAAGAGGGGCGCTGGGCAAGGGCAGGCACGGCGGTAAGGAACCCAGACAAGACAAGAACGAGGAGTTTTTGATTCATAAAATTCCCAGTCTGGAACCCAGCGAAACTATCAGTTTTATAGCGCCATCGCAATGCCTGACTGCGGCAGGACTTCAAACGCCGGGATGAGACTCGCGAGATATCGCAATAAAAGTTCTTGACTTAGATTGCAATCGCGGTCACGATCAAGAAATCATACGCTCCACAACGTACTTATTCCGTTATTAAAGGAAGTGAATTATGGTTGAACTGCACTCATATGAAGAGGAAAGAAGCTTCGCCGAGTTTCGTCGCAAGGTTCGATCGGCGGAAATTCTTTCCGCGTCCACTGAAAGGTTATTGCGTACACTTCGATTCTCCGGGCGTTTGAGCGTCATTATTCAGAACGGACAAGTGCTGAAATCCGGGTATGAAGAAGGGTACTTCCGGAAGATGGAATCCGGAGTAAGTGACAGACTGCAGTAACCGCATCCTCACAAGTAAATAGCGAAACAGGTCATCGTAAGAGAAACGAGCCCTGGGCCAAGCAATTGGCGCCGGGGCTTTTCTGTCTCATCGCACTTATCTCATACCAGGAGGCAATCATGAATTTCATAGGCAAGAAAGAAGGCGCAGAAACGCAGGTTGAGCTGAAGTATTGCGAACGATGCGGTGGACTCTTTCTTCGGCCCCAGGCAACGGACTTGGTGCACTGTGCGAGCTGCATGTCGTATTTTGCGGCGCAACCCGATTTTGTCGATGGATTCGAGCTAACGCCGCAGCCCAGACCCAGTAATCCACGAATGCCGAAAGGGCCGAAAATCAAGAAACAACGGATTCAGGGCGCGGCCCAGATCGAGTATCTGCAGGGAGTGGCGGCCCGCGAGGTGCGGATATGACAGCCACATCAACCCACATACAAAACTGGCAGTTGCGCGGTCAAGCGGAATTGCCGCCGTCAGTGGTGTTCGGCGAAACGCAGCTTGACTTGTGGCCTTATCGCACTCGAACGGTGGCGCTTCTGCGGCGCTACGCGAGGGCCTCGGTCGAGATCGGGAGGCTGCCGTCGCTGCTGGGGCGCGAGTTTTTTCGCGCGCGAGTCACATCGTACTCGATGAAGAATTTCGAGGACACTGTGATTTTTGTGACGGACATGGAACATACCATCGAAGAGCTTAACGGGCTGGAGAAGAAGTTGATTGCAATGAATGTGTTGGAGGAATACAGCATCCCGGAAATGGCGCGGCTGCTGGCTTCCTCAACTCGAACAATCGAAAGGCTCTTACAAGCTTCCATTGACCAATTGTCGTTCATCTTATTGGAGCGTGGATTACTTGAAAGATTGCCGGTTGTGACAAGGGGAGCAACAAATCTCCCATATGCGTGACTAAGTGAGCATTTTTATGTAACTGTAGTGCAGCCAATAAGTTATAAGGTCGACGATTGAACCGAAATGTTGTCAAGAGGGAAAAAATTGCAAATTTCTTCTAAGTTACTCAAAAGAAGGGAAAAATAAATTGTCAAAATTTGGCGGGGTACCCCCCTCCAATTTGATATCCTAAACTTAAGAGTCGAAAAAATTGAGATACTCTGACGCATTAGTTATCCCGGAGATTGGGAGCTGAGAGTCGAGGACCGTAGGAAGGCTCGAGGGCGCGATCAGCAATCGCGCCTTTTTCATTTTGGGAAAAATGAGGATGGAGTGCGGCCGGGTCAAAATGGAAAAAGGGGTTCGTCGAATTGAGGCGGACGGCGCCGACGAGCAGGAATTGGTAGCCAGGGTGCTGCGGGAAAAGTTGGGGCTGTTCGAGGAGGATCCTCCACTCCCGGCCGTAAAGTCCGGTCCGAACCCGGACCCCGGTCCGTTAGCCCATCCGCCAAAAACCTCGACGGCTGAGGAATCTGGTCCACAATCGCATCTTGCGAAAACCGCGACGGCTGAGGAGCTTGGTCCACCAACCCTGCCGGTGAAAATCGCACCGGCCGGGGGCTCCGGTATGGAGCACGGGAATGGAGGGGAGGGTAACGTAGAATCAGGAGAGCCCGACGACGCAGATTGAGGGTGGGGGGAAGGCCGGCACGGAGCATGGACATCACCTGGATCACCGAGCGGATTGCGCTGGGGGGTGGGATCTGGAATGCGCGGAACATGGAAGAAGTGGCGGGACTGGGAATCACGCACATTCTGGATATGCAGATTGAGTTTGACGACCGGCCGTTGGCGGAGCCGTATGGGATCGAGGTACTGTGGAATCCGACGGACGACGATTTCTTGCCGAAGCCTGCGGAGCTGTTGAAGCGGGGCGTGGATTTTGCGCTGGCGGCGCTCGCCGATCCAGAGGCGCGGGTTTATATCCATTGCGCGGCGGGGGTGCACCGGGCAGGGATGATGACACTGGCGGTACTGTGCGCCATGAATTGGGACATCGAGGCGGCGATGCAGGAGATCGAGAGGAAGAGGCCGGTGGTGGATTTTGCCGACGTTTATGTGGAGAGCGTGCGGCGGTATTTGGAATCGGAAGCGGCCTGCGCCGGCGGCGATGGGGCTTCGAGCTATGAGGTGTGAACATCGAGCGATGGTGGATCTCTGGATGTGAGTTGAGAGCGAGGAGGATCGGGATCCTCCAGGGCTAAAGCGCGACTGATTTTTTGAAGGGTGACAATGGAGAGAAAGGCCGCTCGGGAGAGCGGCTTTTTTGTTCGGCGGAATTTTCCGGGTTCGGGCAGAACCGGAAAATATCTGCCCCACATGGAGAGAACGAGAGATGTGCAGAAGCGGTGCAGTGCGGGGTTGCCGATATCTGGCGGCGAGTGGGCGGCAGTTCTTGGGCGCAACCGGCATGGTGGGTGTGCTGCTGGTGGAGTTGCTGGTGGCGCTGGTGCTGCCGACGGTGGTGAGGGCGCAGGGGCCGGCGCTGACGACGATCAGCGACACCGTTTACAGAGCGGATGGCTCGCCAGCTCAGGGAGTGGCGCTGATTTCGTGGCCTTCGTTCACGACGGCTGAGGGAG
>Ga0187772_10001099_pt1 | contig 12613 bp, 10 predicted proteins | sample 0116_SJ02_MP15_2_FD_133137 | JGI IMG/M metagenome (GOLD analysis project Ga0187772, IMG submission 133137) | Tropical peat soil microbial communities from peatlands in Department of Meta, Colombia - 0116_SJ02_MP15_20_MG | ecosystem: Environmental > Terrestrial > Soil > Wetlands > Peat | place... | reverse complement strand
CCATTCCTAGCACACAGGCAGATTGCCGCAGGTGCCAAGGGAATAACCTGCGCGAAGATTAGCGAAGCCGAAGTCATGGCGCAAAATGGGATAGACGATATTCTAATCGCCAACGAGATCACAGGTGACGAGAAAATTAGAAGGCTTCTACGACTTGCAAAGCTTTGTCAGCTGCAAGTGCCTGTGGACGATGCTGAAAATGCTAGACATCTATCGAGGCTAGCTGCTCAGGAGAATTCGAAATTACGGGTCCTAGTAGACCTCAATCTTAGTACAGATCTGAATGGCATAGTGGATAGATGTGGAGTCCTACCAGGAGAAGCCGCGGTTAAGCTTGCTCGTGAAATCGTCAATTTACCCAACATTGAGTTCTGGGGGCTCATGGGTTATGAAGGGGGCCTACGAAAATTCCCCGAATTTGCGAGCAGAAAACTCATAGCTGAAAAAGCACTCGCGCGAGTAATTGAAACAAAAGAAATGCTCGAAGATAGCGGTTTAAATGTTCAAGTAGTAAGCTGCGGCGGTACAAGATCATATAACATCGCCGCGGAATTTCCTGGTGTTACCGAAGTTCAAGCCGGTTCCTACGTTTTCATGGACGCAAACTACCAAACGTTTCGCCTCGGGGACTTCGAAACATCTCTAACTCTGCTGACAAGCATCGTGAGCAGACCACGACCTGACAAAGCAATCATTGACGCTGGCCTAAAAGCAATTAGTGCAGATTCAGGACTACCTATCGTGAAAGAAAGATTAGAGTTGGAATGCATCGGCCTAAACGCAGAACATGGACACGTAAGAATCAAGAAACCGGAAATCTCGCTGCATCAAGGAGACCGCTTAGAACTCGTCTCTACTCACGTTGACACGACTGTCTGCCTCCACGACAACTACATCATAGTCAAAAGTGATGAAACCATAGAGATTCTGCCCATCGCCTGTAGAGGTAAATTACAATAAATTGCAGAATCAAGACTTCTTAGGATTTTTGTTCGATAAATTTCGTGGGTAGATCTGGTCTCAATGTCGAAGAATTCTTCGGTAACCAATTGAGCGTCTTCGCACAACTTTGAGGTCTCTGACATCCAAGCCGAGACAACCTGCCCTCCGTAAAGGCAACAATTCACGGTATCAACTCGTCTTGACAATGGACGCTCAAGGGAGTAGTTCTATGAAATTTCATGCACTAGAAAAAGCTCATACCCGATTCTAGATCAAGGTGTGAAAGCAAGCGTTCGAGACCTCCCACCATTCCAAATCGGAATGCATCGTTGTAGGTTTGCTCAAGTCGTGTGTAGCCATTACATCACAGTTCTGGATCGCGGAAGATCTGTGATGTCGAGTGTGACGATTCAAGAGAGGGTGTTTGTAAACGCGTGTTTAGAAACACCTAGAAGATTGCAATTGGATTGAATAGTGAACCCGTGCCCATTGGGAGGCGTAGTGGACTGGCTACAACCATAAACTCCCAGCGGTTTTCTTCCTCGCACACCTTAGCGAGTTCCTCGAACTGTAAGCTATCCGCGCAAACCATACCCATAGCCGAAATTTGGAGGGCGTGAATAGGATATCCGACTCCCTCCACGTTGCTTGGAACGGTGTCCCCGTCTCCGTCTGGGAGGAATGCGGCAACTCTCCTTTCGTGGAGTAACGGAATCGTGTCAACGTGAAGGCCTGCTTTACCTATGCCATCATATCCGTTATTCCACGGCCCCAATTCTAATCGACGTCGATGATGACCTGTCCGGAATACGAAAAGATCACCCTCGCCTAAGCGGACACCTTCAGCGACCTCCGCCTTTTCCAGTTCCTGGCGTGTTACAGCTTCACCGGGCTCAACCCATTTAACTCCCCTTAACCGCGGAATGTCCAGTAGGACTCCACGCCCTACTATTCCGTTCGCGTAAGCTGTGATATCCATCATACTTGCGCCTTGGGAGGTTACTACGGTCGTTGGCTTACCGTTGTACAGTTTGCCGTTGTACGCAATGTGACAGAGCGCATCGATATGGGTATGACAGTCACCATGGCAGCCTGACCCAAAGTAGTCCATCGCGAATTGAGGTTCGCCGTGCGGAAGATGCGTGTCGTAAGTCATGAGCATGTGGTGGACTGGTGGCTGCGGATTTTCTGGTCCAGCGACTTTGTTGATGGGTTGTGCCATCGAAACTGTTCTGCCTGAGCGGACGAGTCCAGCCGCCGCGCGGACGTGGGCAGGGGTAATATAATTGAGGGTCCCACGATCATCATTAGGCCCCCAACGTCCCCAATTAGTAACCTTCTTGTAGATCTCATCGAACTCTCTACGAGTTATCTGACTCGACTGCTTCAAATCCTATCATTCTTGAAGATCAGCTAATGGTTCTTAAATGCATTAGGTCCTCCTCTTGAGCGAATTTAGAAATGAAAAAATTGTGAAACGAAGACATGCAGTGGCCCAATAACTAGGAATTGAGGAAGAGGACACGAACCATCAATCTTGAAAGAAGTACTCGCTCGAATGCAAGCAAATGCGCTACTCAGGTAAGTCTAACCGTGATATGAGATAAACGATAAATACATTCCATTGTTGTAGACTTGCATGAAAATTGCACTAATTCAGCAACATGCGACACAAAGTAAGTGGGAAAACTTAAGCCGGGGAATAAAGGCAATCGAGGACGCGGCACAACATGGCGCACAGCTCGTCGCGTTTGCCGAATTAGCATTTGACATCTTTCTGCCACAGCGCCCAGCAGGGAAGAACCACTTAGCGCATGCTGAGCCCGTTCCTGGTCCAACGACCGATCTGCTCTCGGCGAAGGCAAAAGAACTCGGCCTGGTCATAGTTGGCAGCATCTATGAGAGGGAAGCAAACAAGGGCTATGATTGTTCCCCTGTAATAGATGCAAATGGGAAAATCGTGGGAAAAACGCGAATGGTCCATATACATGTCGTAGATGAACCACTCTTCCACGAGAAGGGTTACTACACTCAAGGGAATCTGGGTGCAGGCGTATTCGATACAGCGGTTGGGAGGATCGGAGTTGCCATTTGTTACGATAGACATTTCCCGGAATACATGCGTGCGTTGGCACTGAAAGGAGCTGAGCTGGTAATAATCCCGCAAGCAGGAGGAGCAGACGAGTGGCCCGCTGGAATCTTTGAAGCCGAAGTACAAATTGGAGCATTCCACAACGGCTACTTTGCTGCCCTGGTGAATCGTGTAGGAACAGAGGACTGTGCAGTCTTCAGGGGGGAATCTTTCGTCTGTAATCCTGAAGGCCAGATCATTCTACGCGCTCCGCCATACACTGATAGTATTCTCTACGCAGACATTGACCTTGGACAGGTGAAGACATGTACTGCAAAGAAGTACTTTCTCCTCGATCGCCGTCCGGGGATCTATTCTAGTCTGTGAAACAGCTCACTCACATCGGACGTTAACTTCATAGTACACTTATGATCATGGTCGTTGGCGTCAGAGCCTCACACAAGGTGCGAAAGTAAACTGTCTATTTGGTGACTCCTTGTAAGTATGGATGAAACAGAGTATGACGAAAACCGTCTTCACCTCGTCTACAGTAAGCCTAAAGGCTTTGTCCAACTCAGATTTGGTTTGAGACGAAGGAGCATGGTGAAGTGGGGAATCCATTCCCTTCTCTGGACCGAGCGTTTCGACGTTAACCCTGAACCTGTAGTTAGAAAGGCTAAGGTATTTGGTTTTGATGGAATAGAAATCTATGTTTCTCCCAAACAGATTGATACTTTCGACAAGGGAGGCGTCAAGAAGGCTTTGCGAAAGGAGGGACTTGAATGCATCGGCTGTACGTGCCTTGACAAAGACACCGACTTGACAAGCGGGGATGAAACTATCAGAAAGCTGGGAATTAACCACCTTCGAAAGTCCGCTGAACTCTTCTCTGAGTTGGGAGGTAAACTTGTGACGGGAGTCACTTATGGGGCGTGGGGAAAACTTACGGGTACAGGTCGTACAAAAGAGGAATGGAACAACTCTAGAGATAGTCTTAGGGAAGCATGTCGTCTCACCCGCGACAGTGGAGTCATCATTGGTCTCGAACCGGCGAATAGATTTGAAACGTACTTCCTTAACGTCGCAGCTGACGCTGTTAGATTAGCTAAAGAAGTGAACGAACCAAACATTGGAGTTCATTTGGACACCTTTCACATGAACATCGAGGAAAAGAATTTCTACGATCCCATAGTGGCTACCGGTGAACTACTCTGCTACATGCACCTTTGTGAAAACGACAGAGGTGTTGCCGGAACTGGAAATATCGACTGGGAGGCAGTTTTCAGAGCACTTTCGCACATAAACTATGAGAAGTGGATTACACTAGAATCTTTCACTCCAGACATCAAAAGCGTAGCCGCTAGCACGGCAATATGGAGACAGGTCGCTCCAAGCGCAGACGCTATAGCTTCAGACGGACTGAAGTTCCTCAAATCAAAGCAAAAACAATACCTGAAAGGTTAGACTCTTTAGATTTGGATTTCATACGAGCATTGTAGTCATTAGGTTCCTTGCGTATGTGAACTGTTTCTGAATCCTATTGCGATGGGAAACTCGGCTTCTTCAATTGTTAATTAGCTGGAGAAATAGGACGACTGTAACGATGACTTTCTAGCAATCGCTGTAATCCTGAAAGGATTTTCTGAATGCGGGAAGAATCCTCAACGCTTTGCGTTTTTCTCCTGTCCGAATAGCCGAGCTGCAGAATGAAGTTATTTCCGAGTGCGGTACGCAATTTATAGCAGTGCAGCACCTACTGTCGCCGACTATATGGCGTTAGGGGGTTAACCTATGAAAACTACCAGGGAAAATGTGACAACGGCTGAACTGAAGCTGAAACACGAATTATGTAGGATTGGTCGAGCAATGAACGAATCTGGTCTCTGCGCATTTCTAGGCGTCTATGCGCCTGGAAACCTGAGCGCGAGATTACCACAATCTAGCCGAATCATAATCAGTCCCAGTGGATATGACAAAGGAGCACTTAAAACCAAGAACCTAGTTGTCGTCGACTTGAACGGGAACCTATTGGAAGGCAAATTGCATCCTTCCACTGAGACGCCAACGCATTGCGCCATATACCGAAAACGGCCGGAAGTGAATGCAGTTGTGCACGCTCACTCGCCAGGATGCCTTGCGTTTGCAGTCGCCAACCAAGAAATTTCAGCTACTACAATCGAGTTAGCAGCAGTATCCGGAAAACGCGTGCCGGTCGCAAAGTACGCAACGCCAGGCACAGAAGCATTGGCGGAGGCTACAGTATTAGGATTGGGAACGAGCGATGCAGTCATAATGGCGAACCATGGACTGGCCGCAGTAGGGAAGACCTTAGATGAGGCATTTCAAAATGCGTTGAGCGTAGAGTTCACAGCTAGAGTAAACATAAATGCGAAGACACTAGGCGGGCTTGTTGAGCTTCCGCTCGAGGAAGTAAGTGGCATTAGGCGATATGTGCTCGAAAAATATGGTCAAAAACAATAGCTAAGATAAGCCAGTCACTCATTGATCTGAATGGAGAATATTCACCTTACCTACTTCAAGTCGCGCGCGTTAACTATTTCGTTACCGGCCACACATGCAACTACAAGACTTGAATTCACTGACGTACAGAAATTGATGTCTCGCTCGTAACCTAGACTAACTAACCGCTTGGCGGTTCGACCCCTGCGAATTAGATTTCGCCAGTCTGATGCTTTGCACAATCCGATTGCAGCCAAGGCCTCATCTGAGAATTCTGCATTTCTCATATAGGACGCTATGGTTCCTGCCCCAGCAAGATCCTCAACTGTCGGTCCTTCTCTTGTGCCGCATGCAACAATTGCAACGTCCCGATCTTCTGATGTTAAGTAATCAGCAGTCGCCTTGGCATTGATGATGCACCCGACAATTATCTTAGATTTTCTAATTTTGTCGATTATTCTAGTTAAATTTGTGGAAGAAAAAGCGATTATCTTGCCACCTATATTCTTCCGGGTCATGTCGAATGGCGAAATGTTGTAATCGAAAAGTTTCGGAGTGATTCCATCTCTCTCTCCAACCAGAATGACATGATCTCGTCTTTCTGCATTGCGAAACTTGATGGCTTTTTCGATGCTGACGAATGGAACTACCGCGCTTGCCTGATTATTCAATGCGGTGACAATCGTAGAGCTTGATCTGAGAACATCGACTACGACGACCATCTCAAGACATTTCTTGTCGAGCGTCGAAGTAACATGCACCCTCAAGATATTTCACTTGACACTCAAACATTCTTGTAGATTTGCTTGGCGCACTAATAAGTACTTCAAATACGGAGACCTCTTAACGATCGATGACGGATTCATCCTCAGGTTATGCGCATGCAGCAAACGGGTTTTTCTGGGAAGCGGTGGGATGCGGCTGAAACGATTCAGATGCTTACAGCCTCTGACGGTTTGAATCCTGATAAGTATATTCTTGCAACTTACTATGTTGAGACACCCTCAGCCGATATAGTTGGCTACAGCGTCGGAGTTGCTCTACAGCAGACTATTGGAACATGGGTGAAAATTCAGGGTCAGACTCCCGACCTTATGGAAGAGTACGGTGGAAGAGTAACTCAAATCTTCAAAGTACCAGCTACTTCCCAATGCTACTTTATCCAAATCGCTTACCCCGTTTCAAATGTGACTTCAGACTTTGAACTTCTACTAGCAACAGTCATGGGCGAGATTTCTTGGTGGGTAGCGGAGAGCGCCGGGTTTGCGACGAAACTGCTGGACCTGAAGTTCCCTGAATCGTTTCTTCGAGAGTTCGGCGGCCCCAAATTCGGACTCTCGAGCATTCGCGAATACTTGTCTGTAAAGGACAGACCTATTCTTAACAGCATGATCAAACCTTGTACGGGTCAACACACAGATGCGCATGTCGAAGTCTTCAAAGAAACCGCGTTCGGAGGCGTTGACCACATTAAAGACGATGAAGTTCTAGGTGACATCCCCATCAATCCCCTTTACGAACGATTGAGCAAGTGCATGGAAGTGGTTGACCAAAAGAAGTCAGAGACTGGTGAAAATACGATGTACTCGATTAACATTACAACACGATCTGATAGGATACTCGAGAAGGCAGAAATGGCGGTTCAGGCTGGTGCGAACGGATTGTTGATTGACAGTTCTGCGGGGCTCGGACCATTGCGAATGCTTGCAGAGGACCCAAGCATCAAAGTTCCAATCCTTTATCACCCGTGCTTCAATGGTGGAATGGTTGCGAGTGAGAGAAGTGGTCTCTCATTCCCTTTGCTGGCAAAGTTGGTTAGGATTGCCGGAGCCGACGCGATGGTTCTTTACTCGTACCTCGGCAAAACCCCAAGCGCAACCAAGAATAGCAACCTGCAGGTGCTGGGCCAAGCAATGTGCCAGCTGCCTGGTAAGAAAACTATGGGCTGTCTACTCGCTGGTGGAATACACCCTGGTTTAGTTCCCGTACTCCTGAACGATTTTGGGCCTGAAATAATCATCGGAGCAGGTGGAGCCGTGCACGGTCATCCAAACGGCTCAAGGGCTGGCGCCCGCGCAATGCGCCAAGCTATCGACGCAGCCGTAAACCAGAATTCGCTTGAAGTCGCTGCAACGGACCACGCAGAACTACGAGTCGCACTGGAGAAATGGGGGGTGCCGAAGAACGTCGAGGAAACGAAAAGACTCTACGCGTTGAGGGGTTAGGAGCGAGTTGCCTAACTCGTTCCTTAATTTTACTGTTTCAGTTCCAATGCGGGTAGTGCACGCTGTAGTTCTCGGTTTTGTTTGGCAGCTTCCTCGATTGGCACATTTGTTAGTGCTGCTCTCACAGCCTGCATCATTGCCTTAGCTCCGGCAGTTGATCCATCAGGATGACCGTGTATACCTCCACCGGCAAGAAACATCATGTCAGTACCAAGGGTCCGGACGCTGATGCCGATGTTCGCAGGCCGGTTACCTGCTGATGAACACGGCATAGTAGGCTTGATATGATATAACGGTTGACGGAGAGCGCTTATAGTGCGCTGCGTCTCCGTTTTATCATAGTAGAACTTACCTTCAACACTTCCAATATGCAGTTGGTCCGCTCCACACATTCGCATGAGCTTCGACCAGAGCGCCACATCGATCCCATGCTTTGGATTTCTCGTAAAGGCCGCGTGTCCGACTCTGTGACAATGAATCGGAACCTTGACTGATGGATCTTCAGCCAAGGCCTGCAAACCACCAAAGCCCACGTACGGTCCACAAACCATAAGGTGGTTTGCCCCAGCTTGAATCGCTTTCTCAGCGAGTTCAAGTAATTTGTCTTGACGAGTAGTGATGTTCACCGCGTATAGAACATTCTTTCCGGTCTGCTGCTTGGCCTTATCAATTGCCTCCATCGTTGCTGACACTCTATCTTCTAAGCGGCAATATTTTGGACTTACAAGAGCTTCATCGTCCTTGATGAAATCGATACCCCCCAGAGCAGTCTCATATGCCAGCTTCGCGTAAGTTTTGGCATCAAGTCCAACATTCGGTTTCGTAATGGCGCCGATCACAGGACGTGCCTCGTTGCTGATACCGGCCGCCTTCTTTGTTCCCTCGATTCCAAACTTGGGACCTTTGTATGCTTCAAGCCAATATTTCGGAAAATTCAAATCAAGAAGCTTAGCATTATCAAGCACTTTCATATCAAAAATATTTCCAGCTATGTCCGAAAGAAGACAGTTAATTCCTCCGATTTCAGGATCATAGTTCGAAGCCTCGAAGGCAAGTTCAACATATCCAGAGTTACCTGAACCCATTATCCGAGAGATCTTCGCGCCGAATTCCTTCCTTACTTGAAGCGTTTCGTATCCGACCAGAGTCCATGTCCCTGTCGAATTTTCGATGGCTGACTCCTCAGCCATCTTTGTCATTGATGCCGAACCTTCTACGTAATAGAAGGCTGTGATATGACGATCACGGTCCACGGATTCAGGCGCAATGTACATGATGTCCCTAAGTGCCTGATCATCGACGCGCGTATGACTCTCCATTTCAATTATCACTGAGAGGATTGACAAAGGTCAGCGGTATATGTTTGTTTCCGAGCAATATCATTTCGAAAATCATCGCCCTCTTTAATTCGAGTGATTACTGAATCCAAAAATTCCATCCATAATTGCGATCTACGATGATTAGCGTAGCAAATTGGCAGGTTGAAATTTCCACGACAGATTATTCACAAGAGGAAAATCACAATCAAGATGGCGTTAGTTGCGTCATTCAAGCTCTCATCTTATCCCAGTCCTTTTTAAGCCATTCACTAATTAGGGAATGATAGAATTCCATCCGTTTCTCGAATAGACTTGCTCTTTGGAGATTTGGCTCGTAGCGCTTATTTGCTTTAGTGAAAGCTGCGGCACTACTTTCAATGTCATTCCAAATACCCACCGCCTTGCCCGCGAGAATAGCCGCTCCTAGTGTTCCAAGTTCAGGCTGGTCAACAGTTTCAATCACTGTGCGGGTTAAATCAGCTTTGAGTTGTGTCCACCAACCTGAACGTATTCCTCCACCAATCCCTCTTAACATGTCTATTTTTGCGCCGCCCTTTTTCAATGCAACAATAAGATAGGACATGTCGTAAACTATACTCTCCATTACGGCTTTCACAATATCTGGCGGCGTTGTTGCGAGAGTCATTCCTAGGAAGGCTGCGCGAAGGTGGCTCCCACCTACCCATGGGACTGTTGCACCCGAAACATGTGGGACAGCTAGAACGTGTCCAGGGCCTCCATCAGAGTTTTGAAGCGATGTCTCCATTTCGTCTATTTTGACATTGACCAGATCTCTTACCCAGTTGAGAGCCGCATTACCTGTAGGACTGAGACAGTATATCATCCAGCTTGCTTTCCCAGGATAAGGTCCTATAGAAACCCCAGTGCTCATTAGAGTTGATGCTGGTGGTTGCGCGTTGACTGGTAGAAGCATATTCTCCCACGATCCGCTGATAAGGCAGCCAGTTCCTACGTTCGAAACGCCAGCTCCCAGCACGCAGCAGACAGCGTCGTTCGCTCCTACCGCAACTTCGACTTGATTTTTCAAACCTAGACTAGCCAAGACATCAGTTCGAAGCTCGCCGATTATGGTTCCCCATGGTCTGATTTCTGGAAGTAGGTCCTGATCGATTCCGAATTCTGAGATGCGCTCAGGGGACCATTGATGCGTTTTGAAGTCGTAGATTAAAAATCTGCCAGCGTGGCTTCGGTCTACAACAGCTTGACCTGCCAGACGCAAGTTCAAGTATTCTCCCCAGCCGACGAAATATTTTGCTTTGGCAATGACACTTGGATGATTCTTCTCCCACCATAGCAACCGACAAACCGGGTCCATGCGCTCGGGCATATGTCCACAGAACGCAAACCATTCATCAGGTCTATAATGATTCGAGATCGTTTGCTCCAAACCGGTTTCTCGGGTATCGGCAGTCATGATACAGGGCCCAAGCGCTTTGCCGGTAGCGTCAACCGGGAAACCCTCTCGCGTAGAAGCGGATATCGCAATAACCTGCGGCGGATCACGAATTAAGGATTCTGTGGAAATTAATTGGCGCAGTCCGTTCATGGAGTTCTTCCAAATTTCTTCCGGATCAAGTTCCCAAGCTCCTGGAAAGGGATGGTGCGGTGTATGAGCAGCATAAACACTCCCAAGTGATTTCCCTTCTGAATTGTAAGCGGATAACTTGGTACCAGTAGATCCCACATCTATACCAATCAAACTCATTGGACAGTCTCCTGACTCGTACTCTCATACGGAACAAAAGAGCTTCGTCGATACCACAATACTGCCACAATCAACTGACATTGAACCGTTAGAAATATTTGCTTGCCGATTCTTGAATCCGCTCAGGTTAATTGAGATAAAGCGTCGGATGGATCGGTGAACGCAAAATCCGGCTTGTGTCTCCTTAACTCGTAGTCATCTCCGAAACCCCAAAGAGCCGCAGCAGACTTTATTCCGGCTCTGGTAGATGCTTCAATGTCTCTTATCGTGTCTCCCAAGTAGACAGTCCGATCAACATCAGCCAGCATCAACCGTATTGCTCGAATCAAACCCTCAGGGTTGGGTTTCAGCTCAATTACGTCATCGGCAGTAACAATCACCGAGAACTGGTCTCGTAATCCTGTCTCATCTAAAGTCGTCTTCGTCATTCTTGCGTCAGATGCAGTGCAAACGCTAACGTCGATGTCAGCATTTTCCAATCCAGATATAAGCTCAGGAATCCCAACGTAGACGCGCGCATATTGATGGAAGTATTTTCTGTAATGAGAATGGTAACGCTGTACAGCCTGCTTGGCGTTTTTATCTGGAACGGTTTGATGAATCATCTGTTCCAATGTCGGACCGAATCTTGAGTACACCTCCTCACGCGAGAAACTTCTTCCAACAACCTCCCCAACGGCATAATTGAAGGACCTCACGATGAGTTCCATGTTATCGACCAAAGTTCCGTCGACATCAAAAATGACGTATTCTATCCGACCATTAGAAGAATTGATTCTAGTGTCCATGATTATGTCCCTTTCATCCGGTTCGTCGTTAGCTACTTCCCTTCTCCACCGTTTACAATTAAACTTGGCAAGACTTTAGAGCATAGTCTAGGAGTAGATTGTCTTGTGGTGTAAGTGTTGAAGTTGGAGAACAAAGTTGCAATAATAACAGGTGCTTCCAGAGGAATCGGCAGCGCAATTGCAAGGCGTTTCGCTGCTGAAGGAGCTAAAGTTGTAATAAACTACGTCCTCTCCGAGGGGAAAGCCACGCAAGTAGCTGATGAGATAAAGAAAGCCGGGGGCGAATCCCTAACTGTCAAAGGAGACGTGTCCAAACCTGAAGAAGTGAGACAGCTCGTTAAGAGAGCATTCGAGAAATACGGACGCATCGACATCTTAGTGAATAATGCGGGAGTGATGTTTCAGCAAACGTTCCTCGACGCGCCTGAAGAGGTCTGGGAAAAAACTATTGACATTAACCTCAAAGGCGCATATCTCTGTTCAAAGGAAGTTGCCCCAATCATGCTAAGACAGAAGAAGGGCAAAATAATCAACATCTCATCGAACTCTGGCCTCTACCACCCGTCTGCCATGAGATTCGTTGAATATGTGGTTTCAAAGGCTGGAATGAACGGGTTGACGAAAGCACTCGCGCTAAAGCTTGGACCAAGCATCAACGTGAACGCTATCTGCCCAGGTTGGATAAAGACCGAAATGGTCTCAGACACTGACCCAGAACTAGAGAAAAGATTGATTGAAGAGACTGCATTGAAAAGATTCGGAACCGTCGACGAAGTCGCTAACGCCGCATTGTACCTAGCTTCCGATGAATCAGACTTTGTTACAGGTGAACTCCACATAGTAGCCGGCGGAAGAGGCATGCACTGAAAGTTCACAAATCCCGTTCTAGCTCCTCGAAAAAATTGCTTCTCCTATAGAAGGCCAGAGCTCACCAACATCCAGGTAAAGACAGTTGACCAAATTATAGAAGTGCCTGCCGACGAAGTCAACAGCAGCAGGGGATATGTAGTCGAGAACCAAGCGAGATATTTTCGGATTTAATAAAAGGCACAATGTCCGAGGGCATAGCAGTGTAGAAGAAT
>Ga0187772_10001098_pt1 | contig 12614 bp, 15 predicted proteins | sample 0116_SJ02_MP15_2_FD_133137 | JGI IMG/M metagenome (GOLD analysis project Ga0187772, IMG submission 133137) | Tropical peat soil microbial communities from peatlands in Department of Meta, Colombia - 0116_SJ02_MP15_20_MG | ecosystem: Environmental > Terrestrial > Soil > Wetlands > Peat | place... | reverse complement strand
CGGGGGCGCCCTCGGTAGCCTAGGTCAGACGCAGGCGCTGGTGGTCTTCGTCCAGCTCTTCATTGCGAGTCTGCTTGTCCTCCTGCTCGACGAGCTCATCCAGAAAGGGTGGGGCATTGGGAGTGGAGTGTCCCTCTTCATCCTGGCGGGGGTGTGCCAGACGGTCCTATGGTATACATTCGCTCCCGTGCCCTTTGAGGTGAGCGCCGGGGTCAGCGCGTACTTTGGCTTCATCCCATACACAATAAGCGCATTCTTCACCAACACGCTCCCGAGCATCGTTGTCAGGGACTTCAAGTATCCGAGCCTGCTCACGTTCGCACTCACGATCGTGATGCTGCTCGTACTCGTGTACATCGAGGGCATCAGGGTAGAGCTGCCCATCACCTCGATCAAGTACAGAGGGTTCCAGGGAGTCTACCCCATCAAGCTCCTGTACGTCTCCAACATCCCGGTCATACTCGTCTCTGCCCTCGGGGCCAACGTCACCTTCTTCTCAAGAATACTCAGCAACTACTACGGGACAAACCCGCCCTCTTGGTTCCACTTTCTTGCCGTGTTCCCCCCAGCCACCAATTCGACAACCACGAGCTCCTATCCCACGGGAGGGCTCATCTACTACCTCACCGCTCCTCAATCTGTAAGCCAGACTGTGGGTGACCCTGTTCATTCGGTCATTTACCTGCTCTACCTTGTCGGCATGGCCGTGCTTTTTGCGCGGCTCTGGGTCGAGATAGGAGGACTGAATCCGCGGGCGGTCGCCAAGAACCTCATGGATGCGGACGTCCAGGTTCCAGGGTTTAGGAGAACTGGCCTCTCCATCGAGCAGATGTTGAACAGGTACATTCCGACGCTCACCATCATAGGGGGCATACTCATCGGCCTCGTCGCAGGCGTGTCTGACCTGTTCGGTGTCTTCGGCACAGGCATAGGCATATTGCTGATGGTCGACATTATCCTACAGTACTATCAGATGCTCCTCAAAGAGCAGGTGGAGGAAGTATCCCCCGCCCTGGCAGGACTGATAGGAGCTGGCTAGGGCGTGGCCCTTCGGGTAATCGTCGTTGGGATCCCAGGCGTCGGGAAGACAACCGTCGTCCGGGGGGTTGTTTCCGGCCTTCCAGGTGCCAAGCTAGTCACTTTCGGGACACTCATGTTCGAAGCGGCGAAGTCCCTGAAGTGGGTGAAGGACAGGGACGAGATGAGGAAGATGCCCGTGGAAAGGCAGAAGCGTCTGCAGAGAATCGCTGCCACTCGAATCGCCAGAATGAAGGGAAAGGCGATCCTCGTAGACACGCATCTGTTCATCAGAACCCCTGAGGGATTCTGGCCAGGTCTTCCGTTCGACGCCGTCAGGGCCATGAAGCCCACTCACCTCGTCCTCGTCATAGCGGCTCCCGAAGAAATTGCGACGAGAAGATCGGCGGACTCTACCAGGGCCAGGGACGACGTCACAGTGGAAGGCCTGAGAGAGGAAATTGAAATAGCGAAAAGTTTCCTCACGGTCTCCTCGACCCTCACGGGGGCGCCGATGCTGATAGTACGCAACGAAGAGGGCAAAGCCGAAGAGGTTTCGAGAAGCATAGTCAGGATGTTGGAGCAGGCCAAAGAATGATGGCCACTAAGAACAAGTCCGCCCCGAAGGGCGGAACGTCTAGGACGCTGAACTACATCATCATATTCGTGCTAGCAGCGATAGTCTTCTATGTCCTAGTACTACCCGCCTTCACCCCGAAGGGCACATCCACTTCTGCGACCTCAACAAGCACTCAATCGGGGACGCTAACTCTCACCCCATCAACCGATATCGCTGGCACGATGGTGACAATCAACGGACAGATGCTCCCCAAGAGTCAGAACGTATCGGTGAAATTCGACTCTACCCTCTTTCGTAGTACCCAGGTTAACGGCACATGCGCCACCGACCAGACGGGGGCCCTGAGCGGCTGCGACTTCTGGGTCCCGGCGAAGACTGCCCACGGTTCGCACACAATCACGGTGATAGTTGGCTCCGTCTCTTCCAACAGCACCTACACGACCACCTTCGTGGTTCCTGGGTACGCACCCCCCTACTCGACAGTCGTGGTCACGCTTACCTCCCTCGGTCTGGGTTTCGTGACCCAACTGGTTACGAGGAAGGTCGTCGACCTTGACAAGGAGAGGAGGATGAGAGCAGAAGTGAATGCCTTCAACAAGGAGAAGCGGGAAGCTACCCTGGCCAACGACAAAGCGAAACTCGAGAAGCTGAAGAAGCGCGAGCTTCAGATGAGACAAGAGCAGGCAAAGGTGTCTACTGCTAGACTCAAGGTAACAGGTATCACCTTCGTCCCCCTGCTGCTGGTGTACTACCTGATGGCAACATTCCTGGGAGGCTACGGGGTCATAGTCGCCTTCACACCCATCCCAATTCCTGTCATTGCCGCCCCAACCCTGATCGCAGGTACCTACGAGGTCAGCCTCTTCTGGTGGTACTTCCTGAGCTCATTCACGTTCTCGACTATGCTCTCCAGACTCCTACACACTACGACCTAGAGGACTGGTCTTGAAGGCGATAATCATCTCTGGAATGCCCGCGGTCGGGAAGACCACGGTCTCGCGGCAGGTTGCCGAAGAGCTGAGAATCCCAATGGTCGGAGGGGGGGACGTCCTCAAGGAGATGGCTGTGGAAGAAGGGTACTCGCCAGGCGGGGACGACTGGTGGGACAGAGGAGAGGGGATGAAATTCCTCCGACAGCGGAAAAAGTCCCCAGACTTCGACAAGGAGGTTGACTCGCGGCTAATTCAGAAGACCAAGAAGGGGAACGTTGTGATAACTAGCTATCCCGTTCCGTGGTTAACCAAGGAAGGGCTCAGGGTCTGGCTCTCAGGGAGCGTAAAGAGCAGGGCTGCACGCATGGCGAGGAGGGACGGTCTAGCTGTCTCGAAGTGCAGGGAGGTGCTTTCCGTTCGAGACAAGGAGAACTACAAGCTCTACAAGAAGATCTATGGGATTGAGTTCGGCAGGGACCTCGGGCCCTTCGACCTCGTGGTCGAGACGGACGCCGTAGACGAGGATAGGGTCGCCCAGATAGTCATCCAGTATGTGAAGAGCAGAGGTGACTGACGTGTCCCCTCGCAACATGGTCATCCTAGACGAAGAGCCCTCCGATTCCAAGTACGGGTGGACGCCCTCCGAACGTCCAGTCCAGGTGATGTTCGATTACGGCCTCATCCCCCTGGACAAGCCCCGTGGCCCCACCAGCCACGAGGTGGTGGCGTGGACAAAGAAGCTCCTCGGGGTCGACAAGGCAGGCCATAGCGGCACCCTCGACCCCCCGGTGTCGGGGCTCCTGCCAATAGGTCTCGGACAGTCGACGAGGGCCCTCAGCCTCCTCCTTCTTTTTCCGAAAGAGTATCGTGGAGTCATGAGGATCCACTCTTCGGTGGCTAGGAAGCAGCTGGACAGCGTCGTTAAGGAATTCACAACAGAAATCTTCCAGAGGCCCCCCCAGCGTTCCTCCGTAAGCAGGCAAACTAGGACCAGGACTGTCTACGAGTTTGAGCTGACCGAGTCACAAGGTAACCTGTGTCTGTTTCGCGTGCTCTGCCAGTCGGGGACCTACATCCGGAAGCTGGTTTACGACTTGGGTGAGGTGCTCGGGGTGGGAGCCACCATGGTCGAGCTGCGAAGGACGAAGGTCGGCCCCCTAACCGAAGAAAAGGGGCTGGTCACACTGCATCAATTGAATGACGCGATGTTTCGCCTGAAGGGAGGGGATGAAGGTCCGATTCGGAGGCTTGTATTCCCTATCGAGGAGTCATTGGGTAACATAGGGAGGATGGTTGTCAGAGACTCGGCGGTGGATGCCATCTGCCACGGCGCGCGCCTGGGCATCCCCGGGGTCCTCGCCGCCTCCGAGGGAATCAAGAAGGACGATACGGTAGCCCTGATGAGCTCGAAGGGGGAGCTCGTCGCTATCGGGAAGGCCCTTCTCCCCGGTGAGGAGTTGAGAGGTCTCCAGAGGGGCCTCGCGTCTACGACGGAGAGGGTGGTCATGAAGGCAGGCACGTACCCGCGCCTTTGGAAGAGCCACTCAAAGCGCAAAGAGCCTCCTGAGAGAAAGCCGGAGACGGGTCTTCGGGCCGCCAATGCCGTCTCCTCAAGGGGTTGAGGAATCCCCTTTAGATTCCGGAGCCCAGGTGTAGAGGTTTTAAACCGCCGCCGAAGGCCCAGCGAACGCCGGGATCGCCTAACCTGGTAGGGCGCAGAATAGAACTCGCGCAGGCCTGGAAAACTCTCAAGCAAGCCTGTTTCCTGAAAAGGAATTCAGGGTTCAAATCCCTGTCCCGGCGTAATATCGAATAGCGGGGTTCCCTATCTCCTCAGGGCCAGGACAATCCGCCTCGAAGCTGATTCGGGAGTCATCCTAGAGCTGTCTACCCCTATCGCAAACTTAGGTACCTCGAACGCATCAAGCATTGCCCTGACCTTGAAGGATGGTACTACGGCGTTCCTGGCGGAGTTCCTTTCGAGTGCGGTCTCTAGTCCGCACCTTACCCAGACGGTGTCTGCCCTTTCGTAGTATTTTTTCAGCACCCTCAACGCCTCCTCCCTGTAGTCCTCGCGCAAGAATGTCCCGTCCAGGAGCACGAAATACCCAGACTTCAGGGCCTCCCTCGCGATAGCAAAGCACGCTCGGTACACCAGCCGTGACTCGTCGGGAGAGAAACTGGCGTGGGCAAGCATCTTCCTCACGCTGTCTGTTTCTATCAGTATGGAATCCTTGTAGGAGTCAGCGACGAGCTTCGCGATTGTCGTTTTTCCGCTCCCGGGGATGCCGCAGAAGATTACTAGTCTCCCCTTCATCCAATTCGGGGCACCGCGGCGCACTTCTTAAAGTCAGAAAGGAGACATCGGGTCTTGCCAGCTGAGCCCGAGATACAGGTTCTTCAGCTAGCTCTCGAACACCCAGGACAGGTCCGCCGGGTCGGCCCTTCTGCTCACCTTTTCGTTAAGAGCGTGGGCAACCAGGGGGAGGGCAAGAGTGATGTCCGCATAAAGGGTCGCCTTCTTGGCATGTGAAGAGATCTTCCCCCAGCTGATCGCCTCCTCTAGGGTGCACCCTGACAGTCCTCCCCACTGTGGGCTGTCAGCAGTGATTTGGATGGCGAACTCGTGGGGGGTCTCCTCCTCGCCCCCCCTTGACAGTGACTTGATTATAGTTGAAAGCTGGATTGTGTCTTTAGGTACCCCTCCTCCCAGATAGACCACCCCCGTCCTCTTCGCCTTCTCTGCTATCTGCGCAAGCTCCTCCATGTCTTTGGTCTGGTCAAGCCTGATCATCTTCCCTTTCTCTCGCCTCAGGAGGCTCAGGGCGACGCCGTAGCCGCTGTCTATCAGCCCAGGTGAGTATACGGGGACCTTCGCCCTGTAGGCTGCCGCCACGATGCTGTCAATCCCCTTCTTCCCTAGGAAGCCTCCCAAACCATAGAGGAACTCCCTTGTGGAGTAGACCTTCTTGGCGTCGAGGGTGTTTGCGAAGTTGTAGATCGTTCTTTCCAGCTTCCTGTACTGTAACTCGTCCGCGTAGACATCATAGAACCTGTCAATCTTCATCCTCAACAACTCTTCGTCGTCGGCCAGCCAAGTCCCCTGATAGTAGTGGTATCCCAGCGCTTCGAGTATGTCCTCTGATATGTTGGCGCCGGTGCTCACGATCACGTCCACGTACCTCTTCTCCACCAGCCAGCGGATGATTTTCCACTGCCCCGTCGTACTCAGCGAACCTGTCAGGCCTAGGAAGACGGTCAGGCCTCTTGCCTTCGCCATGTCCCCCCATATCTTCGCGACCTCGCCGAGCTTCTTACCCTGAAAGCCGGTCTGAGACATCTCGTCTAACAAAGCAGAGACGCTCTTCTTTCCCACCTCTATGGTGGAAACTGGTTTTGACAGTACTTCCTTCCGCGATACCACGCTGGGGCATCGGCGGGATTCACTTAATTGTCTTGTGAGTCCCTTGCCCGAACCCGCTCGAAACTACTTGACGGTGACCGACTTCGCGAGATTTCTCGGATAATCAGGGTCGTTGCGTCTCGCTACGCTCATATGGTACGCAAGGAGCTGCAGGGGTATCGCCTCGACAATGGGGACGAACTTCGGCTGCACCTTCGGGACACGTATGTAATGCCTGTACACCAAGTCCTTCTGGTCCGATATTCCGATTACATCCGCCCCCCTTGCCCTGAGCTCCTCGGCGTTCGATAAGGAGTCGGCGTGTGTGTCTCCTGTCGGGTTCAGCACGACCACCGGCGTCCCCTTCTCTATCAGGGCCAGGGTCCCGTGTTTTAGTTCGCTTGCCGGCATCCCCTCTGCGTGTATGTAGGAGAGCTCCTTCAGTTTCAGGGCACCCTCCATGGCAACGGGGCTCTCGTACCCCCTGGCCACGAAGTAGAAGTCTGGCCTGTCCTTGTATTCGAAGACAAGATCACGGACAAGCTCGTCGCACTTCAAAGTCTCCGCCACCGCCTCCGAGAGCTCCCCGAACCCATTGGACTTCCTCTTCCCTAGAACTGCGTCAACCACCACGTTAGCCACTACAACTTGGGCTGTGAAGCTCTTGGTCGCTGCTACCCCCACCTCGGGCCCACAGTTGAGAAGGAGCACGCCGTCGCTCTCCCTCGCGAGAGTCGAGCCTGCCGCGTTGACGATGGAGTAGACCTTCGCGCCATGCCGCTTCGCTTCCTTCACAGCTTCCATCACATCCGCGGTCTCCCCGCTCTGCGAGAAGGCTATGACCACTGATCCCTTGCCAAGGAACCCGGAGTGTTCCTTGAGTTCTCCAGCGACGACGGTGTCGACCCTTATTCTTGCCTCCTTGTTTAGCCTGAACTTCATGAGGAGTCCGGCGTGATACGAGGTGCCAGAGGCCGTTATGTAGAGGGACTTTGCTTTTCGTATGGCCCTGGCGAACTCCTCGACTTTGCCCGGCTCCTGGACAGACGCGCTGAGAATAGTCCTGGGTTGTTCGTTGATTTCCTTGAGCGTGTAGTGTTCGAAATCGCTCTTGGAGACGTCCGAGAGCTCCCAGGCAACCTGGGTCGGCTTGCGCCTTACTTCCCGCCCGTTGGGCCCGACAATCCTCACCCTGTCCTTTGTAAGCTCCACAACTTCGTAGTTGTCCAGGAAGATGGTTCTGTCCGTGTGCCCAATGAATGCCAAAACGTCGCTGGCGAGGAACATCTTCCCCTCTCCGACGCCTACGATCAAGGGAGCGTCCTTGCGCGCGCCGACCATGACGTCTGGCCTGTCCTGGAACATTACAGCGATTGCGTATTGCCCCTTCAGCTTCTTGGTAACCGCCATGGTGGCTTTCAAGGGGTCGCAGACGCGCCCATACTCGTCCTCGATCATGTGCGCTATGACCTCGGTGTCCGTCTCGCTCCTGAACCTGTGCCCCTTCGCAGCGAGTGCTTTCTTAAGGGGGAGATAATTCTCGATTATTCCGTTGTGGATAACTGCGACCAGTTCCTTGCAAGAAGCGTGAGGATGCGCGTTCTCGTCCGTCACCCCACCGTGGGTTGCCCACCTCGTGTGCGCCATCCCAATGTTCCCCCTTAGGCCGGAGAGGTTCCTGCTCTGCTCGATCTCGCTCACGCGCCCGACGCCTTTCCTTACCGACAGCGAGCCGTCCCAAATGGTCGTCATTCCTGCGGAATCGTAGCCTCTGTACTCGACCCGCTTCAGCCCTTCGAGGAGTATGCCTGCTACTGGCTCCTCAGCCACGCACCCGACGATTCCGCACATTTGCTTTCGCGAATCCCCCCGGCTCTTTAAACCCCGCAAAACATTCCACTTTACTGTGCATGCTAGTTTTTGCATGGAACGGCTTGGAGGCGGGCGCAGGTCGGACCACCATGCAAGACATTTTATGTAGGGTAGGAGGTACCCGTGACGGATGGCCAAAGAGAAGCTCCTCTTCGACCCAAACTCGGAAGCCGGGGTGGTCAAGCGCGTCCTTGTCTCGGACAAGCCGGATGTCTTTAGGCCCGCTTCGGGGAAGGTCGGCCAGAAAATACTCACACTGCTATCTTCCGGGCCGAAATACCCAGCTGAGATGGCACGGTTGCTCGAAGTCCACCACCAGACCGTCTATTATCACACAGGTCGCCTCGAAAGGGCTGGGCTCATCACCCGAGTAAGGAGCGAGCAGATACACGGGGGAGAGGCCAAGCTCTACGCCCTGGCGTCTGACGGCTATGCCGTCGAATTCCCCGTTAGAGGGGAGAAGATGCCAACGCTGAAGTCTGCGAACAGGTCGAAGGCACTTGGGCGCTTCTTCAACGAGTTCACCAGCTCTGGAGAGTTCGACGGCTGGGTGGTGGTGGGCTCACCCCTGCAGCACGGAGAGGCAGGGACCCAGGCCAGGGACGGGCACTACGCAGTGCAACTAGGCTTCGCGCTGGGCCAATTCGTTACGCTCCCATCCAAGTTCCCGGTGAAGCTCGATGTAGATTTGAGGGCCGAAAAGTTGCAGGCGTCTAACCTAATCGTTGTTGGCGGCCCTCGAACCAACACGGTTGCGGAGGAGCTCAACCAGCACCTCCCTGTCCGATTCAGCCAAGCAGGGTTCTGGAGCGCAATAGTAGACCAGTACGGGAAGACCTACGGATCGGAACTCGATTGCATCGTGGAAAAGGTGAAGAATCCTTGGGACCCTACGAAGACGTGCGTCATCGTGGCCGGGCTCACGGGAGCAGGAACGAAGGCGGCCATAATCGGGATATGTAACTTCGCGGAGACTGTCTTCCAGAATTACAGGTCTGGAGATTTCGCGTCTCTGCTGCGAGGCGAAGACAGAGACGGGGACGGGAAGGTAGATTCTGTGGAAGTTCTGAAGCAGCTGTAGTGCCTACGCCCTTCTACCCCTTCGCCCGCCTTTCTTCCTCGTCGTATCATGAGGAATGGGGGTCGCGTCCTCGATGCGACCTATCTTAAAACCCGCTCTAGCTATAGCCCGGATCGCGGCTTGGGCGCCGGGGCCAGGCGTCCTGGGGCCGGTGCCACCTACCGCCCTGACCTTGATATGAACGGCGGTGATCCCCTTTGACTTGGCCACGTCGGACGCTGCCGAAGCGCTCCTCATCGCGGCGTAGGGAGAAGACTCGAATCTGTCTGCCTTGACGTGTCTGCCTCCAGATGAGAAGCTGATTGTCTCGGCCCCCGTCAGGTCCGTGATGTGGACTATGGTGTTATTGTAGCTCGAGTAAATGTGGCAGACCCCCCACTTGTCGGCCAGAACTTCCTCTTCAGACATCTCAATTTACCTCGGCAGGGTGCTCGGTCACTCCCTTCTCCGGTTCTTGAACCACTGCATCGACCTGAGCTTCGGGTGCACCAGCCCCCTTCGGTGCCGCACCCCCGACAAGGGCGATCATACCTTCTTCAGTCCCTCCGACCTCGTAGCCTGGAATCGTGATTATCCTGTCGCCGACGGCCACGTGGCCATGCACGATGAGTTGTCTCGCGTGAAGGGAGGAAAGAGCCATCCCTTTCTTGAAGACCATCGACTGGAGCCTTCTTGCCAGCATGTCTTCAACCGTAAGGCTGAGTATGTCATCAAGGGTCGCTTCCGCCCTGATCAGCCCCCTCTTCCTTAGGCTGTCTAGAAGCTTCTTCTCTTCCCTCTGTCTTACGACCTGAGTAGCAGCCAGCAGTGTCCTTGCCTGCTTCCGCACCGAACTCAGCTGGGTCTCGGTTTTCCAGAGCTCCCTCTTGTTTCTGAGCCCGTATGTCCCGAGGAGGTAGAGCTCCTGTGCCAGCTGGTCCGCGCGCCATGGGCTTCGCGGCCTGTTGTACTGTTTCCTCGCCTTCTTCGGGTCTCCCAAATCTTACTTCTCTTCCTTCTTAGCCGCTGCTTCCTTTGCAGCGGCCACCAGGGTCGCCTTTCTGACCCCCACAGTCCTTCCCTTCCGCCCTGTGGTCCTGGTGCGCTGCCCCCTAACCTTGAGTCCTAACCCGTGTCTCACGCCCTTCCAACTCTGGATGTTCTTCTCTTCGTCGATGTCGTTCTTCTGCACGAAGTCCAGGTCAGAGCCGAGGAGCTGTTTCGCCTCGCCTGTCTCAGGGTCGTTCCTCCGATTGTAGTACCACCTGGGGAGCGCCGCTCTGGACGTGTTCGCTATCGCCTCCTCAACCTGCTTCACCTGCTCCTCAGACAGCGTCCCGAGCCTTGCTCGAGGGTCGAGACTGAGCTTGGTGGTGATTACGTTGGCGAAGTTGTACCCCACCCCTTTCAGGTCTGAGAGGGCGACTATGAGCTTCTTGCCGCCTTCGAGGTCTCTGCCTGAAATCCTGACCAGGTGCCTGAATTCTGAGGCTTCCGCCATGTTTCGAGCCTGCCCTTCTCCCTTTGGTTATAAATCTTGAAGCATCTCATCGAGGAATCCTGCGCCTGGCGCAGCACTTCTCGTGAAACTCGTGCAACAGTTCAGAAACTCTTTTAACCGGAAGTTATCCCGCACCCCGAAACGCGTCGTCTCATGAGAGCTTGTATCGAGTCAGGGGGCCTAGTCATTGGTTGAGGTGAAGGTTCTAGAGGACACAGGGAATTCGGTTACACTTCAGCTTGAAGGCGTAGACAGGTCCTATGCCAACGCCGTACGTAGGTTCTGCATAGCAGAAGTACCGGTGATGGCAATTGACGATGTCGTGATACTCGAGAACTCCTCCGTCCTCTACGACGAGATTCTCGCACACAGGCTGGGAATGATACCCATCAAGACAGACCTGTCGAGATACAACCTTCCAGAAGAATGCGACTGCGGTAACCCTCTGGGGTGCCACAAGTGTCGCGTCCTGTTCGTCCTTGATGCCAAGGGAAAGGACAAGGTCTCGACCGTCATGTCTGGCGACTTAGTCTCCGAAGACAGGGACGTTAGGCCCGTCAGCGAGACCGTCCCTCTGGTCAAGCTTGCCATGGGGCAGTCTGTGAAGCTGGAAGCCTACGCTCGGCTCGGCCGCGGGAAGGAGCACGCGAAGTGGCAACCGTGCAGCGTCGCAGTCCTCACAGACGGGAAGAAGGAAGGGGTGTTCAATCTGACGGTCGAGTCGGCGGGGGGACTTCCTGCGAGGGAGATCGTCATCAAGGCGATCGAGCTTCTCGAGAAGAAGCTCAAAGACATCGAGGTTGCAGTGAGTGGTACCCAATGACGGCGACTAACCCTGTCCTAAGGCACGCCTCGATCATGCTGGAAAGAGCGGGCAAGAAGCAGAAGGCGCCCATCTGGACGGAAGCGTCAAGCCTGCTCTCCAGCCCGTCCTCGACTAGGGTGGAGGTGAATCTGGGTCGGATTTCTAGGATGGCGGGGGACGGCGAGGCGATTTTCGTCCCCGGCAAGGTTCTCGGAACCGGGATGATGGAGAGGAAGCTGACGGTAGGAGCCTTCGCTTTCTCGGCAGGCGCGAAGTCGAAGATTAAGGCGTCGGGCGGGTCCGCCCTCACGATAGGGGAATTCCTGAGGAAGTATCCGAAGGGGAGCGGTGTTAGACTTGTCAAGTGAGGATACCGTCTACATAGACGCAACGAATCAGATAGCGGGCAGGCTCTCGTCCAAGATAGCGAAGCTTGTCCTTTCTGGGAAACGAGTCGTTGTGGTGAATGCGGAGAAGGCGCTGATTTCCGGGAGTAGGACCTCCGTGATTAACCAATGGAAGGAGAGGTTGGAGCTCGGGAGCAAGGTCAACCCAATCTACGGACCCATCCATCCACGCAGACCTGACAACATCCTCAGAAGGATGGTCAGAGGAATGGTTCCGAGGAAGAAACCGAAGGGGGCTACCGCCATGAAGAGGCTCAGGGTGTACATCGGCGTGCCTTCAGGTTTGGATCAGTCGAAAATGACAAAGTTCGGGGAGACCACGGCGACGCGCCCGATTCCAGTCTACGTCACCATGGGCGACCTTTCGAAGAGCCTGGGGTGGAACGAGTAATGCCGACAACGGCCACAGGCAAGACCATTGTTAAGAAACCGCCGAAGCTCTACTCGGGGGCAAGGAAGACGGCAAGGGCAACCGCCGCCATATTCGCAGGGGCGGGGCGCATAAGGGTTAACGGAACACCAGTGGAACTGTGGGAGCCAGAGCCAGCCAGGCTGCACCTGCTGGGACCTGTTCAAGTCGTCGGTGAACTCAGAGAAAAGTACGACCTTGACGTGAGCGTTGCGGGTGGGGGGTTCATGGGGCAGGCGGACGCAGCAGCCATGGCGATAGCAAGGGCGTACGTCGACCAGGTACGCGGGAGCGAGATTAGGGACAAGCTGAATGCATACAATAAATACCTGCTTTCGGGCGACCCCCGCCAAGCTGAGCCCAAGAAATTTGGAGGACCAGGTGCGCGCAGGAAGCGCCAGAAATCGTACAGGTAGATCGCTATGATGATACCAGTACGTTGCTTCACTTGTGGAAACCTCATCGGGGACAAGTTTGCTCCCTTCCAGGCCAGGGTCAAGGCTGGCGAGGAGCCGGCGAAGGTGCTCGACGAACTCGGTCTGAAGAGATACTGCTGCAGGCGAATGCTGATTTCGTCGGTGGACGTCATCGACCAGGTGCTTCCGTTCTATGGTCGGAAACCCGAGCT
>Ga0187772_10001097_pt1 | contig 12618 bp, 12 predicted proteins | sample 0116_SJ02_MP15_2_FD_133137 | JGI IMG/M metagenome (GOLD analysis project Ga0187772, IMG submission 133137) | Tropical peat soil microbial communities from peatlands in Department of Meta, Colombia - 0116_SJ02_MP15_20_MG | ecosystem: Environmental > Terrestrial > Soil > Wetlands > Peat | place... | reverse complement strand
GTCGCCGACGAACTGTTTACGGGCTCGGTTCTGGAGGAGAAAATTGCGGCGGTGTTCTTGCTGGAGAAGCTGGATGCGCAGTGCGGCGAGTGGGAATTCAGGCTCTTCGAGAGTTGGCTCGATCGCGTCAGCAGTTGGGCTGACCACGACGCTTTGGTGCACGATCTGATCGGCCCAATGGTGAAGGCCAAGCCGGCGCGTGTGAAGGCCGCGTTTCGCTGGGCGAAGTCGCCCAATCGCTGGCATCGGCGGGCAGCCTGCGTGGCGCTGATTCGTGGGGCGCGAGCGAGGATGCCGTTTCGTGAGATTTTCAGGCTGTCGGATCTGCTGCTGGATGATAAGGACGACATGGTGCAGAAAGGCTTGGGGTGGCTCCTGCGGGAGGCAGCCAAATCAGATGCGAAGCGCACAGTGCCGTACCTGATGAAGATTCGCGGGGGGGCGCCGAGACTCGTCCTGCGAACCGCCTGCGAGACCTTGCCGGTGGCGATGAAGAAAAAGGTTCTGGAAAAGAAACTCTGATCGGATTTATTCCCGTGCGTGCAAACCTGTTTTCCCGGTAACTTCCGTTCTATTACTGCAGTGACCTGTGTTCTCTCCCTGACTCATAGAAAAATGACGGACAGCGACGAGAATGCCTACGGGCGGCTGGCATCTGGTTGCCTTGTGGGCCAATTTTTCGCGTCAACGGATTGAGAGGGATTGAACATGCGCCTGAAATGGACAATCTGCGTATTTTCGATGGCCGCAGCGGCATTTGCCGGAGAGCCGAAGGCGTATCAGTCCGGAAAGCTCGTGCAGATGGACTCGGTGTCATGCGGCATGCGGCAAAACGACTCGGCCTCCGCCAATGACGCGCCGAACGCCGACCACGAAAGCCAGGCGGCGCACGCTTGCCAGGAGTACGTTCTCGAAAGCGAACAGGTGATGTATCGCATTCGTCCGCGCGATGCGAAACATGCCCGGCTACTGCCGATCGGCAGCATGGCTGAGTTTCGTCTGGAGAAAGACAAGATGCTGGTGCGCATCGACGATCCGAACTCCAAAGAGACGGAATACATCGTAGTGTCGATGAATCCGCGCACTGAAGGCAGTGCTGCCGAAGCGAAGCCCGCGCACATCAATCACCTGCAGTAATTGCCGTAGTCCTCTCAGGGAATGGAGCGAGGACAAACCGCGCCTTTCTTTTCCGGCTTACCTCGATCCGAGAAACACCTTAAACACCGCTCCAGGCGCCGCAATCCAGCGCACCGCAGAGACGAAACACTCCAACCTCATTTCCGAGCATGGCATCGAAAAAGCAACGATACGCCACGCTTCCACTCTCTCCTCGGTTGTCTAAGTGAGGAGAAGTTTGCGCGGACAATCCGTTTACGGGAGAGCTCACACAATGAAGCATGCTTTCACTGGCAAATGCTGTTTCCTCCTCTTCGCCGCTGGACTGATTCTGGCCGCCGCCCCTTTGGGGATGGCGCAGTCGGCCGACCACGTCGAAGTTGGAGCGTTCGTCGACTATTTTCGTTTCAGCGACACGACCCCAAAAATCAACTTCATCGGACTGGGAGGCCGCGCGGCATTCAACCTTCGGCCGAGCGTGCAACTGGAAGCCGAGATGGCCTACGACTTCCAACGCAACTACACCAACACCTTCAGCAACGGAGTGACGACGGCGGATGTGACCAGCCATGTCCGCACCCTGCATGGCCTGTTTGGACCGAAGTTTCAGACAGGATCCGGCCCGGTCCGAGTGTTCGTGACCGGCAAGGTCGGTTTTGACAATTTTGCGATCACGAACCAGAGCCCGCCGAGTGGATTCAGGAGTTCGGTAGGACTGACCAACGGCACGACATCATTCGCCGTATATCCCGGCGGAGGAGTCGAAGGCTTCATCGGCCCGATCGGCCTGCGCGCGGAAGTCGGCGACGACATTTACTTCAACAACGGAGCGCACAGCAATCTGCGCGTGACCTTCGGCCCGCAGTTTCGATTTTAAGACGACGCAATGCGGCGGACTGGCAGCCCGGCTAGTCCGCATTTGTCTCAACCTGTTCTTGCTCCTCCGCCTCTATCTTTTTGCGCGGCGCTCCTCACATTGTGTTACCAACACATGCCAGCGTGTGACCGTTGTCACAGCGTGGCTTCCGTCCACCTTGCATAGTAGCAACTGGAAGGCAAGACTCCGAGTCCTGCGGCGGAGCGGGAGTGAACCCTCCTCTACAACGCGCGGTGAATCCGTGGGTCGTCACATTGTCGGTAATGCTGGCGACTTTCATGGAAGTGCTCGACACCACCGTTGTCAACGTCTCGATTCCTCACATCGCGGGCAATCTCGCTTCTACAAACGAAGAAGGCACCTGGGTGGTGACGTCGTACCTGGTGTCGAACGCGATCGTGCTGCCCATCTCCGGCTGGCTGGCGAGGTACCTGGGACGAAAGCGATTGCTGTTGACCTGCGTTGCCGGTTTTACAGTCACGTCTTTGTTTTGTGGTCTTGCGGCCTCGCTGCCCCAACTAATCGTTTTCCGCGTGTTGCAAGGTTTAACCGGCGGCGGATTGCAGCCCCTGGCGCAGGCGATTTTGCTGGAAACTTTCCCAAAAGAGCGGCACGGACACGCCATGGCCGCGTTCGGCATCGGCATCCTGCTGGCCCCGATTCTTGGACCGACGCTCGGCGGATGGATCACCGACAACTACTCCTGGCGCTGGATTTTCTATTTGAACCTGCCGGTGGGCATTCTCTCGCTGTTTCTGATGAATCGGTTTGTATTCGATCCACATTACGTCAAGCGCGACGGTAGCCGGGTGGATCTGTGGGGCATTGGCTTCCTGGCGCTGGGCATCGGCTCGCTGCAGGTTCTGCTCGATACGGGCGAGCGCAAAGACTGGTTCTCGTCGCAGTACATTCGCGTGTTCGCGGCTTTGTGCGTGATCGGCCTGGTCGCGCTGATAGTTCGCGAACTCCTGTCCGACCATCCCGTAGTGGACTTGCGTGTGCTGCGCGACCGCTCCTTCAGCGCAGGCGTGTTCTTGATCAGTCTGCTCGGATTCATTCTTTACGCCAGCCTGGTACTGCTGCCGCTCTACCTGCAAACTCTGATGGGATATCCGGCCTACAATTCAGGGCTGGCGCTGTCACCGCGCGGCATTGGAGCGCTCCTGTTCACGCCTCTGGCCGGGCATTTGACAACCAAAACGGACCCGCGTCGGCTCATCGTGGTTGGGCTCGTGCTGGGCTCGATCACGATGTTCGATCTTTCCGGGCTGAACCTTTACGCCGGCTTCTGGGATATCTGCTGGGCGCAGGTGTTGCAGGGCGTCGCTCTGAGCTTTCTATTCATTCCCTTGATGTCGTTGGCAATGTCGCACATCCGGCCGGAAAAGATGGGCAACGCAACCAGCATCTTCAACCTGATGCGCAACATTGGCGGCAGCTTCGGGATTGCGATCATGACCACCTTCCTGGCGCGGCGCACGCAGCATCATCAGAGCGACATGGTCGCTCACGTCAGGGCCGGCGACGTGCAGACTCTCAGAATGCTGCACGGCCTGCAGGCAAGTTTCTATGCGCACGGTGCAGACACCGTGACCGCGTCGCGCAAGGCTCTCGGAGCAATCTATGGCATGGTGCAGGCGCAAGCATCCATGCTGGCGTTCGTCGAGGCGTTCTGGATCATGGGGGTGTTGTTTCTGCTGATGCTGCCGTTGTTGCCCGTGCTGCAGTACTCGAAACCAGCGCGCGAACAAGAGGCCCTAGCGGAGAGGGCGAAGATCATTTCGTCCGACATTTCTGACGAGTGGGCCGAAGTCGCGGAGCTTGAGAGCACCCGGACGGGAGGAGAAGCGCACCACTTGGTCTATCATTGACGGTCGGGCCTGCATTCAAAGCGGGTTTTGCGAGCATTCCCGTTTACTATTCGCAAGCTGTGATAGAGTAGTGCCACTCAAATGTCGAGGCTGTGGGGCCTCGGCCAAGTCTGCAATCCTCCCGATTGGCCCGGCTAAGGAGCAACCTCATGAAAACCCTCCGCGATCTGGTGCAAGACCGCAAAGTCTACTCTGTCGAGGCTTCCCGTACGGTGCTGGAAGCATCGCGATTCATGATGGAACATAACGTAGGGGCAGTGCCTGTGTTACGTGACGGGCAGCTGATTGGAATCCTTTCCGAGCGCGACATCATGAACCGGGTCGTGGCGGTGGGACGAACGCCGGGGACAACATCCGTAACGGAGGTTATGACGCCGAACCCACGCGCGGTCTCCCCTGACGAGAGTCTCGAGGAATGCCTGTTCATCATGCGCGAATTCGGTTTCCGCCATCTTCCCATCGTGGATGGCCGCGAACTCAAAGGGCTGGTTTCCCTGCGCGACGTGCTTATGCATCAGGCTGCCGAAATCGAGCGGCTGACCAGGAAAGAAGCTTCATAAGAGCCAGCCTTTCTGGTTGCGGACCTCAACCTCAGCCTCAATTACCCAGACGACCTGAATTTCTGCGCGAGCCACTGCACGTCGTTGCGCGCTCCGAGGGCGAACCTCAAATTAGACCTCAGTAGTTTTGAGATCCGACGTCCAGTTCAGTCCACTGTCAGGCTGACGGAAGGGCTCGTGGAACTACCCGCGTTGCTGGGGGTGTTGCCATTGGCATCGACGCCTGTGAGTGTGAAAACGTAGCTGTCTTTCGGCGTGATCTGGTTCGGGTGGTTGCTAATGAGCGGAATGTGATTTCCGCATGCGGGGATCAGAAGAAAACATGCGGCCAGAGTCAGTAGGCCAAACAGGCGCCACGCTCTGCCTTTTCGTTTTCCCGTGCCCGCAGCGCCCATCCCCAGCATCGTTAGCATGGGAACCCACAATGGCGTGGGGGGAATGAAGGTTGTCGGGCCGATGGTACTGATGGAAATCTGGGAGATCACCGGGACTCCGGAAACTTTCACGGGCTGTGGAGAAAACGAACACTGCGGAGGAACCGTAACCAGCGGGGTCACGGAAGAGCATGCCAGCGTCACCGTACCGCTATAACCGTTGATTGGCGTGACCTGGAGGACACCCGAAGCCCCGCTTCCGGCGTGCACGCTGGCGGGCGTGACTGCGCTGATAACAGTGATCGTGAATTGTGGCGTGACGGCCAGCACAGTCAGGCTCTGCTGTGCCGTGTGCGTGGTCGGAGTACCGTTAATCGTGGTGGTCCCGGTGAAAGTGACGGTGTAGAGGCCGGGCGTTGCGCCGCCGGCATTCGTTGCGGCAGTGATCGTAGCGGCCGCGCCCGCTGGAGGCGACACGGAAGTCGGGCTCATCAGGCACGCCGGAGTGATTGCCGTGGCCGGGGTCACCGCACATGTGAGAGTGACCGCTCCGTTAAATCCATTGAGCGGATTGAGCAGAATATTAGAGGCGGAGCTCCCTCCAGGGGCGACCGCAATCGGCGAGAAGGCAGATGCTTGCAACGTGAAATCTGGCGCACTTTGGCCCGATGAGGCAGAAAGCGCGGACAGCAACATAATGATGGCGCCAATGACCGGAAGGCAGAAGTGCCTTGCCTTGATTTTCCAGTTGCAGTTCAGAGACTTGGATTTCAACATGAGCAGAGTTTGACTCAACTACCTTCGATTCCTCCGATCAGGCAAAAGGCTGCCTGAGACTCCGAAAGTGTCTCGCCGGAATCGCCATGGAATCCATCATACTATCACCTCTTTTTTATCCATTGGGAATACTAGCCGGTGAGCGGAGCCGCTGTTCTCCGCGTTGCTTCCGCCGCAAGGGGTCATTTACAGTGGAGTCCCAATGCATACCACGGGAGAACGTTTTGAGCGAGCCGTCGGCATCATGAAGCGGCTGCGCGCCCCCGGCGGTTGTCCCTGGGACCGGGAACAAACCTTCGATTCGATTAAGCCTTACACGCTGGAAGAAACCTATGAAGTTCTGGAAGCGATTGACCATCGCGACTGGCCGGAACTGGCAGGAGAGTTGGGAGATCTGCTTCTGCAGGTGCTGTTCTACTCTGAGATGGCGGAGGAGCAGCGTTCGTTTTCGATCGACGACGTGCTCGACCGGCTCTCGGACAAGTTGGTAAACCGGCATCCGCATGTGTTCGGCGATGTAAAGGCCGATACGGCGGCAGACGTGAGGCGGAATTGGGAAGCGCTCAAAGTCGAAGAGCGGAAAAAACAGCAGAATGGTGGTCCGGGAAACCGGGAAGCATCAACCGTGCCCGAGAAAACACAAAAGGCATCCATACTCTCCGGGGTCTCCTCTGGCATGCCCGCGATGCTCGAGGCCCACAAGCTGAGCTCGCGCGCGGCGGGAAGCGGGTTCGATTGGCCCAATGTCGACGGCCTCTTCGAGAAGCTGCAGGAGGAAGCGACAGAGCTTAGCGAACATCTTCGGGACTTTCCGGCGCCCGGGCCGCGTCCGCAGGGCCGCGGCGTAGCAGGGTCCGGACGGACGGTAATTGCCGAAGAGCTGCAGGCGCACCTGGAAGAGGAAGTCGGCGATTTGTTCTTTGTGCTGGTGAACATTGCGCGTTATCTTTCGGTCGATCCCGAATCGGCGTTGCGCAAGACCAATCGCAAGTTCCGGAGGCGGTTTCAACGGATGGAAGAGCGGCTGCACGCCGTCGGCCGCTCGCCCGACGAAGCTTCCATGGAAGAGCTGGAATCGCTCTGGCAACAGGCCAAGGCGGAGGAGAGAGATTCAGGAAAGATGGGCTTGAAACGAGGGGATCGGGAGTGACCGGGGACGCGATCGAGATTCGCCACTGTCGCGGGATCGAGGAACTTCGCGCTTGCGTGGCTTTGCAGAAGGAAGTCTGGAATTTCACCGACGCCGAGTTAGTTCCGCTGCGCATGTTCGTCGTGGCAGAAAAAGTTGGCGGCCAGGTGATGGGTGCCTTCGCAGGCAACAGCATGGTCGGATTCGCGCTGTCGGTTCCAGGCGCGCGCTCGGGGCATCTCTACCTGCACTCGCACATGCTGGCGGTGCGCAAGGATCATCGCAACAGCGGCCTGGGACGCCGACTGAAGATGCTGCAGCGCGAGGACGCTCTTTCCCAGGGAATCGAACTGATCGAGTGGACCTTCGATCCGCTGGAAATCAAGAATGCCTATCTCAACATTGAAAAGCTCGGGGCGATCTCGCGGCGATATAACATTAACCAGTACGGAATCACCTCGTCGCCGCTGCAGGGAGGATTGCCCAGCGACCGTCTGATCGCGGAATGGTGGCTGAAGTCGAAACGCGTCGAAAAACTGCTCGCGACGGGCAAGAATCCACCAATTCAGACTGAGTTGGAGGTTGGTGTGCCGGCCCAGATCTATGAATGGAAGGCAGCCGGCGAAACCCGGGAGAAGGCAAAGCAAGTGCAAGAGCGGAATCGCGAAGAATTTTCGCGAGCCTTCTCGTCAGGGCTGGCAGTGCTGGGCTACGATCGCGATACGCAGGGCAACGGCAAGTTTTTGCTGGGTCGATGGGAAGAAAAGTGGTCGTATGCGTCGCAGTAGCCGCCAAATTGTTTTTGAAGGTTTCAAAGTGGCAAAGTTTCAAGGTTTCAAAAACGCCTTGCTCCACGGGGAGCTAAGGGTTCAACTTTGCAAACTTTGCAACCTTTGAAACTTTGAAGCTCTGCTTCCTATGAAGATTGAAGCCATCACGTTGCGCGAAATTCAGATGCCGCTCGTCCACTTTTTTGAGACGAGCTTTGGGCGCACCTACAGCCGCCGCATTCTGCTGGTTACGGTTCACGGCGCGGGCATTGACGGCTGGGGAGAAAGCGTTGTCGGAGAAGATCCGTTCTACAGCAGCGAATGGATCGAGACCGCCTGGCCGACGATGACGAAATACCTGATTCCAGCCTTGCTGGGACGGCATATCGAGTCGGCGCGGGAATGCCCCGCGCTGTTCGGCAAGGTTCGCGCCCACCAGATGGCCAAGGCGGGGCTCGAAAACGCGTTGTGGGACGCGGAGGCCATCGAGAAGCAACAGCCGTTGTGGAAGGTGCTCGGTGGGACGCGCCGCGAAATCCCCTGCGGCGTTTCCATCGGAATTCAGGATACGGTCGAGCAGTTGCTCGAAAAAATCCAAACAGAACTGGCTGCCGGATACCGCCGCATCAAGGTGAAGGTAAAGCCTGGGTGGGATGTGAATGTGCTGGAGCGCATCCGGTCGCGCTGGGCCGACATCACGCTGAGTTGCGACGCGAATTCCGCCTACACGCTCGATCAGGCCGAGCACCTGCGCAAGTTCGACCAGTTCAACCTGCTAATGATCGAGCAGCCGTTGTGGAATGACGACATCTACTATCACGCCCGGCTGCAGAAAGAATTGCGCACCGCGATTTGCCTCGATGAATCGATTGTCAGCGCGCGTTCAGCAGCCTTTGCCGCCGAGGCCGGCGCCTGCCGCATCATGAACGTCAAAGTAGGCCGGGTCGGCGGATTCTCAGAAGCGCTTAAGATTCATGATCTGGCTGAATCTCACAAAATTCCGGTGTGGTGCGGAGGCATGCTCGAAACCGGAATCGGGCGGGCACACAATATCGCGCTGTCGACGCTTTCCAACTTCAGTCTGCCGGGCGACGTTTCGGCCTCCAAGCGATACTGGAAAGAAGACATCATCGAGCCGGAGGTGGAGGTCTCACCGCAGGGAATGATCGCCATCAGCGACAGACCCGGTACGGGATATAGGGTCAAGACCGACTTGATCGAGAAGCTCACCGTGCGGAAAGAGACGCTGCGCGCGGGCAGCCGGAGTGCATGACATGGATCATCCGTTTTATCTTGCCAAACGCAGCATGGCGATTGCCGCTAGCCTGTTCATCCTTGCGATTTTCACCGCCGCGTCTGCCATCGCCCAGGATCAGGCAGGCATTCCCGCTGCCGCTGCGGCTTGTGGACCATCGAGCGTTCCCTATCAGACAAAGCTGGATAATTCGCAGCACGCAGTAGCGCAGCCGGAGCCCGGAAAGTCGCTGGTCTACGTCATTCAGGACATGGGTGTAGTCAGTTGCCTCGGCGCGTGCATCACTACTCGAGTTGGCCTCGACGGCGCGTGGGTCGGAGCCAACGAGCACAACTCATACTTTTCGTTTTCCGTGGATCCGGGTGAGCATCACCTGTGCGCGAACCGGCAATCTCACTTTCCGATCCTGTCGCAAATGATTGCGCTGGCCCACTTCACCGCCGAGGCCGGCAAGACATACTACTTCCGCACCAGAACCACCAGCAGCCGCGATCAAGCCTACCTGGATTTTGATGCGATCGACAGCGATCAGGGGCGGTTTTATGTCGCCATCTATCCGCTTAGCGTTTCTCACGCGAAGAAGTGATCGATTTCTCTCGTTTGCGGCAAGCGCTTTTCGTCCGCGAGGTTCATTGCGGAAGTTTCTTCGTCTCTGAAGTTTCTGCCGCCTCGGTATTGTGCAGCGGTTTTTCGGACTCGGTTTTGAGCAGTTCGGCACCCTGGGCAAAAGTCAAAGTGTCGGCGACGCGCTGAAAATCGCTGAACACCTCGTCCTGCACCATGGTGATGGGCTTAATCAGCAGGATTTTGCCCTTGATGTCGAGGTGCATCTCTGTGATCTCCCAGGCGCCGTCGCCCACGTCGGCCTGCTGCACGACGAAATGGCCGCCCTTGTCGAGATGGCCAATGATTCCCCATCCGAAGGTGACATCCTTGAAAAGCATGCCGTGGATGAGCGCAATGCGGCGGCTTGCCTCGTCGATCAGAAGATAGCCGTCCATACCAGTCAGAACCTGCTCGACGCGCGTCGGTGGGGAATATGCCGGATTCGGTGAAAAGTTCAGACGCACTAACTCCGTGCCCTCTTTGCCCAATCCCGGAGCGCTCGGCTCTGTCCCCGCATATTCGTAGCGAAAGGCATCAGGCAGCGCTTTGACGATGCGCAAGGAGCGCTCGGCGTCTTCTTTTTCGCGAGCTTCTTTCTTGCGCAGTTGGTCGGGATTATTGATCAGCCAGTTGAGGTGATTCGCTTCCGCCTGCTGTTGCTCCGCGTTCAGCGGCTGATCGTTGATCGCGATCAGCATACCGGCCATAGCGCTCGTGGTCTCCACGTAGACATGGGTTTGCGTTCCCCGGGAGGTCTTCTTGCGAGACCGGAAGAGGTGTTTGATCTCGCTGTGATTCGCGGCTGCAACTTCGTTGGCGACGGTCAGCCGAACGAGTTGATCCGGCGGCATGGCAGGCGCACCGGGTTGCTGCGCGAATCCAGTGATGGCGGCGGCCAGCACATACAAGGAGACGGCCGTCACAGGAAGCCGGCGCAACTGCCTGATCCTCCCCATTGAGGATTAGTGTAGCAATCGCGGCGAGCGGTTGCCGCATTGGATTGTCCGGTTGCCGAGGATGGGATGCATCCTTAGTACCCAAACCTTCGTAACCTGTGGCTTGCCGCCTCTGCGCGCGGGCAGGTATAGTCGTGAGAAGCGATGCACGGTACCTGCCTTTCCCAGCGATTCTCGGGTCGTTGGCAGTATCCCCGCTTCCTGAAGGAGATTATCCATGAGTGCTCCGTTGTCGGCTGATTTGGCGCAGATTGGCAAGTCGGTGGTGATCAAAGGCGAATTGTCGGGCAGCGAAGACCTTTACGTGGATGGCCAGGTGGAGGGCAGCATAGCTCTCAAGAATCACAGCCTGACCGTTGGTCCGCATGGCCAGGTCAAGGCCTCGGTAGAAGCCAAAGGCATCGTCGTGCAAGGCAAGCTGGAGGGCAATGTGCAGGCCAGCGATCGCGTCGAGCTGCGAAAGTCGGCGGTAGTGACCGGCGACATCGCGACACAGCGCATCTCCATCGAGGAAGGCGCTTATTTGAAGGGGAAAGTCGACATTCAGGGCAAATCGGAAAAGGCTGCGGGAAAATAGCATTTCCGCTCCAGCCGGAGCAGCTTGAGTAATGGCATCCGTCACGCAGAACTTCATGAAGCTTTTTCGCAACGTACCGGGCGACACCGAGACGGCGACTCAGCCGGCAGGACAGAAACTCACGCGCCGCTCGAGTGGATTGGGCGAACTTTCGCGTCTCTGGGACAGCGACGCTCCGATTTGCGTGCTCGACCTCGGGTCGACTTCGGCACCGAACATTCGCTTCTTCACCGAGCGCGGTCACAGGATCTACAGCGAAGACCTGCTAGTCGCCTCAACTGATCCCGGCCTTGTAACGAAAGACGAGCAAGGCAATGTCGTACTCGACAGCCGGAAATTTCTGGCCGACAACCTGGTGTATCCGGCAGCGCACTTCGATTTTGTATTGTGCTGGAACTTACCAGACTATCTCGATGAAAATCTTGTACGCCCGGTCATGGGACGACTGTGGTCGGTGCTCAAGCCGGGCGGAATGCTGCTGGCATTTTTTCACACCAAGGATGCGGGGCCGGATTCTCCCTGCTTCCGCTTCCACATCATAGGGAAGGACACGCTGGAGATGCAGCGCATCGTGCTCAAGCGCGAGACGCGGCGCGGCCCCACAGGCGCCGTTCACACGGCAATCAGCGATGGATTTCGCCTGCAGCGCGTTTTCAACAATCGGCACATCGAGACACTTTTCCGCGACTTCGCCTCGATCAAGTTCTTCCTCGCGCGCGATAATGTGCGGGAAGTACTGGTCGTGCGGTAGCCCCCGTCCGTCCGAATCTGCCAGCCATTGACGATTTCTCCCTGATCGCATTCAATGAGTGGGTCCGTTCCCGTCCGGTTCAGGACCAAGCCAGGAGTACAGGGCCGAAATGATGTTCTTTCGGAACGCCGGCCAGACCTCACCGCGAAGCTGGACGCTTCTTTTCGCTATCCTGTTGACGCTTGGAACGCAGACCCCGGGCCAGGGCTCACTGCCCGACAAGCCCGAAACCGAGACTGTTCGCGGCACGGTGATCAACTCTGTCACGCAGGCTCCCATTCCACGCGCACTGGTTCTCACGCCCGACAATCGCGTGGCAGTTTTGTCCGATAGCGAAGGCCATTTCGAGATCAACCTGCCGAAGCGGGACGCAAGCATTGGAACTTTTGGCAGTTATTTTGGCTCGGTTCCACGACTGTACAGGCGGAGTGGACAGTCGTTCCTTCTTATCGCGCGGAAGCCCGGTTTTCTGGATGACACGAGCAGCACCCCAAGTGCCGTGCCAGCAGAGGGCGACGACCTAATCATCGGCCTTGCTCCGGAGGCGATCATCAAAGGGCGAATCACGCTCGCTTCCAGCGACCCCGCCCTTGGCATCATGGTTCAGTTGTTTTCGCGTCAGGTAGTGGACGGCCTTCCCCGCTGGACGCAAGGCGAGACGGCGCGAGCGAACTCATCTGGCGAATTTCGCTTTGCCGAACTTCGGCCGGGTTCCTACAAACTCGTGACCCGCGAGTTCATGGACAACGATCCTGTCACCAATGTTCCCGGATCGCAGCAGTATGGGTATCCACCCGTTTACTTCCCTGGAGCTTCCGACTTTTCCGGCGCTTCGATGATCGAACTCACCGCCGGTCGGGAATTTGAGGCGGGTATCGCGCTGACGCGACAGGCTTATTATCCGGTGAGAATTCCGGTGGCGAACGCGCAAGGCATACCTGGACTGAATGTGTCGGTGCAAGGCCAGCGCGGGCCTGGGTACTCTTTGGGATACAACGC
>Ga0187772_10001096_pt1 | contig 12624 bp, 13 predicted proteins | sample 0116_SJ02_MP15_2_FD_133137 | JGI IMG/M metagenome (GOLD analysis project Ga0187772, IMG submission 133137) | Tropical peat soil microbial communities from peatlands in Department of Meta, Colombia - 0116_SJ02_MP15_20_MG | ecosystem: Environmental > Terrestrial > Soil > Wetlands > Peat | place... | reverse complement strand
GCAGCCAGAGCACGGCCGCGTAGCCCGGTGATTTCCACGTTGCGGAAACGGATCGAGCCGGAGGTCGGCTTGAGCAGCCCAGCCAGGCAGGACAGAAGCGTGGTCTTACCGCAACCTGACGGTCCGAGCAGCACCACCAACTGACCGTCGTCGCCGTCAAACGAGAAACCGTTGAGAGGCCGGATCTTGTAACCGCCAGAAGTGAATTCCACGGTGAGACTCTTGACGGACAGGGACACGACTATCACCCGCCGAACGCTGCGGCCGGATCAGCGCCGGTGGCGCGCCGCAGGGCCACGAGGCTCGAAATGAGCCCGACTGCCACTGCGATTCCCGGGAGCGTTGCGAACGAACTGGCCGGGATGGCTACGGGTTGGCTGAACAAGCCACCCATGAAATTACATATGACCATCGCAAAGGCGGCGGCGAGCAGGGTCACCACGATGGCCTGGACCGCCAGGCTGCCGAACAATGCCAGCGAGGATGAGCCCAGCGCCTTGAGGACGGCAAAGTCTCGTACTCGCTGAAGTGCCGACACGTAGATCAGCGCAGCGACAATCATTGCCGCGACCAGCCACATCATGATCTTCGAGTTGTTGATGGATGAGACGGCACCCGCCAGGCCGGTCAAGTTGCTCTGCTCGACTGCCTGGTTGGTCAGTACGGTCAGACCCGGCGGCACTGTGGCCGGGATGCCACGGGTCACCACGGCCGTGACCAGTGGCCTGCCCCCCAGGGCAAGGGCCTGGGCGTCGTGCAGGGTCACAAAGAGGATCGGGGTGCCCGCCAGCATCGTGCGGTTGTTAACGTGCCCAACCACGCGGAGTGGCATGGCACCCACCGTGATCATCGTTCCGACGGCCGCACCAGCCCGGACGTCGGCCACGACCTGGCCGGGCCTCGATAGCGGCCGGCCAGCCGTTACAGCGGGATCGCCCATATTCCCGATCTGAACCCCGAAGACCACGACCGTCCTGGTCCGGCCATCGATACGCGCGATCTGCTGGGCGGCGATCACGAGCGGGGCAACCCTGGTCACACCGGGAGAGCGCGCGATTACGGTCGCATCAGACTCAGGGAAGACTTCTGATCCGGCGATGCCCCCGTGGGAGTTTTCGCTCAGCACCCATCGTTGGGCGCCCACTCCTCCCACCGTCCAGTTAATTTCTTCGGTGAACCCTCCGACCAACCCCGACAAAAGGAGAGCCATGGCGAGTACCAGGCCCGCCCCCACCACGGCGATGAGGAACTGGCGATACCGATATCTCAAATCGGCGAAGGTAACTCCCCACATCGGCGCAACTGTAACAGTTCGCTCCGAAAGCGCCTAGAGCTGTTTCGCCTGATCTGATGCGGCGCGAGCACCGCGATGATGCGGGCCGGAGCGTAGTCGGCCAGGTATTCCACCAGGGATATCGTATCCGGGGGACGTCTCCGACAGCAGGCCCCGCGCTCCGGGGCTGCAGAGGGCTCATTCCCCCACGGGTGGGGTTGCCCCATGCGGAGCGGGTCGGCCGGCGGCTCGCCCCGCAGCGGTGCGCGGACGGGCGGGGATGCGGACGCGCAGCACCGTTTCGCCTGGCGGGGAGTCGATGGTGATCGTGCCGCCGTGGCGCTCTACCACGATGCGCTGTGCGATGTCGAGACCGAGACCGGTGCCCTGGCCCACGTCCTTGGTCGTATAAAAGGCCTCGAACGCTCGGGACGCCACCTCGGGCGGCATTCCCGGGCCGGTATCACCGACCTCGACGACGACATCGTCCCCCTCGGCCCGCGTCGTGAGCCGGAGCGTGCCCGCTCCGTCCATCGCGTCGATGGCGTTGTCGATGAGGTTGGTCCACACCTGGTTGAGCTCGCCGGCGTAAGCCTCGATGTCGGGGACGCCGGTGCCGTAGTCACGGACGACCGTGACACCGTAGCCGAGCTTGTGCCCGAGCATCACCAGGGTGCTCTCGAGGCCGTCGGTCACGTTGATGTGCTGTATCGACGCGCGGTCCATCTGCGAGTAGGACGAGATGGCGGCGACGAGTGCGGAAACGCGCCCACTCGACTCCCTGATCTCGGACAGGAGCGTGGCGGCGGACAGCGTGCTGGCCACCCACTCCAGGCCGGCTTCCAGGGTCTTCTCATCCAGCACCGCGGCGGCCCGCTCACACCAGGCCACGTCGATCCCGGCGGCGGCAAGCGACGGGGCGATGGTCCACTCGCGAGCGACGCCGTGGCGGGTAAGCCAGGCCGACAGGGCATCCTCATGGTCGGCCAGGACCAACGGATCCTGGGCCGATGACCCAGGGTCGACCTCACAGCGCAGCGCGTCGAGCCTGGCAAACTGCCGGGCCGAGATCTCCTCACGGGCGAGCCGGCTGAGCGACGAGAGCAGCGTCTGGCACGTAATCTCCAGAGCGTCGACCGCCCGGGAGGTGGCCGCTGCCGGGTTGTTGATCTCGTGCGCGAGGCCCGCGGCGAGCGTACCGAGGGTGACCAGAGACGCGCGCTGCCGCGCAGTCGACTCGATGGAGCGCGCGGTGTGGTACAGCCCCTCGACGAGGTGCCTGCCGAACGGGAACCAGGCGTTGAGGCGTTCTCGCAGCACGTCTGCCGGTACGCGGAGCATCCGTCCGGCGGACGCTCCACGGCCAGTCGCGAGGTAGACCCCGTGTTCGTCCCATGCGCGGAACCCGCCGGCCCATCGGCCCGGTGCGTCCATTTTTCCGACCAAGGTGTCCTCGCGGCCGATGTGGCGCACCAGGTCGACGGCACCATCAACGAGTACCCACCAGAAATCTGCGTGCTCGCCCTCTCGGAACAACTCCACGCCGGGCTCGATGCGAACCTCGGTGCTGCCCTCCACCAGCTCCGCCAGTTGGTCGTCGGTCAGGCCGTCAAAGATATCGAACGAGCGAAGATCGTCGGCGTGCATCAGATGGTGGCCAACCTCCGGGCTGCCGCGCCGGCCTGCCGGAGGAAGGCCGCAGGGACAGAAGACGCGCCAGCCGCCCAGTATATCCGTCCCTCATGACCTGGGCAGACTGCGTACGACACCGTTGGAATCGGTACTGGACGGTTGGGTAGCCTGCCGGGGTGAGCGACGCGAGCGCCTCGCTCGAGCGTGACCACGAGTCGGGTGTGCTCGATGGCCTGCTGCGGGGTGCCCTGGCCGGCGGCCCGGCCCTGCACGATCTGACGCTCGATCACGGCAGCTGGTCCGGCGGAGGCTGACGCACGGCGCGCAGCGCGACGGTGACCAGCGGCATGGTGAACTCGCCGGCCGAGGTCTCCGGCTGGCGGCGCAGGAAATCGCGGATCGTGGCGAGCCTCCTGGCGCGCTCCGGCTCGTCCATCACCAACATCCGCGAGTGGGTGGCAATGGCGGCGACCAGCGAGTCGGCGCCCCGCAGCTGCCCATTGCCGAACTCATGCTCCTCCACTGGGGCAAACCAGCTGCTGCCTGCGCGCAGCGCGCCCTGCTCGGTACCCGCTTCGGGGGTTGCCCGCCAGCGTGACAACGTTGTCGTGCTCTTGCTAATCGCGGCGAGCTCGGCGACCCAGCCGACCCGGTCGTCATCCACGTTCCACACCGCGGCGAGCACGCCGCCAGGGATCAGCACCCTGGCGATCTCCGGCAGCGCCCGGCCCATGTCGAACCAGTGCATCGCCTGCCCGCACAGCACCGCGTCCACGCTCTGGTCCGGCAGCGGGAGTGCCTCGGCGCTGCCTTCCATGGCTCGTACTCCGGGCAGCTGGCGGCGCAACTCGGCGAGCATTGCCCGGTCCGGCTCTACCGCGGCGACATCGGCACCGAGGCGGGCGAGCGCGGCGGTCAGGATGCCGGTCCCCGCGCCCAGGTCCACCACCCGCACCGGCTGCGCATGGCTGACCGGGGCCAGGCACCAGTGGATCGCCGCTTCGGCGTAGCCAGGGCGGTGCTGCGCGTATTGCGCGGCAGCCGCGCCGAATGAGGAGGCACGCCGCAGCCGGTCGGCCGACGCTGCCCCTGCTTCCAGCCGCTCTGCCCCTGTTTCCACCCGGCAATGTTATGACGCGTCGTTATGACGCCTGGCCAGCGGGAGCATATGACCCCGGCGAATGGCCAGCCAGCAGCACCCTGGGCACCTAGGGCCCTGTGACGCAGGCCGCCGTGCCACCCGGCCGTCCGGACCAGGTCGGTGCTCGGCACGCCCCTCCGGTCCCGGTTACGCTGATAGTTACGTCGCAATCATGACGTGAACCCGGAGTGTGACATGACGCAGCAGGCGCGGAGAGCCGGTCAGGCGTCGGCGTCCGGTGAATCCGCGCTCGAGGATGCTGCCCAGCAGTTGGCCGCGGTGGATCACGAGGAGGGAGCTGCCGCGCCCGCCAGCTGGCGCAACCGGCGTTCGCCCGACCGCGATCGGCCGCCGGGTGCCCTCGGCGCGGATGGGGCCGCCCGTGTGCTCGGCTGGTTGCGCCGCAGGCCATCAGCCCCGGCGGATGAAGCGGCGCCGACGCAAGGCATAGTCGTGGCGGGGCCAGACCTAGACCTGGCTGCCGACGACCCGCTGTTCACTTACCTGCTCGACGCGGCAACCGCGGTGGACATCACCGATTTGCAGCTCCAGTCTGCGACCCTTAAGGTCCTGCAGGACGCTGGCGTCGTCCTGCTTGTCCCGCTGATCTCATCGGGCCGCCTGGTTGGCTTGCTCAGCCTGGGCCCGCGCCAGTCCGAGCGCAGCTACACCAGAGATGACCTCCGCCTGCTCAACGCGCTGGCCGGCCACGCGGCCCCCGCCGTTCGGGTAGGCCAGCTCGTACGTCAGCAGGAAGCCGAGGCCCGCAACCACGAGCGGATCGAGCAGGAACTAAAGATCGCGGAGATCATCCAGCATCAGTTCCTGCCCAAGCGGGTGCCCGACCTGCCGGGCTGGCACGTCGCCACCTTCTACCGCCCGGCCAGGACTGTCGGCGGTGATTTTTACGACTTCATCCCGTTGCCGGACGGCCGCATCATGTTCGTGGTGGGTGACGTTACCGGCAAGGGCGTCCCGGCGGCGCTTCTCATGGCCAGCACGCATGCGCTGCTCCGCGCTGCGGCGCCGAGGCTTGTCTCGCCGAGCGCCGTGTTGGGTCAGGTCAATGACCTGCTGTGCGCCGACAGTCCAGCGTATATGTTCGTTACCTGCCTGGCTCTCGTGCTTGACACGGCTAGCGGCGAGGTCGAGTTCGCCAATGCCGGCCATGACGTCCCTTACGTGCGGACCCATGACGGCGTAGCCCAGCTACGTGCCCGCGGGATGCCACTCGGTCTGATGCCCGGCATGGCGTATGAGGAGCTGCGCTTCCGGTTCCAGCCGGGCGACTGTGCCCTGCTGCACAGCGACGGGCTGGCGGAGGCGCACGGGCCCGATCGGGAGATGTTCGGGTTTCCCCGCGTCGCGCAGCTGGTCGGCAGGGGGCCCTCGGGAGAGGCGCTCATCAAGTTGTGTCTGACCGAGCTCGAAAGCTTCACCGGACCTGACCATGAGCAGGAGGACGACATCACTCTGGTGACGATCCAGCGCCTGCCGTCGGGGTGGCACACGGGAAGCAACCGATGACGTCAGTGGCCCGGCCCGGGCCGCGGCGGCTCGACTCGTTCACGATGGCGAGCGAGCCGGGCAATGAGCGATTTGCGCTCGCCAGGGTCGCCGAGAAGGCGGCAGCTCTCGGCCTGTCGGCTACCCGGCTAGAGCGGCTCAAGACTGCGGTTGCCGAGGCCGCCATGAACGCGATCGAGCACGGCAACAGGAGCCGCCCGGAGATTCCGGTCGATGTCGAGGTGACCCAGCAGGGCGATGACATCATCGTCGCGATCAGCGACCAGGGCGGCGGGACACCGGCCGACTTCGGCGGCCTTGAAGAGCCTGACCTTGCCCTGAAGCTTGACGGGAGGCAGAGCCCGCGCGGCTGGGGGCTGTTCCTCATACGCAACCTAGTCGACGCGATGGAGGTCACGACCGACGGTTCGCGGCGCACCATTTGGCTGACCATGCGAACCGGCACTTCGGCTGACCGGCAGGGAATCCCGTTCAAGGGGGAGTAAGCAGATGAGCACGTCAGCGATCACGATGGGCGTCGGGCAGGCCGGTGGCCGCAGGAAGATCTTCGGGCTAACCGGGCTCGATGAGACCATCACCATCTGCGACAGCAAGGAATCGGCGCTAGTGGGCGCGGCGAGCTGAGGGGTCCGTCATGGCAGACACAGACAGTCCGGACGGCGCCGCGTCGGCCGAACAGACGGGCGCGAGCTTCGGCCAGGCCGAGACACCCTTGCCGCGGAACGCGGCCAGCTGGGCGGCGAAGGTCGACCGGCTGCAGGTTGCTCGGCGGGCCGGGGTACGCGGGACGAACGTGGCGGGACGGCAGCTCACGGGCCCGGTCCAGGGCTTCGGCAAGATGTGGCAGAAGACCTATCGCATGGAAGTCGGCTCTGAAATTCGGCCCCAGGACGCGATCGCGGTGTGGCGTGCCCACTTCCCCGAGTTCTGGCCGAAAGGCAACCGCTTTGCCGGTGCCGTCACCGGCATCAATCCCGGCGATGTCGCCCTGCTCGACCTGGCCATGGGCGGGGGCGTGAAGCTGTCAACCGGGGTCTTCGTGCTGTATGCCGACGAGCAATCCTTCACGCTGATGACCCCGCAAGGCCATATGCTCGCCGGCTGGATCACGTTCTCCGCGGAGCGGGTGGGCGACCTGACCGCCGTACAGGCGCAGGTACTGATGCGGTCAAATGATCCGATCTACGAAATCGCCATGGCTCTGGGCGGGCATCGCAAGGAAGACCAGTTCTGGACCGCGACCATGACCGCGCTGGCGGAACGGCTCGGCGTGCGTGGCGCACAGATAGAGGTCCGTAGCATCTGCATCGATTCCCGACGGCAGTGGCGTCATGCCGGAAATGTCTGGCACAACTCCATGGTCCGCAGCGTGTTGCAGACCATGATCGGGTCCGTGACCGCCACCGGTCACTCCGGGCGGGCTGCTAGAAGGCGCGCCGGCAAGTGAGCAGAACGCGCCATGCAACGGAACGTGAAGAGCGGTCAGCGGGACAGGTCGTAGGCGCGTGATAACGAGCTGGCCACTCAACCTGCTTGCTTATGGTCCGGCAGTGTCCCGGGCGCCGCGCTCGAGTTCGCGCTGCTTAACTGGGCCACCGCGGAGCCAGACCGAGATGTGCGCGGGCTCCATCACCTGGTACGCGACAGTGAGCAGGTCGCTGCGGATTTCATCGAGGTCAGTAGCGTCCTGCACACGGGCCGCAAACGCGGCTACCGTCGCCTCGGCGTCGTAGTGGGCCCGGTTGAACCGCCTGTCCACGACGCGCTGCACGCGCCGACGCAGCGGGTTGAACAGAGCGATGGCCGCCAGCGTTGCCGCGGCGACGGCAAAGGGCGAGTTGTACGACACCACGGAATGCGCCATGGTCACCAGCGCCGAATACGCGCCGACCAGCAGGCCCGTCACGATCGCGTACGCCAGCGTCCTGGAGATCAGCCGGTCGATCTCGTACAGCCGGTACCTGAGGATCCCTACTCCGATGCTGGCCGGGAGCGCGATAAAGCCTATGCTCAGGATGTCGTTCAGCGCAGCCCAGATTCCCGAGGAGGCGGCCTGGCCCGGGATGCTCAGGCCGGCGCAAACGATGCAGATAGCGGACCCGAACATCAGCCACTTCAGCTGCTGGCGCCGGGCTCCAGATGAGCGCCGCCAACTGAGCAGCTGGCGGGCGGCGAAGCAGAGCCCGAAAGCTACGATCAGAATGAGGATGACGTTTTGGGTAGCCGCGAACCATCCATCGGGATAGTCGATGATCGTCAGGTCGCCATATGCGTTGTCGACTCTCACCTGGTGCCCGCTGATGGCATTGACCGCCACGCCTATCAGCAAGGCCAAGTAGCCGCCGCAGAGCAGGCTGTACGCCCACGCTACCCATCGCCAGCGTGGCGACGGCACGTGGCCGTCAGGAAAGAGCAAGATCACCAGCAGGAACAGCGCAAGCGCCGGTGACCACAGCTGATAAAGCACTAGCCCGAGCGAGCTGAGAGGTAGATCTCGCCCAAGCCGGTAGACGAGCAGTGAGTACAGCCCCGCACCGGTGCTCAGCAAGATCGCGGACGCGATCCCCAACAGGAGCCAGCCGTTCGCATTGCGCGGCTGGCGCCTGGCAACTATTACGCCGACAGCTGCGGAAGGTATCGCAATCATGAGCGGCTGCAGCGGGTAACCGGGCCGGCGCGCGGCGAAAGACAGCGCCACAAGCCCAACGGCGAGCAGCAGGATAGCTGCGCCCAGCATTGCGGCGGCCGACGGTGATCGGCGCCTAGTGATCAGGACGGTCATCGCTGAATCTCACGCATCTGCCGGAAGCACTGCCGCCTCGGCGCGCTCTGTGTCCAGGTCGCCCGGCATGAAGCCTGCACCCTCCACCTGGTTCGCTCCGTGAGGGGCGTCCTCAGGTATCGAACGAGCTTTCATGGTGTCATCCTCAGCTCGCGGTGTCGATGAGCGCCGTTTGCTCGCTTTCGTAGATCTTGATTGCCTCGTCTAGCCGGGTCAGCTCGAAGATCTCCCGGTAGTGATCGCTCAGGCCGAAGGCCGCGACTACCTTGTGGTGCCGGTTAGCACGGACCAGCAGGGTCACAAGCATGCCGATGCCGCCGCTGTTCATGTAGTCAAGGCCAGTGAAGTTGAGCACAAGCCGCTCAGCGCCCTGCATGACGGCCTGTTCGTAACCCGACATGAGCACCGACTCGGATTCGGCGGTGACATCACCCTTGATGTCGATCACTGCGGTACGGTTGCCAACCTGCCGGACGTCCGTGCTCGTCACTGGCTTATCCATCAGATCCACCCCTTCATAGCGTCCTGATTCCTCCGCCCAACGCGCCGTTGCCTTGTCAGCCAGGCTGCACATCAACTGGCTCACGGGTCCATGCCAGTGTCCCTGTCACGTGGTTGCCACTTCCTCTTAGCTGTCTGCTGCCCATCGTAGGCATGACGAATGGTCAAGAGTTGTGGACGGTGCGTCCTGATTGATCACGTGGCCAGCTCTCGCGCTGGCCGGGGGCTCGCAGTGGTTGACGGACCTCGCAGCGCGACACTCCACCCGCAGCCGAAACAGCGGCAGAATGGGCCGCCGGGACGGCGATGCAGTACTGATCCCCGGCCTCCCGGAAGATGACCGCGGCGGCCTGGCACGTAGTGATCGCTCGCCGTCCGGACGTCCCGACCAGGTAAGCTCATCGATATACGAACCAATATTCAAGACAGGTTCTACTTGGCATCTCTATCGCATATATGATCTAATTATTACTGTGGCCACAGTATACGGTACCGTCAGCGCAATCGAACGTTTCTCCTGCAGACGTGACTGCGGTACGGCCGCACCGCGGCGCTCGCTTCAGGCCGAAGGAAGCTCCACGGCCTCGACCAGTGCGGAAGGGACATAGTGCGCTCAGTCTCTCCAGGACGTTCGATCCGGTGCGGTCATGGCCCTCCGTGGGCTTCCCGTCCGCCGACAGCCATCCCCTCCCTGTCCCGGGACCAAGCAGGTCGCCCAGACTGCCGCCGGGCGGACCGGTCTCAAGTGCCGGGCGCGAGACAACGCAGATGATGGCCCTCAGCCGGGGTATCCGTGGCGGTCCGGGAGGCTTTCCCTGGGCGGTCGCGGCTGCCCTGGTCACCGTGGTATCCGCTGCCATGTGGGCAGGCCCGCTCGCATCTGCGAGCGCCGCCACTCAGCCGCCCGCCGCCTCCTCGTCGCCCGCACCAATCAAGTTCTACGTCGTACCGCCGCCCGAGAACGGCCACGCCGACTCCCTGTTTACCATTGCGGCCCAGATTCTCGGCGACGGCAGCCGGTTCATGGAGATCTTCAGCCTGAACGAGGGCCGGCTTCAGCCGAACGGCGGGCGGCTTACCAAGCCGCAGCTGATCGAGCCGGGCTGGATCCTCGTGCTGCCAGCGGACGCAGTCGGCCCGGGGGTCCGCTTCGGCCCGCTACCCGTCGCCACTGCGGTGGCGCCGCATCGGTCGTCCCCGCCTGGAAGTGCGGGCACCGTGATCATGATCAGCGGGGCCCTGCTCGCCTTCCTCATGGCTGGAGTAGCGTTGAGGCCGATCCGGCGCCGGGCCGGTCCGGCCGTCGGGTGCGGGCCCGCGCACGCAGAGGCGCCGGGACCTCGCGCAACCGGCCGAACTGGCTCCTCCTCAACGGCAAGACTCATTAGGCCGGGACGGCCCCGGCAGTTCCGCGCCATGCGCCTGGCCGTGTTCGCCATGACGGTTCCGATCCTGTTTGGTCTTATAGCCGCGACCACGCAATTGGCCATGTACGGATACGGGTCCTTCGTCTTTCGGTCTGCCGGCACAGGCGCGACGCAGCAAGGGCCTTCCGGGCCGAGTCCCCGTCAGGCGTCCTCTCAGGCGTCGGCGGCTCATCACGATCCTACGGGGGCCCGGCCAGGTCGGCTCGCGGCGAGCACGTCATCACCGGGATCGGGATAACCACCACCGACAAGCGCCAAGCGGAGGTAGCCATAGCTAAGCCAGTAGCAGGTGCCCGCGTCGCACGGCTGCGTCTGGAGGACCAGGCTCAGGAACGGCCGCCGAGGGCCAAGAATCCTGTAGACGCCTGGATGGATCAGGACTTCAAGTTTGCGGGCTCGGTCGTCAAGAGAAAGACAGCCGTGGTCTTTCTCCTGGGCATCCCGGCGCTGGCACCACTGTTCTTCATGTCGCGCGCGGTCATCGAGCTGAACAGCAACACCATGAACCAGGTGGAAGCCGATGTGCTCGGGACCGGGTCCATGGCGCTGCTGATCCTGACCCTGACCATCACCCCGATGGTTACCGTGACCAGGCAGCACTGGTTCGTCCCGCTCCGCAAGTGGTACGGCATCATGCTCGGGTGCACGGCGACCGCCGACGCGATCCTCGCAGCTATCACTTCATCGTTCACCGGGGGGGTCATCGGCCGGCTCACCGGCCACACCTTCCTGCTGACCGGCTTCGTGATGGTGTCACTGCTCTTCCCGCTCCTGCTGATCTCCAACAACAGGGCGCAACGGTGGCTCGGGAGATACTGGAAACCGCTGCAGAAGCTGACATACGTCGTCTGGGTCTTGCTTTTCCTGCACCTGGCACTGCTTGAGGGATTCGGCTTCCAGCACGGGACGAACGGACCAAGCAGTGGCTTCGACCATAACCCCGTCCTTCACCAGCGTCTGTACCAGCTCACCGCGTGCAGCCTCCCCTTGCTTCTTCTCAGGCTCCCGCCGGTGAAACGCTGGGTCGCGGAGCAGCGGAAGGCAGGCCGGGCGTGGGCCGTGTACCTTACCTTCCTGCCGCTATTCGCGCTGTACATCCTGTTCTTCGCGTACATCGTGAATGAGGAGATCTTCAAGGGGGTCAGCGCGTTCAGGCTCCAGCCCGTCGGCGGATGACCAGATGCCGACATGCCACGTCGGTCACGGAGCCGCCGAGGCATTGACAGGCCGCACCAAGGCCAGGATCGGCATCCCGTGCGTGCGGGACCTGCCGTGCCGTGGACCGGTCAGCCGACTCCTGACAGGCAAACCCTCGGCCCGTTGTGACGGGCGTGCCCTGCGTTGACGTTCGAGTCGCGAGTGGTCCCGACTCTTGGAGCCTTCTGCGGGCTCACCGTCGCGGAAATCGCTCGCGCGTTCGTGGCAAGCGAGGCGACCATGCTTCAAGAAGCCGATCGTGTCGAGGAGGCCAGACGATGATCAGGCGCTCGAACTGGGTGGATCGGACCGGACAGCTCTGGCGGATCTCCGGCAGACTCGAGTCCTTCCAGCTTCGTAAGCTCGGAACTAGCCCGATGGCCTTGCTGAACCCGGGAAAGGTCCTCGTGATCGAGACAACCGGCCGGCGCTCAGGGCGCCAGCGCTTCACGCCGGTCGGGTACTGGCAGGAGCCGGACGGAGCATATGTTGTCGGCGGAGGTGCAGCGGGCAAGACACGCACTCCTGACTGGGTGGCTAATCTTCGCGCAAGTCCCCAGGTGGCGCTCTGGATCGGCAGACGGCGCATCCGCGTCCTCGCGCATGAACTCACTGATGACGAGCGGGACGCTGCCCAGCAGCAGGCTGCCCAGATCTGGCCGGGCATCGACCGGTACGAGAAGCGGTCAGGCCGTGTCATTCCCTACTTTCGCCTGGTGCCGCGAGCTTGACGTGACCATCCGGACGTTGTTGACACGGTGAAACGGCTCTGCATTTACCCTGGTGATCCTCAGCGTTCTAGGCTGCTGTAGGGCCATCTCCAGGGCCTTGGCTCCGACATTGGCACCGGAACAGCCTCGGAGGCGATCTCGGCCATCACGCAGTCAAGATATGTCACCCCGCAACGCACCTAGGAGAAGAATCGATGAGCCCAGCAAAGACCGGATCCCGCGCTGCTGCGAAGGCGCGGGCCGACAGCCAGCCCTGGTTGCACCAGAAGGGCGCGGAAATCCAGGCGTTCGGATCGGTGCGACAGTTCCCGCTGGGACTCTCGTACGACACCCGGATGTATTCATGCCAGCGGCTGAACATTCTGCTGGCCGAGACCCAGATCCTGTACGCGCTGTACAAGAAACACCACTGG
>Ga0187772_10001094_pt1 | contig 12628 bp, 10 predicted proteins | sample 0116_SJ02_MP15_2_FD_133137 | JGI IMG/M metagenome (GOLD analysis project Ga0187772, IMG submission 133137) | Tropical peat soil microbial communities from peatlands in Department of Meta, Colombia - 0116_SJ02_MP15_20_MG | ecosystem: Environmental > Terrestrial > Soil > Wetlands > Peat | place... | reverse complement strand
TCCTCCCCGTGCGTTCTTAGGCCTAATGTGAAGCTCCCCTGCCATCCCTCCGTGATGGGACAGCGCACGTGCCTATCAAGGCCATGTATGGGAGCCAGCACTACTGGAGTGTCCAAGTGTGGCCTTTCGGGCAGCACTATCCTAATCAAGGAGTAGATTCGACGATGGCTTCGTCCATGTGCAAGATATTTGCACCCGAGATGGCAGAAGGGGTCTGCAGTGGGGCCATCCAGATTCTTGGTGGACAAGGGTATTCCCGCAAGTGGCCATTAGAGAAATATTTAAGGGAGGTAAAAGCCCTCCAGATCTATGAGAGGACCAATCAGATCCAAAGGATCGTCATCAGTTCCATGCTTTGAAATTAAATAAGCTTATTTAGCCTTGACATTTTCCGGGAGTCTGCGGGTCAAAATATCCACTGCCTCCTCCACCATCTCCTCGAGCACCTGGCGGGCGGGTTTGATCTCTTTGATCAGCCCTGAGACCTGACCGGCAAGGCCACCAACGTATTCGTCCTTATTCCCCTTGACGAAACTGCCCAGGAGAGCTGAAGAGATCAAAACCTGAGTCGGAAAGGGAAGCGGCTCCAATCCTGAATTATCCCAGAGGTCATGGAACTTGTTGTAGCTCGCCCGGAGAGTCTTGCCGGTGTACGCCTTACTCACCCGGGTATCTTCGTCCGTAGAATCGATGATATGTTTCTTGTTGACTGGGAGAGCTCCTCCTTCATTCGTGGCCAGGAAGCGGGTCCCAACCCAAACCCCGATGCAGCCCATTGCCAAGGCTGCAGCCAGTCCCCGGCCATCGCCGATACCGCCTGCTGCCAGAACAGGCACCGGGTACGCGGCATCGATGGCCTGGGGCAGTAAAGCCATCGTTCCAATGCGGCCTGTGTGTCCTCCTCCCTCGTGCCCCTGGGCGACCAGAAGATCGATCCCGGATTGAGCCATCCTTCGAGCATTTTTCGCATTGCCCGTGATCCCAAGAACTTTCATTCCCGCCGCGTGAGCTTCTGCCACCATGAATCCCGGATTACCCAGCCCCGCGCAAAAGAGCGGGACTTTTTCCTCGATGCAAACTTGCACAGATTCCTGAGGACGCACGGTTGTGGTATTCATCTTGACCATAAGCTCCACATCAGGAAGACCAAGTTCTTCCTTAATCTTCTTCACCCAGTCTTGGTGCGGCTTGGGCAGTGTCTGGAGGACCATGCTTAAGGGTAATTCCTTTATGCCCGCCATACTTACTCTGCCGCTTATATCAAGCTTCGAAGGCAAGAGGAGATCCACTCCAAAAGGTTTTTTTGTTTTGGATTTGATTTCCCGGATGGCTTCCCGCAATGCTTCCACGGTGAAGCCGCTCCCACCCAAGACTCCCATGCCCCCGGCTTCGGAGACCGCCACCACCAACTCCACCGGAGCCCCGGTGGTTTCGCCGATCAGAGTTGGCCCCATTCCAGCTGCTATGATGGGGTACTCAATCTCCAACATGTCGCAAAGTTTTGTCCGAAGAATCCTCTTCCCCATAAATTCCTCCCTAAAGTTTTAAATTTTGTACTGGTCCCAACTTGTGAACATCCCCGCCTATCCCGCTTTGGCAGGACAGGGCATTCCGGTCGAGAAAATAAGCGTATTAGATGTCGGGAACCATTTTTCAATCCCCCACCTAAAGTTAATGAACCCGGTTAATCCGGATTTCAGGTAGACTTATACTCTGGGGATACTCCTACCGTTGGAACCACGGCAGGCAGGTTCCTCATCTTACTCTTCTTGTTTTGAGCTACCGGGCGCTTAGCTGGCTGGGAAAAGCGTTGCCAGGCGCTGAGCCAGCATAATGTCGCCTGTGGTCTTGAGCTTTCCTGTCATGAAGGCGGTCATGCCGTTCAGTTGGCCATTGCAAATAGCAATCCAGTCCTTATCCGCCATCTTCATCGTAAGGGTCGGACTGGAATGGACACCCTGGGACACAGTGCATTTCTGATCTTTGATGACCACATACCAGTCTCCACCGTCCGCGCCCTCGATGTTATACTGGATCACCGCATTCAGCCCGGTGGCAGCATTGGGGTTAAAGGTTCCGGCCATCCCCGCGAAAATCTCTTTTACTGAATTAAATACCCGCGCCATCTTTTTTTCCTCCTTTCCTGACTGAACGAGTTTATTGGAAAAAAGCTCCTAAAAAGAAATGTCTTAAACTTACCGATAACGGTCACCGTTGGCCTTTCAACTTTCAATTAAATTTTGTAGAATGTTTTACCTTTGTCCGCCATTTCCTTAAGAAGGCTGCAAGGTCTCAATCTCACCCCAAGCTCTTTCTCAAGCTTTAATAGATGCTGATACACATTACTCACTCCCCAAGCGTCAGCATAGCGGAGAATCCCACCTCGGTACGGAGGAAATCCAGTCCCATAAATCATGGCCAGGTCCATATCCTGCGGCCGGTCGCAGATCCCATCCTGAATCATGTAGGCAGCTTCGTTGATGGCTCGAGCCAACATCCGGTCCATAATCTCCTTAGGCGTCATTGATTTAGGCTTAACCCCTTTTTCTTTTAGATAATTCTGGATGATTTCCATCACCTTTGGGTTCGGGATGGGTTTTTCTCCACTGTAGTCGAACCATCCAGATCCAGTTTTTCTTCCGTAGCATCCGGTTTGATAAATGCGTTCAAACAGGGGAGACATCTTCAATCGTTCTCCGAACGCCTTTTCAAAGTTCTTTCCCACGTGATAACTGATGTCGATTCCCGTGAGGTCGTTCAGGGTGGCAGGGCCCATGGGGAGTCCGAAATCGACCACGGCCTCCTCCACCTTGGCCAGATCAACCCCCTCCGAAAGCATGAAGGTGGATTCTCCCATGAGGCCGCCGAGCTGTCTGGAGACATAAAACCCCGGTCCATCGTTGACCACGATGGGGACCTTGCGAATGGCCCGTCCAAACGCGACGCTTGTCGAAAGCGTTTGATTAGAGGTCTTTTTCCCGCAGATGATCTCCAACAGTTGCATTCGCTCCGCAGGGTTGAAAAAGTGCAGTCCGATCATGCGGCCGGGGTCCGAAAGGACAGAGGCTATCTCCGTGATGGGCAGCGCCGAGGTGTTGGTTCCGAAAACCACGTCCGGCCGGCAGATCCCTTCGAGGCGCTTCCAGATATCCTGCTTGATCTTCAAATCCTCCAAAACGGCCTCGATCACCAGATCTACGTCCTTCAGAGTTTCCAGTGAGGTGGTGGTGATAAGATGCTCCTTTATCAATTTGTCCAGCCCTTCTTGAGTCATCTTTCCCTTCTTGATGGGGTAGGCAAAGGTTTTACGAAGGGCCTCGAGGCCCTTCCGAATGGCCTCATCATTGATGTCCCAGAGAATGGCATCAAACCCATTGTTCAAAAGCAGGTTGACAATCCCCGACCCCATCACGCCGCCGCCGAGCATGCCCACCTTTTTAATTTTTTTTGGCTCGATCTTTTCGATGCGGGGCAGCCTTCCCGCAGCCCGGGTATTCAGGAAGATGCCGATGAGGTTCTTGGCTACGTCCGAGACGGCACAATCGGCAAAAAGCTCTGCTTCGATTTTCAAGTCTGCTTCAAAATTATCCGTCAGTCCCCGCTCCATGGCCTCAATCGCCTTAAACGGAGCGATATATCCCTTGGCCTGTTTGGCAGCCATTCCTTTGGCAAAAGCGATGATCCCCGCCTTCTCTTCGGCCTTCGGCAGCTTATCCTTCTTATTCTTGGCAAGGCGGGCATTGTGATTTAGCTCTCCGGAGATAAAACGCCGGGCGACCTTCAAAGCCTGGTCCAGGAGCTGATTGGCCGGAACCACTTCATCGAGGGCACCTTTTTTCAGACCTTCTTCTGCTGAAATGGGGTTACCGGTCGTGATCATCTGCAAGGCATCGGCAAAACCAATCAGACGGGGAAGGCGCTGGGTCCCGCCGCCGCCGGGGATGAGGCCGATCTGCACTTCGGGTTGCCCGATTTGGACACCCTGGGCAGCAATCCTGTAGTGACAAGCCATGGCGATTTCCAGCCCACCTCCCAGGCAATTGCCGTTGACGGCGGCAATCACGGGCTTGGCACCTTCCTCGATAGAGTTGAGGAAGCCATTGTTTTTCATCACCCGGGGAACAAGATAGTCCCTGTCTTTGACTTTCTGAACTTCGGTAATGTCAGCCCCGGCGATGAAATTCTTTCCGGTTCCGGTAAGGATCACAGCCTTAATCGACTTGTCCGACCCGGCCTGGAGGAGCGCATCAGCCAGCTCCCGAACAAAATGTTCAGAAAGCTGGTTCACCGGAGGGTTATTCAAAGCCAGAATAGCGACGTCGCCTTTCACTTCCACTTTGACAGTCTTGTAATCCGCCTTCATGCCGTTACCTCCTGTTGAAATAAGCGCCAAGAGCGCTGGTCTTCACCCCGTTAGAAATAATGCCCTGGTGGAATTTCTAACGGGGTTCACTTCGGGGGATCGGGGAAACCTCACATTATTGCGATTTTGTGATAAATGATGGATAATAAATTTGAAACATTTTGTCAAGAGAAAAATGGTAGGCATAAGATTTTTCTTGACTTTTATGCATAGCATTTAGTAATACTCTTTAAGAAGGGAATAGTCTGATTGCATAACGGTGCGGTCTTTCTCGCGAGACCGCCTCAAACCTTCCCAGGCCGGAGAGGGGAATCCTTGAAAATTCGAAATCTGGTTCAGCATACCGGAGTGTCTAAGGAAACCGTTCATTTTTACATCCGGGAGGGACTCCTTCCCAAGCCCCTCAAGAGGGGAAGGAACATTGCGGAATATGATGACAGCTATGTAGAACGCATCCGCTTCATCAAAGAACTTCAGGATCGCCACTTTCTCCCTCTTGCGGTGATCAAAAACATTCTGAAAAAGCAAAAAAATTCCTCCGAGTGGCAGTCTCTCCTCAATCTGCGAAAGGAGTATTTCAGGCCCATAGACCAGTTCCTGCCGAACGAGGTCGCAGGGGAAGAACTTTTCCTGAAGGCAACGGGTTTGGGAAAAAAATGGTTGGTTAAAATGGAGGAGTGGGAGATTATCACCCCAGAGGTTCGCAATGGCCAAAAGGTTTATTCTCAGGATGATATTACCCTTGGCAAATTGATCGTAGAAATGGACAGCATCGGCCTGGGTGCCGTAGAGGGGTTCGATCCCGAAGCCTTAAAGCGCTACCGGGATAAGTTCCGCGAGATCGTCATTGCGTCGCACAAACATTACATCGAAGTTGCCTTAGGAAAGCTTATTCCCGAGGAGTTCTCGAAAAGGGTTATCCGGGGAAGAGAGATCATGAGTATTTTTTTCTACCATCTTTACCGCAAACTCTCCCGGGAGGAATACAGGAAGATCCTGGCACTGCTGGAATCGGGTAAGAGGGAATTGCAGGAAGGGGACCTCGATTCAGGAGGCTTTCCTGATCGAGGATAGAGGCGACTACCGATAATTCATCTTAGCCCAGCAGCCCTTCGATGGATTCAAGCCAAGTCTCTGGCTCCGCATATAAGCTATAAAGAGTTCCATCAGCTAAGAATGAGCACGAAAAATAAATTTTAAATTCTCCATGAAAGAACACGATACGGTATATACAGAAGAGACTTTGGCTTGAAAACAAGCGAGATTCAGGTTAAACGATTTGTATGGGATTTTTTGTACTGGTCAGGGGATTTTCCCGATAATCGGTTCATCCGATCTGGCAAGATTTCCGTGAATCAAACGAAATTCAAAATAAGAAGAAGGAGGAAAGAAAGATGAGGACGAAACAGCAGTTTGTCGAGGGGTTACGCAAGATGCGCCGGAATATTTACGTCGACGGGGAGAAGATCGCCCGTGATGATGAATTGCAGATGACGACGATCAACACCATTGGGTTGACCTTCGACTACGCCGCGAACCCGCAATATCAGGACCTGTACACAGCAACCTCGCACCTAACCGGCGAGAAGATCAACCGCTTCTGTCATATTCACCACAGCAAGGAAGATTTGCACAAGAAGCAAGACATGACCCGGAACCTTTGCCAGGTGGCCGGGGGATGTATCCAGCGCTGCATGGGGATTGACGGGTCGAATGCCATCTATAACGTCTCTTACGAAGCGGACAAGCAGAATAACGGCGCTACGGAATACCACGAGAATTTCAAGAAGTGGTTGGAGCGGTTTCAGAAAGAGGATTTGGTGGGTTGTTGTGCGCAGACGGATGTGAAGGGTGACCGGATGAAGCGGCCTTCGCAGCAGAAGGACCCTGATCTTTATGTGCGTGTGGTGGAGCGGAAGAAAGATGGGATCGTCGTGCGGGGTTCCAAGGTACACAACTCGGAGGCTTCTGTGGCCGATGAGATTCTGGTGCTGCCGACTCGTGCGCTTTTACCGGAGGAAAAGGACTGGGCAGTGGCGTTTGCGGTTCCCGGGGATTGGGAAGGAGTCAAGCAGGTGGTGACGGTGCACAACCTGCGGGATCGGAAGCATTTCAAGAGGGGTTTTGCGCCTGGGGCGACCGATTCATACACGATTTTCGACAATGCATTTATTCCGTGGGAGAGAGTCTTCCTTTGCGGGGAAACGATTCACGGCGGTGTGTGTGCCCTTTTGTTTGCTCTTTTTCATCGCCACAGCTATTCGGGATGTAAGCCGGCGTTAGGGGATTTGATGCTGGGCACAGTGGCTCTGGCGGCGGAGTACAATGGGATTGGCAAGGCGTCGCATGTTCGGGACAAGTTGGCAGAGATTATTCGGGTATCGGAGTTAGGCTATGCAGCGGGATTCACGGCGTCGGAGTTGGGAAAGCCCGAGGTCTATATTCCTGGGATGGGGTTTAGTCCGTATGGCCCGGGGAGTTACATTCCTCACTCGATCTATGCGAATGTGGGGCGATGTTTGACCGGGGAGGCGGTCTTCCGGGAAGCCGAGATTCTCTGTGATGTTTCCGGAGGGATGCCGGCGACCTTTCCTTATGAGGGAGATTTCGTGAATCCTGAGACTAGGGATCTTCTGTACAAGTACATCACTCGGAATCCGGATATTCATCCCGAAGATGCGGCACAGTTGTGGCGGTATGTCGGGGATGTGATTTGTTCGGCGACCGGGGGAATTCATCTACTCGGGGCGTATCATGGAGGCGGCTCTCCGATTATGGAGGCGATCGCGATTACGACGCAGTACGACATTGAAGCCAGAAAGAACTTGGTGAAGAAGCTGGCTGGGATCCGGGATCGCAAGCAAGCCCCGGAGAAGACCAAGTGAAAGAAAGTTCGTGTGTCATGACTCATGGCTGATAGTGGATCGCTTATCGGCTGTTTTAAAAAAACCAACTAAACCCAGGAGGGCGGATACGATGAAGGGAAAACCAGTGAAGGCAAAAACAGCGAAAGAAAAAACAATGAGAGAAGTGGTGATTGCCGGATATCTCAGGACCGCTCTATCACGGTCCAGACCGAATGATCCGGCCCGGGACTGGTTCCATAAGTTTAGGTCGGATGAGCTTTTGGCTAAGCTTCTTCCCGAGGTGATTAAGAGGACGGGGATTAAGGCTGAAGAGATCGATGATTTCATCGTGGGATCGGCCATGGGAGTGAGTGAGCAGTGGACCTATGGCGGCCGTTACCCCATCCTTCTGGCCAATTTGCCTCAGACGATTGCCGCAAAGTTTGTCGACCAACAGTGTGGTTCCTCCATGGCCGGCATTCATATCGGGTTTATGGAAATTGCCACAGGTTTTGCCGACATTGCGATGGTGGGCGGCATGGAACACATGACTCGTGTCCCCATGGGTGCAGTCCTTTTGGAAAAAGGCGCCATCTCTCCCAACCCGCGTCTTTTTACGGAACCGGCCTACAAACACTGGGATATGATGACGACCACCAATATGGGGCTCACTGCCGAAAAACTTTTCACCCTAAGAGATTTTACCAAAGAAGATATGGATCGCTGGGGAACTCGCGCCCATCAACTGGCCTCCAAAGCTCAGAAGGAGGGGTTTTTCAAAGATGAAATCTTTCCTATCGAAGCCGAGCAGGCAGATGGAAAGATGCTGGTCGTTGATCGGGACCAGGCGGTCAGGGATGATGCCACGTTCGAGGGTATGAGAGACCTCAAGCCAGCCTTTAAACCCAATGGGGTCATTACGGCCGGGAATTCCTCGCCCTTGAACGCTGCGGCAACCTCCATGATCCTGATGTCCAAGGAGACTGCCAAGAAGAAGGGGATCCAGCCCATGGCGACCATCCGTTCTATAGGATTCGCCGGAGTGGACCCCACCATCATGGGGGTGGGTCCTGTGCCCGCCAGCCGCATGGCCTTGGAAAAGATCGGCTTGCAGGCGAAAGACATCGACTACTGGGAGATCAATGAGGCCTTTGCCATCGTCGCCATGAACTGCATCAAGGAGCTGGGTATCGATCCGGACCGGGTGAATGTGATGGGAGGAGGCACAGCCATCGGCCATCCTTTGGGAGCAACCGGAGTCCGTCTGGTAGGGACCCTTGCCCGGATCTTAAAAGCCAAGGGTGGACGCTATGGCTTGGCCAACGCCTGTGTCGGCGGCGGTCAGGGGATAGCCACCATCATCGAGAGAGAGCCGTAAGCTTCGGCCGTCCAAGCTGGCGAATCCGCAAAAAGATAGAATTTCCCTCCCTGCCCGATAGGACTCAGGGAGGAAAATTTGCTTAACAGAACGGAACGCTTGCCGGTCAAGAACGATTCAAGATAGGGACTGAGGGGAAAAATAAAGTTGGAAAACAGAGGACTTCAAGCGCTTGAATCTGGCGTCATCCAAAAGGATCTCTGCACCTCCTGCGGAGCCTGTCTGTCCCTGTGTCCTTATCTGCAATCGTGGCGAGGAAGGCTGGTAAAATTGGACAATTGCGACCTCACCGAGGGACGCTGCTTTGCTAATTGCCCCCGGACTCGGGTGAACCTGGAAGCTATCCATCAGGAGGTTTTCGGACAAAAGTATCTCGACATTGAGATAGGGCTGTTCAAACAGGTCAAGATGGCCCGTGCTTCATCTCCTGACCTGCGAAAGAAGGGCCAAACTTCTGGGGTTGTCTCCGCCCTGATGGAATTTGCTTTGAAAGAGAAAGTCATCCATGGGGCCGTGCTGACCCACCGGACTCCCGATCATCTTCCTCGCGGAAGGGTGATCCGCCGTCCTGACGAGATTCTTTCCTGTGCCGGCTCCAGCTATGTGGCTGGTCCGACCCTTCAGGCTCTGAATCAAGGCCCCTGGGACGACACGGACCGGATCGGTGTCGTCGGAACTCCTTGTCAAGTATTGGCCATGCGAAAGATGGGCGTTTCACCTCTCAAAAAAACCAACCTCGCGGATCGGGTGACGCTGATCATCGGGCTTTTCTGCACATGGGCCCTGACCTATGAACCTTTCATGAAATATCTGAAAACCCGGGTGAATGGTGCTTCGATTCGGAAGCTGGATATCACTCCGCCACCTGAGAGACACCTGAAGGTAATCACAGCCGATGATCATACGTGGGATGTCCCGATAGACGAGATTCGGCCCTTTATTCGGACGACATGCGGAATCTGCCTCGATATGACCTCCGAGTTGTCGGACCTGTCCGTGGGAACCGTAGAGGGGGTTCAGGAATGGAATACTGTGATCACCCGATCCGATTTGGGGGAGGAGATACTGAACCGGGCCGAGGCCGCGGGGATACTAGAGACTCAGCCTTTACCGGAAGAAAATTTCAAACATCTAAAAGAGGCCTCCCTGCTAAAGAAACGAAGGGCCATTTTAACACTGAAGCAACGTGGAGAATTAGAGGATGGCTACATCGTCCTCTCCCATGAATTGATCGGACAAATCCTTTCAGAGGCTAAAGAGGCTGAGTCATGAGCGTTCTCTCCAAAGATTCACCCGGAAAAAAGACGCTATTTATGGGGAACGAAGCCATCGCAAGAGGGGCCATTGAGGCAGGAGTTCGGGTGTGCGCAGCGTATCCTGGGAATCCTTCTTCTGAGATCATAGGCTCCCTGTCTCAAGTTGCAGAAGAATTGGGACTTTATGTGGAGTGGTCCGTCAATGAGAAAGTGGCCTTAGAGGTGGCGACTGCTGCCTCTTTTGCTGGACTTAGGGGCTTGACGGCAATGAAGCAGAACGGACTCAACGTGGCTTCAGACTTTCTCTTCAATCTCAACCTCTCGGGAACCAAAGGGGGACTGGTGGTAGTGGTTTGCGATGATCCCTCAGCCCTCTCATCCACCAATGAAGAAGATTCTCGGCTTTACGCCAAGATGTGCGACCTTCCTCTCTTGGAGCCCGCCACTGTTCAAGAAGCCAATGAGATGACCCGATGGGCCTTCGGTCTCTCCGAAGAGATGGGAGTTCCCTGTTTGATCCGAAGCGTCACGCGTCTTTCCCACGCAAGAGGCAACGCGGAGCTCGGTCGTCTTCCGAAGAATCTACCCATTCCCCACTTTGATACCTCTCGCCCAATCGTCCCGCAGCCTGTGATGGTGACCCACAAAGCCCTTCATGACAAAATGAAAAAATGCCAGGACCGCTTCGAAGAATCTGCTTTTAACCTCTATCGTGGCCCTGAGAAACCTGAACTCCTGGTGGTCACGTGTGGCCCAGGATGGATGTATGTCTTGGAGGCCCTCGCGAATCTGGGCGTGGAGGACCGGGCGGGGATTGTGAAGCTGGGGACCACGTGGCCACTCCCGAAATCTTTTCTTGCTCAGCACCTGAAGAAGGCGAACCGGGTCCTTTTTGTCGAAGAGGTAGATCCTTTTCTCGAAAATAACATCAAAGAGTTCTGTGCCGAGAGAGCTGCCGAGCTGGGAGCGAAGACCTTTTTAGGTAAGGCCTCGGAAGATCTTCCGAATGTCGGCGAGATCAATCCCGACATTGTCACAAGGGCGATCCAAAAGGTTCTCCGGGTGTCCTATGAGCCACGTTCCTCCCAATATGCCCAAGAAGCTGCGGAAGCTGCTTCTCTCTTCGCCCCTGCAAGGGAATTGGGCTTTTGTGCCGGTTGTCCCCACCGTGCAACCTACTGGTCTCTCAAAAACGCACTAGCAATGGACGGCCGGGATGGTATCGTGCTCGGAGATATCGGATGTTACACCTTGGGGGTCCGACCGGCAGGTTTCGAGCAGGTGAAGACATGTCACGCCATGGGATCTGGCGCCGGCCTGGCCAACGGGTTCGGCCAGTTTGAGAGATTTGGTCTCGATCAGCCTGTGTTAACGGTCTGCGGCGACTCTACCTTTTACCACGCAGCCATTCCAGCCCTTGTGAACGCTCGGTATAATCGTTCCAATTTTCTAATGCTCATCCTGGACAATAGCGCTACAGCGATGACAGGATTCCAGCCTCATCCGGGGACAGGCCGAACTGCCATGGGCCCCGAAGCCCCGGTCGTAGATATTGAAGCCCTTTGCAAATCTCTAGGAACAAAGCTACAGGTGAAGAATCCGTTTGATGTACAGGACACAATGGATGCCATATACCAGCTTCTTCAAGATCGAGAAGGGGTAAAAGTCCTCATCCTGAGACAAGAATGCGCCCTGGTGCGGGCTAAACGACAGAAGGCCCTATATAAGATCCTTGTGGACCAGGAGCGATGCATTGGTCAAGCGTGCGGTTGTAACCGGCGATGTACAAGGATATTCAAGTGCCCGGGGTTGGCCTGGGATCCGGCCACTGGAAAAGCACGAATCGATGAGGCCATCTGTACCGGGTGTGGTGTCTGCGCAGATATTTGCCCTCAATCAGCCATTTTAAAGGAGACCGTCTAAATGGCCTTTCATAAAGACCCGTGGAACATTATCATCACTGGAGTGGGCGGACAGGGCAATGTGCTAGCATCTCAGATTCTTGGCCAGATGCTTGTCCAGCAGGGCTATATCATCACCATCGGCGAAACTTACGGAGCTTCCCAAAGAGGAGGCTCGGTGATGAGTCATATACGGGTCTCCCGAAAAGGCCAATTTTCTCCACTCATTCCTGAAGGTAAGTGCGACTTTGTTCTAGGCTTGGAGCCGGTTGAGGCATTGAGGGTTCTGGCTAACTACGGAAACCCCGAAGTGATGATGCTCATCAATACCCGTCCCATTTATCCCATTGATGTGATCGCAGGCAATGCCGCTTACCCGGAATTGTCCGTTGTGCTCAAGAAGATTCAGAGATTGAGTCGTCGGGTCTGGACGCTCAATGCCACCGAGATCGGTCTGGAACTGGGCGACCCCATCTTCTCCAACATCGTGATGGTTGGAGCTCTTTCCGCCTTAGACCTTCTTCCCCTGCACCGGAAGGGATTCCAAGACATTATTCAGGAGATGCTCCCCCCCCATAAGTTGACTCTGAACATGAATGCCTTTGACAGAGGAAGAGAGGCAGTTCAGGAACTTCCTCTTTTACCTACTCCTCATGTTTAAGGGGGTGGCAGAATCCCGATGCACCGTTGTGATTAGCTGGATTCTCCACAATAAAAGCACCTGACCGACTCACCTCCAAACCGTTTCCCCTGATAAACCTTGAAAAAAATTGAATAAACTATTGACAAACCTTTCACAAAATAATAAAAAAGAGCCAAAAAAGAAGGGAGGTTTCTTAGATGGATAGGTTCAACAAAGCAATTTTCGTATTAGCAATGGCCTT
>Ga0187772_10001091_pt1 | contig 12638 bp, 10 predicted proteins | sample 0116_SJ02_MP15_2_FD_133137 | JGI IMG/M metagenome (GOLD analysis project Ga0187772, IMG submission 133137) | Tropical peat soil microbial communities from peatlands in Department of Meta, Colombia - 0116_SJ02_MP15_20_MG | ecosystem: Environmental > Terrestrial > Soil > Wetlands > Peat | place... | reverse complement strand
CGCGACTGGTTGGAAGCTCACTCGCAATTCGATGGGAGAGCTGTCACCAATAGCGAATGAGACCCTTAGCCGGGTGTGGGATGGCAGCGGTGGCCGGCACTGCCCGTCCTACGTAAAGGGGTGGGATCCAGGCAAAAGCGATTGGGTGGAGCGAATCTACTATGCCGGCGCCAGGGAGAACCTCTGGGGACCATACACAATTGGCTTTCTGCAATGGAATGGTGAGGAGTGGAAAGACCAACCCGAACCAGCCTTTTTTGCGAAGGAAGAGTGGGAACACGGAAGCGTATACGAACCAAACCTCATCTATCACGATGGGAAATGGAAGCTATGGTACGTTGCCGGATCAAACCAGGAAGACTATCTCGTACACGGGTATGCGGAGAGTGCAGACGGCAGCACAGGCTGGACCAAGCACGCGGTGTTTGCTCCGCCCCAAATGAAGATGTTCGACTTTTGCGTCCGTCAGCGAGGAGATGCATTCGGCGCTATCTTCTCGCGCGTTTGGCTTAGGGAAGGTACGCCGCCGCCCGACACTGGTCTGTGGTGGTGCAGATCGGACAAGCCACATAGCCGATTTTCCGAATGGAGCCAACCGATTCAGATCATGACGGCGGAAAATCGCGGGTGGCACTCTGGCCCATGGAAGCCCTCCTTCCAATTTCTCGGACAAACCGGGGAGCACGCACTGCTCTTCTTCGACGGGGCATATCAGACGGGCGATCCAGGACCATTCCCGTTCGCGTTTACTCTTGGCTGCCTTGAGGTTCATCTGCCTCTCGGTTCGGGGTCCAATGAACGCCCAAGCGGACTCATTTCTGGTTAGATGATATCGAGGACGATGAGTGTGATGTCGTCCTGCTGAGCCAGCGCGGCCGGGCGCCAGAGGCGAATCTCGGAGAGCAGTTGATCCACCAACTCGGACGGAGGGCGGGACTGGTTTTTCAGAACGACGGGTTCAAGCTTGCGCTCACCGAAAGAGTCGCCGCTTGCGTTCTCGGGCTCAATCACACCGTCGGTGTAAAGCAGAAAGCGGTCGCCAGGGCAAATCGGGATCTCGCAAACGGGATAGTCGGGGTCCGCCAAAATTCCGAACACCAGGCCATTGCTGACGATGCGCTCCAGTTTGCCATCGTGGCAGCGGAGTAGCGGCGGGTGCCCGGCAGCGGAGTAGCGCGCTTTGCGTTTTTCCGTATCCAGCCACAGATAGGAGGCGGTGACAAACTGATCGCGAAGTTGCGCGGACAGGATGCGGTTCAGGCCACGCAGCACCTCTCGCGGGTCTTGCGCGCAGGACACGACAGACTGCACCGCGACCTTGATCATTGAGGCGATGAGTGCTGCCGGAACGCCATGTCCGGAGACGTCTGCGACAAGGAAGCCGATGCGGTTCTCGTCGACTGGGATGAAGTCATAGAAGTCCCCGGCGACGGCGGTCATCGGGCGATAGGCGGCCGTTATCGTCAAATTTCGTATTTCGGGATTGCTGCTGGGAAGAATCGAAGCCTGGATTTCGTGAGCGATGGCAAGTTCATTTTCAATCGACAACAGTTTGCGCTCACTGGTGAAAACCATCTCCAAGGCGACATAGCCAACCGAAAACAGGAATGCGGCGAATCCCAGAGAGTCCCAGAAAGCCCCGAAATGATAGCCCATAGCGCGCCACACGTTCGTCCATAACGCTTCGAGGGCGAACACCAGAGTCCCTGCAAGTAGAACTCTGCTGTCTGGTGTAATGAGGAACTTGCGCGCCAAACTTGGTACCACGACGACGGCCACCAGGACGCAAAGAGTGACCGTGGCGAGGACACTATTCAAGAAGGGGATCCATTTACCGGTTGAACCGGTAAAGAAGAACAGGCTGATACCAGACAAACCGACCGCCAAACCCGCGTAGATGAACACCCGAAGAATCAGGCGCAGTTTGCTGAGGCTTAGTTCCAGCCAAGCGCGTGTGGCGACGACCAGGATCAGAGCCATGATGATCGTGTCCAGGTAGGGGGCTGTGACCCGGAACCAGTAGGGAAGGCGCGCTACCGCCGTCAGGGGATCAATCAGCCGCAGAGCACCATACATCGCGCTCCAGATCCCCAGCCACACGAGAGCGCGCACGCCGCTGCGGCGACGCATCGCCGCGATGCCAAAGGAGGCTAACCCCAGAAACACGAAGACAGTTCCCGAGATGATATCGATGAGTTGGCCGCGCAATGTGGCGAGGGGTTGGGCTTGCAGACGGGCACCTCCCAGACATCGCCACGATAGCAGACTGGAATGCAGTGCCCTATGACCGGCGGCACAACTTTGCGTCAGGCTCACGTTGGAGTCAGGACTATGGGCCATCCTCCCAGTCGACCCAATCGACGGGATGCGTTGCAAGGTAAGCACCCACGGCTTCTCCGAGGGTCGCAAAGAAGGTATGTTCGCCGAAGCGCGTGAAGAGCCCGAAGCGCTTCAGCTTGTCCTTGACCGGATCCTTCACCTCCGCAAAGCACAACTCGATGCTGGAGGCGTACAAGGTGTCATCCAGCTCGGAGAGGGCATCGGCTGCGGTGACATCTACACTCGTGACAGGCTCTGCCGCGATTACAAGCCAGCGCACGGGCGTGGGTGAGTTCGCAACAGCACTCAGGGCGCGATCACGGAACAGTTCGGCGTTCGCGAAGAACAGAGGCGCATCCCAACGGAACAGCACGAGGCCGGGGATCAGCCGTGCCTCGGGATACCGGGCGATGTCGTGGTAACCCTTGACGTGCTCGACGCGGCCAAGTACGGCCGAATGCGGGCGCCAGCCATCCCAAAGAAACTCAATCACCGCAATCACGATCGCGATGGCAATGCCCGGAATGGCACCGAACACGGCCACACCCGCGAAGCAAGTCATCGAAAGCCAGAATTCCCAGCGTTGAATGCGATAGATGCGGCGCAAATCGGACACTTCCACCAGACCGATAGCCGCAGCGATGACCACTGCTGCCAAGGCGGTGTTCGGCAGATTCTGTAGCAGCTCAGGAGCGAAGACGAGCAAGAGTGCAATGGCAAGTGCGCCCACAACCCCTGTCAACTGTGTCCTGGCACCTGCCGCCTCAGCCACTGGGGTGCGCGAAGAGCTGCTGCTGATCGGGAAGCCCTGAAAGAACGCCGCGGCAAGATTGGCGACGCCCAGGCCCACCATCTCCTGGTTCGGGTCGACCGGGGACCGCAGACGCGCCGCATAGGTTCGAGAAAGCACGCTCGTGTCCGCGAATGAAACGAGTGCGACGGCAAGGCCACCCATAAGGATCGACACCCAGTCATCGACCTGGACAAAAGGAAGCCGCGGCGCGGGTAATCCACGCGGAAGAGGACCAAGCACGGACACGCCAGCAAGCGTTGCAAGGTCAAAGGCCGCGACTACGACTGTGGCCGCGACGACTGCGATCAGAATGCCCGGCAGGCGCGGCTTGCGCTTCAATAACAGTATGAGAACCAGCGTGCTGGCTCCTATTGCGAGTGCTGAAACGTTAGTGTTTCCTCTGAGTATCTTGTCCGTGATTCCCCATGCCTGGCGCAACGGTCCCTTTGCAGTGACAGAGAAGCCGAAGAGCTTTGGGACCTGGCTCAGTAGTACTGTCAGGGCAATGCCGTTCATGTAGCCATAGCGGATGGGCTTTGAGAGCAGCTCGGTGATAAATCCCAGACGACTCAGCCCCGCAGCAATGCACACGAGGCCAGAGACGATTGCCATCATTCCCGCCAGTACCACCGCACGTTGCGGCTCCCCAGCCGAAAGCGGCAGCACGACAGCCAGGATCACTGGAGCAAGCGCGGAGTCGGGGCCAAGGACAAGAATGCGGCTTGGACCAAACAAAGCGTACGCGAGCAACGGGACAATGGTTGCGTAAAGGCCGTTGATGCCCGGCACACCGGATGCTTCGGCATACGCGATGCCCACAGGCACGAGCATCGTCGTCATGACCAGGCCCGCCACGAGATCATGCCGCAGCCAGGACGACTTGTATTGGTGCAGAGTGTTCAACCCTGGAATCCAGCGTATCCAGCCGGTTCGATTCACTTGCGTCGCATGGCATGCGATGCGGCCAGGTTCTGTGGTTCCGGAGGAGAGCGATTCACTCATGGCTGCACTAATTACATTTCGATGACCTCGCCCATGCGAGGTAAAAAGGGCTTGAGGCGAAAACGTTTCTCAATCATTCCAGCGAGAGTTTTGCGAGGCCCGTCTTCGCCGTGTGTGAGGATGACACGAGGTTTGCTGGGAACTGCCGCTCCAAGCCAATTCAATAAATCCGTTTGACCCGCATGGGCGCTGAAACCGCCGAGGGTGTGCACGCGAGCGCGAACGAGAATTTTGTCTCCGTGGATGCTAACTATGCGCTGATAGATCACACGCGCGTTCTTGGTTTGCACGACGTAGGCTGAACCAGTCACCTCGCCACCCGCCGCACCGATGACTTTGATTTTCACGTGGATTCTCCTTCGGAGCGATCAGCGCGGGGCGTGGGGCTTCAGCAGTTGGCGCATTCCGATGGGCATGCTGCGCACAATGAGTTCGACAGCTTCCTTCGGCGAATCGGTGATGCGGCCGAAGCCGAGCTCTCTCTTTTCGAAGACACCGTGCTTCATCATGTGGCGCCCCCATAGCTGCAAGCCCTTCCAGTATTTGCGATCCATAAGGACGATAGGAAACGGCCCGATTTTCTTGCATTGGATCAGCGTGGCGGCTTCGAAAAGCTCATCGAGAGTGCCAAGACCACCTGGCATTACGATGAATGCGCACGAATATTTGACAAGCATGACCTTCCGCGCAAAGAAGTAGTGGAATTCAATGCTCTTATGAATGTACGGATTAGCGGACTGCTCGTGCGGGAGCTGAATGTTCAGTCCGCAACTCGTGCCGCCGGATTCGAAGGCGCCCCGATTGGCGGCTTCCATGATGCCCGGTCCACCACCTGTGATGGTGGCAAACCCTGCACAGGCTAACTCCTTCCCGACGGCGCGGGCGAGCTTGTAGTAAGGATGAGACTCCTTGAAACGCGCCGAGCCGAACACGGTGACGGCCGGGCCGAGATCGTAGAGGCCTTGAAAGCCTGCCATGAACTCGTTTCGAATGCGCTCTAGGCGCTCCGCTTCTTTTTCGGGAGTACGGATTTCCGTGAGAAATGCCGCTTCTTCGCCTTGTTCGCCTGACTTTGGAAGTTCGTAGCCGATTGTGCCGGCCTTGCTCCAGTGGGCAATCCAGGAGCGCTCCCAATCATCGCGCGCGTGTGTCTTGTATTTCGACCGCGAGAGGGACTTACTTTTCTTTGGTGCCATTTGACTGACCCCGATTCTGGTGGGCGAACCTAGGTAGGCAAGGAGCGTTGAAAGTACCTATATCACGGATGATTGTGCTTGTCAGCCGCGGGACTGAGTCGGATATCGCGCAAGGGCCAAGAGAGCAGAGTCTATGCCGGTGCCCAATGACGGGGCCCCCGGAAGTGTAAAGACTACGTTGAAGTCAGGACTTTAGTAGCGGGGTCCAGACCTCGATGGGAGTGGGGGCGCGGTTTGCCCAGGCGTAATAAGGGATGAAGGTGAGAGAGACCTTACAGGTTGTGCTGGGGGTAGCGCTGGAAGGGAAATAGAGAGCGCGGCGGGCGTCCGATGTTTGCACAGCAGTGCCTTCGTGATGGAGCACCACGACACCATCCAGCAGATCTTTCTGGAAAGTCTCGGTGAAACCCTTTTCCGTGTTGGGGCTGTTCGCCATCAGTCCAACGTCCGCGAGGGCTACTCCCTCTGGCTGATCGAGCTGTTCCAGACAATAGACAGCGGCCCGCGCTGAACCGCCGCGCGGCCGTCGTCTTCCACAACGTGGGCATTTGCTTCGAGGAGTTGCGGAGACATGTCCATCTCAAGGCGAATCGCGTCGCCGGCGGACCAACGTCGGCGTATTGGAAGATATTGGCGGTGAAGCTTTTCTTCTTGCTCGCCCGTATAAGCAGGTAGGATCGACAACATCCCCCGGGGTGGCAAGACCCTGTCATCGGCACAAGACGGAAGATCACTCGAAGGAGTGTGACGAATGCAATTCTCGCCCACGCTAGCTCTCCATATCGCGGCGGGCATGCTGGGTATGCTGTCAGGCGCCGCGGCCCTGATTTTTCGCAAGGGTTCCATAAGGCATGCTCTGGCCGGCAAAGTCTTTGTCGTATCGATGCTGACGATGGCGGCCAGCGCCGTGTACCTGGCGGCGTTGAAGCACCAAAATGACAACATTGCCGGCGGTGTACTCACGCTTTATCTGGTGACAACGGCGTGGCTGACAGCCAAACGTAAGGACAGTGAGACCGGCATTTTCGATTGGGTTGTGCTCCTTGTTCCCACCGCACTCGGGGTTCTCATTTGGGTTCGAGGCGTGCAAATGCTGCTGGCAGGAACAAAGGAAGGTGCGCTGCTCGTGGGCATGAGCTTCTTTATGGGCTCGGTGATGCTGCTAGCCGCGGCGGGAGACGTTCGGATGCTGCTGCGCGGCGGCGTGTTCGGCAGGCAGCGCGTGGTGAGGCATCTCTGGCGCATGTGCCTTGGACTATTCATCGCGACGGGTTCGTTTTTCCTGGGGCAGGGGAGCAAGATATTCCCCACCTTGTTTCGTGATTCGGTCTGGCTGTTGATCCCCGCTTTCTTACCGCTGGCGCTGTTGATTTTCTGGTTTTTCCGAGTGCGCTTCACGGATGCGTACAAGAGGAAGTTCCTTCCCCGTGTGGATGATGCTGAATCCATACGAACCTAGCGTTCAACGATGGCGCCCACGGCGGGGCTACTCGAACTTTTTGATCTCGGAGTCGGCTTGCTCGATGCTGCCTTTGACGAGTTCCGTTTTCACCTCTGATTTTTGACCCGCGAGGAGCGTCACGTCGGTTTCGAACGTGCGATAGCCGGGTAGCTCGACCTTGATGTGATGAGTTCCAGGGCTCACGAGCATGGAATGAACGGAGCCGCCCAGCTCACCGGCATGGCCGACGTAGCTACCGTCAAGAAAAACGGCGGCGCGCGGAGGCTGAATAGTCAGTTTCAGTTCCGAGGTGACTTTCGGCGTCGTGGCGCCTGGGAGTAAGGACATTTTCACGCTGACGGTTTGCACCTGCCCTGGTTCAACGATAATGTCCAGGACGAAATCGCCATAGCCAGACTGGCGGGCCGTGACTTGGTGTTTGCCCGGCAGTAGTAAGAGCTTTTTGTTGCCTTTGAGTTCCTTCACGTAGCCGACGTATTCGCCATCGACCCAAACACCGGCGTCTTTTTCCACGCTCGTCGCTCCCTGGAGTTTCACCTCGCCCATGACCTTGCTGTCTTGCGCACGCAGAGAAGGAGCCGCAAGCAGGGCACAGAGTGGAAGAATAAGAAGAACGACGACGGCAAGAAACCACAAACGTCTAGGCATGATGCCCCCTGTTCGTGGCTGGGATTCCATAGTAACGCAGAAAGGAAAACCTTGCCCGGGACGGAAGAAAGATCCCTCGCTCGGCTCGGGATGACGGGAGTTTTCGGGCGCGGCGAGCGACCGCAGTCGATGGCTATTTGCCGATAACGAGGTAGCTGCCAGCGGAGTAGCGTTTGTCGCCAGTGCCGTCCCAGAAGATGCGGTCGGTGGCGAGAGCGCCTTTACCAGGGACGCCGCGGGTGAAGAAAATCTGCAGGCCGTCGCGTGACCATTCGGCGTTGCGTGCGAAGGCGTCCGCCGGGCCAAGGTTGGTGCGGCGATGAGAGCGTACTTCGTAGAGAAAGAATGTTTGATTCAGGCCCACCTGATCCGCGGGCGCTCCTTGCGGTGTGTTGAGGTAGTAGGCGGAGACAAGAAGAAGATCGGAATTGATGGGGCAGACGCGGATTGTGTCGCTGCTCATGATCTGGAAGGTGTCGCCGTAGATCTCTTTCAGCGGAACGGTTTGGGCGGGCTTGTCTTCGCTGATCCAGTAGGCGTTCTGCATGTCCGCCGCGAGGACGGTCGTGGGATTCACCCAACCATCTAGGGCGTCGGCGCTTTGTGAAGAAAGCAGAGTGGATTTATCCGGTGTGGCGGCGGGAGCCGTCCAGACCTGCCAGATCTTTCCGTCGAATTTCAGGTAAGCAAAGTGGGAGTCGTCGGGCGACCAGAAGGCTTGGCGCACATTGTTGCTGGCGACTTCGCGGGAGCGGCCAGTGTCGACCTCGTAGAGAATGATCGAGCGTTCAGGGCCGGTCTTGGAATCAGAGCGGGTGTAGAGCAGGGACTTGCCATCGTGGGACAGTGCGAGCTCCGAGCCAGCGGGGGCGGCGGTTTTGCGGACTTCCCCGCGGCTGACGATTACGCGTCCGGCAAAATCGAGATAGGCCGTGGCCACGGGAGAATGAAAATTGGTGATGGGATCGAGGACGGACTTCTTATCTTTGTCCTTATCTTTATCTTTGTCTTTATCTTTTGCGTTTGTGTCCGTATCGTCTGGCATGTCCAACTGATTCTTCTTGCGAAACTCGGGAAACTTGTCGGGAGCGCTTTGGCCGCAGCCCCTGAGCGTGCCGATCTGCGCGTGGTCGACCTCAATGCGAAATGTGTATTTGGTGTCGGACATGGAGTCCGAACAGGTGTCGCGTGAGAGCTTGACCGCAACGTCCGCGCCAGTAGCATCATCTTTCGCTTTGTACGTCCACGAAGTGCCGGGTTGGTCGGCGGTAATCTCACCTGGGTCGAGGACGATCGGAGGATAGCCGACGCGATCAAGACGCTCCGGCCCCTTCATACCGAGGCGCAGCGACCAAGAGGGTTCGTTGCCATGGGCGAGGATCAGAATGGGGTAGTGACGGGAGACCGGAGAAGGAATGTTCTCCTGCGCGGCCGGCTGCGTGTTTTTGGCAGATGGCTTGGCTGTGGGCTTGGGCGGTGGCGTTTGGGCGCGCGCTGTTACGGATGAAAGCGCGAGGACGATCAGGCCGAGCATGTAGCGGCTTAAACGCAAGGGAATTTCCGTCCTTACTCCTGATGGTGAGACGCGAACCGGCTTTGGAATGCCGCCTGACGACAAAAGAGACAAGAAAGTTCGCGCCGAGGCGATTAGAACAGAGCGTGGAGGCAGGGCGCAAGGGCAAGTGACAGGGAGTGAGGCGTAAAGGCGACTTCTTCAGAGGCTGAAGTACGGTTTTTTTCCACTTCTCTAATGTCGGAGCGGAAGCTCCGACCCCGAGCAGACTCACACCGTGAGGGTGGCAAGCCTTAGGCGAAAGAAAAGAGAAAAGGCTTGACTTGGCGAATAAAAGGCGAAATACTGTCCGGGCTCGAGGTGAGCTATGTCCCCAGTTCTTCCCCATTCGGCGCCGAGTTTCAGGACGCGGCGCCGCCCCGTTCGTCGCCCCGCAGTTCGATTCCTGCCTTTTTGCCCTGAAACGCCTGACCCAACAGCAGAGGCTGGTCCCCGTGCCCGGGGTGAACCTGGCTGGTGCACGGGAAGTCTGGAAAAGCCCACGGCGGATTGCCCCCCGCCACAACTCCAGACTCCCCGTGCGCCACTGGTGGGCATAGCACGCCTCGCCGCAAATTCGCCGCCGGCAGAGACGCGGAGACAATCCGCGGAAAAACCGGAATATTTCTTTTTGCCGGTGAAATCGATCCTGAACCGGTGTGATTCGGACCGCGTGCCGTTTGATTGGACGATCAATCCATATCGCGGCTGCGAGTTCGGGTGCAAATACTGCTACGCGCGGTACACACACGAATATATGGAAATTGACGGCGGAGAATTCGAGCGCAAGATTTTCGTGAAGAAGGACGCGGCGGCGCTCGTGGCGAGCGACATCGCGCGGAAATATTCGTACGAGTCGAAAGCGTCGGGAGGGATGCAGTCCGAACACATCGCCATCGGGACGGCGACGGATCCGTATCAGCCGGCGGAGTACGAGTACAGGGTGACGCGGGCATGCCTGGAGGAATTGGCGAAGCGGGAGCGATTAAGCGTCTCGATCATTACGAAATCGAACCAGATTGTGCGAGATATCGACGTTCTGAAGGCGATCGCCGAGAAGTCCGAGCTTATCGTGAATATCACAGTAACAACATTGCGACCCCGGCTGGCGCGCTTGCTCGAACCGCGGGCACCGCGGCCGGATCTGCGGCTGGCTGCCGTCAGGCAGCTACGCGAAGCGGGCCTGGAAGTGGGAGTGTCGGCGTCGCCGCTGCTGCCTGGAATCAATGATGGGGAATTGGAGGCCGTTGCCGCGGCTTCGAGCGAAGCGGGCGCACTGTGGTTCTATTCAGGGGTTTTGTTCCTGATGCCTGCGTCGGCGAAGCAGTTTTTGCCGTTTATCCAGAAGAGATTTCCGAAGCTCGCCAATCAGTATCAGCAGTGGTACTCGAAGAACGGGTATGCACCAGAGGATTACCGAAAGAAGATCTCGGAAAGGGTACGCGGGATCAGGAAGAAATTTGGTTTCGTGACCCGGCCGTGGGAAGGGTTGAGGCCGACTACGCAACCGGCTCAAATGAGCCTGGGCTGGGACGCGGGCGCGATCAGTCAATTGCAACAGAGGAATGGGTGTGATGAGGTGGCGAAATTCTGGCAAGGGACAGGTACTGAATGAACAGGGCGACTACTTCCGAGAGATATCAACGCACTTTGAGATAGGTGGAGTAGGAGTAGTCGTCGAGGGAGAAGAAGGGGCGGAGGACGAGAGGATCCAATTCGGGGCCGGCTTGCCAGGAATTGGGAGAGGTTTGTTCGGCGGCCAGCAGTTGGTTGCGAGGGAACGTACGGCCTGTGGCGTTGACTCCGAAAAGAACGAGAGGACCAAAGAGCAAAGCCGCCGTGCCCGGGTGGCGACGATCAATGGATTCAAGGCGAGTTTTCATGGGCAATTCGAGTTCGACGCGATCGCCGTTTTTCCATTCTCGCTGCACCCGGGCAAATGTTCCGGGAAGGGCGGGAGTATTGGTCCGTCTGCCGTTCACTGAAATCGTGGGTGAGTCGGCCCAGGCGGGGATGCGGAAGTAGAGCGCGAATGTCGTCGGCTGGGCGGCCTGCACTTCGAACTGCAAGGTGGAAGAGAGCGGATAGGCGGACGAAAGTTTCAGTCCGACGCGAGTGCCGCTGTGAATCCAGTGCAGAGTGGAAGGAATATAGAGATTCACGTAGACGCCGGAGGAATCGCGGAAGTATGCGCTGATGCGATAGTCGGCGACGATTTGCGGCATGGTGCCCGAGCAGCAGGGCCAATGAGCCTGCTTGTAGAACTTCTTTCCATCGAAATTGTAGTCGGAGTAGTAGAAGGTGCGGCCGTCGGGCTGAAGCGGTTTGGCGCCGAGAATGGTGTTGTACATGACGCGCTCCATGCTGTCGCCGTAGCGCGATTCGCGCGTAACGCGAAGGAGGTAGCGTGTGAGCTTGAAGTGCGCGTAGGAACCACAGGGAGTTTCGAAACTGCTGTGCGTGTTGGAGAGACTGGCAAACAGGTCGTCGCTTTCCGGAGCGCGGAGGGTTTCGTCCGGACCCCAGCCTCCGGTGGCGTAGCTTTGCGCGAGCAGCATGTCAAAACCATTTCTCGCAGCGCGGAGATGCTTTTCGCTTCCGGCGGTGAGGTAGGCCTGCATGGCGGAGCAAAGAGAATTGACGTGGCTGTAAGCGTGCCGTCCGGCGAGATTGTCGCGGCCTTCGGAGAGCGGTCCGTAGTAAAGATCGTCAAGATATTGCAGGGCGAGTTGCTTGTAGCGCTCCCCGCCGCCGAGCTGATAAGCAAGAAAAAGATTTTCGGAGATGGTGTAGGACTCGTCCCAGGCATAAGTTTCGTCCGTCCCGGGACGCCAGCTTACCCCGTGCTCGATGGCGGTCTTGGGAAGGTGCGGTAAGGCTGTGTTCGTGGTGTGTTCGAGGATGGCGAAGGCGTCCGGATCGGCGGCGTATTTGTGGGAATCGATGAGGCCGCAGACGAACTTGTCGTAGCAGTAGGCGGGAAAGCGATTGTTTTCGAAGAAAGCGCCTGAGATGGTTTGGGCGTAAAGACGATTCAGGCGCAGAACTTTTTCGCGAACGGCGGGATCGGGCTGGATGGCATAAGCGCGTGCCAACGCCGAGACCCATTGGCCGAACGTGCAGCCAGGAGCAAAGCCGGTGTCGCCTTTGTGATGATCGTAGTCTGGATCGTAAAGATACCAGCCACCGAGTTCTTCGCCGGGTGCGGGCATTCCGGACATAGCGCGCAAGGGTTTGAGCATGCTGTCTTCGTTCAGGTTCATCAGAACGGAGTGAGTATTCTTGAATTGGAGTTCGTGGAGGTTGCTGGAAAGGACGACGTTGCCATAGCCAAATTCCTCGAGGGGCACGTTAGGCAATGATCCGGGGCTCGATGAAAAGCGGAGCAGAGGATTTGTGGAGGCCCAAGCCAGAGAGAGAGAAGCGGAGTGAAGAAACGATCGGCGCGAAGACGTTGACATTATTAGAGGTTTCCCTTTGCGCGCGGCGTAGACATGATACGCGAATTGGGTTGAGGGCGTTGAGAGGCGCGGCCGACTCAAAGGGAAAGCACGCATCCCTTCCTGCGTCAGGACAAGCTGAAGACCCGCCACTACAAAGCAAAGAGGGACGCGGAGAACAGGGGTCCCGGAAAAGCCAGAGCCATCACCGAGAGCTAAGAGGGCG
>Ga0187772_10001090_pt1 | contig 12653 bp, 16 predicted proteins | sample 0116_SJ02_MP15_2_FD_133137 | JGI IMG/M metagenome (GOLD analysis project Ga0187772, IMG submission 133137) | Tropical peat soil microbial communities from peatlands in Department of Meta, Colombia - 0116_SJ02_MP15_20_MG | ecosystem: Environmental > Terrestrial > Soil > Wetlands > Peat | place... | reverse complement strand
CGTCACGGAACCATGGCAAAGGAATGGTAGAGAAGAGAATCGTACGCTCCGCCGCCGACTCTCTTGCCAGGCTGAACGAGGCCAGGGGTCACGTCTCATCCAGCATGGACACAAAGCCCGTCGCGAATCAATTGAGCAGGCTCTCCAGGCCTGGCTCTCCGAGCTCCGCGATGAAGAAAGCAGGAATCGCGTTAATCGTCGGAACCCCTGACCCGATTACGGCGGTCCCGGGGGTTGCGCTGATCGCCGCTTCCTTCGCGACAAAGCGCAAGGACCCGTCAAAACTCGAAGATCTCGCGATAGAAACCAGGAAGATATTGCGCGACATGCAGAGCCTGAGGCTTTAATTATCCGAAGGAGTCGTCGCCTACTCGATGGAACTAAAACCATCGAAGGGGCTCAAGGTCCACGTCAACGCACAGAAAGAAGCCATATTTGGTGACGAGTCCGTCTCCGTTGAAAAGGTGACAATCAATGACGGCGCAAACACGGGTGTAATGACGGGGCGCACACTGATAGGCTTCTGCGAGGTGGAAATGCAGAAGCTCGATGGACGCAATCACTGGTACCCCATCGACGACTTGACCGGCGAGCAAGGCGAGAAGATCATAGAAGAGGAGATTCCGATAGAGCTTGACGAGGACGACGGGTCTGAAGAGGAGACATCGTAGCGTGGCTTCGGCCGGCACGGCCGAGCTTGTCTTTGTGGTTGACGTCTCTTCCCTCACCAAGAGGGGTTTCGTGGGCACCACGACCTATCAGGGGAAGGGAATCGATTTGGAGTTCGACGACGAAGGGGCAGGAGTGTTTCTCACCTCCGAGATGGCGGGTCGACTTCATGTGAGAAAGGGTTCGGCGCTTTCGGTGATAATCGAGGAGGACGAGAACAGAGTCGCAGGATCCACAGTGGCGGCCATTGGCAAGGCGCCGCGCATCTCCGACCCTAAGGTCTACTATGCCGTGGGCAGGGAGGGCGGCGCGATAATAAGAATCAGGAAGGGCTAGCGCCATACCGGCAAGAGCCAGGGAGGTGGGGGGGACCAGATTGGTGTCTCGCCGAGTGATTCAGACGAAAATTTACTAGGGAGAAGCGGGGTGCGAGGGGTTCGTTATGGCGGACCGAATAGGCGTCGGAGACCTTGCGCCTGACTTCACCCTTAGATCCCAGAGCGGCGATCAGGTGAACCTGAAGCAGCTGCTTGATAGGTCTGTGGTAGTGCTCTACTTCTACCCCAAGGACAACACGCCGGGGTGCACCGCGGAGGCGAAAGCATTCCGAGACGGCCACCAGGCGTTCAGGGAGATGGGGGCTGAGGTGATTGGGGTCAGCTCGGACACGGTTGACTCCCACCGGGATTTCGCCTCGAAGTGCGACCTCCCCTTCACCATCCTCAGCGACGAAGGAGGCAAAGTGCGCAAGCTCTACGGCGTCCCTTCGACCTTGGGTCTCCTGCCGGGGAGAGTGACATACGTAATCGATTCGATGGGGGTCGTAAGACACGTCTTCAACTCCCAGACGAGCCCGGCTAGACACGTCGACGAAGCCGTGAAGGTGCTGAAGGTCATTGCGGAGGAACGGGTCAAGGCGACGCATGCTGAAGGCGGCGCCGCCTAGTTGGCCCTCGACCTTTCCCTGGTGTGGTACTTTGTAATGGGTTTCCTTCTTGGGAACGGCGTCCCCCATTTCGCCTTCGGAGCCGCAGGCAAGGTCTTCAGGAGCCCGTTCGGGCAAAGGTCCTCGCCTCACACGAACATCATTTGGGGGTTGTCGAACTTCGTCGCAGCGACTTTCATCGGCCTTGCCCTCGCCGCCCTGGGTGATTACGACGGCTATTCGCTCCCGGTGCTCTTGGTCGGTTTCTGGCTCATGATGCTCATGTTCGGGACACGGATCAAGAGGTTCCTGAGCGATTAGACATCGGTGTGGTCTACCCTCACGGAGGTTCGCTATTCGCCCTGACCGCGCCCTCTGTGCGCCCTGGTCAGCGTCCATCGCGGCTTCTCCCAAAGCTCCTCGTAACCGGCAGAGTTTCTGATCAGGACACTCTGGCCATCATCGTCCAGCATCTCCACCGCTGGCATTTCCGACCTCAGCCGGGTGTACTCCGCGTCGGTGAGCCTGACTCTCTTCCTCTTCCCGATGCTCGCGTGCCAATCCGCGCTCGTCCCGTCCAGGGAAAACAGAAGAGACGTGGGGCCGGCCTCGAAGTAGACCTTGGCGTATCTGAATTTCTTTGGAAGTTTGTGCTCCAGGAGGAACTTCATCACTTTCGCAGAGGACTCCCCGGATTAATAATCGATGCGCCTCTAGTCTTTAAGCCTCTCATGGGGGCCCCCGGTGTTGATTGCCTCCTGGGCTTGGTGATTCGATGTCTTCTGAAATAGCCGAAGACCTCTCCAGACAGACCCGCGATCTTATCACCAGGTTCGAAGGTCGGGCTGCATCGTTTTCGCGGCGCCGAGACCTGGTGGCCCTCACGCGTCCTGTGGACCCGAAGGACGCTGAAAGGGCGGCCCTGGAATTCTTCGGCCGTGGGGAGCACCTCGCAACCGGGATCGACGGGTCGATGGACTTCGACGAAAGGCTTCAGATGATGCTCTTCTACGCAAACGCCACGGCCTACAGCTGCCCTTTCAAGGTCGGCGACCATATCAGGTTCGATTTGGAGTCCGCCCACCGGGATTCGAGGCTGGAAGCTTCCGCCGCGGTCCCACTTTGGGCCGAGGACCTCTCCAGCGTGATCAGCAACGAGCCCGAGATTGACATCGACCTCGAGCATTCAATGGAGAGGATTCCAAACTCCTTCATGACGCTCGGGGAGCTGTATCTCGCCTACCTCTCCTGCGAGAGGTCGCGGCTCGTCTTCCTCGACCGGCCCCTGTCCGGGACCTACTCGACCCTGGCGAGAGACGCGAGGAACCTGATCAGGCTCAAAGACAGCAAGCTAGGGAGGTGGTCGAGCGCGAACCCGGTGTCGATGCTCGACATCTACCTCGCGGTCAATCTCGGTTCCCCCGTGATGGCCCTCCCCACCCGCCCGCGCCATCTCCATTTCGCCATACTCAGGTCCCTCTTGGAGGCGCCAGGGAGCCTGCCTGAGCTCTCCACACGTCTGGGTGTTAGCGAAACGGAGGCGAGACGGGGTGTAAACAGGCTTGTCAAGCTCGACAAGAGTCGCGATGGAACAATTCTCTCGGATTCGTCCGAGGCCCACCTGCAGCTGAGAGACGAAGTCCGCGGATACTGGGACCGCGTCCTTGCGCTATCCATGGAATATGCAAAGCAGGTCTTCTCCCGTGCCCGACACCCCCTGGCGCTGAAGGGGGACGAATATCTCACTGTCCTGGACGTCGATACCGTCGCCTTCGTCCTGCTTGAGGGGGTTCTCCAGCGCGCAAGAGAAAGTGGATCGCTTCTAATCGGAATCGCCAAGGACACTACTGCGACTGACATCGCACGCTCCGTCCTGCCCTACGCGTCCTCTGCAGGCTTCGTAAGACTCGATTCGCCCGCCCCCATGCTCAAGAACGACAGAGCGTTCCTCGCCATACTGAGCGCAGAAAACCCAGGAATAACCACCCCATGGAGGACGATTGGGTACGATGCTGCCTACTCCACCATAGTCGAGATAGGGCACGAGCTGCGCAGCGCCAGGAAGGTGGTGTCCAGGGAGCAGCTGTTTGTCCGGTCCTACTTCCAGCTCAGAACCTTCAGGAACGACCCGAGCGTTCGATCCCAGGTCTTTCTGTTCGACAGGCCCTTTGACCCTCGGTACGACGTGGCCGAGGTCAGGCGGTTCTCCGTAAGGGAGAGGTCGGGCGATACCAGGATAGACGGCTACCTCGAGGGCAGCGAAAGGAGCGCCCTCTCCAACCTTGCGCTCCACATCCTCTCGATGAACGACAACCCCGAGGTCTTCGAGGCCTTCGGGCACAACCAGCTCCTGTACCTGGCGGACAAGGCGGTGAAGGCCGAAGTCAGGATGCTCAGGAGCTCCCTGAGGGGTGTTGCGGACCTGCGCGTCGGCGGAGTGGCAAGCAGGCGGAAGATCTTCGGGCTCGTCAGCCCTTATAGGCAGCAGCGGGCCGAGGCTGAACACGCTAGGATGAGGCACTAGAGATGATCTCTGACCAGGAGAAGACCTTCTTCGACACCATGGGGGGAGAGTTCGACGCTCGCCTGAAGCTGAACACACGCACCACGCGGACCTCCAAGAGCGACGGGCGGGAGCTAACGGTCTCCAACCCTCTTGCGATCATTGAAGCCCGCTTCAGCTACAAGGTGCTCGACAGGCTCTATTTCCCCAGCTTCGTCGCCATCGAAAGAAACGTCGATGGGGAGTTGAGGTACGTCATGTATGAGGTGGTGGGGGTATCACCAACTCATTATCAGCTCCCGGGCATCGATTCTTCGATGCCGACCCTCCTCAGGAAGGAATACCTCGACACAATAAACGAGAGCTGGGGCAAGTCGCAGGAAACCTGGATAGACCTGGCCGCAATCCCCACCAACTACTTCGCGAAAATGGACGGAACGGACATCGAATTCGTTCGCGCTCCGTTCGCACCTCTGCCCGGCGCAAAAGCCTGGCTCCTTTCGAAGCTCGCCGTCGAGAAGTTCCTCTGCATCTCAGGGGGGACCCAGATAGGCACGATGGCGGGGTTCGAGCTGCCATTCACCATCGACATGGACAACCTGATCCGCTTCCACTCGGCATATCTTGGATTCACCGGCACGGGGAAGTCCAATCTGACAAGCAATCTCCTTCGGCTCGCCTTGAAGGGCGACCCGAGCCTCACTGCGGTGGTGGTAGACATCGCGGGCGAGTACGCCGTCAATCTACTCGACCTGCTGGACAAGGACGCACGCATGGCCACCACCGAAAGCTTCGACAACGAGCAGGAGTTCATCAGCTCTCAGGCCATTCCTGAGAGCCTCGAACAGGCCCTCGGACGCAAGCCGGTAGAGCTGGCGCTGGCCAAGGTATGGGCGCAGGGGGTGGACAGGCTGTCCCTGCAGGAGGGAGGGGGGATCGACCTTGCGTGGATACAGCAGCTCCTCGACAACACCGTCGAAAGCGCCAAGGCTGGAGGAACGGCGGCCAAGATCGCTCTCTCCAGGTTCACCACCGAGTTCTACGAGAACGACGGATATAGGCCGAGCACCAAATTGACGGACCTCGATGAGAAACCGAGGAGTGCACTGGCGGCCATGCTGACAGACCTCAGTCAGAAGGTCCACGAGAAGTCCGGCTTGAAGTCTGAGATCGACGTCATCCTCGAGATGCTTCATTCTGGGGATTTCGGCTCCGCCCCGACCGCAAGACTCAGCCCCGAGAAGCTCGCGGAGCAGCTCGCAAAAGGCAAGGCGCCAAGGCTCAATGTGCTCTACCTCCCGGAACCGATGGATGCAAGGAAGATCACAGAACGCCTCATCCGCAGGCTCCTCTTCCTCAAGAAGAAGTTCGGCAACAAGCAGAGAGTCCTCATCCTCTTGGATGAGGCCCAGGAGTACATCCCGGACGAACACACGGACAGGGAGTTCACGACCCAGTCGAACCGGGCAGTGGAGCAGCTGCTTAGGCAGGGGAGGAAGTACCGACTCCACTGCTGGATGGCTACCCAGAGGGTGGCACGGCTAAACGTCAACGCCCTCCAGCAGGTTCACAGCTACTTCGTTAGCACCCTTCCGAGGATGTACGATAGGATGGTCATAGCCGACGCCTTCGCGCTTCCCTACGAGGTCTTGGAAAGGTCCGCTGACCTTGGAACCGGCGAATGGCTTTTCGTATCCTTCAAGGCGGCAAAGCAGAGGAACGTCCCCGTGTTCCTGAAGACCGAAAACAACGAGGATTTTATCGCCAGACATCTGAGGTGAGCCATGGCCGTAGATCGCCTGTGTAGAGCGACATCTATCCACTAGTCGGCTTCCTGCAAGACCGCCTCGTACATCAGCCTTGGCCTCTTCGCGCTGAAAGCCGGGACGGCTGCGAGGAGGCTGACGAAGGCCATGAGCAGGAAAAGACCATGAAGGGCTGAGACGAAGTTTCCCTCCACCAGAGGATTGATGGTGACTGCGGTCCCCGAAAAGATCTTCTGCAGGACCGGCGAGGGGACGCTTGCCGCCATCACCGCGAACGCTATGCCAAGGCTGAGGAGGAAGCCTGCGTTGATGAGGGTGGACGACATCCCAGATGCCACCCCCCTCCTCGGTGCTGGCGTCGCGTTCATTATCGAAGCCACGTTGGGGGCCACGAACATCCCTCCGCCGACCCCCGCTATTATCATGGGGATCACCAACTGGTTGTAGTTTCCGAACGGGAAGAGACCCAGCCAGAAGAGCGCCACCGAAACCGTCAGGAGCCCGGCGGTCGCGAAACCCCTCGACCCAAACCTGTCCGACAGGTACCCGCTCAGGGGACCGAATGTCACGAAGGCCACCGAATACGGGATGAGCATCAGACCGGCTGAGAAGGCGTTGTAGAGGAGGACCCCTTGGAAATAGAAGACGAGCACCAGCGAGAACCCTCCCCTGGCGAGGGATGCGAGTAGGTTGCTGGCCATGCCGGCTGCGAACGCCCGTATCCTGAAGAGCGAGAGGTCCATCATTGGGAACTTCACCTTTCTTTCTACATAGACGTACGCTGCGATGCACAGAACCCCCGCGACCATTGCCCCGATGTAGAGCGGGGACCAACCTAGTAGAGCACCCAGCATGAGCCCGACCAGGGAGACTGCGAGGCCGGCCGCGAACAGGATGTTGCCCACTGGGTCCAGCTTCTCTCCGCGCTGAGGCTTGGACATCTCTTTGAGTTTGAAGTAAGCCCAGAGGGTGGCGAACGTCCCGAACGGTATGTTGATCCAGAAGATTGACCTCCATCCAAGGAAGGAGCCTGCCAGGATCCCTCCAAGCGCGAGACCAAGCACGGAACCGAACGTCCCCGCCACCTGGTTGAGCCCCAGGGCCCTCCCCCGCTCGGTAGGCGGGAACACGTCCGTCAGCAGCGCCGCTGAATTCGAGAACAGCAGGGCTCCCCCACTCCCCTGTATCAGCCTGAATATCACCAGAGAAGTGGCGGTTGGGGCGAGGCTGCACAGCGCCGATCCTATGGTGAATATCGCGAACCCGAGGTTGTAGAGCCTGACCCTTCCGAAGATGTCGGACAGTCTCCCAAAGGTGAGGAGCAGCGAAGCGTTGACCAGAATGTATCCCATGATTATCCACACCGCCTCGAACGGGCCGGCGTGCAGGTCGGCGCTGATTGTGGGAAGCGCGATTAGCACGATGTTCGAGTCGAGCACCGCCATGAAGGCGCCGATGGTTGTGTTGGTCAGGACAACGTACTTGTATTGCATGACGGAGATTCAGACGCGCCCGAACGAGAAGCGAATAAGACTTTTTGTGCTAAAACGCGACCGCCAACACGAGGGCAGCGACAATCAGGGCACCCCCGAGGAAATCCCTTGGGGACGGTGACTCCTTCCCCAGAGCCTTGGCGAAGAGCTGAGTAAGGAGTGGAGACAGGCTGGTCAGGATTACCGTAAGGGCGACCCCAATGGTCGAAACAGAATATACGAACAGGGTAGAACCTATCCCCAGGTCGCTAATGATGAACATAAGCATGAAGGCGTAGTCACGGCCACCGAGCCCAGACGGCCAGGTCCTCTGCTTCCTGGTCAGCGCGAATACCGCACCCAGGGCTACGGCTGCGGCCGCACGGCTCGCGAACGTCACCACTACAAAGTTCCCACCGGAATTCGTCGAGGCCTGGATTAGCTCCTGGCCAACGGTCCAGAGGACCCCGGCAGAGATTGCGAAACCGATTCCCTTCGGTCTGGGCTTCCCTTTCCCTCCTTTTGACAGGGTAAAGACTCCTGCCACAACCATGACAGCTGCCGCGAAGTTGGCATAAGGGATTGCCTGCCCAACGACTGATCCCACCAGCTGTATCATGAGCACGTAGGTGTATGCGACCGGAGTTGTCACCGAGGCCCCGATTTCACGAAGCGACAGCAGGAAGAGGCTGTCCCCGAGCGCCAGGGTGAAGACCCCGCTGGGGATGGCGAAGGCCAGGCCGGAGAAGCTCCAGTAGTACAGCGCGGGGAGGGCGAGGACGGCCGACGCGCTCGCCGTCCTAAGAAGATTGAAGCTGAGGAAGTCGAACTTCGCTAGGAAGAGCCTATAGTAGATGGGACTGACAGCCCAGATCACCGCCACGGTAAGGGCGTACACCGGGCTGGCCAAGCGGCCTGCCCTGTCAACCGGGGCTAATTAGTCCGAAGTGGTTTCTTCCTGGTCAGAGCCTTCACTTCCGCAGCCAGGCTCTGAGGGATTGGCCTACACCCGCATGCCACCGCGTGCTCGGCGTGCCACTGAACCCTCTGGGCCCTGGTCGGGCTTGAGGGCATCCTGTGCGCGTCGTGCCATGCCCTGTTGATCTTGCTTCCTCTCATCGGAATTCGCCCATCGCTGCGTGCTCGACCCGCATGCACTTGTCCATCACGAAATCCATCTTCGCTTCTCCTAGGATCCTCTTGGCTTCGTCATTCTCGAGGCCCAGCTGACCCCAGAACACGTACGGCCTCCCCGTCTTCTTCTTCATCTCAGCCACCTGCCTTGCAACCTCAGGCAACTCCTCCGAGGGTCTGAACACCTCCACGACCTCCACCCTCTTCGCAAGGTCGGCCGGGATGTCCGCCAGCGATGGGTAGGCCTTCAGCCCCAGAATCATATCGGCGGTCGGGTTCACGGGTATTACTGTGTACCCGTGCCCAGTGAGGTAGTCGGGCACGGAATTCGCCTCCTTCTCGGGATTCTTGGAGGCGCCGACCACGGCTATGACCCTGTATTTCTTCATGACCTCCCTAGGATCGACTGTGAACTTCTGCATGTCGCCTCGCCTTCGGCTCGCCCTAATATCGATTCCTCATTCCTCCCTTTCATTGATATCCAGTCTGGCCTTGACGAGTCTCTTTACGAGCATGACAGGAATCCTTCTCTCGAGGGGCAGGTGGACCGCCGACTTCGTAGTCACATAACCCTCAAGCTCCCGCTTGTGTTCTTCTACCACGGGGGGCCTGAGATAGAGCCCGATGTGTTCCTTGTGCAGGCCGAACCAGGCGAGACGACCCTTGTAGCTGTAGAAAGGTATCCCGTAGCCGATGCTCTCCTCGGCGTCAGGCGCCACCTGCATTATCGCTGCCCTCACCGCCCTCAGCTTCTCCTGCACCTCCTTGGGGGCGGCCGAGATGTACGCATCCACGTCTTTTGATCCCTTCTTCATGCCCTTCCTCAGTGCTCTTCTGGGTCTCTAAATACTAATAGCCCGGCTCTTAGAACCGCCGACGATGTTCAGTTCGCTGATGACCAACGTCTCGCTGGGCACCGCCGATGTCCTAGCCGACCTTATGATAGTGGTCGTAGCCATCTTCCTGCTTTCGGGTCCTTCCATCGCCTACTACTACTGGAGGAAGAACAAAAAGATGGGAGGAGCTTCGCCTACTGGCTCTGCTTGACTGACTTCTGATTCCTATCTCGCCTCTGGATGGGGATCATGATGATCGCCCCCACCGCTGCCAGAGGAAGTACGACTACCGCGACTTCGATTATCCCCGCCACTACGCTCAGGAACAGGCTAGCAACGTATCCCAGGAACCCACCTATCCCCGACTGAGCAGAAGCAGGGGCGGCTAGTACCTTGATCACCACGCTTGCCTGGGCCACGGTCCCGTTCTGGTCTGTGACGCTGACGAGGACCTTGTAGTCTCCGGCTTGGTAAAACGTGTGGATGACAATCTGGCCCTGAGTCGCGGATCCGTCCCCGAAGTTGTAGTCGACCACGTAGGGCTGCGCTCCTCCCTTTACTATGGCGTTGAACGTGACGCTCAGTGGCGAGGTGCCGTTTGTAGGGGTCGCGCTGAGAGCGAGCGACAGCGGTGTTTTCTGAGCGGTAAGATTGACGGTGACGTTGATGGTGGCGTAGTCGATAAGAGTCCTCGTCTGGAGTATCTGGCTCTCCACATCGTTGATCTGCTGGTTCACCTGTTGAAGCTGAGATTCCACGGCCAGAGTCGAGTTGATGGAAGTGGTCTGATTGAGGAGCCTCAGGAGGGCCACTTGTTCGGTTTTCAGAGAGGTCAGTGTAGCGTTCAGGTCCGTGTACTGGACCGAAACATCATTGGAATTCGAAGTTTCGCCTACGAAGGCACCCAGATCCTTCACCTGGCTCAGCACTGACTGGTAGTCGGACGAAGGTATCCGTATGACGACGTAGGCCGAGGCATTGTAGGTGGACTGATATGCGACGTATCCGCCCACAGAGTAAGCGAGGGCCGAGATAGCTGAAGCGGTCATTGCAGGCGAAGAGGAGGTGATCCCAAGGTTGGTGGAGAACTCGATGAGCCCTCCGGCTCCGCCCAGGGAGCCCTCGGTGACATTGAAGCCCACCCCTGACTGCAGGGGTGCGGGTTGGGAACCGACAGTGGTCGTGGTGCTCGCGGTAAAAGTAGACGTCTCAGATGTTTGCACTCCCAGCACGACCGTGTTGGGCTGCCCTTGTCCGCCACTAGCGCCGAAGTATCCGGGGGACGTGCTCTGCGAAAAGCCAACTCCCGCCGAGCCGTTCAGGATGTTGGAGGAGGGAGAAGGACCAAAGCTCCCTGTGCCCAAATTGGATAGGAGGGCGAGCCCGAATCCTCCTACGACGATGAGCGCTGTCAATCCGATCAGGACTCGCCTCCTGTTGATGCTTCCGAGCCGGTTCACGGCAGCGGGTCCGTAGGCCCCCAAGTTAGTCCCAGCGCGGCGAACAAACCGTTCTCGTCCGGCGAACACACCCTTATCTCTCTCCCGCCATTGAATCCTGCCCGTTGTCAGAAGCCACTAGGGAGCAGGTGGAGTACGCTCTGAGGGGGAAGACTCTCACCGTCTACCTGTACCTGCTGAAGCACGGCAAAGCGATTGGGGTCCGAGAGATACAGAAGGCCCTTAGATTCTCGAGCCCATCTGTCGCGTTTCATCACCTCGACAAATTGGTCGAGCTGGGGGTCGTTGAGAAGGATGAGTACGAGAGGTACGTCCTGGCGAAGAAGGTGGACGTTGGAATACTTCATTCTTTCGTGAGCATCGGAGGGATTACCCTGCCCCGACTTGGTTTCTACGCCGCCTTCTTCACCACAATTGCGGCAGCCTACGTCCTGTTGAACAGGAGCTCCCTCGATCTCTACGCTGTCATTGGGACCCTGGGAGGTTCCGCTGTCTTCTGGTACGAGGCATGGCGAGTCTGGAGGCGAAAGCCGTTCTGAGAATTAGAACTATCTACCCACGGGGGAGGTACGGATAAGTATGGAAGGCAAGAGGTTCGGCATCGGGCTAGCAGCGGGTCTCCTGGTGGCCCTACTGGTCGTCAGCGCCTCCGGCGGATTGGGTTCGGTCACAGGCTCCTTCTTACCCTCTCCAGCCAGCAACTCCGCGGGTTTGGCGGTGGCTTCCTCTACGGCCACCTTCACCGTCTCTCTTACCACCTCATCAGTTTCATCAGCGACCCCCGCTTCGACCCAGTCATCGGTGGTCTACGAGACTGTCACTCAGTCGGCTTCGAACACCCTGGGAACTGTCTCTGCCACCATTCCTAGTGCAACCTCCAGTGTCTCGGCAACCACCAGCACGATTAGCTCTGCGCCTACAGCTTCGAGCAGTTCAACTACAAGTCAGGGCATTCCAAAGTCGATGCAGAATGGGGGGACCGGGAATGCCAGTGCGAACACCCCCGAATACTCCTACAGCATCTACGCGATCGCGCATCAGCCTGCGGTTTCTGACGCAGTCATCTTCATCCCTGTCCTCGTGGCCTTCCTGTTGGGAGCCGTCCTCTATCGATTCTCCATAAGGAAAAAGGAAGCTCCGGAAACGGACCAGAAATTGCGCTAGAGGGCTTACTTCGCGACCAGGAACTCTCTGCTGTTCGGTTCCTTGCCTTCCCAGCGCTTCGACCAAGCCGCAAGGTCGCAGAGAATCTTGTAGACCTCGTGCCCTTTCACCGTCAGGGAGTATTCGATCCTCGGCTTCTCTTCGGCGTACACCTTCCTCTGAACGACGCCGAACTTCTCCAGCTGGGAGAGCCTCTCCGCCAGAGAGGTGGCACTGATCCCCTTGATGTGCCTCTTCAGCTCGTTGAACCGGGTTGGTTCGCTTTGGCCCAGCATGTGGATCGTCGGCAGTGTCCACGTCCTTGTTATCTCATTCCAGGTCTGATGGACGACCGCGCACGAATCCAGGGTCTTCTGGTCGAGTTGTTCTGCCCTAGTGAGGTTTGCCATACGTAGTTAGTCAGGGGCGACTACCAGTCTTAAAAACCTGTCTCGCCGAGGAGGTACGATGTTCGGAAACAGAGGCATAGAAAGGCCGATGTCGACGTTCAGCGAGGCCGAGGCCGAATTCCTTGCTGAGAACTTCATCGGCAGGGTGGCCACTTCATCCCCTGCTGGACAGCCACACGTGGTGCCGGTGGGATACGAATTCGACGGCTCAGCAATAACCTTCAGCGGTCGGGACCTTGTCAGGAGCCTGAAGTTCAAGAATCTGATGGCCCATGCCAAGGTTGCGTTCGTGGTAGACGACTTGGTGTCTACCAGGCCGTGGAAAGTCAGAGGGG
>Ga0187772_10001089_pt1 | contig 12656 bp, 6 predicted proteins | sample 0116_SJ02_MP15_2_FD_133137 | JGI IMG/M metagenome (GOLD analysis project Ga0187772, IMG submission 133137) | Tropical peat soil microbial communities from peatlands in Department of Meta, Colombia - 0116_SJ02_MP15_20_MG | ecosystem: Environmental > Terrestrial > Soil > Wetlands > Peat | place... | reverse complement strand
TCGCACCACACTCGAGCGAATCCCAGGAAAAAACGTTGCTGGGGGGTGAACCCATCGATCGGCTGCGCAGCTTTGCCAGTCTTGTCCTCGGCGATGACGTGTTCCAGCGCATTGTAGGAGATGCGGGCGCCGCCGTTATCGGCAGTGTTCTCGCCCAGCGTCAGGCGGCCGTTGAGTTTCAGGTCATCCACGGCGGTGAAACCGCTGTACTCGTCGGCAATACAGCTCACGCGCTTCTCGAATTCCTGGCCGTCCTGCGCGGTCCACCAATCGCTCAAATTCCCCCGGGGATCATACTTGCGGCCCTGATCATCGAAGCCATGCGTCAGTTCGTGACCGATCACGAGGCCTATGCCGCCGAAGTTGACGGCGTCATCCATCTTTTTGTCGAAGAACGGCGGCTGCAGAATGCCGGCCGGAAATACGATCTCGTTGTAAGGTGGGTTGTAATAAGCGTTGACTGTTGGCGGGGTCATTTCCCATTCGCCGCGATCGAGCGGCTTGCTGATCTTGGCGACGTCGCGTTTGGACTCGAAATCATTAGCGCGAAAAAAATTTCCCAAAAGATCGCCGCGCACGACTGTGAGCTTCGTGTAATCGCGCCATTTGTCGGGGTAACCGATCTTGTTGCGAATGGCATCCAGTTTCAGCTTGGCTTGTTTCTTGGTGTCAGGAGTCATCCACGGGAGCCCCTGAATATCGTCATCCAGCGACTTCTCCAGCGCATCGACCATTTTCAACATGCGCTGCTTGCCTTCGGCGCCGAAGGTGAGCTCGACGTAGCGCTGCCCCAGCGCTTCGCCCAAAGCTAGGTCGGTGGCGTTGACGCAGCGTTTCCAGCGCGCCTGAATTGCTTTCTGTCCGGTCAGCGCCTGCCGCATTTTGAAATTGGCATCGACGAATGGCTGAGAAAGCCACGGCGCTGCCGCGTTCAGCATGTGCCAGCTCACGTAGGTCTTCAACGATTCCAGCGATTCGGATTCGACCACCGAATTCACCTGCTTGAAGAAATCCGGATTGACCACGTTCAGGTCAGAGAAATTCGGCGCACCGACGTCCGTGAAATAACGCTCCAGATAAAAATTGGGAGCCAGTTGCTCGGCGGCATCGCGCGACATTTTGTGATCGTGGTTCTTGGGATCGCGCCGGGAGGTGCGATCCATGGAGGCCTTGGCCAGGGCGGTCTCGATGCGAAGCACCGTCCACGCTGAGTCTGCCGCTTGCTGTCGTGATTGTCCGGACACTGTGAAAACCTCGGTCGCATACTCGACCAGGCTCTGCCGCAGGCTCCAGTTTCTGGCATCGTCTTTGAGATAAAAATCTCGATCAGGCAGGGTCAGCCCGCCCTGGTCGATAAACGCGATGACCTGGTCGGCATTGTGCAGGTCGGGCTGCGAATAGAAGTTGAATAGCGGATTCGGCCCGATCATGTGAACTCGCGCGATCGCGTCAATCAGCGTCTCCTTGTCTTTGACTGCGGCGATGTGATCGAGCTCGGGCTTCACGGGATCGAGACCTTTCTGGTTTACGGCCGTTTCATCGAGGCAGGAGCCGTAATAGTCGCCAATTTTCTGATCGATAGCATCGCGATCGGCGCCGCCCGCCGCGGCTTTCTCCAGAATCCCGCGCTCGATGGCCAGATTGCTTTCGTTTAACTGGGTAAAGCTGCCCCATCGCGGCTGGTCGGCGGGAATTTCGGCGGTCTTCAGCCAGTTGCCGCAGGCGTACTGATAGAAATCGGTGCACGGATCCAGGTTTTTATCGATGATGTCAATGTTGAACTCGGCGCTTGATGGCCTGGAAGAAGCGTTCTGTGCGACCACACTTCCGCTGAGCAGCAGAATGGCAAGCAAACGATAGAAACGCATGATGACCTCGATTCTGGAGAGAACGGGCGATTCTATGCCCGAGGGGGTTAGACGTTCAAGCCGTGAGAATGTAAACGTGCGTGCCACGACGCGGACCGTCAATCAACGACCAAAGCCGGCCAGACTGCGGCGTATAATCTAGGTTATCCAATATCTCACCATGGTGACGCAGCTTATGACTCCCAGGAATGGCTCTCACAGCAGTGGCAATGGAAATGGCGTTCTTCGGCCGCGGGCGGAATGGATTGCGCGGCGTAAGTCGCAGAACGCCGACGGCAACTTCTCTCAAATGCATTACGCCCGCAACGGTGTGATCACAGAAGAGATGGAGTATGTCGCGCAGCGCGAGAAACTTGCGCCGGAAGTTGTCCGCGAGGAAGTTGCGCGTGGCCGAATGATTATTCCCGCCAACATCAACCATCCGGAACTGGAGCCGATGTGTATCGGGGTTGCGTCGCTGTGCAAAATCAATTCCAACATCGGTAATTCAGCGGTCACCTCGAATATCGACGAAGAACTGAAGAAACTGCACACATCCGTCCACTACGGCGCCGATACGGTGATGGATCTTTCGACCGGCGGCAATATTCACGAGATTCGCGAGGCGATCCTGCGACATTCGCCTGTTCCGATCGGAACCGTGCCGATCTACGAAGCCATCTCGCGCGTAAAACGGATTGAAGACCTTACCGCTGAGATCATGCTAGAAGTGATCGAAGAGCAGGCTGCGCAGGGCGTCGACTACATGACGATTCATGCCGGCGTTCTCATCCAGTATCTGCCCATGGTTTCCAAGCGCATCACCGGAATCGTGAGCCGCGGCGGTGCCATTCTGGCGCAGTGGATGGCGCATCATCACAAGCAGAATTTTCTCTACGAGCGCTTTGAGGATATCTGCAAGATTTTCCAGAGGTATGACGTGTCGTTCTCACTGGGCGATGGTTTGCGCCCGGGCTGCATTGCCGATGCCAGTGACGAAGCCCAATTCGCCGAGTTAAAGACGCTCGGCGAGTTGACCAGGATCGCGTGGAATTACGACGTGCAGGTGATGATCGAAGGGCCGGGCCACATTCCGCTCGACAAGATTAAGGAGCAGGTCGATAAAGAAAAAGAAATGTGCTACGAGGCGCCTTTCTACACTCTCGGGCCGCTGGTCACCGACATCGCGCCGGGATACGACCATATCACGTCTGCGATCGGAGCCGCTATGATCGGCTGGCATGGCGCGGCCATGCTTTGCTACGTCACTCCGAAGGAGCACCTTGGACTTCCCAACGAAAAAGACGTTAAAGACGGCATCATTGCCTACAAGATTGCCGCTCACGCCGCCGATATCGCGAGGCATCGTCCGGGAGCTCAGGACCGCGACGACGCGCTGAGCTATGCCCGCTACAAGTTCGATTGGGAGAAGCAGTTCGCGCTCTCGCTCGATCCCGAAACCGCGCGCTCCATGCACGACGAAACTTTGCCCGACGATTACTACAAGGAAGCTGCCTTCTGCTCCATGTGCGGGCCCAAATTCTGCTCGATGAATTACTCCAGCAAAGTGGACGAGTACAACAAAGAGGTCCACGGGCTGGAAAAGAAAGATTACTCGGGGTTGGTGGAGAAGTTGGTCACGCTTAAGTAAAAGAGACAGTGTTCGTGACGGTCGAGCGTGATTCCAGTAGCTATCGCTCTGGAGAGGGCCGTCGGCGACGGGCATACCAAAGCCTTTTCTTGTGTACTCCGAGTGGGCGGAAAAAACAAGCGCCAATCAGCGCGGTTGCGGGTAAAATTGTGCTGTGGCACCCGGAACCAAAAGTGACGGCGAGGTCCTCGACTCCTGGAAGGAGATAGCTGCCTTCTTGCGGCGCGGGGTCCGTACCGTGCAGCGGTGGGAAAGAACGGAGGGCCTGCCAGTTCGGCGTCACGGCCACCTAAAACGTGGTTCGGTTTACGCTGTCCGATCCGAGGTTGAACTTTGGGTTCGGGCCCGCCAGTTCGGAATAAGAGCACGAGTCGGCGGACAGGGTGTGCGCGCATACGACCTCTTGAGGGGGCATATCCAGCAACTAAGAGTGATTATCGACCAAGTGAGGGCACAAGGGGACGTTATGAACGACCTGAGACAAAAGTCAGAGCGCCTCCTGGCTGAACACCCGCGGCTACCCGTCTCGTAGGCAGACGAGCACGTCCGTTTTCGGCTGCTCGTTTTCAGGTTCTAACCGAATCATCCAGGATCCATCATAGCCGCGCACGCCTACGCGCGTGCTACAATCCGTTGCGCGGACTATTCTCCGAGCCCTGGGTCCGCTCACAGGCGTTTCCTCTACGAGCCGGACCGCTCTTTCGCCTCTGAATCGTCCTCGAAGGCAGGTTGCCATGAGAGGCTCAGTTGTAAGAATGAAATCACGCAAACACCCACCTCAGGCGCTACACGCTCGTCGTTCCACGCTGTTTCCCGTGGTCGGCATCGGCGCGTCGGCCGGCGGCCTGGAGGCATTTTCAGAACTGCTGCGTCAATTGCCGGAGAAAACGGGGATGGCGTTCGTGCTGGTGCAGCATCTTGATCCGAAGCACTCCAGTGAGCTGAGGGAAATCCTGGCGCGCACAACCAAGATTCCGGTCGCGGAAGTCACCGACGGTACGGTGGTCAAGTCCGACTGTATATATGTGATCCCCCCCAACACCAGCATGGCCATTCGGGAGGGGGTTTTGCGGCTGGCGGCGCGGACGCTGACTCGCGGCCAGCATTTGCCGATCGATCATTTCCTGCAATCGCTGGCGGAAGATCGCGGCAACCGGGCGATCAGCGTGATTCTGTCAGGCACGGCCTCCGATGGCACCGAAGGCTCGCGCGCGATCAAGAGCGCCGGTGGTATTACCTTCGCTCAGGATGAGAAATCGGCCAAATATTCTGGCATGCCTCACAGCGCGGTTGCCGCCGGGTGTGTGGATTTCGTGTTGCCCCCAGCCGGCATCGCCAACGAACTGGCCCGATTGGGACAACATCCCTATCTGGCCCCGGTTTCTGGGCAAATAACCGATCTCAGTCTGGCCTCCGCTGACCAGATGGAAGCGCTCCTTTCCATGCTGCGCGAGGCCACGGCCGTGGACTTCACAAACTATAAGCAGTCCACCCTGCAGCGCCGGATCAAGCGGCGCATGATTCTGCATCGACTGGAAGCCCTGAAAGACTATGTTCGTTATGTCCGCAACACACCGGGGGAAATCGAGGAGCTCTATCAGGACATCCTGATCCATGTCACCGGGTTCTTCCGCGACTCCGGCGCCTTTGAAACATTGCGCCGGCACGTATTTCCCAAGTTGTTTGAGCGGAGAAGGAAGGAGACGGTCCGGATTTGGGTCCCGGGCTGTTCCACGGGGGAAGAAGTGTACTCCCTAGCCATGGTGCTGCTGGAGTACTTGTGGCTGGAGACGCAAAAAACTGTGCGCATGCCCGCCGGGAGCGTGCCCTTCCAGATCTTCGCTACCGACATCAGCGACACTTCGCTGGATCGCGCGCGCTCCGGCCTCTATTCCGAGGCTGCTATCGCGGGCATCTCTCCCGAACGCCTGCAGCGGTTCTTTGTCAAACTCGATGGAGGCTATCAGATCAACAAGTCCGTTCGCGAGATGTGCATCTTTGCCAAGCAGAATGTCGCGAAAGACCCTCCCTTTTCCAACCTCGACCTGATCAGTTGCCGGAACCTGCTGATCTATCTGGGGCCAGTGCTGCAGAAACGAGTGATTCCCACGCTGCACTATGCGCTGAAGCCCAGCGGGTATCTGATGCTGGGGAGCGCGGAGAGCCTGGGAAGTTTCGGCGAGTATTTCAGCATAGTAGACAAAAAGAACAAGATCTTTCAGAAAAAAGCCACTGCCGCGCGCCTGCTGGCGAATTTCGGGGCGTTCGAATACGTCGTACCCCGGGTTGCAGATATCCGGGTTTCCCGCGAGCGGCAAGTCGTCTCAGCCATCGAAAAGGAAGCGGACCGCCTGCTATTTAACCGGTTTGTGCCTGCCAGTATTGTGGTCAACGACGATCTGGAGATTATTCAGTTCCGGGGAAAAACCGGCAGGTATTTAGAGCCGGCCGAGGGTCACCCCACTTTCAATCTGACCAAGATGGCCCGCGAAGGTCTGCTGGTGGATCTGCGCGCCGCTTTGACTCAGTCTAGGAAGCGGAAAGCTACGGTGCGGAAGGAAGGCGTTCTCGTCCGCTCGAATGGAACCACGCGTTCCGTGAATCTGGAGGTCATCCCCATCCATCGGCAAGGGTTGACGGAACGCTGCTATCTGGTCATCTTTCAGGATGAGATGTTGGCGATAGCTCAGAAAGACGGGCGGCGCCGAGAGGAAATGGTCTCGCCGAAGACGCTAAATGCACGCGAAAACCAGCACCTGAAGCACGAGCTGCGGCAACTGCGGGAGCAATTACAAACCCTGATCGAAGAACACGAAACCGTCACCGAGGAATTCAAAGCGGCCAACGAGGAGATTCTTTCGGCCAACGAAGAGCTGCAAAGCACCAACGAGGAACTGGAGACGGCCAAGGAGGAGTTGCAGTCCACCAATGAGGAGTTGACCACGGTCAACGAGGAAATGCAGAACCGCAACGCGGAATTGACCGCAGCCAACAACGATCTGCTCAACCTGCTGGATAACGTGAGCGTTCCTGTGGTGATCGTGGGCAATGATCTGCACATCCGGCGCTTTACACCACCGGCGCAGCAGCTGCTGAATCTGTTGCCCTCTGACGTTGGCCGCCGTTTGAGCGAGATTCGCCCCAATCTGCAAGTGGAGGACATCGGGAAGCTGGCGTTTGAAACTATCCAAAACATGATTTCCCGTGAAGTTGAAGTGCAGGACTCCGAGTCCGGCCACTGGTACCTGATGCGCCTGCGGCCTTATAAAACCTGGGACAACAAAATTGACGGAGCGGTGGTCAGCTTCCACGACATCGATACCATCAAACGCAGCGTCGAGCAGGTCCCTTAGCGCAGACCTTGGCTGGGCTTACCCCGGTGACCGTCTGGTGCATTCCGGGATCGCCATTCCACGAAGCCGGAAACGGATCGGACGAGGGCATTGAGAAGTGTGAGTTCAGGCTCTTGCGGCCCCCCTGGGGTCCGGTAATGCGTGGAAATCATGCCCAGCGGCTGACCCGCGCGGCCGATCAGTGGTGTGGACTGAACAGCGCGCACTCCTGCTCCCAGCAGGACCTCAATCATCCGGTTATCGCGGAAAACCGGACTGTCGGTTACGTCTTCGACAATCACTCGGGAGCGGGATCTGAACGCTGTTCCGCAGGCGGCCTGGTCGTGATGCACCTGCTTGAAAAAGCTGAGAAATTCTTTGCGGAAACCGCGCTGCACAACGATTTGCAGGGTGTCGGTCGCAGGATCCACCAGCTGGATGTTCCCGAAGTCCGCTTTGGTAATCTCAATCGCGACGTCAAGCATCCTCTGCAAGGCTGCATCCAGGCGGTGCCCGTTGAAAAAGCCAAGAAGAGTAAGCAAACGGTTCACGGTGACGAAGTCCTCTGCCAATGCCTTCCCGACTGACAAACGGCTTTCAATTTGACCTACACTGATGCGGTGCGGGCAATTGCGAGTGGCATTGTGCCGCTTCCCGTTGCTGGCTCTCGACTGGTTCAACATGACACGCTCCACGACACCAGGTGTGCTTAATTCGGGCACATCCCTGGCAACTTCCGACAGACACTCGGGAGATAACCTGACAGTTCAGTCTAAACCAACAGTCGTTTGTAATAGGGGCCTAAAACGGTGACGAGTGTCACAGCTCAATGTGAGTAGCATTACAACAAGGGGCACGGCCTTCGTTCGACAGTGGAAGCGAGTAGAGCATACCGATTAGTGGTAACTTTCCAGAACCTTCGCGGCGCGGTTCAGCGCTGCCGCGAGCACCTCAATCTGCCGCCGGGTACTTTCGAGATCATGCTTATCGATCGCCTCATTGATCCCCGGGATGACGACCGCAGCGTACCCCGTGTACTGGCCTGGAGCATAGACGGCGTGGCGAAACCAGGGACGGTTGGGTAAGCCATCGGGCGTTAACAGGGCGTGCTCGGTATCACGCAGAGCTTGATTCAGTTTGCCCGAATCAGGCCGCAGATTCCTTTGCCGCGCCATAATTTTCGCCCCCGCCTTGGCGAACCGGTTCGCAGCCTGTGCAGCCGCATCGAAGTTCACAGTTCGTGTACCGAACTGGTTCTGGCACTTCTTTTCAGCGGCCCCGACGTAAGCGGCTACCTCCAGCCCGTACTCCCGGTAATCAAACGGCAGCACATCGGCATTGGCCATGCGAAGAACCTCAAGTCCAAAGACCCGAGCCATTTGCTGCTCGTAGGCGAAATTGGGATCGGCAAATTTCTTAAACCAATTGAAGTCATCGAATGCCGAATGGTAGACGCCGTACGAACCCGTTGAGCTGATGTCGGTCGAGGGAACGCCCAGGTGTTGCAGGAAGACGGTATAGTCGGACCCACTGCCCAGATCTCCGACCGGCACGTCGGAAGTATCAGGGGCGGCTGGCACGCGCCGGCTTTCGCCAATGGCTTCCGTTGGCTCCTGCCCTGTATTCGCTCCCCGACGGTTGGCTTCCTGCCAATGCTCGTAAACCGTGCCGCCGTTTGGGCTCGGTACTGTTTTCGTGATGTCCCGTAGGAACTGTTTCAGGCTGGGAACTGCGGAGGCTCCAAACTTTGTTCCCGACACTGCGACATCCATATTGAAGTAAGCGTCGGCATTGGCCAGCTCAGATTCGTGTTGTTCGCCCCATTCGGTCGAACCGATCAAGCCTTCTTCCTCAGCGTCCCAACTGCCGAAAATCATGGTGCGCTTCGGCCGCCAACCGGACTTCAACAGTTCGCTAATGCCCCGCACCGCCTCCAGCATCGCGGCCGTACCGCTGTTGGGATCCACCGCACCGTAAACCCAGGCATCGCGATGATTTCCCGCCACTACCCATTCATCGGGGAATTGCGTACCGCGGATTCGGCCAATGACATCCCAGATACTGCGGAACTGGTAATCCTGCTTAAGGTGCATTTTCACCTTCACGGGCCCAGGTCCCACGTGATAGGTAAATGGCAACGCTCCCTGCCATTCCCGCGGAGAATCCGGACCACCTAAATGCTCCAGGATTGGGGAAGCATCGGCATACGAGAGAGGTGTCGTGGGAATTTCGGGAAGCTGCGCCGAATGCTCCGGGGAAATTCGCTTTTCAGCGGGAAGCGAGGGCAGTGAAGCGATTCCCGGCGTGGTGGGATCGCCTGGGAATTCGAACATATAGCCGATCGAACCGCGCTGCACGCCAGTATCCGGCCGCCACGGACCAGTGGGGTACTTATCGCCGCGTTTCCAGCCGTCGTCCGCCGGGTCGGAGTAAATGATCAACCCGGCAGCGCCGTGCTCCTGCGCAACGAAGGCTTTTACTCCACGAAAGTTCTCTCCATAGCGGACGAGCACGATTTTGCCGCGCACGTCCACCTTCATCTGTTTCAACTTATCGAAATCCTGTGGCGTGCCGTAATTCGCGTACACCACTTCGGCTTCTGCGTCGCCCGACGGTGACATTCCGCTGTATGGCATGACGACACGCGGATCATCCCCTGAGGTATCCCCGTCGACGTGCTCGCGCCCCGGACCGTGCATATGCACGCCCTCGGGCGCGGTCACATCCACGCTGATTTCGCGCGGATAGTTCATCCACACCCGATACTCAACAATTTCGGTTTCCAACCCAGCATCACGGAACTTTCCCGCAACATAATCGGCCGTGGCTTTGTCCTCGGGCGAACCGGCAATGTGTGGCGCCCGGGTGAGAATCCGCAGGTGCTCTTCCGCGAGTTTCGGGTCGGGCACCGCAACAAACCGGCTTTCCAGTGCAGATTCCTCGGCAGCGTTGCGGAACCCGAAAATCATCGCTTCAGATGATGCTGCGGAGGACTTCTCTCCATTGGTTATGCCCGTCGGGAGGAGCAGCAAACTGAGAATGAAGAAGCGGGAAGCTTTCATTGAAGTCCTGGCTAAGATTTCCCGCCCTTCAGAATACATAGACTTCATAGTAGCGCAACTGCTCGGGCAGCCGTCCCACAGGACAAGCTAAACTGGTGCAATGCCGGTAAAGAATGCCACTGCACGATTTTCGTCCCGGGTTGAAGGCTACGTACGTTATCGGCCGGGATATCCGCCCCAGGTGATCGCCTTGCTACGCCGCGAATGCGGGCTCACGCTTGGGGCCGTGGTCGCCGATATTGCATCGGGCACTGGCATTCTCACCCGCATGCTGCTGGAGAACGGAAATCAAGTCTTTGGGGTTGAACCGAATCCGGAGATGCGTGCCGCCGGAGAGCAGTTCCTTTCGCGATATCCCAAGTTTGTGAGCGTAGCCGGAACCGCGGAAGCCACTACGCTTCCCGCACACGGGGTTGATCTGGTTACCGCAGCGCAGGCTGCCCATTGGTTCGATCGCGAAAAAGCCCGGAGCGAGTTTATTCGAATTGTGAAACCGGGTGGATGGACGGTGTTGATCTGGAACGAACGAAAAACCGGCGGGTCAGCGTTTCTGCGTGAGTACGAACAGCTTCTGTTGAACTATGGCACCGATTATCGAGAAGTTCGTCATGAACGCACTACGGCCGAGATTGCAGACTTCTTCGCGCCATCTTCATTCCGGTCGCAAGTGTTCGCAATGGAGCAGGAGTGTGATTACGCTTGGCTGCAGGGCCGGTTGCTCTCGTCTTCCTATACTCCACAAGCGGGCCACGCGAATTACGAACCTATGCTCACTGAGTTGAAGCATATTTTCGAAGCGCATCAAGCGAAGGGACGCGTGTTGCTCGCATATGACACGCGCGTGTTCTATGGGCAGCTTACTTGATGTCATGTGAGTTGTTTTGGGTTGCATCCCGCGCCGTTGGGTGCAAAACACACCTAAACGGCCTCGGATCTTGCCGCGTGCCTCTGCTCGAACCTCCTGGCGAATTTCTCCGATTGCCCCTTGGGAATACTCAGTGACTGCCATTCGGCCCCGCGGAAATGCTTGGCAAGCAGGACAATTTGATTGACGTGGCCCGCGTAGTGCAATAGCTGCCGTGAAATCGCCTGTAACACAGTGTGTTCGCGCCCGGCAATGAAAACCGTTCGTAGAAGATCCTCGGACCGGAGCGGAGTGATTGCCTCGAACACGCAGCGCCAGCCATCCTCCCACCACCTCATTACCTCTGCGCGAGTTGTGCCCGGGTCGACCTCGAACTCCTGATCGCGATGCCGGTCGGGCTTCTCTCCGTCTGTTGTCAGGAAATCTGTCCAGCGTGAACGCATATTTCCCGCCATGTGTTTTATTAGCATTGCGATGCTGTTGGCATCCTTATCCAGTAAGCGGAACACATCTTCATCGCTGGTTTGCGCCAGGGCCTCCTCCGCCAATTTCTTATAGCTGCGGAAATTCCGTAACGCGTCGGCGAGATATGCGGCGCCAACATCTTCTTGTGGCATGAAAAATCCTCTCGTTCAGTCGCATAGATGCAAGCCGGCGCGCAAACGATCCGCGTAAAATACGCTTACGTCGTTCAACGAACATGGAGTTGCCATGCCCGAAGACAAGTCGTTTCACATGACTCCCGAGGAATTTCGCCGCAACGGCCACGCGGTGGTGGACTGGATTGCCGACTACTACGCACGCATTGAATCCTATCCCGTCCTTTCACGCGTAGAACCTGGCCAGGTTAGTGCCTCGCTGCCGGCGCAACTTCCCGCACGAGGTGAGTCATTCGATGCGATTCTCGGGGACATCGAGAAACTGATCGTGCCGGGAATAACCCATTGGCAATCGCCGAACTTCTATGCATTTTTTCCGTGTAATGCCTCGGGGCCGGCCATCCTCGGCGATCTGCTCTCTTCAGGATTAGGCGTACAAGGCATGCTTTGGGCAACGAGCCCTGCCTGCACTGAACTTGAGACGCATGTTTTGGACTGGCTCGTGGAGATGCTCGGACTGCCGCACAAATTTCTCTCAACACAAACCGGCGGTGGCGTTATCCAGGACACGGCTTCCAGTGCTTCGCTTTGCGCCATGCTGGCGGCACGGGAGCGCGCAACGAATTTTGCCAGCAATCGACACGGGTGCGACGGCAAGTTGGTCGCGTACACCTCGACCCAGGCGCATTCCTCGATCGAGAAGGATGCCCAGATCGCCGGTCTCGGTCGGGATAATCTGCGACTAATCGAAGTCGATGAAAAGTTCGCCATACGTGCCGACGCACTCGCCCGGCAGATTGAGCAGGATCGACGAGCCGGTCTCAAGCCATGTTTTGTCTGTGCGACAGTTGGAACGACGTCGTCGAACGCAATTGATCCAGTGCCCGATATCGGCCGCATCTGCCGCGAAAACAATCTGTGGTTGCATGTGGACGCAGCCATGTCGGGAACGGCGGCACTCTGCCCGGAATTTCGCCACATTCATGAAGGATTGGAATTCGCAGATAGTTACTGCTTCAACCCGCACAAGTGGATGTTCACCAATTTCGACTGTGACTGCTTCTGGGTGGCGGATCGTGCCGCACTTATCAAGACGCTGAGCGTGCAGCCGGAATATCTGAAAAATAAAGCGACTGAATCGGGAGCTGTTTTCGACTATCGGGACTGGCAGATTCCCCTTGGGCGCCGCTTTCGTTCATTAAAACTGTGGTTCGTGATTCGGTACTATGGGATTGAAGGCCTGCAACATCACGTTCGCGAGCACGTGAAACTGGCTCGAGAATTCGCAAGCTGGGTGAAG
>Ga0187772_10001088_pt1 | contig 12657 bp, 10 predicted proteins | sample 0116_SJ02_MP15_2_FD_133137 | JGI IMG/M metagenome (GOLD analysis project Ga0187772, IMG submission 133137) | Tropical peat soil microbial communities from peatlands in Department of Meta, Colombia - 0116_SJ02_MP15_20_MG | ecosystem: Environmental > Terrestrial > Soil > Wetlands > Peat | place... | reverse complement strand
GCGCGCAAAGGGCCATCGGAGCGCATCACTGGATGGCCTCAGCCAAGGAAAAAATCGGCATGTACATCAGTACGACCACCAGGCCAATGACGACACCCATGATGAGCATCAGAAACGGGCCAATGATGCGGCCAAGCCAGTCCGCACCTCGTGCGACCTCCTCTTCATGAAAGTCCGCGGCGCGATCAATCATCTCGGCGAGTTTGCCGCTGCCTTCCCCTACCCGAAAGAAGCGGTCGGCAACTGGCGTCGACAAACCTTGTTCCTGCATGCTCTCGGAGAAAGAGCGGCCCTCACTGATCGATTGCCGACTCGCATCCAGCCGACGGGCCAAATTGCCGGTCAGCAATCCGCGTGTGACCTCCAATGCGGCAACCATAGGAATGCCGCCGTGCACGAGCAGGGCAAGTGTGCGATACAAGCGCGAAAATTCTGCTGCAGCCAGCACTTCGCGCAATCGGGGAATCCGTTGCAGAAAGCTCATGATTGCAGTGCGAATGCCATTGCGACGTGCCGCCGCCGCCACGCCGGCGAGCAGTACGGCAAGACTTACCACGACAAGCCAGGGTTGTCTATGGATGCCACTGCCAACCCAAAGCAAGACGCGCGAGGCCGCTGGAAGTTTGTCGCCCATATCGGCGTAGACGTCGGCAAACCGCGGTACCACGTATCCCACGAGAAACAGCAGTACTAATGTGCTTACGCCAAGCAAAATGAGCGGATAGATAGAGGCGGAAACGAGTTTTTCACGCACCTCGCGCGTCAAACGGCGATAACGCACGAAGCGTTCCAACGCCGGGGCGTAATCGCTGGTGCGCTCGGCGGCACGCAGCGACTCGCAAAGGACAGTGGAGAAGACCGTCGGGTGCTCGGACAGCGCCGACGATAGCGGAAGGCCCTCGCGCACGCGGGCGTGCAGGCGCGAGAGCAATGAGTCCGATTTTGTGGCCGCGTTTGCAACAGTGTTTGCCTTCTTCCCCAAAGGTGTTGGGCCGCTGCGCTCTTGCTTGCTTGCAAGAGTCTCTAACGCTTCGCCGATGGGAACCCCGGCTTTGACCAGAGCAAGCATTTCTTGGCAGAAAAGATCGACGTCAAAGCGCGCCGCTTTGTGTCCTGCCGGTCCTGCTACTGAAATCGCGTTCAACCAACGCCCAACCGAACCAACGGGCGCCAATTCGAGAGCCGTGATGCCATCCTGGGCCAGCATGCGGCGGACTGCGGCCGCATCGGCCGCATCGACCGTGAGCGAATGTGTAGATCCGTCGTTGCGAAGCGCGAAAACGTGAAACTGCATGCGAATACTTCCAAGTCGCGGGGATCCCACCCGCGGAGAAGACCGCACTCGGCGCGACAGCGACGCCTCACCTTTGGCAGGCCAGCCCCCGCCGCTGCCGCGTGCCTACACAGACAAAGGGAAATGAGTGAACTAGAAAACAATGTACTTCATCTTTGCGTCGGTGGTGGTCACGAAAACTTCACATTTGCTCTGTCGAGGAGTGTTTTCGCAACACACGTCAATAGTCCCTTTGCCGCTCGGCAAACCGGCCGGAACATCGCCTCGTAACAATAAGCTTTCGATAATTCATTCATGAAACAGGCATCCGTCTTTCTCAGCTCTTTTGGCCGGCCGACACGGGCGACTTCGCCTCGGGGGTCGATGGCCTGCCTAGGACGCTGCGACCCACAGCGAGGAATGGCAGGGCGATGGAATCGATGGCTCGTCGCCGCAGTTTGCGCGGGAGTTGCGGCGCTGCCGAATGCCTTTGCAGCTAGCGCCCCCGTCAGTGACGCCTTGGTACAGCGCTTGGTACACGGGCAAAGTGTGGACGTGATCGTCGAATTCGATGGTAGCGCCGCGCGAGAGAAGGCGCGGGCAATGCGTCAGGCGCGGAACTTGATGCACGATGACGCGCAGATTCTGGCTGAGCGTGCGTTGCAATATCGCCGCACCAAGGCGGCGGTCGAGCGCACCGTTTTGCTTTCAAGAGCGAACACGGACGCAAGGGTTCTACGTGACTATCCGCAGCTTCCGATGGCATTTTGGCGGCTCACGTCGCCAGCAGCGCTTGCACGCTTGCGAGCGCATCCCGCGTTTCGCGCGGCGTACGAGGACCGCAGGATCTTTGCTGTTCAAACGCCTAGCGACTTGGCACTTATCAATCAGCCTGCCACGGCAGCGGCCGGCGCGATCGGAAGCGGCACTACGGTTGAAGTAATTGACGCCGGGATCGACCTGACGAACTCGGCTTTTGGGAATTGCCCATCGGCCGGTGCGCCCGGGTGTCGAGTGGTTTCCGATCAGATTTACTACCCGGGAACAACTACGGATGTCGCGCACGGAACGAATGTTTCGGGGGTGGTCGCCGAGGTTGCACCAGCAACGAATATTGCAATGCAGAACATCTTTAACGGCGCCAGCGCGAATTCGAGTGATCTAATCTCTGCCGTTGACTGGGGAATTGCCAATCAGGCGACCTACAACGTTGTCGCCATAAATATGAGCTTGGGCGATGGCGGCGACTACACAAGCCAATGCACAAGTGTTGGTGGCGGCGCCAATCCGTTTACCACACCAGCATCTGTGGCCGCCGACGCGGGAATCCAGACCGTCGCCGCTTCAGGAAACAACGCGTACTCCAACGGCATTAACTGGCCCGCCTGCACACCCGGGGTAGTTTCCGTGGGCGCAGTGTATGACTCAAATGTCGGGTCCGTGACGTACTCGATTTCACCGTCGCCATGCACCGACGCTACTACGACCGCCGATCAGGTCACCTGCTTTAGCAACGTAGCAAACTTTTTGACGCTCTTTGCGCCTGGCGTCAATGTTACCGCCGCGGGCATCACAATGAGCGGAACCTCACAAGCCGCGCCACACGTTTCTGGTGCCTTTGCGACACTGCGCGCAGCTTACCCAAGAGAGCCGCTGTCGCAGGCTCTTACGCGGCTCACGCTTACTGGCACGGACGATACACGCGGCTCGAACAGCATCCCTCGCATTAACATGTTGGCGGCTTTCGATGCCGGTGCCCAGCTGGTGCTAAATGGCAGCGGCCCTAGTAGCGCCACCGCGGGCACCGTGTCCACTTACACGCTCACCGTGAAAAACACCGGCCCGCTTATCGCTACCGATGTTACCGTGAGCGATGTACTGCCTGCGTCGGCGACCTTCCTGCCATCTTCGAGTTCGAGCGCCTGTAGCGCGAACTCCGGTACCGTGACATGTCAGCTGCCTTCCCTCGCAGTAAACGCCAGCGCGGCGTTCACGATCGCCGTGCGTTGGAGTACTACCGGGGCCGCCTACGACAGCGCCTCGGCGTCGAGCGATCAGATCGATCCGGCACCGAACTTGGCGGACGTCACCTTTGGGACACTGCCCGCCGAGACCGGCTATGACAACTCACCGCTGCCGCACTGGTCTCTGGCGCTGATGGGCGCCGGGCTGACGCTACTGTTGTTGCGGCAGTCGCGGGTCGTGCGATGATCGCCGACGGTGCAGGGCCTCAACTTGTTCCGGTGGGCATAAGTCGTCTGCTCGCTTTTTGTCTGCTGTTTTTCTTGTTGCAAGCAGCATATGAATCGCTCCGGGGCACTTGGCTCGAGACGACGATCATTGAATCCCTAACCGTTGCCCCTTCTGCAGCACTTGCTAGCGCGATTGCCCCGCAGATCGGAGTACATGCGGAAGGGACGCGCATCGTCTCAACAAACGAACGTCTAAATATCTTGCTGGGGTGCGAGGGTGCAGAGGCGTTTTTGCTATTGCTCAGCGGTATCCTCTGCGCCCGACGTAACTGGGGCGTCACGCTTAAGGGACTCGGAGTTGGCCTATTGGTTGTTTACGCGGCAAACATTGTCCGAGTCGTCTCATTGTTTTTCGCTGCTTTGCGAGATCGGTCGCTATTTGGCCTCCTGCACGCGTACCTTGCGCCCGTCGCGATGACGGGAATTGCGGTGCTTTTTTTTGCGCTTTGGATAAAGTGGTCGGAACTCGATGAACCGGTGGCCGCCTGAGCCGCGCCAAAGCGCCACGGTCGTGGTTTTTGGATTTGCGCATAGATTCATGCGCAGGTTGGTGAAAAACACGGCGCTCCGTCATGTAGCGCCGATGGTCGGTAGGGCAGCATTTGGCACTGCTATCGCTTTGCTTTTCGCCGTCGCCGCGCAGCGTTGGGGAGAGCGTCCGGTCCGGTGGCTCTTGCCGGCGATGCAAACGCAATTGCACGATCTTTTGCCGGAGTTTCGCATCTCAATTTTCGCAGTTGCAGAGAGGGCAGGACAAGCGCAACTGGGTGTTCAAGCTTTACTTGCGCGGCCATTGCAAATTGGTCACCATGTCGTGGATCAAATTGTCCTGGCCAATGCCGCAGTTACCTTGGGCGCCTTCTGGCAGCCGGTTGCCGTTGCAATGGCTACAGCGGCCGTGTGGCCACCGACGGTGCGAGGCAAGTTCGGCATTGGCAAAAACTGGTCGCGCAACTCAGCAGGAAGCTTTCGCCCCGCGACCTTGCTTGCGGCGCGAGCACTCGCTTTGTGCTCGTCGTGCCTCGGGGCTACGGCGCTATCGGTGTTTCTAGCGCCCTCGGTCTTGGCGGGCATGATTATTGGGGACATCTATTGGCACGAAGCCAGCGAGCAAATCATCCCGCATATTGCGCGGCTTCCAAGGTTTCTGGAGGAGGGAGGTTGGCTGATGCTCGGACTGACCACAGGTTCACTGTGCGCGATTGCGGCGCAGTGGATGCTCACATGGCGTTCGCAAGGTTAGTGAAATACACGGGAAACATTTATTTGCTTGGCCGCGAAGCGTTAACTTCCAAAGACTGACACGGAAACTTCACACTGAGCAGGTACCCTTCTTAATTCTCGTGGAGGAAGGGAACGCAATGCGAATGACGCCAGAGGCAGTTCGTCCCGTGGTCGCGTCGCTAGTGGCCTTGACGGCCCTTGCGCTTAGCGCCTGCAGCGACAGCCATAGCGCTACGGCTACGCAAGTCGCGGTAAAAGTCAACAAAGATGAGATCACGACACTGCAAGTCAACGAGCAACTCGCCCGCTTGCCAAATGGGATCTCGCCCGAAAAGCAAGATGCAGCTACCCGCAAGGTATTGAGCTCGCTTGTCAACCAGCAGTTACTGGTGCAACAGGCAATTGAGCGCAAACTGGACCGCGATCCGCAGATACTTGGCGCACTGGAGGCCGCGCGATTAAACATCCTCGCCCAGGCTTATGTGCAGCGCGTGATTGCGCCACAAGCCAAACCCACCGAGCAGGAAGTGCATAAATATTATGCAGACAATCCGGCTCTTTTTTCGGAACGAAGGATTTTTCGTCTGCAGGAGCTCTCGATTGAGGCTGATGCGGAACAGGAAAAGGAACTCGAGGCTGCGGCTGCGCGCGTAAAGTCGCTCAAAGAGCTCGCCGACTACCTGCGGCGAAAGAAGATCGCCTTCTCTGCCGATAGCGGCGTGCGTACCGCTGAGCAATTGCCGCTTGCGAGACTGCCGCAAATTTCGCAACTTAAAAGCGGACAGGTGGTGGTCTTCGCAAGTGGCAACAACCGCGCAAGCGCCTTGGAAGTGCTTGCTTCCGAATCTCAGCCGGTCGATGACAAGAAGGCGGCACCCGTCATCGAACAGTATCTGACGAACCGCAAACGGGAGGAGTTGGCGGTCCTTGAAGTCAAGCGGCTTCGCGATGCGTCCAAGATCCAGTACGTGGGCGATTTTGCCAAGTTCGCAGGCGAGCCTGCGGGGACTACAACGGCCGCAGTAGAAAAATCTGTACCTAGCGACCAAGACAAGGGTATAGCGGCTTTACGCTGATAAACGTAAAAACGCCGTGATCGTGGGTGCGCATCTCGCAGAGGGGGAGGACAATTGAGAGGAACGGTCAAGCTCATTGCGGTAATTTTGCGCAGCCGCGGAGCATTGCTTCTGGGCGTAATCGGTTCATGCCTAGCCGCGTCTGCCGCGTACTCGCTTCTTGCGCCGGATCATTTCAAAGCGGTAGCGACGCTGTTTTTGGAGGGGAGCCCACCCCAGGCCAGAGAAACTAATAGCGCCTCCCAAGCAGCCCGCAGCACCGACGTCGATCTGTTGCGTAGCGAACGTGTCGCCCAGCGGGTAGTGGAAAACGAAGGTCTCTTGCAGGAACCCGCCTTGCGGACGCTTTACCTGCAGAGCATCGACGCGGGTCGCCAGCCACACGAGGCGCTGGCGCAGTATCTCGCTGGGCACGTGGAGGCGACCGCGGTCGGCGACGGTGGCGTAGTGCATCTGGCGGTGACTATGGACGCCCCAGCTCTCGCAGCGCGCGTTGCCAACGCTTATGCTGAGGCATGGGGCGAAGTGAGCCTCGAGTTGCGCGCAGCCTCCATTCGAAGCGGCATTGAACGGGCGGGCCAGGAGCTGGCTGCCTTGCGTGCTCGCTTGGGCGAGGCGCGCGCACGCAACGGCAACGACAGGGCGCTGGCCGCAGCCGGGTCGCGCGCTGATGAACAGTTTGTGCAGCTTTCCCGCCTTGCGACTCGACCTTTGCCGCATGCGATGTTCCCGGGGAGCATTTCGGCAACCTCGGAAACGCCTCATGCCGCACCATCTCTCTTGCCGCAGGAACCAGCCACAGAGGCGACTGCTCGACTCGCGGTGCTGCCCGTCGGGAGCAGTTCGGCAGCAGCGAGAACCTCCGCCGAGGACGAGATTCGTTTCGCGCAGCAAAGTCTCGAGCGTGCGGAGGACCGTATGGCACGTCTGTCGGCGGAAGGTATCGGCGCGCCGTTTCCGGTGCACGTACTTCGGGCCGCGAGCGTACCAACCGCATCCATCAAACCTCCCGTCGTGACCTGTGCAGGCCTAGGGCTCGGGGTCGGCTTTTTGCTAGGGATGCTCGCCGTGGCTTTCGCGGAGGTGCTCGACAAGCGTGTCCGGCGGCCTTCCGATCTGTCACGTGCCTTGGGATTGGTTGTCTTGGGAAATGTACCCGTTGCCGAATCGGCGGGTGGTTCCTCTCGTAGCCGACAGCTGCCACCACTTAAATTGCATGCCGGGCACGCTGCCTAGCGTTGCCCAATATCAGTATTGTTGCGTCCCATGAGCCTGCCACAGAAGTCCGCGCAAGACGGGACGATGAAACCGCAAGATTCCGACAAAAAACCTGGCGGCAATGATCGTGACAGCGGGCGCCTGGGCGAGATCCTCGTCGCCCTTGGGCGCCTGCGCGAGACGCAGATCGCCGCGGTACTTGAGCGGCAGGCTTGCGATGCCCAACGCTTTGGCGAATTGGCGCAGATTCTTGGTTATGTCACGCAAGGCGACGTTGATCTTGCACTGTCTCACCAAAAATCAAAAAAGCAAAACGACGTGCTAGTCGATTTTCCTCGAAGCGGGGCCGCCGACCTGATGGACGCGGAGGAAGTCGCAAGCGAAGCGCTGGTCGCAGTGCGCTCGCAGTTGGTGCACCGCTGGTTTGGCGAAGATCCTGAACAGCGCGCGTTGGCCGTTGTAAGTACGAGCCATGGTGATGGACGAAGCTATGTCTGTTCGCGCCTGGGGCGGCTGTTCGCCGAATTGGGCGAGGACACCTTGTTGATCGACGCCGATTTGCGCCGCCCAACTCTTCACCGAATCTTTGGCGCAGACAATTTGGTCGGTTTATCAAGCTATCTAATGGGTCAAATCGCGCAGCCGCCTTTGCGCGCGGTTCCGGGTATCCCGTTCCTGCACCTTCTCACGGCCGGTCCTTTAGTCGACCAACCGCACCGCCTAATCGCTCGCAACGAGTTTGGCAGGCTGCTCGAGCGTTTCGCGCCTCAGTTTCGTGCAATTTTTATTGATACACCCCCCGCCGCAGCGGGCGCGGATTCGCTGACCGTCGCTCTGCGCGCCAGCGGCGCGTTGCTCGTCGTGCGAAGGCATAACGCACGGCTTTCAGAACAGCGTGAATTTGCGCATCGATTGACGGAATCTACAGTGGAAATCGTCGGTGCAGTGATCAACGAAGCGCCGTAATCCGATTGAACGTTCTGCACGTCATTGCAAGCCTCGACCCCCAGTGTGGGGGGCCGATGGAGGGTGTGCGGCAGATCGCACGGGCCGCGCAGGCATGGGGCCAGAAGACGACGGTGGCCACTCTTGACACCCCGGGTGCGCCGTTCTTGGAAGGCAACTCTTTCGTAGCGGTTCCACTGGGCCCTGGACGATTAAAGTACGGCTATTCGTCCCGGCTTCTTCCGTGGCTGCGCGCGCACGTGAATGAGTTCGACGTCGTGATCGTGAACGGCATTTGGCAATACAGCAGTTTTGCGGTCTGGCGCGCACTGCACGGTACAAAGACCCCGTATTTTGTTTTTCCACATGGAATGCTCGATCCGTACTTCAAGCGCACCTTTCCGCTCAAACATTTGAAGAAATGGCTGTACTGGCCCTGGGCCGAGTACCGAGTCTTGCGCGATGCCCGCGCTGTGCTCTTTACTTGTGAGGAGGAGCGTTTGCTGGCACGGCAATCCTTTGGTTTGTACGATGCTAATGAGCTAGTAACGGGTTACGGCACTGCGCCGCCGCCCTTTGACGCGGAGTCGGCTCGGGCTGCGTTTTTTTCCTCGTTTCCGGCGCTCAGGGGCAAGCGACTTATTCTCTTTCTAAGCCGAATTCATCCCAAAAAAGGGTGCGATCTGCTCATCGACGCCTTTGCCACGATTGCCGGCATCGATCCTTGCTGGCATCTCGTGATTGCTGGCCCGGGCGATGAGGCGCTAATGCGCAGATTGCAGGCTCAGGCAATCGCCCGTGGCCTTGACAGGCGCGTCAGCTGGACGGGAATGCTAAGGGGTGCGCATAAGTGGGGCGCAATGTATGCTGCCGAAGTCTTTGCACTCACTTCTCACCAGGAAAATTTTGGTATAGCCGCGGCGGAGGCTCTGGCATGCGGTACGCCGGTGCTTATTTCGGACAAGGTGAACATTTGGCGCGAAATCACCAGCGACGGGGCAGGTTTTGCAGCGCCCGATACTGCACAGGGCGCAAGACAGCTCTTGCAAAGCTGGAACGCGCTGGACGAGCACGCACGACGCAGGATGGGCCACGCGGCAAAGAAATGTTTTGATAGGCGCTTCGACATCCGTACCGTTGCTCGCGCCTTGTCGAATATCCTTGAGCACTCTGCTTCGGGCGTGCGGTCTGCGCCGTGGCCTTGGTGGGCTGCTACTGGGGCCGATTCAGGACAGCGCCAATAAGCTGTGTTCCGACATTTGCGACGTCCTGAGAAATCGCGGCGGCGTCAGCCGCCGACGTGTAGTCGGGCTGCACGAGCAGCACGGCAGCGCCAGCTGCCTTGGCCGCCATCCTTGCGCCGGTACCTTCGTGCCAGGCAGGCGTATCGAGCAAGATTAGGTCAAAGGCCTGCTCGCAGCGGCGTAGAAACTGTTCTAAGGCCGGGCGCGCGACAAGATCGTGCGGGTTTGGAGGCGTCGGGCCCGCAGTTAAGACTGCAAACCCCGGCAGGCTCGTAATAGGGCGCGCCGCGTTCAGATCAGCGCGCCCAGCAAGTACCGACGAAAGCCCGGTACGATTACTCAGCTTAAATAGCAAATGTTGACGCGGGTTCACCAAATCCGCATCGATCAGCAAGGTGCGCGTGCCGAGTTGGGCAAAAACAGTCGCCAGGTTGGCCGTGACAAAGCTGCGCCCCACGCGGCGCTCTGCTCCGATAATCGCGATGCTTCGCAGACACGGTGCCGCGTTTAGCGCGCGCAGTGCGATCTGGCTGCGCAAAGTGCGCAGTTGTTCGGCAAATTCATGCCGCGGACGGAATGCGGCGACAACCTCCGGATCGAGTGCCGGATCGCCTTGCTGAAGGCAAGGCATCGAAAACTGTTGCGACAGTGCATACCGAATATCTTCGGCGCTGGCTAGCCCAAGCCGCACGGCCGTCTCGCCAAACGGCGCCGGCGATTCGCGTTGGGCCATAGCGACGCAGCGCGCAGCCTCAAGGCTTATACGGTGTGCTGCGATCAGAATGGCGCCGATGCTCCCTTTGGGCGGCAAGTCTTCGTCGTTCGCTGCCGTCGTCGTCTCCCGTGGTTCGATCGCATTCGTCGCAAGTTTTGCACGGCCGGCGTCGCACGACGGTTTAACGTCGGCGCTAGTCGCCGCGCACGCAAGTGCTTCGCAAGAAACCGCATCCCGCGGTCCGCCCTCAACGAGATGAACGCGTTCGCCCCGTTCCCGCTGCGCGAGCCCGGCGCTTGCGAATTGTTCTTCCTGTCGCTCCAACGCGCGACTTTCCAAAGATTCGTCGAAAGATCCGACGTCCAGCGGTGAAAACGCCGGCGCTTCGCGTCCGCGGACAGGGTTTACTGAAAAAAAAGGAAACTTCATGAGTTTGGCAATTTCGCGCTTTTCTTCTTCGAAGCTGCCGATCGCTTTAAAAGCCGATCTGGTGCCAAAAAGGTGTCACTTGCCGCTACGTCCAGAGGGTCGCCATCAAAATCACAACCCCATACCGTTGCGCAAGTCTGATTGCGCGCACGGCGACTGCTTGCCCGCCTGTCGCGCGGCGCAATGCAACCGCGGGCAGGTTGCGTCCAGACCATGGTTTTACCGCGCTGGATGCACAACTCAACTGAGCAAAACCCCTGTGGGTAGGGGCGAAAAGGCGCAAGGCGGAAGATGGAGCGCTGTGTCTCCGCTTGGGAAAGCAAAGAATTATCCAACGTGATGTTTACGAACATATTTCCGGTGCCGGTTTTTGGCTAAAGCATTGATCCTTTACTGCGTCAGCACCCCCCAAACGATCGACCGGGGGCGCTTTGCGCGATACCATTATTTGCTTTGGCGAGGACGATAGTCGAAGGGGCAATGTCACGAAGCCGTAACATCCCGACCTCCTGACCCACCGGTTGGTGCAAGCTGAGTGCGTGCGCTCCGCCGCCGGGCAAATGCGGCGACTGCACAAAGTGGCGCAACATTTCTCAAGGAGCGCGGCGGGCAGATTCATCGCGTTTGCTTCTGCTAATTGCGTGAGGAGCATCTGGTCGATAGCCAGTAGGCCAAAAGAACTAAGCGAGCTTATACCGCATTTAATTCAAATCTACGTGACGAACTTTGCGTGTCGTGATTCCTCGACTTACGCCCCGTGTCGACGTTAGTGACACAGCCAGTTCACGAAAGCTCGCTAGGTTCCACTATTCAGGATGTCGCGAACTGGCGCTTAGCGTCATCTTTGGCCACAAAGGAACCGGATACTAAGTTGGTTGCGTCGTTGGGTTGCCACGGACGCCTAGGTGCGCCGCGCGACCGCCCAGCAATGGTTCACTCACGGCCCCAAATGTCGCAACTCTCCGATAGACCCAAGGCTTATTTTTCTATAGGCACGTGCGACGGTGAGCCTTGCAATATCGGTCACGCGATGCAGCGCCAGGAAATTTTCAGGGCGAGATGGGATTTATGGCGCTCCTTTTTGTCAATGAGCACAGACCGTAGTCAGAAAAGTTCCGAAGAGGCGATCCTCGTCTTCCGAATCGGCAGTCTGGGCGACACCGTAGTCGCGCTGCCGGCTTTTCGAAAAATTCGGCGATGGTTTCCCAAGTCTCGCATTGTGTTGTTGACTAACTCACCGGTTGACGGCGGTCGCAAAGCGGTTTCCTCAACTCATGTACTCGCCGGCATGGGCCTTGTGGACCATTGGATCGAGTATCCGCACGGGTCTTTTTCTGTTCGCCGCCTGCTTGATGTAATCGAGCAGATTCGCGAACAAAAACCCAGGATTTGCTATTTTCTTGCCGCCAAGCGCAACCGTGCGCAATGGATACGTGATCAAGTTTTCTTTCGCCTTGCCGGAATTCGAAAGATTGTTGGATTACGGGCGGACGCTATGCGACATCGAGCGCCGTCTGGAGCGAGCGTGCTTTGGGAAAGCGAAACAGAACGCATACTACGGGCGATCGGGGCCGAAGGATGCGAACTACATGCGGACGATCTTTCGCTCGAGCTTACCGATGAGGAGCGTGAGATCGCACGGCTGGTGCTTGCCAGCTCTTCGATCAATGGCCGCTTTGTTGCAATGAGTCTAGGCTCCAAGTTTCCGGCCAAGGATTGGGGAGATGTAAGGTGGAAGCAGTGCCTGGAGGAACTTGGGAGCCAGGTGCCGAAATATTCCTTGGTTGCAATCGGTTCACGGGTCGAGTGGGATCGGAGCAGTCAGGTACTTCGATCCTGGCCCGGGACAACCGCAAACCTTTGCGGCGAATTGACGCCGCGGCAAAGCGCAGCAATTATCGAGCGGGCCCAACTTTTCATCGGCCATGACAGCGGACCAATGCATTTAGCGAATGCGGTGGGTACGCCATTGATCGCGGTGTTTTCTGCGCGCGAGATGCCCGGAATCTGGTTTCCTTTTGGACAGACGCAGAACGTCATTTACCGCGACGTCGCATGCCGTGGATGCCGGTTAGAAATTTGCGTCCTTCAAAAACAAAAGTGCATAACGGACATTGCACCGGCAGAGGTGGTCGAAAAGGCAGCCAAGTTACTCGCGAGCACTCGCTAGCGGTGAATGTCTAGGCCAACAGCCGTATCTACGCTATTCACTCGAAATAACCGTAGGTCGGTAGCGCCTGATTGGTGCACGGGCCGATGCGTTTCCCACCTAATGCTACGG
>Ga0187772_10001087_pt1 | contig 12661 bp, 11 predicted proteins | sample 0116_SJ02_MP15_2_FD_133137 | JGI IMG/M metagenome (GOLD analysis project Ga0187772, IMG submission 133137) | Tropical peat soil microbial communities from peatlands in Department of Meta, Colombia - 0116_SJ02_MP15_20_MG | ecosystem: Environmental > Terrestrial > Soil > Wetlands > Peat | place... | reverse complement strand
GGTCGGCCTGCAGCGGTATTGCCTGTGCACCTCTATGGCCAGCCAGCCGACCTCACTGCCCTCCACGAGCTTGCCCGCGCGTATGGCCTGCGCCTGATCGAGGACTGCGCACAAAGCCACGGCGCGCTCTATCGCGGACGGCCAACAGGATCATTCGGCGACGTCGGGTGCTTCAGCTTTTACCCGACAAAGAATCTCGGTGCGCTCGGCGATGGTGGTATGGTCGTCGCCGAAGATCCAGCTCTCGCCGCGGCGCTGCGTGAAATTCGCGAATATGGCTGGCGCGAGCGCTATGTCAGCGCCCGTGTCGGCATCAATTCGCGCCTCGATCCGATCCAGGCGGCGGTCCTCGGCGTTAAGCTCAGGAGACTTGCGCCCGACAATGTCCGCCGGCGTTCTATCGCCGACCGTTACGATTCAGGCTTGGCGGGACTTCCACTGACGCTCCCATTACGTTGTCAGGACGCGATCCATGTCTTCCATCAATATGTGATCCGCGTCGCCGAGCGCGATGCGTTGCGCGCCCGGTTGCATTCCGCTGGGATCGGGACCGGCATCCACTATCCGATCCCGATCCACTTACAGCCCGCCTATCGCGGCCGTCTCGCCACTGGCCCGTCGGGCCTCAGCGTAACCGAGCGCGTTGCCCAGCAGATCTTGAGCCTGCCAATGTACCCGCAGCTCTGCGAGGAGATGATCGACCGAGTTATCACTGAGATCAACGGATTTTTCAGTGCCAAGCGTCACGGACGTAAAGCACTATAGCGAAGCATCTGCCCGGTTGGTACCGCAAAGAAGATCATACAGTAGCCCATCGCCGACATTGGACGCGAGGGTGAGATTCGTCATCTGGAAGCGATCGATGGTGGCGCCGCTGACCGGAAAGCCGATGATCAGAAAAGTGCAAAATTGGCGGCACGCAACGAGAAGGCCCACTTCTGCCTCGAAGCAGCTCCGGCGGGATACGTCTGATCATCGTCAATGGGTTGAGAAAATTGCCCGATTAAGGTCGCCGAACCATCAACTGCCAATTTCAGTACGTCTGTCCGCCCACTCCGAAAGGATCGCCGCCGCAAGGTTGGTATAGCGGACCGCCACTTCGCTCAGGGAGGTTCGGTCAGCCAAACGGGCGATCCGTTCGTGGCAGGCTCTCGGGGCCCGGCGTGGCGCACTTCCTTGACTACCGATTGCGGTTTCTGGTTGGCGGTTAGATAGAGTCGGCCGAGATATTCCCCGACGATGCCAAGGATCAATAGCTGCACGCCCGAGAGCAGCAACACCGCCGCCATAAGCGAGGCCCAGCCGGGCGGAGGCGACGAGAAGAGTGCTTCGCCCAGCGCGCTCGCTACTCCGAGTGCTCCGAGCGCGCTCAATGCAAAGCCGGTCAACGTGCTGATCCGCAGCGGCATCACCGAAAAGTTGACAAACATGTTCATCCACAACCGCAACAGCCGGCGCATCGTATAGTTGCTGCTGCCCGCCGCGCGCGGAAGATGACCCACAAGCAGGCGATCGATGTCATGCGTCACCTGAAGGATCAATCCATCGATATAGGGAAAGGGCCCCTCGTAGCGAATAATTTCTCTTGCGACGAATGCGGTCAAGCAGCGGAAGCTCGACAGATACAAGCCTTTCGGCTTGTCGAGGACGTAATCCGCGACACGATTGGTAAAACGGCTGGCGAGGTTGCGCCACGCTGCGTGCCGTTTGTCGTCGTAATAGGTATAAACCACCTCCCTTCCGTTGCGCTGGGCGAAGGCCAATAGGCGCTCCACCTCCTTCGGCGGGTTCTGCAGGTCGTCGTCCATCGTGATTATATGCGCCCCGCTCGCGTAACGCAGCCCCGCCATCACCGCATTATGCTCGCCGTAATTGCGAGCGAGGCTGACGAGCGTCATTGGCACCCGCGCCGTGTCGAAGAGCGCGTGACAGATTGCAAGGCTATCATCACCGCTACCATCATTGACGAGTATGATCTCGTGTCCACCTGCGATCGACAAATCCTCCAGCGCGCCAACTAAGTCGGCGATGCTGCTCGCCCCGTTGTAGACCGGAATCACAATAGTCAGCGCCAACCGAGGCGGCTCGCTGTCGAGGTGCCGTCGACCGGATTCAATCACAAGTAGGCCCTCTTTTAGCAGCGATGGCGAGAACCGAGCCGCCGAATGGAAGTCTCAAGCCCGCTCGCAATAGGGCGGTTTCCAAAATCGTCGCGGCGCGGCAGAACGCGTCGATCGGGCGAGGGTACAGCATAACGTCACTGGGTTCGCCGCCGCGGTTGGGAAGAAGCTTTCGTGTTATCACCATCAATGGAAATAACACGGTGTTCCAATACGTCGAATAGACGAGGTGGAAACCGGCGGCGGCCAAAAGTCGACTCAGATTCTTCGTGGTATAGCGCCGGATATTATCCACTGCGGCGTCGTGTCGCGACAACATCCAGCTGTAGGCCGGCAGGTTGACAACCAGCCAGCCGTTTTCCGCGAGGCAGCGATGGAATTGAAGCAGGGCACCTCGCTCATCGACATCGCGATGGCACAATACGTCAACGCTGAAGACTATTGCAAATGCACAGTCGGGGAACGGTAGGGCGTTGATCGATCCGGCACAGACCAGCTGGGCGCTCTTTGCGGCTGCGCGCCTGCAGGCTAATGGCTCGATGTCGAGCCCGAAAAGAGCGCGATCGGGATAGCGAGCCGCTAACTGTACGAGGAATCCGCCTGTCCCGCACCCCGCGTCCAAGATCGGCCGCCCTCCGGCTTCAAGCAGCACTCGTCCCAGTGCGAGCGTCAGCAAGTTCCGATGACTGGCGGCGAACCACCACATTCGGTCCTCGACGTGATCGAGTTTATCATATTCGGAGCGTTCCATCACCTTTCCTTCGGACTCGGCCGGTCGAGTCCGGCCATTAGCCACGAACGCAGAACGCCAAGGCTGCCTTGGCTATTCCGCTACAGAGCGTGTCGCCGGGCGCAGTGCCACGAGCATCACGGTATGATCCCTCCCAAGGCGGACCGCGGCAACGCGCCCACCAGTGGTCGCTTAATGGACCGCTGCTCGGCGAGCATATGACGATGATCAAGCACAACGGAGAGCAGAGCGCCCATACGCTCGACCTGATAGACAGGTTGGCCCGCCAGTGCGCGATCACAATTGTCTTTAGTGAACGCAATGAAGAACTCGGCTTGGGAACGCTGGCGGGTGAAACGGAAATTTGCCGGAAAATAGTAATCTGCCGATATCGGCGGTCCACACACTGCGACAGTGAACTCGCGCTCCTCAAAATCTGGGCCGTATATGGCGCGCAGATAGTTCTCAAGGCCTTTTACCGCCTCGGCGTAGGAGTTGGCCCAATAGTCAAGTTTGAATTTGCGTTGCACGCCTCCGACACCGCCTACAAAGGCGTTGTAATATATATATTGGTCTGGGTGCAGCATCGCCATGATCGAAGCATGAGCGATGCCATAGATTATTAAAACCGTACAAATTGCCCGCCAGTACGGAAGGCACGCCAGCCGGGCGCATGCCTGATTGGCGACCAAGGCCGCGGCAACCGCGATCAGCGGCAGCACGAAGATGAAATGGCGCATGCCGTCGAACAGCACGGCGTTGATCGCGATCGCAAAGGCGACTGGGAAGGCGATTTCGAAACCGAGGATGAGGTGCGCCAAGGCTGGTTCGCGGCGAATGTGGGACCGCCCGCGCAGGATGACGACGGCGGCAAGGACTGGCGCACATAACAAGAGTACGAGGACGAGTTCGGGCAGCGCGAGAACGATATAGGTAGGAAGATAAGTCCAAGGCAGGTCGGATGCGGGGACGAACCGTCCGGCAAACAAGGTGTTAAATGGAAAAGTCTGATGCGAAAAAAAAGTAAGGGCACGCAGTGGATTTTCGACCGGATCGGTCTGTCCCCACGGCCAGAACAGCAGCATAACTGAGTAGGCGAAGAAGGCGACCGGGAGAAGAACGCGCCAAAGCCCGACCCAAATGCCTTCGATCAGCAGGGAAGCTTGCCGTGCGGCGATTGTTCGCCATATGCCATCGAGCGCAAGCAACAGGCCGAGATAGCAAAGTAGCAGCAAGCCCCCGACGCGCACGCCCATCGTCATACCGACAGCGACGCCGAGCTTGACCAGCAGACGAAGCGGCGGGCGCGGCAGCCCGGGTACGATCAGGACCATGTAGTAAGTCGCCCAGACGACCCCGACCGCGAACGGGATATCCTTTGGGTTATTGAACATCTGCCCGTAATAGTTGGGCGTTAAAAGGAGGAAGAGAGCGGCAATAAATCCGACGCGCGCGCCGCCTATCGCTCCGCCGAGCTTGCAGCAGCCGACGAGGCCAAGAACTCCGACGAGAGCATTGAGAAGGTGCCGGGTCTCATAAGTCCCGATCGGGGAAACACGGTTGAGCGCCGCAGCGACAGTGTCGAAGATCGCACCGTAATTGTAGAGGTCACGCCAATGAAGAGCATTTCGGTCAGTAAATAAGGATAAGTAATAATCCAGTACAAAGTTCCCATACCAATTATGAGCGTCCTCGTCCCACGTGACACCGTAGTCGCGGAACGTTAAAAGAGCAAGTGCCACGGCGAGCATGACCAGGCCGAAGGACAGCCTTTCCCAGAATGAATCGTCGATCGAGCGATGAACTGACAACGCGCCACCGGTCGCTCCGTCTACAATGGATTTGGCGGCGAGCCAGGTCGTGAAAGCGTCAATGGTTGGAACCAGGGGGATCGCTTTCTGGGAAGCCATCCTATGCGCCTTTTTCAAGGTCGCAAGATCTCAACTCTAGCGGCGATATTCGTCAAGCCTCGGTCCCGCGTCTCAGAGCCCGACCGCTCCCAACAGCGCGCCGAGGACGCGATCGGCGGCGAAATATTCCCTGGCGAGCGCGCGCGCTGCACGGCTATGAGTGGCATAGTCGGTGACGATCGCATCGATGGCGGCAAGCGCCTCCTCATGAGTGGTGTATTCGAAGAGGCCGTGGCCAACCGGAAAGAATTTGCTGAATCCCGTTCGCATCGTTACGACTGGGCGACCAGCGGCGAGATAGCAAACGCTGCGATCGCTGAACCAGCCGCTGTTCGGTCGGACATAAATATCCTTTGCTACGGTAAACTCGCCGCCGGAGTCGGTTATAAAATCCTGATAACGCGCCATATCAGCCGAAATCGGGCGCGGATCGAGCAGGCTCCAACCGCACTTCACTACCGCCGCGCGCATCTGTTCGTCAGGCGGGAGCATCGCCATGCGAAAACAGCTCGCCGGCCGACATCGCGGCAAATCGAGAAACTGCACAAAATTCATGTGCTTCGACCAGACATATTTCGAGCCCTCAAATTCAATGTTCTTGCCCTTGTTCTCCCAGCTGCCAATGGTCGTAAAGCACGAGGGTGCGTTGCGCGGTCCGGGCCAGAGGCCAGGATCCACCGGTGGCCTCGTCGGGCGCCATGGGACGCCGCAAAGTGGCACTGGGCAATCCGGAGCCCCTAAATTCTCACCGTATGTGAAGAAGTGTGTGTGGGCGTCGAGATAGGTGCGGGCCGCCGGATCGGCCTTCGCGTATTTGATCTGCTCGTACACGGGGTCCGTGTCGATCATGATGCGGATGGGGCACGCGAGATGCTCCTCGCGCAACCGTGTCGCACCGCAAAGGTTGATAACGGCCTCTGCCTCGGCATAAAGCGCACGGACTCGGCCGAGGGGCAGTCCATAGTAAATATTGTGGATCGCATCCCAGTAGGCCCAACGGCCCCCGAACCCGTAATTCTCCATTGCTCGTCTAAGATAGGAAACGTTGTAGTCGCACTCCATCACGATGCTGTTCGCCCGCGGGTCGTAAGGATCGGCGCCACTGTCTTCGATATACCAGGCTTCATAGCCGAGTTGCTCGATTCCTAAAAGATAATGCATCGCCTGCCATGCGATACCTGCAAGCGGCATCCGCCCAGCGAAGTGAAGAACGACTATCTTGCGGCGCTTGCTCACGATCGAATCCGTAGTCAGAGACAGCGAATCGGCAAACAACGGCCCGGCGGCAGTTAACTTCCGTCGGCATGACCGCGAAGTGTAAAATGATAGGGCGCAAAATCCGAGCCGATTTCCGCAACGACCTACAACGCTAGGGTGTCGAACATATTAACTTAAACAAGCCATCCGAGTATCTCTAGAAAACCCCAAGCCTTGTGGGGTTGCCCGGCGGCGAGCCCGCATGATAGGCAAACGACTATGATCGACAACGCCCGTGTTTGGACGATCGGTGTTGGCTTCGAACGGCTCGAAATGGACGAGGCGGGCGCAGGAAGAACGCGGGCTCACGCTCACCCGAGCCAGCACCCCTCTGCTTCAGGGGGCGGGTGATGCGACGCGGCACTCGGTGCTGGGAAGGTGTGATCGCCAAATGCGGGCGGACCCTAGCGGGTCGCGGCGGCGGACTTATCTACATATCGATCGACGATCATTGGATAGCGCACCACCTCGGTTTCGGTCAAGGCTTGCCGCGACGATCCGACTGACGCTGGACAGCTTTGAATCTCAGGAGATGAACCGACCACCATGACATATGTCGTCACAGAAGCTTGCATCCGTTGCAAATACATGGATTGTGTGGAAGTGTGCCCCGTCGATTGCTTCTACGAAGGGGAGAATATGCTGGTGATTCATCCCGACGAATGCATCGATTGCGGGGTCTGCGAGCCTGAGTGCCCGGTCGAGGCCATCATTCCCGACAGCGAACCGCCGGCCGAGAGGTGGCTCGAGCTCAACCGCGAATATTCAACGGCTTGGCCCAATATCACGCGTAAGAAGCCATATCCCGCTGATGCCGATGAATGGAAGGATGTGCCGGATAAGTACGACAAGTACTTCAGCCCTAATCCGGGCAAGAGCTAGAAGGCCATGTGCCACGATGTGATGGCACCAAGTCCTCGACGTCCGATTTGCGGAGTGACTACGCCTGATCTGCTGGCTTCCGACAAGCTTTTCACGGTATTCTGACGTTGATGCTATTGATGCCCGCGCGCTTTTGGTCGTGTCGTGGGCGGTTGCTGTCGCGTGGTTCGGCGACCGGATGAAGCGTCCCGGCAGTTTCGAGCGGATCGATTGTGAGAGATGGAAATGACTTCGGAAAAGGTTCCATTCGCCGCCGGCGATCTCGTCGTGTATCCGACCCACGGGGTTGGCAAGATCGTCGGGATCGAGACGCAGGAGATCGCTGGTCATACACTCAATGTCTTCGTGGTCCATTTCGACAAGGACCGCATGACGCTGCGAGTACCACTAACCAAGGCGAAGGTGTCTGGCCTTCGGCGGTTGTCGAGCCGCAAGGAAATGGATGCTGCACTCGCGAAGTTGCGCGGGCGCTCGCGCGCTAAACGGACCATGTGGAGCCGGCGCGCCCAGGAGTATCAAGCCAAGATCGCTTCCGGCGACCCCGGTTCAATCGCCGAGGTGGTTCGCGACCTGTATCGCAATGTCGGCCAGCCAGAGCAATCCTACAGCGAGCGCCAGATCTACCAAGCCGCGCTCGATCGACTGGTGCGCGAGTTCGCTGCCGTCGAGCGGATCGATGAGACCACCGCGACCCAGCGGGTTGAGCAGTTGCTTACGGCCTGAGCGCTCGAGCAGGATGGGCTCCGCACCGGGACCGGGGGTGAAAGGGGCGAGGCTGGACAAAAAATTCGCCCGGCTGCAGGGCGCCCGGCGGGTTTGGGCGATCGCCGCAATAAACGGCGCTGCGCAGCGCCTCGTTCGATTGCACGATTTGATCAGCGACCGGTTCCGGGAGGGCGACCGGGTGGTTTATCTCGGTAATTATATCGGCTATGGCGACGCAGTGCTCGCCACCATAGACGAGCTCCTCGATTTTCGCCGCCGAGTTCTCGGGCGCCGGCGGGGCTTCGTCTGTGACGTGGCCCTCCTGCGTGGGGCGCAAGAGGAAATGTGGCAGAAACTACTGCAGCTGCAATTCGCCCCCAATCCGGGCGAAGTCCTGCAATGGACGGTCAGGGCCGGTATGGAAGCGACAGTGCGCGCGTATGGTGGCGATTTGCGGCAAGGATTTGCCGCCACCCGTGACGGCCCCCGCACGATAACGCGTTGGACGGGGGCGCTCCGCCGCGTTATGAACGCCACACCGGGACACGCAGCACTATTCTCGGCCCTGCATCATGCAGCCTTTACCGAGGAACAGGGCTTGCTCTTTGTCCACGCATCAATCGATCCTTCACGCCCTTTAGCCGCACAGGGAGACGCCTTCTGGTGGGGACGGGACGATATACTTGGGCTCAGTCAGTCGTTCGGGGGGTTTCGGAAAGTCGTTCGAGGGATCGACCGTGAAGGGCGCGGTTTCGTCGAGGGGGACTTCGCGGTTTCGCTCGATGGCGCTCCTGGCCGGCTGATAGCAGCTTGTTTCGATGCAGGCGGTGAGGTGCTTGAGCTAGTTGAAGCATGATCGCTCTCTACATCATTTGCACCACCGGCAGTAAAACCGCTGCCGTAGACGAGGGTTCACAGCGTCGCTTGCGAGAATGCCGCTGCCGCGATCGGTTCCAGTTCGCCAAGTACGCCCGGCCGGTGATTCCGCCCCATTTCAATAAGACCGGACGGTGACATCTCGCTCTCTCCCGAGGATCGGGCGGAGCTGGAAAGTTCGGTGGCAGGCCGAAACACGCCGCGGAAATTGGTTCGTCGGGAGGGTGCAGGGCTTCTACCTCCGATCACCGGACAGAGCCCTAGCCGGCTCCTTGGCTCAATCAGGTGAGCGCTTCTTAGGCTGATCGCCCAGGAACGCATTCGACGCTGCGCATTCACCTCCCTTTCCAGAGCTCGAAGCTGCTATCCACGAATACCCTCGACCATCACAACGCCGACCCAAGCCCTTCGTCCGAGCCAAATCCGCGGAACAAATCCTCGCAAAGTCACCCATGGGCGCAACACACTCGAACGCCTTGCTTCTCGGAGCCAAGCCGCGGGCCGCGCCGGTAATCACGACTGCTTTATCGCGAACCCGCAACTGTTTCTTCTTGCCTGCTCGCAGACGCGCGTTTTGCTGGCTCTGGCAGAGGCCGCTAGGTCGGGTCCAGACCGCGCAAGTCAAATTACAAGTTCTGTGCGCGGATCGATTAGGTGCATTTGGTTAAGATCGGCGACGAGCCGCATTGACTCCCCGACGCGACCCGCGGCGGCGGGATTTACCCGGCCACAGACCTCCACCCCGTCGACGACGAAGTAAACCATTGTCTCCATGCCCATCGGCTCAACGACGTCGAGGCGCGCCTCGAAGGCGGCCGCGCCCGGGGGCACATCTCCACGCCCTTCGATGATATGCTCGGGACGCAGGCCGAAAGTAAGATCGCTGCCGACTCGTGGGCGATAGCGCGCCATCCGCGACGGCGGCACCGGAAAAGAGAGCCAGTCCGAAAGCCGCACGGTCAACCCGCTGCCGTTCTCAACCAGGCGGCAAGGCAGCATATTCATCGTCGGCGAGCCGATGAAGCCGGCAACAAATTGGGTTTTCGGCGTGTGATAGACTTGGTGCGGCGTGCCGATCTGGTCGATCCTTCCGGCATTCATGACGACCACCCGATCGGCGAGAGTCATCGCCTCGACTTGGTCGTGGGTAACATAGACTGTGGTCGTCGTGACTTGTTGATGCACCTTCTTGATCTCGGTCCTCATCTGGACGCGCAGTTTAGCGTCGAGGTTTGAGAGGGGCTCGTCGAAAAGAAACACCTTCGGGTTGCGGACGATCGCACGGCCCATCGCAACACGCTGGCGTTGCCCGCCTGAAAGCTGCTTTGGACGACGATCGAGGAGATCGGTAATATCCAGGATGCGGGCAGCCACTTGGACCCGCTCCCTGATCTCCGCCTTCGGAAACTTTTTTAGCCGAAGCCCAAACGACATGTTCTCAAACACCGTCATATGCGGGTAGAGCGCATAGTTCTGGAACACCATCGCGATGTCCCGGTCTTTGGGCGGTACGTCGTTGACAAGCTGATCACCGATATAGATTTCTCCCGAGGTGGCTTCCTCGAGCCCGGCGATCATGCGGAGGGTCGTGCTTTTGCCGCAGCCGGATGGCCCCACCAGCACGATGAACTCGCGATCAGCGATCTCCAGATCGATCCCCTGCACCGCAGGGGTTTTGTCGAATGTCTTGACGATGTTACGGAGCGCGACTTGCGCCATCTCTCACCCTTTCGTCGCGCCGGCTGTCAGGCCGGCGATGTAGTCGTCCATCAAGATAATCAGCGGCGGTACAGCTCCGAGCAACGCGCCGGTCATAATTTGTCCCCAGGCATAGACGTCACCCTTGATCAGGGTTGTGACGATGCCCACCAGCAGTGTGAGCTGATCGACTGATGTAGTGAACGCAAGACCGTAAAGAAAATTCGCCCATGAAACCGTGAAGCAGGATTTCGATTGTGGACTTTCGCTGGATAAGTTTTTGCATGGTGAACTGTGTGCGCGCTGCGGGGATGCAGAGGTTGCGGGCGACAACATCGGCCATTTACCTGCTCCTTTTGCTGCCTCACCGCCGGACTGTCGCCGCGCCAGCAAATTCGATGTCGGTTCGCCCTAATCAACATAACGCAGTAATTTCACCCGCCCTCTCACATCCGCGTGAAGCGCACAATCTCCGAGGCGTTTCAAACTCAGCACTCATTGTACCGCAACTATGCGAGTTTTCTTCATCTATTTTACGGTTGCTCTTGCCCCGAAGGAGCGTCTCCGAGAGCGGGGCTGAAGATGCCGGCATCATCCTGCCGGCCGCCGCCGTGCCGCTCCAGTTCCTGGGCGTAGCGGCGCAGAGCATAGGCTTCGCTCATATAGCCGATGATCCGGCGGTCTTTGACGTTGTCGATGACCGGCAGCGTCTCTTGCGCCGCCTGGCTGAACCGGTCGAGCGCGGCGCGCAGATTTTCTCCCGGCAGCAGGAACGAAGCCGGCTTCGAGACGAGGTCTCCCACGGTCTTGCCGGTATCGGCGCCGTTCGCCGGGGTCGGCTCGCCGGGATCGACGCTGCCGCAAAGGCCGCCGCGATCATCGACGACGAATACGTGCCTCGTGCTGCCGATCGGGAAGCGCCGGTGCAATTCGTCGAGCGATAATTCGGCGGCGATCACCGCCGGGTCACGCCGCATCATCGGGCCGACCAGCAGCTCGTTGATCCAACCGACATCCTCGGGGCTGCGGATTGCCAAGCCGCGCAGGTGAAACCGCCAAGTCGCGAACGAGTAGCCGAACCAGTGGCGCACCGCGATCGCCGCGGTGACGACCCCGACCATGACCCCGATCGTCGCCGCAAAGTCGCCGGTTGTCTCGAGCACGATCATGATCATCGTCATCGGCGCGCCGACGATCGCCGCGGCGACGGAGCCCATGCCGACCAACGTGTAAATCAGCGGATCGGCACCGAGATAGGGGCCCAGCCGAGCCAGCATTTCGCCGACAAAGCTGCCGAACAGGCTGCCGAGGAACAGCGAGGTGCTGAACAGCCCGCCGCGAAATCCCGAACCTATCGACACTGCGGAAGCGACGATCTTCGCGACAATCAGTCCGCCGAGAAAAGGAAGATCGAAGCCGGAATGCAGCACCCGCATAATACCGCCATGCCCGCTGCCAAGGATCTGCGGGAACGGCAGCGCAATCGCGCCAACCAGCAGGCCACCGAGCGCCGGCCGGGCCCAGCGCGGCACCGCCAACGAGCGGAACAGCGCTTCGGTCGACGTCACCCCTTTCATGACCAAGATGCCGAGCCCCGCCGAAGCGAGACCTACGCAGAAAAAGGCGGGATAGTCGGAAGGTGAAATCGTAATTTCATGCCAGACGACGAATATCGGGTTCGATCCGACGAGGCCGCGGACAACGAGCGCCCCGGTCAACGCCGCGATGCCAACCGGGGCAAGGGTCTGCAATGTATAGGCGCCGATGATCAGCTCAAAGGCGTAGAAGGCTCCGGTTAGCGGGGCATTGAAGGCGGCTGCGATCGCGCCGGCGGCACCGCAGCCGACGAGTGTGCGGACGTCATCGCGGCGCAAGCCGAGCCACCTGCCGAGTCGAGACGCGAGCGCAGCCCCTAGCTGCGTATAGGCCGCCTCGAGCCCTACCGAAGCGCCAAACCCGCCCGAGAGCAATGTCACGCCGACCAGACCCAGGCTGTCGCCCACCGACATCCGGCCGCCGAACAGCGCGTTCGCCTCGATCGCGTCGACAACCTCGCGCTGCCGCCAGCGCCGCAACAGCGTCGCGGCGAGGCCGACGAGCAGGCCTCCGAGCACCGGCATCAGCAGCACCCGGGCCGGCCCGAGGTCGATGTCGCTCAAATGCCCCTGTTCGGGCATCGCGAAGGCAAGCCATCGTAGCTGAGTCAGCAGCAAGTCGATCAGAACAACGCCGATACCCGCGGCGATGCCCGCGCCCACCGCGAGTACAAGAAGGAACAGATCGCTGTCGCGCAACCGCGGCTCGGCGCGGCGGGCATCGGCTGCCGCGGCGCCGGTCTCTTCTATCCCCTCGGGAGGTGCGATCTCGGCCACACCCGAGCGCTTAGGCCGGCTGGCGAGAACCGGCAAGAGTAGTCGTGAAAGATCGACGACTACAGACCGCAGTTGGCTGCTTCCGGTCGGACGAATTAGCGGCATTGGAAG
>Ga0187772_10001086_pt1 | contig 12668 bp, 7 predicted proteins | sample 0116_SJ02_MP15_2_FD_133137 | JGI IMG/M metagenome (GOLD analysis project Ga0187772, IMG submission 133137) | Tropical peat soil microbial communities from peatlands in Department of Meta, Colombia - 0116_SJ02_MP15_20_MG | ecosystem: Environmental > Terrestrial > Soil > Wetlands > Peat | place... | reverse complement strand
CCGCTCGTCGCCATCGGCGGGCTGACGCCCGAGCGCGGGCGCCTCGCGCTAGAGGCGGGCGCCGACAGCGCCTGCGTCGTGACCGATATTCTGCGAAACGAAGACCCCGAAGGGCGCACGCGCGAATGGATCGAGGCGACCGCGCCGTGGCGAAGTCACTTCACATAAGCGACCAGAAAGCCGTCCCACCCTTTGGAGCCGACCGTCTGCACCGCAGTCGCCGTCACGCGCGGCTCGGCGGAGACGGCGTCGAACAAAGCGCGCGTGCCTACGACCATCGGCGACTGATTGGCGGGATCGACGATCCCGCCGTCGCGCACCACATTGTCGACGATGATCACGCCGCCCGGCCGCGAAAAGCGCAGCGCCCAGGCGAAATAATGGGCGTTGTTCTCCTTGTCGGCGTCGATGAAGACGAGGTCGGCGGGGCCGAAGCCTTCCTCCTTTAGGCGCTGCAAGGACTCCAGCGCCGGCCCGACCCGCACCTCGGTTCGATCCGCCACGCCTTCCCGCGCGATGTTGGCGCGCGCGATCTCGGCATGTTTCGGGTCGAGCTCGAGCGTGATGATTCGGCCGCCGGGCGCGAGCGCCCGCGCGAACCAGATCGTCGAATAGCCGCCGAGCGTGCCGATCTCGAGTATCGTCCGCGCGTTGAGGGCAAGCGTCAGCAGGTGCAGGAACTTGCCCTGCGGCGCCGAGACGTCGATCTTCGGCAATTTGCCGGCGGCGTTCAGGCGCAGAGTCTCGGGCTGCGCCTCCTCGGCGCGGATGAGTTTTTGGGCGATGTAGTCGTCGCAGGAGGTCCAGGCGTCTTGCATGGGGAGCCTATATAGGGATGGAGCGCGCCGTTCCATCGGCGGCGCTCCCCTGCTCAGTCGAAGCGGCCTGCGGCATGGCCGAGCATGGTGTAGAACTTGCCGGCGTCTCCCGTCAGCAGCTCGAAGGATTGCGCGCCGGTGCGGTCGTTGCGCGAGGTCTTCGCCAAGAGCTCCTCGAAGTTGCGGATATATTGATCCACATGGCCGCGGAACTCGGAATCCGCGCGCAGGCGCCGTCGGATCTCGTCCAGGGTTTGTCGCCCCTGCGTCGTGTAAAGATGGCGCGTGAACAGACCCTCGCGCTCGCCGCGCTGATAGCGTCGCCACACATCTGCGACAGCCGCGCCGTCAACCATGCGCGCGACGTCGAGCGCGAGATTGTCCAAAGCGCCCGGCGGCGGCCGGCGCGCGGCCCGTTCCTGCGGCTCCTCCGCCTCGTCGCGCGAGGCGCGCGCGAGCACGTCGCTCAGCCGCCAGCTCGGTTCCGCTGCGGGCGGCGCCGGCCGCGTGAGCGACGGCATGGCGCGGCGCGGCGGCTCGGCGGGGACGGGAGTCTCGAGGCGCGGCGGCGCAGCGTCCAGGCGCGGCGCCTCGAAATTGCGGCGCGGGGCGGCGACCGGTTCGGCCACGTCGAAGACCCGGCCCGAGCGCGCGACGATGTCGGTGAGCTCATTGAGCGCCTTGACCTGATCGCCGACGACCCGGCGAAGCGCCGAAGCCTGTTCGGCGGTCTCGCGAGGCAGCTCCTGCGCGCCGCGCCGCACCTCCTCGCGCGTCGTTTCGAGCTCGACCTGAACATCCCGCGAGAGCCCGCGGATCTCGGCCGCGACCTGGTTGAATTGCTCGAGCGCCTGACCGAACACCGCGTTGATCTCTCCCTGCGCCTGCTCATAGGAGGAGCGCAAGGCGGACGAGGTGCGCGCGCGTTCTTCATCGGCGAGATTGCGCATGGTCGAGAAGCGCTCCTCGACGAAGCTCGCGGTCTCCTGCGTCGTCTCCTTGAGCAGGCCCTCGAAATCATGGGTGCGGGACTCGACGGCGCGGAAGCTCTCGTCGACGAGCTGGGAGAAGCGTCCGGTCGAATCCTCGAATTCGCGCTGCTTGCGGTCGACGAGACCGACAAGGGTTTCGAGCGTGCGCCGCCGCTGGTCGAAGGCCTGGTCGAGCGCCGCCTGGCTGCGCGCAAGCTCGTTCGCGCTGGCGGTCAGCTCTTGGTGCTTGTGCTCGAGATCGCCGACGAGCGCCGAGGCCCCGCCGAGCGTCGAGCTCGCCGTATGGTCGAGAGCGGCGACGTGCTCGGAGACCGCGCCGATCGCCTGCTGGAACTCGTGCAGCCGGCCTTCGAGCTGCGATTCGAGCCGAGCCAGGCTTCCCCCCGCCTCGCCGATAATCGACTGCAGCGACGAGTTGGTGCGGCCGAGACTGTCGAGCAGCGCCGGCAACTCGGCCCGCAGCTTGTCGTTCACGGAGACGAGCGACGCAATCGAAGACTGGCCGCCGGTTTCGAGCGCCGCGGACAGCGCCTGCGTCGACTGATCGATCGCGCCGATCAGCTCGTCGCGCCGCCTCCTGAGCCGCTCGGCGACCGATTCGCCGCCGCTTTCGAGCGTCAGCGCCACGCGCTCGCTGACCTCGCCAAGATCGCGCACGAGCGCCTGGCCGCGCTCGCCGAGCGCCCCATGCATCTCGGACAGACGGTCCTCGAGCGTCGAGCGGATCTCCTCCACGCGCGCGGACAGCGCCTGGCCGAGATCTCCGGTGCGCGCATGCAGGTTGGCGTCGAGCTCGCGCCGCGCCGCGGCCAGAGTCTCCTGAATGTCCAGCACGCGGGCGCCGATCGATTCCGCGACGGCGCGCCCGCGTTCGTCCAGCTCGGAGGAGATCTGATCCAGCCGGCGCACGACATTGGTCTCGAAGCGCGCGATGCGACCGTCGAGAGCGCCGCTGATCTCGTCGGCCCTGCCGCTGAGCGCCTCGTGGATGTCCCGGGTCTTCTCCGCAAGCGATTGCGTCAGCGCATCCGCATTGCGCGCGACGGCTTCGTGCAGGTCCTGCGCGCGCTGCGCCAGCGTTTGATCGAGCGTCGCCGCGCGTTCGCCGATCGTGAGGCCGATCTCTTCGGTTTTCTGCGCGAGCGAATGCGCCAATGCGGCGGAATGCCCGCCGAGCGTCTGGTCGAGCTCCTGCGTCTTCTGCGAAACGGAGGCTGCAAGCGCGGCCGAGCGGCTGCTCAGCGTCGCCTCGAGGCCCTGCGACTTCTCGGCGAGCGCCTGCTCCAGCGCCGCGGCCCGCGTGACGAAGGTCTCGTCGAGCTCCTTGAGCTTGGCGTCGAGCGTCGAGCTTGTCTGGCGGCGGCCCTCGGCGAAGGCGTGCGCGACGTCTATCGCATGCTTGGCGAGCGAGTCCTGCAGATTCTTGCCGCCCGCGGAGAGGCCGGCGTCGATGCGCGCCGCAAGCGCCTCGATGCGATCGCCGGCGTCCTTGGCCCGGGCGAATGACACGCCTTCGACGACGCCGATCTTCTCGTCGAGAACGTTGGCGATGTGGTCGGCGCGCTCCGAAATCTTGTCGATGAGCGTGTCGCCCTTGCTGTCGATCGCGTTCACCCGGTGGTCGAATTCGCTCGAGAGCTTCGCTATGGCCTCGTCCAGCTTCGCCGAGGAGTCGGCGCCGTGGCGTTCCAGCCTATCGATCAGAGCGCCGCCGCGTTGAACGATCGCTTGTTCCATCTCGCGCGTGCGCTGGTCGAGCTCCTCGCCGAAATGGCGGGAGTTGTCGCCGATGCGCGAGGCGAGGCGATCCGTCTCGGAGGCGAGCCGCTCGACGAGTCCGCCGCCATGCGACGAAACGAGCGTCTCGATGGTGTTGAGATTGGCGCTCAGGGACCCGCCGTGCGTTGCGAGGACCTCGTCCACAGCTCGCAGCTGCTGACCGATCTCCGTTGTGAGGGTCTGCGAGTGCGCAGCGACCCGATCGGCGAGCTCGTTCCCGTCGCGCAGCAGCGCGTGTTCGAAGGCCTCGAGGTTTTCGCCGAGCGCCTTGCTGATGTGCTCGCCGCGCGCGGCGAGCGCCTGCGTCACGTCGCGGCTGTGATCGATGACGACGCGCTCGAACTGCGCGACGCGATCCGTGAGCGTTTCGGCGATTCGTTCGCCCTGGACCGAGATCGCCACCACGGCGTCGCCCGCCGTCGCCGCGAAACGATCCTGGAGCTCCGCCGACTGGCTGGCGAGCGTGGAGGTCGCCTCGCCCACGGTCTTCTCGAGGCTCTCGCGGAACGCGGAGCCGTGGGCTTCGAACTGCGTGCGCGCCTCTTCGCTTTGCGTGAGAAGCAGACCCGCGAGCTTGTCATGACTCTGATCGAGCGAATTCAGGCTTTCCCTGACGAGGGCCTCAAGCTGCTCGGCGTGCTCGGCGACCTTGGTCGAGACGCCGGCGCTGTTCTTCAGCACGGAGTCCTCGAAAGCGGAGACGTTCTCGGCGAGCGACGCGGCGAGACGCTCGCCGTGGCCCTCCATTTCCGCGCTCGTCGCGCGCAGCGCCTGCGTGGCCGTCTGCTGGAACTGGGCGAGGCTCTCGGAGACCTCCTTGCGCAGGCTTTCGCCGTGAAAGGCGACGCTTCTTGCGGTGCTTTCGGCGCCCGTCGCCGCAGTCTGTTGGAACCGGGCGAGGCTCTCGGAGACTTCCTTGCGCAGGCTCTCCTCGTGAAGGGCGACGGTTCTTGCGGCCGCGTTTGCGCCCGCGGCCGCCTGCTCCTCGAACGCCGACAGACGGTCGGCGAGCGTCTCCAGAATACGCTCGCCCTGCGCCGCGATGGCCACGACCGCCTCGCCCGCGGTGGCGGCGAAGCGGTCGCCAGCGGCGCCCGAGTGCTCGGCGAGCGAGGCGGCGGCGTCCGCCACGGTCTGTTGCAGCGACGTGCGCAGCGCCTCGCCATGCGCCGCGAACTGGCTTTCGGAAAAGTCGCGATGCTCGTTGAGGAGGCTGGCGAGCTGCTCGCCGCTCTGCTTGAGCGATTGGGCGCGGTCGGACAGCATCCCGTCGAGCTTGACCGTATGTTCGGAAACCGCGGCGGCGACCTCCTGGCTTTGCTGACGCACCGAGGCGTCGAGCGCCGCGAGACGCTCCACCAGCGTTGCGCCGACGCGTTCGCCGTGGCCGTCGATGTCGGCGGCTACCGCCTGCGCCGCATGCGTGATCTTCTCCTCGAAGTCGGCGAGGCTCGCGACGACCTGCCTGCGGATGCTCTCCTCGCGCTCGGCCACGGTCTGCGCGGCGGCGACGCTGCTGCGTTCGACCTCCTGCCGGAAGCCGGACAGGCGATCGGTCAGGGTCTCCAATATGCGCTCGCCTTGCGCGGCGATGGCCACGACCGCGTCGCCGGCCGTCGCGGCGAAGCGGTCCTGTGCGGCCACGGAATGTTCGGAAAGCGCCGCCGTCGCGCTGGCGACCGTCTGCTCCAGCGATTGGCGCAGCGCCTCGCCCTGGCCGGCGAACTGGTCGTTGGCGTAGTCGCGATGCTCGGCCAGCAGGGTCGCGAGCTTCTCGCCGCTATGCGTGAGATTCTCCGCGCGATCGGCCAGAAGGCCGTCGAGCCGCTCGGCATGTTCGGCGACAGCCGTGGAGACGGCGGCGCTGCGCGCGCGCACCATAGCGTCGAAAGCCTGGAGCCGCTCGGCGAGCGACGCGCTCACGTTTTCGCCGCGTTCGCCGATCCGATCGGCCGCGGCGGCGGCAACCTCGGCGAGCTTCTGCTCGAACTGCGTGATGCGCCCGGCGAGCGATTCGTCCTGCGTGGCGACGCTCGTCTCGAACGAGGCGAGCCTCTGGGCCAGCGCCTCGCTCGCGCGTTCGCCATGTTCGGCGACGCGCGTCGCGATCTCCTCGCTGTGGCGGCCGAAAGCGTCCTCGAAGGCCGAGAGTCCGTCGGCGAGCGCAGCAGCCGCCCGGTCCCCATGCTCGGCTACGCGGTCCACTACGCCGTGCGTCGCTTTGGCCAGCCGGTCCTCGAAAGCGGCAAGCTCGTCGCCGAGCATCGTATGGATCGACGCGCTGCGTCCCGAGACCCGGTCGGCGATCTCGCCGCCGCCCGCAAGCACCGCCTGCTCGAAAGCATGGAGACGCTCCGCGAGGGTCTCGGTGATGCGGTCGCCGTGGGCGCCGATGGCGTTGACCGCCTCGATCGCGGCGGTGTTGAAACGATCTTGCGCGGCGCTTGCGCTGTCGCCGAGCGCAGTCGCGTGCTCGGAGGCGCTGCGCAGGAATCCCTCGCGAATCTCGCGTCCCCGCGACTCGAACCCTTCCCGCGCCACCGCGTGCGCGGCGTCGAGCATTCCGGCGAGCTGCCGCTCCGCGTCGGTGAACAGCGTCTTGGCGTCCGCAACATGCGCGCCGACCTGCCCGGCGAGCCGCTCCGCCGACTGTGCGATCGAAGCGTCGAAGGCTTCGCCATGCGAGGCGAAGCTCTGCTCCAGTCTTTGCCCCGCCTCGTCGAATCGCGCCGCGAGCCGTTCGCTCTCCGTGGCGGCGCTCTGCGAAATCTGCTGCGACAACGCTTCGACTCGCTCGATGGCGTCGGCCTGGCGAGCGCTCAGGCCGGCGACCAGCGTTTCGCCCGTCGCTTGCAATTTGCCGTCCGCCTGCGCGACGCCTTGCTCGAAGCGCGTCGAAACGTCTTCGACTGCGCCGCTGATATGGCGCGACAGCTCCTCGCCGCGCGCGGTGAAATCCGCGGCGAGCTGCTCGATGCGCTCGATGGCCTCGGCGCTGCGCGTCGAAAAGTCGGCGACGAGAGCGCCGCTTGTCGTTTGCATCCGCTCGTCGATCTGCGTGACGCCCTGTTCGACGCGCGACGAGACGTCGCGAGTGGCGCCGTCGATGCGGCGCGACAGCTCTTCGCCGCGCGAGGCGAGATGCGCGGCGAGCTGCTCGATGCGTTCGATGGCCTCGGCGCTGCGCGCCGAAAAGTCGGCGATGAGGGCGCCGCTCGCCGTTTGCATCCGCTCGTCGATCTGCGCGACGCCGACATCGACGCGCTCCGCCATGTCGGTGGTGGCGGCGTCGATCCGCTGCGAAAGATGCTCTCCCCCCTGCGTCAGTTGGTCGGAGAGCTGCTCGATGCGCTGCAGCGCGCCGGCGTGGCGGGACGAGAAGTCGCCGATCAGCGCCTCCCCGGTCGCCTTGAGCTTGTCGTCGATCAGGGCGACGCCCTGCGCAAAGCGCTCGGCCGCGTCATTTGCGGCGCCGCCGACGGTGCGCGAGAGGTCCTCGTTGGTTTGTGTGAGGTTGGCGAGCGTCTGGGCGCTGTGTCCTGCGAGCGTCTGGTTGAACTCGTCGCCGGCGCGGTCGAGCGCGATCCGCATCTCCTCGCCTTTCGAGCCCAGGGCCGAGGTCACGCGGGCGCCGGCTTCGCTGACCTGTTCCGCGAGCTGCGCCGAGGTCGAGGCCAGCTCCTTCGAGAGCGAATCGCGGGCGCCGAAGAGGGCGATGCGCGCATGGTCGGCGTTGACGACGATGGCTTCGCGCTCGCGCATGAGCTCGTCGAGCAATTCGCGAATGCGGCGCTCGTTCTCGGCGTAGGAGCGCTCGAGATTGGTCACTTCGGTGCGCACGATGACTTCGAGCTCGCCGGCGCGCGTCAGCGCACGCTCGATGCCGTCGCCCATCGAGGCGGATTCGCGCCTTATGGCCTGCGACAGCGAGACTACCTGCTCGGTCGCGATAGCTTCGGGCTCGATGAGCCGCATCGCCACTTCGGTCATGGCGTTGGCGACGATGCGCATTTCCTGGGCGCGGCGCGCGAGGAGGCCGGTGACGAAGAGAAAGGCGATCGGGCAAAGCAGGGCGAGCAGCGTCAGCACGGGCCGCGGCGACAGGAAGGATCGATCATCGCCCAGTATATCGCCGTGGTGAATATAGACGTAGATGAGCCACAGCAGGGCCCAGATCATCACCGAGAGCGTGGTCAGTATCGCGATGCCGCTGCTCGGCTTCACCTCCAGCGCCTGACGCAATTCGCCGATCGTCCTGCGATCGTCGTTCGCGGGCTCCGTCTTGGGCGACACGATTGGCGACGCGCGCGGGGCCGGCGCGCTCGACGGCTCGTTCTTGTGGTCTTTCGGCTGGTCCTTCGGCGCTTGCGGCTTTTGTCCGTCGCGCGGCTCGTTGTTTCCCGGCTTGCCGGGTTGCGGCACGGCGAGAGGCGGCGGCGCGACCTTCGCGGGGCCTTTCAGGGACGGCGCGGCGCTCGCGGGCGGCTTCGGGCCGTCGTCCTTATCAGCCTTGTCGGAAGCGGGAGCGGCGTTCTCCGCGGCGACGTTTTCCAGCGTGTTCAGATCCAGCGCGCCCTCGATCGCCGTCAGCGCCGCGGCCGCCGCATCTTGGATCTTCCCCGTTATCGCCATTTCACCCACTCCGTGCGGAACCCAAGGCCCGCGCGCAAACGCCCTCTTGCGCCATTAGGTTGACGCAACTTGGGATTAACCAAATCTTATCGCCCTTTGGCTGCATTTGAAACCTTAGAGGCGTCGAGAACGTCAAACGTCGTTAACGCGCTGTTCAACCTAGTTCATTATTTTGTCTGCTCGGCTAGTGCCGCGGGCGCGCCCTTGGTCTCGTTTCTGTGGATAACGCGTTGTTAGCGTTCGATAACTTTAGCGCGCTCGTCCCGTGCTTGGCGTTTCGTTGTCGCCTCGACCTTGACCACGACGCCGGAGATTTGGCCGCGTCTCCTGGGAGCCCCAAAATGTCGCAAATCCAGTCCGCGTCGAAACAGGCGGAGCCTTGCGCCCCGGCGGCTGCGGATCTCGTCATCGACCTCGTGCATCTCTCGCGGCAGACCCTCGGCGACGCGGCGCTCGAAGTGGAGCTGCTGCGGCTGTTCGATCGCCAGGCGGCCGGGTTCATCGCGCGGCTGCATGCAGAAACACAGCCTCACGAGGGCGCGAAGCGCGCCGATCTCGCGCATATGCTCAAAGGCTCCGCGCGCGCCGTCGGGGCCTTCGCGCTCGGTGACGTCATGGAGGGTTTCGAACGCGCAAGCCGGGCGGAGGAGCCCGAGGCTGCGGTTCTGCTGGCAGACGTCGAGCGGGCGATCGCGCGGACAAGGGCGGATCTCGCTCAGCTCATGTAAAGCTGCTCAAAAAACGAGGAATGACGAGCGGTTTTCCCTCGCGTCTTCCGCTGTTCCTTCAGAATGGGCTTACAGGGAAGTATTTCAGATAGATTTCGGCGTAGGCGCCGCGCTGCGCGAGCCGCGCCAGGGCGTAATCGAGAGCGCGCCGCAACGGCGTCCCGCCTTTCTTGACCGCAATGCCTACGCCGTCGCCGAACAAGCGCTCGTCCACGTAGGGGCCGCCCTTGAACACGCAGCAGCCCCCAGCTTCGGCGCCGTTGAGCCAGAGCGAGAGCGAGATGGCGTCGCCAAACAATGCGTGGACGCGGCCGCCTTTCAAGGCGCGCTTGGCGAGAGCCGACGTCTCGAACGACATGACGTGGGCTTTCGGGAAATAAGCCTTGAGATAGGCTTCATGCGCGGAGCCGGCGATCACGGCGATCGAGCGGTCGTCGAGAGCCTCGGGCGTCGCGTCGGTCAGGACCGATTCGGCGAGCGTCACGAAGCGGCCCGGCGTCACGTAATAAGGCGCGGTGAAGTCGGCGTGCGCCCGATTCTCCGGGGTGCGCGCGAGCGAGGCGATCGCCGCGTCGGCGCTGTCGTCGTTCAGCGCGCTGATGAGGAGGTCCCACCGCCGACGCTGGATCGTGCAGGAAATCTCGAGCTCCTCGCAGATGGCGCGAGCGAGGTCGACGTTGAACCCCACGATCTCGCCCGACTGCAGCGCGAAGTTGAACGGCGGATAGTCGTCTTCGGTCACGAAGCGCAGCTGCTTCAGGCTGCTCATGTCCGGCTTCTCGAGCCGGCGCGAGGGGTCCCAGAAGGAGGGCGCGGGGCTCGGCGGCGCGTCGTAGCCGAAGCCGGGCGACGCGAAGAAGAGCGCCGCGGCCAGGATAAGAAGCCGAGACGCGCTCCTAGGCTGGGGCGAGGGAGCTGAAAGGCGGCGGGCGCCGTTCTCGAAAAGTGACCACATGCGAGTTGCGCTCAGCCTCCGACCGGAAACGGCGCGGCCTTGTGCTTCTGCGTCTCGAGCAGCGCCTTCACTTTGGCCGCGAGGTTGAGATAAATCCCCGCCTGCGGGCTCTGCGGGTCGGCGCCGACCGTCGGGCGTCCCGCGTCCGAAGTCTCGCGGATCGCCGCCTCGAGCGGAATCTCGCCAAGGAAGGGCGCGCCGAGCCGCTCTGCGTCGCGTCGGGCGCCGCCGTGCGCGAACACATCGGTGCGCTCGCCGCAATGCGGGCACAGAAAATAGCTCATATTCTCGATGAGGCCAAGGATCGGCGTCTCGACGCGCCGGAACATGGCGACGGCGCGCCGCGCGTCGACGAGAGCCAGGTCCTGCGGGGTCGAGACGATGATCGCCCCGCTGAGCGGCACTTTCTGAGCCAGGGTGAGCTGCACGTCGCCGGTGCCGGGCGGCATGTCGACGACGAGCGCGTCGAGCTCGCCCCAGGCGACTTCTCCCAAAAGCTGCGTCAGAGCCTGCGCAACCATCGGGCCGCGCCAGACCATCGGCGTCTCTTCCTCGATGAGAAGCCCGATCGACATGGCCTTGAGTCCATAGGCCTCGAGCGGAACGAGCTTGCCGTTCTCGAGCTGGGGCTTGCCGGAAAGGCCCAGGAGACGGGGAATCGAGGGCCCGTAGATGTCGGCGTCGAGCAGCCCGACCCTCCAGCCCTGGGCGGCGAGGCCGAGCGCGAGATTGACGGCGGTCGTCGACTTGCCGACCCCGCCCTTGCCGGAAGCGACCGCGACGATGAAGCGCACATGCGCGAGCGCCGGGAGCGCCGCCGCATGACCCGTCGCGTGAGGCGCCGGGCTGCGCGCGGGCGCCGGCGCCCGCTCGGCGGTGAGCGTGACGATCGCCCGCTCGACTCCGGCGACGCTCTCGATCGCCGCCGCCGCGGCCAGGCGCGCGCGCTCCCACGCCTCGGCGTGCTTGGGGTCGCCGGCGAGCGAGACGAAGGCTTTCCCGCCGGAGATCGTCAGCCCGCTCACCGCGCCCGCCGCGAGCGGCGTTCCGTCCGGGCCGGGCACTCCCTCCAGCGCTTTCAAGATGTCGGCTTCGCTCGCCACGTCTTAAGTCCTCGCAGCTTCACTTAACGCCGAGCAGCTCCACGTCGAACAACAGTGTCGCATTCGGCGGGATCACGCCACCGGCGCCGCGCGCGCCATAGCCCAGTCCCGGGGGGATGATCAGCGTGCGCTTGCCGCCGACCTTCATCGTCGAGACGCCTTCGTCCCAGCCGCGAATCACCTGGCCTTGGCCGATCACGAATTCGAAGGGCTGGCCGCGGTCGACCGAGCTGTCGAATTTCTTGCCCTTGACGCCATTCTCATAGAGCCAGCCGGTGTAGTGCATCACGCAGGTCTGGCCGCTCGCGGGCGTCGTGCCCGTCCCGGCCTTCGTGTCGATGTATTTGAGCCCGGTGGCGCTCGTCACGGCCTTCGACTCATCGAGAGCGAGGGCCGGGCTGGCGCCCGCAAGGCCCGCGAGCATCGCGCAAGCGGCGAGGAGTTTCATGGCGCGCATTCTCATTCTCCTAACGGGTTAAGGCAACTTTCAGGCCAAAAGCCCTTGGTCGCGGGCGAGCTGGCGCAAGTCCTTGAACGGCCGGGCGCCAAAGTGCGAGATGACTTCCGCCGCAGCGAGCGCGCCGAGCGCGGCGCTTTTCTGATGCGGCAGGTTTTGGACAAATCCGGCGAGAAAGCCCGCGGCGAACAGATCGCCGGCGCCGGTGGTGTCGACGACTTCCGCCACCTTGCACGCCGGCGCCGCGACGACCCTCTTGCCCTCCGCGACGATCGCGCCGTGCTCGCCGAGCGTGACGACGCCGAGAAGATTGCGCTCGTCCTGGAGCATATTGAACGCCGTCATGAAATCCGCGGTCTGGTAGAGCGCGTGCAGCTCGCTCTCATTGGCGAACAGGATGTCGATCACGCCGTCGCGGATGAGGCCCAGGAACTCGTCGCGATAGCGGTCGACGCAGAAGGCGTCGGAGAGGCTCAACGCCACCTTGCCGCCCTTGGCCCTGGCGAGCTTGGCCGCTTTCAGGAACGCCGCCTTCGCCGCCGGCGGGTCCCAGAGATAGCCTTCCATGTAGACGATGCGGGCGGAAGCTGCGAGCTCGTCGGCGATGTCGTCCGGTCCGAGCTCCTGGCAGGCGCCGAGAAAGGTGCTCATCGTGCGCTGGCCGTCGGGCGTCACGAAGATGAGGCAGCGCGCCGTGGCCGCGCCGTCTTTCGCGAGGGGCGTGTCGAAGGCGACGCCGGCCTTGCGGATGTCATGCGCAAACTCGCGCCCCGCCTCGTCGTCCCTGACCTTGCCCACGAAGGCGGCGCTAAGTCCGAGGCTCGCGAGCCCCGCCATGGTGTTGGCCGCCGAGCCGCCGGAGACGACCGTCGTCGGCCCCATCTCGGCATAGAGCGCGGCGGCGCGCGCCTCATCGACGAGCTGCATCGCTCCCTTGTGCAGGCCCGCGGCGACAAGCGCATCGTCCTCGGCCCTGGAGAGCGTGTCGACGATGGCGTTACCGACGCCGAGAACGTCGATGGTCTGGGGCATGTGAGGTTCCGCGGTAGGGGTCGAGCCGGAAAGGAGCCGGCTCATTAACACCGCCCGCGCCAAAACCAAAGGGGCGCCGGCGAGCCGCCGGCGCCTCAGCCAAGATTCGTGTCGACCCGTTAATCGCTGACGAGGCGCACGCCCAGACGGACTTCCTGCGAGATGAGATCCT
>Ga0187772_10001085_pt1 | contig 12684 bp, 3 predicted proteins | sample 0116_SJ02_MP15_2_FD_133137 | JGI IMG/M metagenome (GOLD analysis project Ga0187772, IMG submission 133137) | Tropical peat soil microbial communities from peatlands in Department of Meta, Colombia - 0116_SJ02_MP15_20_MG | ecosystem: Environmental > Terrestrial > Soil > Wetlands > Peat | place... | reverse complement strand
TCCAGCGGTCGACGATCGATCCCCGGACGGAGCCGCCCGAGTACGAGGGCGCCCGCCCGGCGACCGTCCCGGCCGAGACCCTCATCGATCCTCCGAACCCCACCGGGCCGAACGTGCGTCCGCCTCGACGGAAATCCGAGGGGAATTCCCGGCGGAGGGACGCGGTCCACCCCTAGGTTCCGTGTCCCGAGGACGCCGCCCCTTCGGGGGCGCGCTACGGTGGGGAGAGGCCTCCCTCGACCGGGGCGGCCGGCTCGGGCGGAGGGAGCGAACGCGTCTCGGGCGTCTCCTCCGGCGTGCCTTCCCCCTCGCCGTACGGCACCGTCCCCGGGGCGAAGGTGAACTCCGCCTCGGCCGGTCCCGGTTCGGCCGCCCCCGCGGGCGGGGGGCGCCGGCGGAGGCGGACGAGGAGGAGGGCGACGACGATCGCGAGCGCGATGACGGCGATCACGAGGGCGCCCTCGAGCGACTCGGAGGCGGTCGAGCCCCCCGAGCCGCCCCCGCTCGACGGGAGCACCGGGACGAGGACGGAGATCGTGGCGGTCGCGGTGTGCCCGTAGCCGTCGCTCGCCTGGAGCGTCACCGAGTAGTTCCCGCTGAGCGCCCAGCTGTGGTTCGCGACCGCGCCGGTCGCGCTCGAACCGTCCCCGAAGAGCCAGGTGTAGTTCAGCGCCCCGTAGCCGCCGTGCGGGATCGCGGTGAAGCGGTAGGTCCCGTACGTCCCGGTCGACGTCTCCGCGATCGCGACGGTCGGGAGGCCGTAGACCGTGATCGGGATCGACGCGGTCGTGGTCCCGCCGTAGACGGTGTCGTTCACGACGACGCTGACGAGGTACGTCCCGGGGTCGAGGAAGCTCGTGTTGACGGGGTTCCCGGTCGCGTTCGTCCCGTCCCCGAACCCCCAGAGGAAGCGGTACGATCCCGAGCCCCCGGAGGCGCTCGCCGTGAACTCGACCGACGCGTTCGCCCAGACGGGGCTCGTCCCGACCGTGATCGTCGCGAGCGGCGCCGCCCCGGGGGCGACGTAGACGGTCGTGTAGAGGGTCGTCGCCTGCCCGATCGCGTCCTCGACGTAGAGGTAGACGTTGACGAGCCCGGGGGTGTCGAACGTCGTCGAGCCGTTCGCCCAGTAGACGCCGTCGAGCGCGCCGATCTCGGCGGGGAGCGTCCCGCCGCCGGGCGCGAAGCGGTACGTCGCGTTCGTGAGGGCGTCCCCGGGCGCGAGGGCGAACGTGGCGTTGAAGGTGACGGGGAGCGGCGCCGGGCCGCCGCCGGTCGACGCGGTGAGCTCGCCCGAGAAGGGGGTCGGCGTCGCGGTGAGGTACTCGGGGAGCCCGAGCGCGGGGATCGAAGGGAGGAGCCCTTCGCCGAACGCGTTGATCCCGACCACCTCCGCGTAGACGGCCGTCCCCTCGGGCGCCGCGATCGACCACCGGGTCGCGTTCGGCTTCAAGGCCCCCGCCCCGATCGGCGCGAACGACGCGTTCGCGGGCGTCGCGGCCGTGAGGTAGGAAGCGCCGGCGGGATCGGTCGTCCAGAGGACCTTATAGCCGAGCAGCGGCGCGTGGGAGACCGGCGGGGTCCAGCGGAGCTGAACGAAATCCGACCCCGCGACGATCGTCGCGGGGACGGCGAGCGGCGGCCCCTGGATCGGGACGTAGATCGGCGCCGGCGTCACGGTGTCCCCCGCGGAGTCGATCACCGTGAGCGTGACGACCGAGACCCCCGAGTAGTTCGCGGGGTACGTGTGCGTCGCGCTCGCGACGTCGCTCGTCACCCAGACCGCGAGGGTCGGGGTCCCGTCGCCGAACGAGAAGTCGAAGTGGTACGGCGGGAGCCCGCCGGTCATGTTCGCCTGGAGGTGGAGGACGGCCGACCCCGCCCAGGGGGACGAGGCGGTGAGGTTCTCGAGCTTGTAGGCGAGCGGGTACAGCGTCATCGGGGCGGTCACCCCGGCGCTCGGCGTCGCGAGCCCGAGCGGGTTCGACGCCACGACCGTGAGGTTGTACGAGACGTTCCCCGAGAGCCCCACGACCCGCACGGCCGTCGCGTTCCCCTCGGGGAGATCGACGGTCGTGCCGCCGTGAACCGGCTTCGCGATCACGGTGTACGCGGTCGTCCCCGCGCTCGCGTTGCCGGTCCAGGTGAGCGCGTAGCCGCCGCCGATCGGGACGATGTCGGTCGCGTTGAACTTCGGCGCGGGCGGGGTCGTCGCCCCGCACCCGCCCGACCCGGAGGCGATCGTCACGTTCTCGATCGGACGGCTCGACCAGGTGCTGTCGAAGGCGAGCGCCCGGGTCCAGTAGAACATCGTACCCGTGAGGCCGTTCGTCGCGACCGGCGCCGACCAGTTGCCGTCCGCGGGGCTGTTCCCCGGCGCGATCGTGAGGGACGCCGGGTACGTCGTCTCCACCGCGGTCGAGCTCGCGCTCGCGCACCAGAACGTCGTGATCCACGCCTTCGCCGTGCCGAGGGGGTCGCTCGCGCGGAACGAGATCGTCGCCGAGCTCGGGCCGACGCTCGCGCTCGCGGGCCCGACGATCGCGGGGCCGTACGACGCGGAGAGGGTGCCGTTCGCGGGGAACTCGCTCGCGACCGGGGCGAACGGGAAGAAGCCCGCCGTGGCGGCGGGCGCGAAGGTGATCCAGGAGCGGCCGAGGCCCGTCCCGAGGCCGAAGACAGGGTAGATCCCCGCGCCTCCGTAGCTCGTGAAGTCGGCGCAGCTCGGCATCCCGGAAGCGAGGGCGCACGCCCCCGAACTTGACACCGACTGGAGCTCAGGGTACGGGTTCGAGTACGCCCCCGCGGTGGCATTGAACGAGGCGACGGAGAAGACCTGGGGCGACCCCGCGAGCCCCCAGGCGCCGCCGTAGGAGACGCACGGGGCGGCGAAGCTCGTCCCGCCGGCGGGCGCGGGGCAGCCCGCGTACCCGAGCCCGACGTCGAGGCCGCCCGTCCATCCCCCATTCGAGCGGGAGGCGTTCGCGTAGAGCGGATAGAGGGCGGTCGAGGTGATGGTCGCCGGGACCGTCTTCCCGCCGACCTTCGTGCCGGCCGAGTAGTTCCAGGCGAGCGACGACCCCGGATGGGTCGTGTCGTTGAGGTAGACGGCGAGCGGCGCAGGGCCGCCCGCGACCCCGTCGAGCGTGAGCGAGATCGCGTCGCCCGGAGCGAGCGCGCCCTCCCCCGAGGTGTTGAGGGCGCCGAAGCCGGCGATCACCGCGTCATCCTCGCAGAAGCCGCGACCGGCGATCGTGAAGAAGGCGGTCGAGTTCTGGCACCCGGGATCGCACGACCCCGCGGGGACGAGGTCCCAGACGGGCGCGGCGACGGTCCAGTCGGGAGAACCCGAGACGCCCGCGCTCGCCGAGTACGGCGGGATCAGCTCGATCGTGAGGTAGGAGGCGGCGCCGTACGAGCAGTCGACGCCCCCGAGCCACATCCCGATCCAGAACGTCGAGTAGTCCCGCGCGCTCGTCGTGCCGCTCAGCGGCAGCGCGATCGAGAACTCCGTCCGGGCACCGGCGTTCGTCGCGTTCGAGGTGAGGTAGAGCCCGGCGGAGTCCGGGTCGAGGACGCACGGGGTCTCGAGCGACGGGAGGACGGGCGGGGCGGGCCGTCCGGCGCCGAGGACCGACCAGCCGGCGGTGAGGGCGGAGCAGTTCGCGCTCACCGCGGGCGCGATCGGCGAGGCGACCGCCCGGTGGGCGGGAGCCGCCGCGTCCGAGAGCGGCGACGCCCCGGCCGCGATCGCGGCCGAGGAGCTCGGGGACGAGGCGGGCGCGCTCCAGCCGGTCGTGCCGACGAGCGCGAGGGCCGCCGTGAGGGCGAGGAGGAGCGCGAGCTCCGCGGCGCGCCGCGCGGCGGGTTCGGGGCGAGAGGACCCCACGAGGGACGATGCGGACCGCGCCATGGACTCCGAGCGCCCTACGAGGCCCCCGAGCTCGGGGGGGCGGGGCCTTCCGCGGGGCCCGGAGCCGAACCCGGGGCCCCGTATATCCCCTCGCCCGGCGGCGGCCGCCGGCCGCGCATTCCGATCACGACCGCGACCACGATCGCCGCGCCGAGGATCACCCCCGCCGCGATCGCGGCGTCCGCGTACGAGATCGGCGCGCCCGCGCCGCTCGTCGCGTTCGCCGTGCCGTTCGAGGGGCCGCAGTCGCGCGCGCAGGCGGGAAGGGCGGTGAGAGTGAACTTGACGGGCGAGACCGCCGCCGGGGTCACCTTCACGTTGAGCCACGCCGGGTCGAACCCCGCCGCGGTCGCGCTGACGTTGTACGTCGTGTCGCCCGTCACCGAGTAGTTGAACTCGCCCCCAATCACCGGGACCCGGTTCCCACCGACGTAGACGGTCGCGGTCGGCGGGGTGATGTTCCCGACGATCCAGCCGATGTCGGTCATCGCGATCGAGAGATAGGTCCCGCGGCCCGCGACGGTCGCGACCTGTTCGACGTACGGCGCGTACCCGGGCGCGCTCGCGGCGACCGCGTGGGTCCCGCCGAGGAGCGAGACGTTGAACGTACCGCTCGCGACGAGCACCGCGTGCCCGTCGATGGTGAGGTTCGCGCTCGCCGGCGCGATCGTCCCCGTGATCCAGGCGCCGACGAGCGTCGGGTTCACCACGGTCGCGTGGCCGATCGAGACCGCGACCTCCTCCGAGAAGGTCGTGAGGCCGAAGCTCGTCGCGTTGACCCAGTAGTCGCCCCAGCCCGTGCTGACGTTGAAGAGCCCGGAGGCGGGGTCGACGGTCGTGACCGGGGTCTGGTTCACCGTGAGGCTCGCGTTCGAGGGAGTGAGACGGCCGACGATCCATCCCGAGAGGCGGTGGAGGACGATCGTCACGGTGCTCGTCGACCCGATGCCGACCGGCACCTCCTGGGAGAACGGTCCGTAGCCGAGCGCGGTCGCGTTGACGGTGTAGACCGCCCCCGGGAGGACCGAGATGTTGAACGAGTCGACCCCGCCCGGGCCGCTCGAGAGCGGGACCGGTTCCGAGTCGGCCGTCACGGCCGGGTTCGCGTTCGCGGGCCCGACCGTCCCCGCGATCCAGCCGACCGGGCTGAACGAGTACGTCGCGGCGAGCGCGGTCCCGCCCTCGAAGTCGAAGTGGACCGGGTCGAGCGTCGCGGTGACGGCGCCCGAGAAGCCATGGAAGACGCCGACGTAGCGCGAGGTGTTCGCGAGGTCGACCCACGGCGGCACGGAGACGGAGACGAACGCCGCGACGTCCCAGGCGGTCGGCGCGGGAAGGGTCCCCGAGGTCGTCACGCCGCCGCTCACCGAGGTCGCGGTCACGCCGCCGATGTTCGCGGAGAGCGTGACGGGCTCCGCGTGCGCCGCGTCGACCGCGGGGTCGTCCTGGCTCTCGCAGGTCGCGGAGCTGCAGTCGGTCCATCCCGCGTAGAGGCCCGCGGTCGTCGCGGCCGCGCCCGTCCAGTCGCCGATCCACGTGACGGAGCTCGCCGGGAGGCTCGCGTTGGTCGCGATCGCGAACGGAGCGCTCCAGCTCGCGCCCGAGTTCGAGGAGTACCTTCCGAGGAGCTGGTACGCCCCCGAGGAGAGGTTCACGGCGTAGTAGACGACGTAGACCCGACCGGACGGATCGACCGCGACGCTCGGCTCGAAGTACCGCTCCTCGCCGCCGGCCGGGGTGAGGTAGGAGGTCCCGCTCCAGCCGCCCGAGGCGACCCCCGAGACGAACGCGATCGACGGGGCGCCGACCGCCCCCGAACGGTTGTCCTCCCAGGCGAGGTACGCCGTCCCCGCGTAGGGGGAGCTCGCGTTCCCGTCGACCGCGAGGTTCGGCAGGGTCGACGTGACCCACTCGTCGGCGATGGCGTTGCCGTAGACCGGGTGGACCATCGTTCGCGCGCCGATGTCAACGGGCTTCGACCAGGAGACGCCGAAGTTCGTGGAGACGCTGACGGCGTACGGGAACGTCGTGCTCGTCCCGTTCTGCGCGTCCTGGTAGACGAAGAAGATCGCATCGCCAGGGGCGGGCCCGATCCCGACCGAAGAGGGGCCGCTCGCCCCCGCGCCGATCGTCCGCGGCGCGCTCCAGGAGGCCCCGCGGTCCGTGGAGACGGAGACCTGCGAGTAGTCCGTGAGCCCGTTGATCGCGAGGGCGACCCCGGTCCCCTGGCAGACGAGCGCGTCGTTGTAGTCGAGGACGTCCCAGCCGACCGCGGCGACGCGACCGTCGGAGGAGATCGCGACGCTCGGCTTGTCCGAGATGTTCGCGGGGATGTAGTAGGGTCCGAACGTCTGCGAGTTGCAGGTGATCGTAGAGGTGAGCCGCCACTCGGCGACCGAGTTGATCGGTTGCGGCGGCAGGAACGACGCGCCGCCGTTCGTCGACCGCGCGACCGAGACGCCGCTCGGCGCGGCGAACTCGAGGGAGGAGTTGCACGGCCCGACGGCGAAGACCGCGCACGGCTGGGCGTAGATCGCCGCGTAGAGCGCGGTCCCGTTCGCCCCCGCGACCGAGTCGGCGCCCCAGGCGACGTCCCCGTAGGAACCGTTCCCCGAGTTGCCCCACGTCGCGTTCGGACCGACCCAGTCCATCGACCAGGAGGCGCCGCCGTTCGTCGTGCGGAAGGCGGCGGAGTAGCCGTCGCTGTCGAAGAGCCCCGAACCGTCGACGAGGAGGCTCTCATCGATGATCCCGACGAGGACGGTGTCGTTGCCGGGGCCGACCGCCGCGACGCTCGCGGCCGCGGAGAGCTGATCGAGGGTCGGGTTCGCCGGGTTCGCGGCCGCCCGCCCTGCGGCGATCGGCAGGGCGGGCCGGGGGATCGCCGCCGCACCCCGGAACGGTGCCGGCACGACGCCGATCTTCCCCGGGGCCTCGCGCGGCACGGGGATCTCGCTCGGGATCGAAACCCCGTCGATCGCCCGCACCGGGTGGGAGGCCGCGCTCGACGAGGACGGCACGGTCCCCGGGCCGGCGATCGGAGCCGAAGAGGGGGCGGCTCGCGCCGACGCCGATGGGATCCCGATCGGGACGAGGCCCGAGAGAACGACGGAGAGCGTGACCGCGGTCACCACGAAGGAGAGGGCGATCCGGTATCGATTCGCCGAGCGGAAACGCGCGGTGCTCGCGTTCATGGACCCTCAGGAGCCGGCGGGGCCTCGGAGTCGTCCGAGGTCGGCGGCTCGGCGCGGCGGCCGCGCCGCGCGTTCACGGCGGCGTAGACGAGCGCCGCCGCGACGACCACGACCGCGAGGCCGATGACGGCGTAGCCGGTCGCGCCGATCGCGGCTCCGCTCGCGCCCGCCGAGGAGACGATCGTGACGTTCGCGAACGCGCTCGCCGACCGGCCGAACGGGTCATGGACCGTCACGGAGACCTCGTACGTCCCCGGCGTGCCGTACGTGTGGGAGGTGAAGTTCGACGGCGTCGCGAGGCTCGTGCCGTCGCCGAACGTCCAGTCGTACGTGTAGTTGTAGGGCGGGACGGGGACCGCGACCGACGCGCGGAACGAGGCGACGAGGCCCGCGACGCTCGAGCTCGGCGCATAGAGCGCGAGCGCCGGCGGGATCGCCCCGAGCGTCAGGTTCACGGCGCCGGGGCCCGTGACGATGAGCGACGTCCCCGAGAGGTTGACGCCGCCCGACGCGGTGAGCGCCGTGAGCTCGAAGCCGGCGCAGACGGTCGTCGCGTACGGGTAGGCGCCCGCCGTGAGGTTGAGCCAGGATCCGTTCGAGTACGGGATCGAGCCGATCGTGAGGAGCCCGCACGCCGCGGGCGCGATCGCGACCGAGACCGGGTAGAGCGTCGGCACGAAGATCGCGGCGATGATCGCGGCGCCCGTGAGGTCGAGCGTCCCGTTCGCGATCGAGGCGCCGCCGGTCGCCTCCCAGGAGGAGAGGTGGTCGTGCGCGCACGGGTCCGGGGTGATCACGTAGAGCGCGTACTCGGGGAGCGTCGCCACCGAGCCGTTCGGGTAGGCGACCGCGTCGGCCGGGTCGTGGAGCGGCGCGATCGTGACCGAGCCGCAGTCGGTGGGCGACGTCGCGATCGAGACCGTCACGAGGGGGTGGAACGTCGCGAGGATCGAGCCGCTGCCGTTGACGTAGGCGAGCCCGCTCGCGACCGGCCCGAGCGGCACGCCGATCGACCCGCTCTTCGACCAGTTGACGAGCCCGTAGCCGGCGCACGGCACGGCGTGGATCGTGTGGATCGTGTCCGGGAGGACGTCGACGTACTGGGAGTTCGAGAACGGCGTCCCGTCGAACTCGATCGCACCGCACGTCGACGGGTTCGTCTCGAAGCCGACGTAGTACTGCTGGACGCCGGGCCGGAACACCGCGAGGATCGATCCCGGGCCGTTCACGGTCGCGATCGAGCCGGTGAGCGACACGCCGCCCGACGTGACGAGGCTTCCGAGGTAGTACCCCGCGCACGGCGAGCCGGTGAGGTTGTGGACGGTGTGGTTCGTCACGTTCAGCACGGCGCCGCCGGATTCGAAGACGCCGTCCCATTCGACCCCGCCGCACCCGGACGGGCTCGTCAGGACGGAGACGAGGGTGAGCTTGTAGTAGGAGTACGAGACCGTCCCGGCCCCCGAGACCGTCAGGTCCCCGCCGCTCACGGAGACCGACCCCGAGGTCGAGACGTTCCCCGCGAACCCCCAGCCGTAGCACGGGTCCGGCCCGATCGAGTAGCCCGAGCCGGCGAGGAGGTTCACCGCCTCGCCGGTGGAGTAGCCGGCGGAGCCGAGCCGGACGCCGCCGCACGCACTCGGCGTCGTGTAGAAGACGATCGGGTAGGACGTCGCGGTCGGGACGAACGTCGCCGTAATCGTCCCGTTCCCGTGGAGGGAGAGGACCGGGCCCACGATCGTGAGGTTCGCGGGGTTCGACGCGATCCATCCCGCGAACGAGTCGCCGCCGCACGCCGCGACGCTCAGCGAGTAGTTCGCGTCGTCGCGGAGGCTCACCCCCTGGGCGGAGCCGGTCGCCGGATAGACCGAGCCGTTGAGGCCGATCTCCCCGCACGTGGTCGGGGAGAAGGCGAGGGAGATCGAGTCGAGCGGATGGTAGAACCCGAAGTGCGCGGTGACGGTGCCGTTGGAGCGCGCGATCACGCGGGCGGAGGCGCCCGAGCCCACGACGGAGACGCCGCCCGTCGTTGTCCAGCCCGTGAACGCGTACGGGTAGCAGCCGCTCGCGTCGATCGCGTAGGCGCCCGCGAGGGTGCGGTCGGAGGAGCCGTTCGCGGCGAAGGCGCTCCCGTTGATCGAGATCCCGCCGCAGCTCCCCGGGACGACGTACTCCCCGACCGTGACGGTCGGGATCTTCGTGCGGTTGACGGTCGCGGCCGGGTCGCCGGAGGCAGGGAGCATCACGATCGCGCCCGCCTCATCGGTCGCGCTCGCCCGGTAGGAGATCGTCCCGTCCGGCCCGGTCCCGGGCACGGTCGCGTTGTAGTAGCCGTTCGAGGCGACGCCCGAGACGAGGTGCATCGACTCGTTCGTCGGCAGGCCGCCCGGGAGGACGTAGGAGAGGTTGACCCAGCGGACGGTGCCGAGCCCCTGGGCGCGGACGCTCACGTTGAGCGGCGAGCCCGGGGCGACGTAGCCGACGCGGCTCGAGTTCGCGAGCTCGTCGAGGAAGAGCGGCTCGAAGTCGGTCTCCGTCGCGAACGCGTTGAACTCGTGGGTCGCCCCGCCGAACGTCTCCGTCGCGTAGGAGTAGTTGCCGGCGAAGTCGAGCGTGGTGCCGTTGAACGTGAGGGTCGGGTAGTCGCCGGCCTGGCCGTCCGGGGTGCAGGGCGGGACGCCGCCGACCGCGCCGCAGGCGCCGGTGCTCGACTCGAGGGCGACGTACCGGTAGTCGCCCGCGTACGCGAGCCCGTTCCAGTACTCGGGGCTCCCGATCTCGAACGGCGGCGCGCCGAGCTGGAGGGTCGCGTTGTACGAGGTGCAGAGGCCGTTGTCGCAGAGGTCGACCCCCTCCCCGAGGCCGAACGGCATCGTCCAGTTGAGGAGGCAGGCATCGGGGCACGCGGTCGCGTAGTACGGCTGGAAGGCGTACGTTCCCGTCGCCGCGGCGGTCAGGGTCCACGCGGCCGAGAGGTTCGAGTCGGTCGTGTCGTTGAAGTAGACGCGGAGCGGCTCGGTCGATTGCGTCGCGCTCCCCATGAACGTGACGTTCGCGTTCGACCCGCCGGGGACGGAGGAGAGGAGCGTGTGCGGCCCGTTCTTGAGGTCAAGGACGACGCAGCCGTAGCCGCCCTTCCAGGTGAAGTTGAGGCCGCTACCGCACGAGTTGTTGAGGAGGAGCGACCAGACGACGACCGCCACGTTCCAGTCCGTCGATCCGTTCGTCGCGACGCCGGGGGTCATCTCGACGCTCGCGTACGACTGGCCGTCGACCGACGCGGAGTCGCCCTTCACGACCATCCCGAGGTAGATGTCGGAGTAGACCTCGTCGGGGAGGTACGATCCGCTCGCGGGGAGATGGATCGGGAAGAGGACGTCCTGCCCCGACCCCGGCACGGGCGAGGAGAACGAGGCGTGGACCTCGTCGTGCGAGATCTTGCACGGGGACTGGTCGGCGTACTTGGGCAGCGGCGGGTTGAACCCGTCGACCGGACCGTAGACGGGGTAGATCCCCGGCACGCAGTTGATCGCCGCCGAGACGGCGCGCGCGGGAGGGCTCCCTTCGGGCGCGTGGAGAGCGGCGGGAAGAGAATGGGCCGCCGAGGGCCCGGCGCTCGCCCCGGGCGCCGGCGGGAAGGAGAGCCCCGCGACGAGGATGCTCACGAGGACGAGCGCGGCGACCCCGGCCACGAGCGGGGCCCCGGCCCGCCGAGAGCGGTACGGTCCTCGCGAGACCGAGTCGAACGGCGGCGCGACCTTGCGACGCGGGGCGCGGGCGTCGGGGGGCGCGTTGTAGCTCTGGTACGGGACCCGCCCCTCCGCCGACGGCGGCTGCTTCGGCTCGGGGCGCCGGCGTCCCCCGCCGGGATAGCGGCGCAGTACGCTCCAGCGGCCGAGGCCGAGCATCGAGAGCGACCCGCCCGCGACCGCGAGTCCGATCCTCAGGTAGTCCGCGTCGGGAACGCCGGGCAGCGAGTTACGGTAGAGCGCGACCGCGAGGAGGAGGAGCCCGAAGAGGCCGATCGCGGCGTACGTCGACGCCGAGAACCACCAGGCGGGCGGAAGGCCGATCGGGCGCCCGTCGGCCATCGATCGTCCTCCCCGCGTTCGGAGTGCCCGCCGTCCGCTCCCGAGTCGCGCGGCGGTGGGGCTACCCCCTCGTCCCGTACATCCGGATGAACTCTTCCGCCCACGCGAGGGTCTCGGGCGTCACGCTCGACTTCGCGCGCCGCACCGCCGAGACGAGGTCCGCCTGTCGGATCCCGCGGATCGACGGCAGCGGGCCGCCGACCACCGCCGGGGCGATCGGGCCGCCCGCGGCGACCTGCGTGCGGATCGCGATCAGCTTCGCCTCGTCGACCGCGTTCGCGATGTCGGCGCCGCTCCAGCCGTCGGCGAGCCGCGCGAGCTCCTCGGGGTCGACGGGCCCGTCGGTCGGGACGCCCTTCAGGTGGATCTTGAAGATGTCCCGGCGCGCGTTGAAGTCGGGCGGCGGCACATAGAAGATCTTGTCGAAGCGGCCGGGCCGCAGGAGCGCGGGGTCGAGCGTCTGCGGCCGGTTGGTCGTCGCGATGATGATCACCTTGTCCTTCGGGCGGAGCCCGTCCATCTCCGTCAGGAACTGGCTCACCGCGCGCGACACCTCGGGGGTCTTCATCGAGTCCTTCCCCGCGAGGGCGTCGATCTCGTCGAAGAAGACGATCGACGGCGCGTTCTCGCGCGCGCGGTAGAGGACGTCGCGGACGGCGGCCTCCGACTGGCCCGCGAGCGCGCTCACGAGCTCGGGCCCGCTCACGATCTGCATCGGGACGTTGAGCTCGTTCGCCGCGGCCCGCATCACGTGCGTCTTCCCGCATCCCGGCGGGCCGAACAGCATGATGCCGCGCCCCGTCTTGATCCGGTAGCTCTCCATGAGCTCGGGCTGGGTGAGCGGGAGCTCGACGTACTCGCGGATCGCCTGCTTGATGTCCTCGAGGCCGCCGACGTCGTCCCACCGGACGACGATGCGCCGCTCCGTGCGGACCGACTGGTGCATCTTCCGCTCGTAGTCGAGCTTCTGCGTCTCGTACTCCGCGATCATGCGGAGCGAGATCGAGGGCTTGATCCGCGGAAGGACGTGCAGGAAGTCGTCCATCGTGATCGGGTTCATGACGCCCGTGACCATCTCGCGCCGGACGGCGAGGGTCGCGGCCTCGCGGACGACGTTCGCGAGGTCGGCGCCCGAGAACCGCTCGGTCCGCTTCGCGATCTCCGAGAGGTTGATGTCGTGCGACGCCGGGCGGCCCGCGAGGTGCACCTGGAGGATCTCGGCCCGCTCCGTGAAGTCGGGCGGCGGGACGTAGATGATCTTGTCGAGGCGCCCCGGCCGCATGAGGGCGGGGTCGATGAGGTCGGGCTTGTTGGTCGAGCCGACGATGATCACGCCGACCGACTTGTCGATCCCGTCCATCTCCGCGAGCAGGATCGAGAGCAGGCGGGGCGTCACGTCGTCCGCCGTGTACATGTCGCGGCGCTTCGCGATCGCGTCGATCTCGTCCATGAAGAGGATGCACGGCGCGCGCTCGCGGGCGGTCTTCAG
>Ga0187772_10001084_pt1 | contig 12691 bp, 6 predicted proteins | sample 0116_SJ02_MP15_2_FD_133137 | JGI IMG/M metagenome (GOLD analysis project Ga0187772, IMG submission 133137) | Tropical peat soil microbial communities from peatlands in Department of Meta, Colombia - 0116_SJ02_MP15_20_MG | ecosystem: Environmental > Terrestrial > Soil > Wetlands > Peat | place... | reverse complement strand
GTCTCCCACGATAGCGCCGACGTGTGGTCGCATCCTGAACTTTTCTATCTCGACGCGGAGGGTTCGCCCCTGGTAGTTTCCGGCGTGCCGCCAGATTACTTCAGCGCCACCGGCCAGCTCTGGGGCAATCCTATTTATCGCTGGGATGTGCTCGCCGCGACCGGCTACCGATGGTGGATCGAACGCTTTCGCGCCTCGCTGGCTTTGTTTGACATGGTTCGCCTCGATCACTTTCGGGGCTTCGAGGCCTACTGGGAGGTTCCGGCAAACGAGAAGACTGCGATCAACGGGCGCTGGGTCAAAGGACCGGGCGAAGCTTTTTTCCTGGCGCTGCAAAAGTCATTTGGGGAGTTGCCCATCGTTGCCGAGAATCTTGGCGTTATCACTTCGCCGGTTGAGAATTTGCGAAAGCAGTTTGGCTTTCCCGGCATGAGCCTTCTGCAGTTCGCCTTCGGCAACGATCCGCAGGGACCATCGTTTCGTCCTCATAACTACCATCGCGACCTGGTCGCCTATACCGGCGGACATGACAACGACACTACTGTCGGCTGGTGGAATAGTTCGGCCGGCGCTGGCAGCACGCGTACGCCTGAAGACGTCCTGAAGGAGCATGCCTTCGCTCGCGCCTACCTCAACTTTCATGACGATTCCGAAATCAACTGGGTTATGATTCGCGCGGTAATGGCGTCAGTCGCGGAGATCGCCATGGTTCCGTTGCAGGATGTTCTCGGCCTGGGTAGCGAGGCGCGCATGAACCTGCCAGCGAGCACGAGCGGTAACTGGAAGTGGCGTTACTGCCCCGGAGCGCTGACGGGCGAATTGAGCGCGAGACTGCGGTGGTTCGTGGAACTTTATGATCGGTGAAAATCCCAGTACGGAGGCACGAGACACGGAACACGGAGAAAAGGAAACTGATCTAGGAGAGTTAGTGGCGTTTTTTGTCTGATAAGTGCCGGTTTTTTAGTTGATTTCCTCCGGCCTCAATGCTTCCGCGTTGGGATTTTGCCGTTTTAACAAATCACATGGATAAACCGCCCCGCACCTTCTGGCAGATCTGGAACATGAGCTTCGGCTTCCTCGGCATTCAATTTGGCTGGGGGCTGCAGATGGCGAACATGAGCGCCATCTATGAATACCTGGGCGCACGCGCCGATCAGATTCCCATTCTTTGGCTCGCCGCGCCACTCACCGGCTTGCTGGTGCAGCCGATCATCGGCCATGCCAGCGACCGTACCTGGGGACCGCTCGGGCGGCGACGTCCGTATTTTCTTGCTGGCGCGATTCTCAGTTCTTCGGCGCTCATTCTCATGCCGCGCAGCTCCGCACTTTGGATGGCTGCCGGTCTGCTCTGGGTGCTCGACGCTTCCATCAACATCAGCATGGAGCCGTTTCGCGCCTTCGTCGCCGATCTGCTGCCCGAATTTCAACGCACACGCGGCTTCGCCATGCAAAGTTTGTTTATTGGACTCGGGGCCGTGATCGCGTCGGCGCTTCCCTATCTGCTAACGAATGTGTTTCATGTCGCGCAGGGCACGACAGCCAGCGCGATCCCGTTAACCGTGCGCTTATCGTTCTATATCGGAGCTGCCGCATTCCTCGGCGCCGTTCTTTGGACGATCTTCACGACCAAGGAATACCCTCCCGACAACCTGGCCGAGTTTCAGAAACAAAAATCCGAACACGCGGGATTGATGGCCAGCGTTCGCGAGATCCTTGTCTCGATCCGCGAGATGCCGCGCACCATGCGCCAACTCGCCTGGGTTCAGATCTGCACCTGGCTGGGGTTGTTCTGCATGTGGCTTTACTTCCCTGTCGCTGTGGCGCGTAATGTCTTCGGCGCCCCTGATACAACGTCTTCTCTTTACTCCGCTGGAGTCGAATGGGCTGGCGTCTGTTTCGGAATGTACTCGCTTGTGTGCTTCGCATTTTCGTTTGCGCTGCCATTCCTCGCGCGGCAAGTCGGACGCAAGACCACCCACATTCTCTGCCTGATCTGCGGAGGCTTGGGACTCCTGTCAGTCGCCCTCATTCACGATCGCTATCTGCTTCTGCTCTCCATGACGGGAGTCGGCATCGCCTGGGCCAGCACTCTGGCCATGCCCTATTCCATTCTTGCCGGGTCGCTTCCCTACGGCAAGACGGGCGTCTACATGGGCATCTTCAATTTCTTTATCGTGATTCCGGAGATCACAGCATCGTTGCTTTTTGGCTGGGTGATGAACCATCTGCTCAATAACAATCGACTGTCGGCTGTGGTCGCGGGCGGAGTGTTCTTTATCCTTGCAGCGCTGCTTACTCAACGCGTGGAAGATCCATACGATGTGCGCCAGACGAGCCCCTCGCTTCCCCCGGAAGCTGTCACAGCGAAATCATAGGTCAGTTCTGGGTTTATGTTGTGTCGCAAGCTTTTCGCTTGGGATTGCGGCTTTAGCTGCCGAGGAGACGTCAGCGTTCGCGCAGCGCAACCAATTCCGTGTCGAGCGGCACACCGCGTGCGATCTTCACGCGGACCAGCGCCTCGAAGGGCTTTACTTCCGCTGCAGACCCGGGCATTTGCCGCAACAATTTCTCGACCGAATCCGGACGGGAAACAAACTCGACTGCGCCTTGCGTCCCGAACGTAGTCGTGCCAGCCAGAATCATCACAAATCGATTCGGAGTCGCTCCCGGTACCAGCCCAATCACGGCATAATCCTCGGTCAACTCCACACCCGAGGGAGTAGCCAGATAGGTTGCCGGACCTCCTGGATTCGGGTGCCGGCTCACAATCGAGAGATCTCCTTTGCGCGGGCCCGAATCAACTCTCTGAAAGACGAATTCTCGTGTCCCGGGAATATCGAGCAAGGAAAGGTTTTCCGAAGGCGATCCCACGAAAATCAGATTTGTATTGTTCGCGTCGTCGAGCGAAAAAAGGCTACCCCGCTTCACGCGAATCTTCCTGCCGAGTGATGAGAACGCGTCGTCGAGCGCGTGTACCGCCAGCACTTCACCTACTCCCGTGTAATGGTCATACAACGAGGCCTTCCCATCCTCCCGCGAATTGTAGTAGCGCATTCCAGTTTCTGGGCGCCCCACAAACGCGGCGTTGCTGAAAATCACCCACGGTTCTTCGGCCGCCGAAGTAAACGGTCGCCAGAATTCGGCCAATGGCCCGGTTGCTGGAACCGCAGCCTCCGCGATGCTGCTAGTTGTGGTCGCATCCGCCCGCTTGCGGTTCCACAGCACCCAACCCAACACGGCCAACGAGACGATCAAACACGCCAGCATCGCGATGAGGGCGACCTTCCACCGAGTCGGCACAACCCCCACGGGCGCCGTCGCAACGACTTCCTGCTGCGAGTTGATCAGTCGCGGCTGCGATGCAAATTGCCTCGGTTCAAAAACAAGGTGATAGCTCCCCTTGGGAATTTTCACCACAATCGGGTCGTTCGCTCCCTCGCTGGCGTAGTATTCCGCGAGTTTCATCCGCAGGCGGCCGGCTTGCACGCGAATGGTCGAATCCGATTGCGGATCGAAATCCGCACTCCGCCCATAAACCTCTGTGGCGATTTGATACTCCTTGAGCGGGGCTTCGGGATTGTCGAGGGCCTGCTTTGCGAGATATTGCAGCAGCTTGCAGAGAGACTCCGAGCCTCGCAGGCTATGACTTTTGGTAATGTGATCTATTTGTTGGAAGAATTCTTCCGAGCTACTGGCGAGCGTGCGTGTCACAGCCATTTAACAACGAAGTAACAGTCGAGCTATGCTGCTGGATACGCTGCATTTTACTCCTGTAACCGTATAAAACCTAGTGAAACGTTTTGTTCTGCCTTTTTTGTACTAAAAGATGCTGCCGATATCGTTCGCGTAGGGACCCCGTGCGTCCCGCGGTCGCAACCTCCATTTTTCCGCACGTGGTTTCCTGCCGGCGTAGATCACGAACTTGATCAGAATTGAATCAGCGGTTGATCAGCACAAGCTCCAGCGCAATTTTGCACGAGAAGTGTCTGCCGTCCTGCCAAACGGAGGAGATTCTATGAGAAGCAAGTTACTGGTATTAATCGTGGTGTGTGGGCTAAGCGTTTTCGTCGCTGCGCAGACCGACACCGCCCGTGTCATAGGGACGATCACGGATTCAACTGGGGCTGTTTTGCCGGGCGCAACCGTTACGATAAGCGACGTCGGAACCGGCCGCGTTGTTACTCTTCAAACCGACTCGTCCGGTGGATATGCGGCTAACGCCCTCCCGATCGGCAAATACCACCTTGCGGTTTCCGCGCAGGGATTTAAGAGCGCCAGTGCCGACTTTGCTCTTCAGGTTTCTCAGGTGCTTGAAATCAGCTTGAAACTCGAAACTGGAGCTACCTCGACAGTGGTCGATGTTACAGGTGCAGTCCCGCTGGTGGACACGGCCACCTCAAGCACGGGCGAGGTGATTCAGGGCCGTGAAGTAGTTGAGTTGCCTCTGAATGGCCGTAACTTCACTCAACTCGCTCTGCTCGCCCCCGGCGTGACGCGTGGCGCGTATGGCGATGAAGCTTCCGGTGGAGGATCAGGCACAAACTCGGAAACCTTCCGTAACTCTGAGACGGGTGGCGCGGCGCTTTCGGCCAACGGTCTTCGCCCACAAGCGGATAACTACTTACTTGACGGTGTCGACAATAACGACGCCCTCGTAAACACGATTATTTTCTTTCCGCCCGCCGAGGCGATCCAGGAGTTCCGCGTAAATACAAGCGTCGCACCCGCTGAATTCGGCCGCGGCGGCGGCGCGATCGTTCAGTCGAGTACAAAATCCGGCACGAACGAGTTGCATGGATCGGCATTCCTGTTCCGACGAAGCGGATGGGGCGCGGCCCATGACTACGATCCAACTGGCAAAAATGGCAGCACGCCGATTGTCTTCCGCCAGGCCCAATTCGGTGGGACCTTGGGCGGGGCAATCTGGAAAAACAAACTATTCGGCTTTGGCGATTACCAGGGCCGACGCCAGGATCAGCCGAATGGTATTGAAACCGATACCGTCCCAACTGCCAAAATGAGAACCGGCGATTTCAGCGAGTTCCTGGGTACAACGCTTACCACAACGCCCTCTTTTTGCACGGGCGCACCGACCAATAACGGATACATCTGGGATCCGACGACCTGTCTGCCATTTGGCTGGAACGGTACTACGGGAACCAACGTAATCCCAAATCCCAACCCGGTCGGGCTTAAATACCTTCAGACGTTCCCCTTGCCAACGGTGCAGGGAGCTGTTCAGAACAATTACATCACCGAGCGGCAGCAACTCCGCAACTTCGACGACTTCGACATCCGCAGCGACTTCAACCCCACTCAGAAAGACCAGTTTTTTGGTCGTTATAGCTACGCGCAAGATGGTTTTACCGTCACCAACAGTCTAGGCGCTTTCTGTCCCTCAGGCTTCGGTTCAGGTGACAACTTCTTCGACGCTCGTGGCGTCGCCGTCGGTTACACGCGAACATTTACCTCAAACCTCATCAACGAGTTCCGATTTGGATATAACACTTCGTCGTACGGCTACAATCCTCCTAACCTGAATCAACGCCTCGGCGCGGCCATCGGAATTCCCGGCGCGAATCCTACGCCGTTACTTGGCGGCCAGGTCTTGATCGGAGGGAACGGGAACCCGCAACTCGACTACCAGGGAGATGGCGGACCGTATGTCGTTCCGGAACGAATCTTTCAATTCAACGACTCTCTCTCTTTTAGCCATGGGAAACACGTGTTTAAGTACGGGGCAACCATCGGCAAGCGCGAACTCAATTTCGTGCAAGGGAACGACGCCAAGGGATATTTCGTGCTCGGTGGTCTCAGTTATCCCGGTACCGGGCGCTTCACCGGGTATGAGGCGTCCGAAGTTCTGGCCGGCTTCCCCGATTATGAGATCGGACAATTTAATGGCTTCTATCACACGCGGAGCTGGGAAGACGGCTTCTTCGCGCAGGACGATTGGCGCATTACCAATCGTCTAACTTTGAACCTGGGCATTCGCTACGACTATCTAAGCTGGCCGTATGAGACCGACAACCGCATGTCGAATTGGGATCCTACCAACGCAGCGTTTCCCGACAATGGCATGTTGATTACCCCAGGCAGCCCTGGCGCAGCCGGGTTGCCGCGGAGCTTGATCAAGACTGATAAGGATGATTGGGCGCCACGCCTCGGTTTTGCCTTTGACATGTTCGGCAACGGCCGGACCGTTCTTCGCGGCGGCTATGGCATTTTCTACTACCTTGACCGCGGCGGAGTTGGAGTTCAATTGAGCAATAACCCCGACTTCAACGGTGTCTCGAGCTACGAAGCCTGCCCCGGAGAAAACAGCAATTGCAGCACTCTGAGCCCGGCCGGGTACCGGATCACTCTCAGTGGTCAGATTCCGAATGGGCCGCCCTACAGCCCGATCACAAACGATTGGACCACGGCGACTGGGCCACTGCCGCCTGCCGTGAACAACGTGAACCCCAACAATCCTACGAACGTCAGCGTCAACTACTGGCCAACCAACAGCAAGAACTCCAATGTCCAGCAATGGAATTTGCAGTTCGAGCAACAATTGGGCGCCAGCATGGTTATGGATCTCGGCTACGTTGGCACGAAGATGACCCACTTGGCCACAGACTTCAACGCCAACGCTACCCCATTCTGTGCCGTGGGCACAGCTTCGGCCAATTGCCCAACCCAGCGTTGGACAGGATTAGGCGGAAACGTTACGGAATACGGCTACATCGGGAGCGGCACTTACAACGGATTGCAAGCCAGTCTGGTTCGTCGTCTGTCGCGCGGTCTGACGTTCCGTAGCGCCTATACCTGGTCCCATACCATCGACGACTCCAACGGAGCCTTCAGTGTTACGGGCGGCAGCGGTCGAATTTTTGTCGACCCCAATGGAAACGCTTTGCTGCAATACAACAAGGGAAGCGCCGATCAGGATATCCGCAACGTCTTCACCTTCGGTTCGATCTACGAGCTTCCTTTCGGCAAAGGAAAACAGTTCGGAGGCGGTTGGTCCACGCCCCTCGATTACCTGCTCGGAGGTTGGCAGTGGAACAACATCGTCACATTGCAAAACGGGACTCCATTTGATCTCTACATAAACGGCACGCCCCAGGATCGTCCCGACGTCCTTGGGCCTGTCTCCGTGAGCATCGATCACACATCAGGACAGGGGGTCATCGTTGGATCCTTTGCTGCTCCTCCCACCAATAATGGGCTGAGCACGGGCACCTATAGCCGACCTGGGACCCTCTCTCGCAACTTTCTCACCGGGCCGGGCTACCACACCTGGGACACCGGCGTGATGAAAGCCGTTCTGATCCATGAACGATACCGGATGGAGTTTCGCGGCGATTACTTCAACTTGCTGAACACGCCGCAGTTCAACAATTCGAGCTTCCAGACAAATGGCGAAGCAACTGCCGCTGTCAATGGCATCACAACGTTGACAGGAGTAGCCGCCACGCGATTCTCATCCGCGCGCCAATTGCAATTAGCGGTTCGCTTCACGTTCTGACCGTTTCCTGAGGAGGCGAACGGATCACCGTCGCCTCCTCCTCAACGGTAAATGCCATGAAAAACCGACGCGGCGTTTTGCAATTCGCGCTCTTCGTGTCTCTGCTCACGCTGCTGGCGTGGTTTCAGGCATTTGCTGCAACAGCACAACCCGTCATCCACAAAATCGAGCCGCCGAACTGGTGGGTAAGTTACACGCCTGACGTCACGCTGCTTCTCACCGGAGAGAACCTCGGCGGCGCATCGGTAGAAAGCCCTACCAGTGAAATCCGCGTCAGGGAATCGAATGCATCTGCCAACGGTCACTATCTTTTCGTTCACTTGCAGCTAAGCCCCAATCTGCAACCCGGAAGCGTCGATCTGCAAATCAAAACTTCCGGGGGCACGACATCGTTCCAATTGCCCATGTTGCTGCGGGCAAACGTGGATAGCCATTTCGAAGGCTTCTCTCGCGATGATGTGATCTACCTGATCATGCCCGACCGCTTCGCCGACGGCGATCCTGGGAATGACAATCCTCCGGGCTCGCCGCCCGCCAATCGCGCCAATCCGATGGCCTATCACGGAGGCGACCTGCGCGGCATCCGCGAGCACCTCGGCTATCTCCACGATCTCGGAGTTACAACGCTCTGGCTCACGCCGGTCTGGAAGAACACCAACTCCGACTATCACGGCTATCACTGCGTCGATTTCTATGCCATCGATGAGCACATGGGCACGATGGAGGACTACCAGTCCCTTGTCGCCGACGCTCACAAACTCGGGATGAAAGTGCTGATCGACTACGTGGTCAATCACACTGGCCCTCATCATCCCTGGGTCAACGATCCGCCCACGCCCACGTGGTTCCATGGAACTCCGGCCCATCATCTTGAACCTTCTTACAAGTTCAATGGCCTGGTCGATCCTCACGCATCGCCGCGCGAATATCGCAACACGCTCGAAGGGTGGTTCGCCGACAAGCTTCCCGATCTCAACCCTGACGATCCGGCTCTGGCAACTTATCTCGCGCAGAATGCGCTCTGGTGGACAGAAATCGCTGCGCTCGACGGGTTCCGGCTTGATACATTTCCGTACTCGTCGCGGCAGTTCTGGAGCGGTTGGCATGCACGCCTGCACGAGGTTTATCCGCATATCAACGCCATTGGAGAAGTCGCCGACCCTGACTCTGCGATCACTGCCTTCTTCGAAGGTGGACGCAAGCAATTCGACGGAATCGATACCGGTCTCGCGACCGTGTTTGATTTTGCAATGCGGGACGCCCTGCGCGACACGATCATCAGGGGCGACACCATGCAGCAGATCGTAACCCTGTTGCAGCATGATGAGTTTTATCCGCACCCCGAAATGCTCGTCACTTTTTTCGGCAATCACGACAACATGCGGTTCATGAGTGAGAAAGGCAGCAGCCCGCAAAAGCTGAAGGCTGCTTTCTCACTTCTGCTTACCCTTCGTGGCGTTCCGCAGATTTACGCGGGAGACGAAATTGCCATGGACGGCGGCGCCGATCCTGACAATCGCCGAGATTTTCCGGGAGGTTTCCCCGGCGATCCGCGCAACGCCTTCACGGCGGCCGGCCGCACACGAGAGCAACAGGATGTTTTCTCGCACGTTCAGGCGCTGCTTACATTGCGCCGCGACCACCCTGCTCTGCGTACCGGCAAACAATGGCACATCGGATGGGACGATTCCTACTACGCCTTTTTGCGGGAGCTGCCGGAGGAGAAGATCTTCGTTGTCTATAACGACGCGTCGAAGTCCCGAGCCCTCGAGATCCCAATTACTGATACGCCCATGGAGAATGCCCGGAGGCTCACGCCAATTTTCAATAACGTTAACGCCACTATTGAGGCTGGCGAAGTTCGCGTCTCTATTCCGGCTCGCTCCGTCGCGATCTTCACCGTTGACTAAGGGCCTTACTCCTTATTGTCCAAAAACACCTCTTCACGCCAAAACTGCTCTAATTTGCTTTTCCCTCGCAGAATGAAGAGGATAGTACGCGATGATCGTCAACTTTGCCGAGCGGGCGCATAACCATAACTGGGAACTCGACCCGATCATCCGCTCCCTGCTTGACACCGATTTCTATAAGCTCCTGATGCTCCAGTTCATCTGGAAGCACTTCCCCACCACTCGCGTCACGTTTTCCGTTGTCAATCGAACCGGCACTGTTCGACTCGCCGATATGTTCTCGCGAGAGGAACTCATCCACCAGATGGAACATGTGCGGAGACTCCGCTTTCGGCGGTCCGAAGTGGTCTGGCTCGCAGGAAACACGTTCTATGGCAGAAAAGGCATCTTCGAACCTGCATTTCTTGAATGGCTCGAACAGGACTTTCACCTTTCCGATTACGAGATCTCGGTCTATGACGGCCAATACCATCTGAACTTCGATGGCCTCTGGCCCGACACTACGATGTGGGAGCTTTATGCCCTGCCGATTTTGAGCGAACTGAAGACTCGTTCCAATCTGAAGAACCTGCGCGAGTTCGGCCTCGACATTCTCTACGCCCGCGGCAAGACCAAGCTTTGGAACAAGATCGAGCGCCTCCGGGGCGTGCCCGATCTTCTCGTCGCCGACTTCGGCACACGCCGCCGCCACAGCTTCCTTTGGCAGGAATACGTGGTCAATGCCATGGCCGCGAATCTTGGTGCGGCTTTCACCGGAACTTCGAACGCCTTTCTCGCTCACAAGCACGACCTGGAAGCGATCGGAACCAATGCCCACGAGATTCCCATGGTTCTGGCGGCGCTCGCGCCCGATGATGAGGCTCTGAAGGCCTCGCAATACAAGGTTCTGGAGCTTTGGCAACAGACCTACGATGGCGCTCTGCGCATCATGCTGCCCGATACTTTCGGCACCACCCAGTTTCTCGAGAACGCCCCGCAATGGGCGGCAGATTGGACCGGACAACGCATCGACAGCAAGAATCCCTACATCGCAGGAGATGAATACATCGGATGGCTAGAGTCGAGAGGTCGCAATCCTCATGAGAAACTGATCATCGCTTCTGATGCACTTGACGTGGACGATATCCTCGGCCTGCATGCCTACTTCGCCGGTGCAATCGCGGAGGGAGTAAAGTCCTCCGACTTCAACTCCGCTGCCGACTTTCTCGATCGCCAGAAGTGGACACGCGGTCGCCGCATCCGCTTCAGCACGGGTTGGGGAACCCTACTGACCAATGACTTCCGCGACTGCGATCCTGCGGGAGGAACTGGCTTCGATCCCGTGAGCCTGATCTGCAAGGTGTCGGCTGTGGAAGGGCGGCCGGCTGTGAAGCTGTCCGATAACTATGCGAAGGCAGTCGGTCCCAAGCGAGAGATCGAGCGTTACCGCCGGGTCTTCGGGACCGCTGGTGTCAGCAACGTGCCCGTAATTACCTAACGCGCTCGGGTCGATCGCCGGGAATCGTGCGAGTCTCACCGTTGTTAAACACTCAGCACAACCTTGCCGAACATCTGACTCTTCTCCAAATGTTCATGCGCGGCGCGGATCTCTTGCAGCGGAAACACGCGGTCAACAACCGGCTTGAGACGTCCCACAAAGACGTGACCGAGAACCTCGTTGAGTTCGCTCATCGTGCCCATGTAGGACCCAAGAATCGACAGGTTGCGGGAGAAGAGGAATCGCAACTCAAGATCGACCTTCGGCCCGGTCGTCGCGCCGCACGTGACGAGGGTGCCTCCAGCTTTGAGCGAACGCATGCTTTCCTGCCATGTTGCAGGGCCAACGTGTTCGAATACGATGTCAACGCCTTCGCCCTTGGTTATGCTGCGGACCTCCTGCGCGATTTTCTGCTGGTAATGGTTGATAACGAAGTCGGCACCAAGTTCCCGCGCCTTTTGCATCTTGCGTTCATCACCGGCGGTGGTGATGACGCGACAGTGGAACAGCTTGGCGATCTGGATTGCGGCAATGCCGACGCCGGAGTTGGCGCCGATGATAAGGACAGTCTGGCCGGGCCGAATCGCCGCGCGTCCGGCAAGCATGTGCCACGCAGTCACAAATACCAGTGGCACGCTCGCGGCCTGGATGAAATCGAGAGAATCGGGGATGGGGATGATGTTGACGGCCGGAACAGCGATAAGCTCACAATTTCCGCCATCGATCGCATTGCCGTAGACAGTGAACTGACGGCACTGATTCTGCAATCCGGCGACACACTTCGGACAGCGATTGCAGAATGACATGGGCGCGACAATCACGCGCTGACCAGACTTAAGGTCGGAGATGTACTCGCCGACGTCAGCGATCTCGCCAGCGATATCGCTGCCGAGAATGTGCGGGAGGTTTACGCCCGGCAAGCCATTCCGCACCCAAAGATCGAGGTGGTTAAGAGCGCATGCCCGAACTCGAACGAGAACCTGATCCTTCCGTGGTTTGGGATCGGGGATCTCCTCATAGGTGAGTACCTCGGGACCACCAAACTGATGAATGCGAACAGCTTTCATGTAGGCTCCGATATGGTAATAGTTCCGAATCCAAACTCAATGGCAACTGAAGAATGTACCAAAGACGATGTGACGGATGACATAGTATTCATCTTCATATCAATTTAGCTTGAAGTTGGCGATCTGGGTCTGGAGGGTGTTGCCAGTGGGTACTGGACACGGTTTGCCAAACCGGTGAGCGGCTCATCAGCCACTGCGGTTCAATTCCGCCGCCCTCCGTATGTTGCTCACCAAAGTTCCTTGACTTAGTACTCAGACTGGTCGAAGACAATGGTGTTTGGCAAACTGTGAAATCTTAGTACCACTGGTTTACGCCAGTAGCCCCGGAATGATGACCCGGGGCTTTTGATTTCTGAAGCGCCCTCCTCTTAGGCTCAATTCAAAGCGCCGAGCATGGTAAGAGACGCCGTGCATCTACTGGATTGACCTTCCCGATGTCCCGCCACATAATTGCTTTTATGGATTTCTATGAGGAGATCGTCGCCTTGCGCAAGGCCGGACGGCGCGGGGCTGTAGCCACGATCGTGAATGTCCGGGGCTCGATTCCCTCGTTCAAGACTGCCAAGATGCTGGTGCGCGACGATGGCTCAATCCTCGGAACCATAGGGGGTGGCTGCGTCGAGGCCGAGGTCTGGCAGACCGCCCGCGAGGTCATGGAATCGGAACGCCCGCGTACGCTCAGCTTCGACCTGAATAACGATCCGAAATATGACACCGGCCTGGT
>Ga0187772_10001082_pt1 | contig 12692 bp, 7 predicted proteins | sample 0116_SJ02_MP15_2_FD_133137 | JGI IMG/M metagenome (GOLD analysis project Ga0187772, IMG submission 133137) | Tropical peat soil microbial communities from peatlands in Department of Meta, Colombia - 0116_SJ02_MP15_20_MG | ecosystem: Environmental > Terrestrial > Soil > Wetlands > Peat | place... | reverse complement strand
TCTACCGATTGCTCGAACGGCACGACCGGATCGGGAATGTGAAGCTGGTAGACGTCAATTCGCTCGACCCGGAGTTTCTTGAGGCTACCCTCAACCGCCTCGCGAAGGTGTTCGGGGCTCGCATCGTGCGTCCATTGGCCGGGACCTGGCCGCCGCCAGCCGCCCTTCGAAGCGATCACGAGGTCTCTGGGATAAGGATGAAGCGCCTCCGCAATCAATTCTTCGCTCACGTCGGGTCCGTACGAATCGGCAGTGTCGATGAAATTCACGCCAAGCTCGACTGCACGCTGGAGAACGCGGAGACTCTCCGCGCGGTCTTTGGGTGGACCCCATATTCCCGCTCCGGTTATCCGCATGGCGCCAAACCCAAGCCGATTCACTGCAAGTTCCTTACCGAGTGTGATTCTTCCTCCTAGGTTCGCCGATGATCCTTGACTGGTCATTGGAACTTCCCCCTCGTGGATTCGATACCTGCGGCCCTCAAAGGTATCAGGAACTTGCGAAACGACGGAACAAAAGTGGTGAACCGCCACGCTGAGCCAAATTCCCTAAGCCCTTGTTCGAGAAGGGATAACAGTGCCAGACATATGCAAACCGTTTCACACAGAGCCGAACGGCCCACGCTCGTTCAGGAGAACCCGTATTGATAATACGAGAGTTAGAAGCCGCCTATTAAAACTAGGACTTTGGATGTATAAGTGCAAACATCACGTGGTTACTGAGGGGGAGGAGTGCAGATGCGCGTGATTCGTGTAATTACATGGGCCTTGGCAATGGTTCTCGCCGGGGGAATGACTGCTGCCGTCGTGCAGGCTGACGGCACCGACCCTCAGGGCAAGTTCCAAGGGCTACCCGGCGGCGGCACTCCCGGCGTTGGCGACGAGTTCACGCTGGCAGCATTCGGCACCAGTCAGGGCGGCTGTGTCTTCGCCAACGGGCCCGACGGCATGGCTGACGATGGCACGGAGACCTGCACCTTCAAGAACCAGAGCAATACGAACTGGACTTGGGCAACGATCACATCAAGCACCGCGGTCCCCTGCTTGAACGAAGACGGCAGCTCAAACATCCAAGTTATAACGAACCTTTTCGAGAACGCGAGTTGCAGCAATCTTGACAATGGTGATGCAGTGATGACTTTCTCCGGCGTCAACTACAACACTTCCGCGACTCTGTTGATTTCGGGTGTTAACAATACGTATTTGTCCTGCCAGGCGTTGGGCGGTGGCCCAGACTGCAATGTGCCAGCCATTCAGACTCCTTTGGTCGAGGATCAAGACGCTGCAGATTGCTCAGCTTCCGGAACCTACGTGCCAGGCGTTCTTGTCGGCTGTGATTTTCAGATCATCCTCGGTCCCAGCCCGGACCCCGGTGACTGGCCTCTCGGCACAAGTTTTTCGGTCATCGCTCCAGAGCCATCAACGGCAGGACTTTTGCTGACTGGCTTGGTCGCCTTGCCGTTCGCGGTCCGCCGCCGCAAGTCATTCTCGGCGTAAATACAGCCTAGGCATTTCAGATTCTCTTGGGGCCGAGCCGGCGGGTTTGGCCCTTTTTGCTTTTCCGTTGCCCCAAAATCGAGCGCTGCCAGATGCCCGTTCCAGTCAAAGTGTGCCCAAAACTGATCTTCGTAGCAAATCTTGTAAACTGCTTGTTTCCAAGGACATGCGATTTTGTGCCCGAAACGATCCCGGCACCTGTCGATTCCTCAAAACTAAACCTTTTCGCGGCCGCTGAAAGCCCGCTACTAGAGTTAACCCGCCCTCGTCTCAGCCGTTCCACCACCCTACGCCACACTTCCTAACCTGACACAGTCATCCGTGACCGAATCACACACTATGAACGCTGGAGCGGATTCGAGGCCATTAGCGCCCCCGGGGTCGGTTTTCAAGTTGCAAGATAGGAGTTATTTCTTCGTGGACCCGAATTCCTTCTCGAGCTGCGCAAACCCCGGCTGGCTCTGCAGGGTCGCCAGTTCGGGATCATTCTTCGCATCCTGGAACGAGGCTCCCTTCTGGAGGGCCTGGCGCAAAGCCTTCAACGCGTCCTCTGGATGATTCGTCAGCGCCTGGACCTGGGCTTCATCGTAGATAAAATCGACGTTTTCTTTGTCCAGAAGGCGCGCGCGATTGATGAACGTTAGGGCCTGGGCTGATTGGCCCTTCTTTGCGTAATAGAGCGCCAATGACGACAGCGCCCTGGCGCTCCTCGGGTTCACTTGAAGGTCTTTGTAGGCCATTGCGATGGCCTTATCGTAAGTATCATTCGCCTTGTCCTTCTGCCCCGACCAGCGATAGGCATCCGCAAGATTCCCCATGTTGACGTTGTCTGTAGGATTCAGCTCGACGGCCTTGGCAAAATTTGTCACTGCATCGTCATAGCGCTTCAGGTTGAAGTATGCATATCCAAGATTCGAATAGGCGTCATCATTGTTCGCGGTCAATGAAATTGCTTTTTGGAATTCGGGAATGCTCCCCTCATACTTGCCCTGGCGAAGCAGGATCAGCCCTGCGTTATTGAATGCCGCCGAATTGTCAGGCTCGAGCTCTGTAATCTTATGAAATGCAGCGAGAGCCTTGTCGAGGTCACCTAGATTGGCATACGCAATGCCGATGGCGTTGTAGTTCAGCCAGAAGTACGGATTCAAATCGATGGCCTTTTGATAAGAAGCCAAGGCGTCGGCCGACCGATTCGTGCTGATGTAAACGTCACCCAAAGTGCGGTACCCGTCATCGGAGTTTGGCTCAAGTTTCAAAGCGCGCTGAAGCTCGGCAACAGCCTCGGCGCTCCGTCCAGTGGCAGCATATACTTTGGCAAGCGAGAAGTGGACTTCAGGAACATTGTCATTCAGGCGCTGAGCCTGTTGCGCGGCCGATAGGGCTCGAGCCGACCAGAACGAATCCTTCTTCGACGTGTAAATCGCCAAGCTTGCATCTGCCAAACCCGAGTAGGCCAGGGCAAAGTTCGGATCTTTCTGAACGGCTTGACCGAAGAAATCAGCCGCCGCCTGGTCGTTCTTCACATCTTGCTGGCCGCGCAAGGCGCTGCGTCCTCGCAAATACAGGTCATACGCGGCTACGTTGTCGGTGGGATGCGCGCCGGAAAGCGCAAGCTCTTCGCTCGTGGGATTCAGATCCATCGCGGAGACGAGCTGGCTAGAAATCTGGTCTTCGAGTGTCAGTAAATCGTTGGGAACGCCCGAGAATTGCTGTGTCCACAGCTTTTTGCCGTCAGCCACATCCCGAAGGTTCACAATGATTGACATCTTGTCGGCGCCACCTTGAATGATGCCGTCGACAATCAAGTTCACGCCGAGTTTCCGCGCTATTTTCTCCGTGGAGTCTTTCGCGGAAACGTTCGCGACATCTGCATCAGACGCGAGGTGAAGCTGCTTGAATTGGAAGAGTTTGGAGGTGAGCGCCTCCCCCAAGCCATCCGCCACTAGACCGAGCGCCTGTTCGTCGCCAATAATCTTGAATGGCAGAACGGCGACGTAGCGACCGTTGGAGAGCGGCGGCACGCCTGAAACCAAGGACGTTGTGCCTGCACTCGGTTTGATGACCAAGTGCCGGACGGGTGGAATCGCGAATAACAAAGCGACCAGCAGAACCCCTCCGCCGACCCACCACATCCAACGGTGCTGCGCAAATTCCGGAATCTGGATTACGACCGTCTGCGCCCCGCTGCGAGTGATGGTGCTTCCGGATTTGGAGCCACCCTGGAGATCAGCCAGAATTTCGTAGGCGCTTTGATAGCGGGCCTCGGGCGACCTCTCCAGACAACGCATGATGATGCGAACGAGCCAGTTCGGAAGCGCCGGATTCACCTGCTTGGGGCTCTTCGGCTTTTCCTGGACGCGCTGGTACATCACCTTCAGCGTGGACTCGCCGGTGAAGGGCACGTCGCCGGTGACCATCTCATACAGAATCAAGCCGTAGGCGTACAAGTCGCTGCGTTGATCGGCGGGTTTCCCTTCCACTTGCTCCGGAGACATATACCGCGGCGTGCCAAGAAACGCCCCGGTCTTGGTCATGGCGACCGCACCGTCCTCAAACGATTTCGCAAGCCCGAAGTCGGAGATATAGATCTGATCGTCCTTGCCAACCAGAATGTTTTGCGGTTTCAGGTCGCGATGGATCACACCTTCGGCGTGAGCGGCCGCGAGCGCTTCCGCAAACTGTTTCGCAAAGTTCAGAACTCGTTCGACCGGCATCTGGGGATTTGCGGCGATGATTTGATGAAGGTCCTGGCCTTCAACGTAGGCCATGGTGATGAACTTGATGCCGTTCACCTCACCCATGTCGTGAATTCGCAGAATGTTCTTGTGGGATATCTTGCTTGCAAGCAGCAGCTCCTGCTTGAAGCGACGCAGCGCATCCGACTCACTCAGCGCACCCTGACGAACGACTTTTATTGCGACGACGCGATCGAGGTCTTTGTCATAGGCCTTATAAACCCGACCCATTCCGCCCTGCCCCAAGAGCGCATCGATTCGATATCGCGGGCCAAAATCGCTGCCGGGAGTGAGCGCAGACGCGTCAGCCATTACGACCGTTTCCGCATCTTGCATGGGCATAGGAGTGCCGCATCGCGAACACGACTCGGCGAAGTCAGGATTAACGGTGCTACAGTGCGGGCAATTCATTGCACAAGCCGCCAGGACGACCGAGAGCTGCGCACGGGGAACGCGAAATTATGCGGCATCAAAAGGCTAGCTGCAACTCCTGGCTTCAAGATTCTTCGGGCTCGAAGCGGGCTACGCCCGTAATAGTAGTGATGTTACGCCCTCAATCGTTTCAATCCTCTCTCACGTTGATTTCAGGGAGTTACTCTTCGTGTGCTCTCGAACCACCGAAGTTCCGATTGCGTGGCTATCGGGCAGCTCACGCCAGGTTCAGTACGAGGAGGCGAGACTCAGTCATCTCTTCAATCGCATACCGCAACCCTTCGCGGCCTAAGCCGGATTCTTTCACCCCACCGTAAGGCATCGGATCGGAGCGAAATGCGGAAACATCCCCTGCGATGACTCCACCAACCTCAAGATTTTCAAAAGCCTCAAACAGCAGCTTGGCATCGCGCGTGAAGACCCCCGCCTGCAGCCCATAAGGGGAATCATTCGTGCGTCGAATCGCCTCTTCAAAGGTGTCATATGGCTCGACAACGACAACCGGAGCAAATATCTCCTGACAGTTAACCTTCATCTGCGGCTGAGTGTGCGTCAGTACGGCGGGCTCAAGCAGCGAACCCTTGCGAGTTCCTCCGCAAAGGAGCTTGCCGCCCCCAGCGACCGCTTCCTCAATCCAAGCAGCAGCACGACGAGCAGCCTCCTCGTTGATCATCGGGCCTATATCTGTGGCTTCATCGAGCGGGTCTCCCATCTTCAGCTGCTTCACGCCGCCCACGAGCACATCGATGAACTTGCCTTCAACTGCCCGCTGCACGAAGATTCTCTGCACTGAAATGCAGCTCTGGCCCGCGTAAGAGAACCCGCCCTGAACACATCGCCGCGCGGCGTCATCTATGTCGGCGTCAGAATGAACGATTACTGCAGCATTTCCCCCCAGTTCTAGTACAACCTTCTTCTTGCCTGCTTTCGCCTTCAGGGCCCAGCCTATCGGGCCGCTTCCCGTGAACGAAAGCAGTTTCAGGCGGTCGTCTGCGACGAGCCGTTCCGCATCGGGATTCGTAAGCGGGAGTACATTGAGAGCACCTGCTGGTAACCCCGCCTTCTCAACTATTTCCGCCAGAATGAACGAGCACATCGGCGTCTGCGGAGCAGGTTTCACTATGATGGTGCAACCGGCAGCGATAGCCGGAGCCACCTTGTGCGCCACCAAATTTAAGGGGAAGTTGAAAGGTGTAATACCCAGAACGGGGCCAAGAGCGAATCGTCGCACGATTCCCGCACGGCCTGCCGTTGAGGGCTGCAGGTCGAGCGGCAGCCATTCGCCGCCAATGCGTGTGGCTTCCTCGGCGGCCACCGAAAAAGTGAGCACGGCGCGGTCAACTTCAACACGGGCCGTTCGCACCGGCTTCCCGGCTTCGAGAGCCATCGTGCGAGCGAATTCTTCGCGGCGCGCTTGAATACCTGCAGAAATCTCACGCAGGATTCTTTGGCGCTCGGAGGAGGATGACTTACGCGTGGTTTCGAAAGCACGCTGCGCCGCGCGAACAGCGGCTTCCGCATGTGCAGCGGTTGCGCGATGCACCGTCCCTACGACGGAAGAGTCGTAGGGCGAGCGAATATCAACTGTCTCACCCTCCGTGCTCCAACCACCGTCTAGAAAAAATCCCCAGTTTTGCGCAGGACCCTTTGCGACAGTTGCCATCCCGATTCTCTGTTACGTAACCGCAATCTCATGTCCCTCTGAAGTCGGCAGGCAACACCTAAGGGACAAAACAATTCTACGCTCTCCTGGGTAATGCTTCGACAGCCGGTTCTGAGACAGTCGCAATCGCCGCTTCCAGGATTTCCAGGCCCTCGTCAAACTGCTCGTCAGTCACGACCAGCGGCACCAAAATACGCACGACGTTGCCGTACGTTCCTGCCGACAGGACTATTAGTCCGTGCTCGTAACAGTAGCGAATGATCTGTTGAGTCTCCTGCTTTGCCGGCTCGAGCGTCTCCTGCGATCGAACTAACTCGAGCGCCCGCATACCGCCCAAGCCGCGCGCATCGCCAATCAGCGAAAACCGCCTCTTCCATTCGCGGGCGCGCGATTCGAACCTCTCGCCAAGTCTCTCCGCGCGCTCGGACAACTTCTCGCGTTCGATTAACTCGATGGCCGCTAGCGCAGCAGCGCACGCAACCGGGTTGCCACCATAGGTCCCACCGAGCGCTCCGATCCCGGGACCATCCGTGATTTCGGCGCGCCCGGTAACTGCGGCAAGCGGGAGGCCAGCCGCAATCGACTTCGCGGAAACAAGCAGATCGGGCGTTATGCCGTACCGGTCGCACGCAAACATGGTTCCTGTACGACCGAACCCGCTCTGTATCTCATCGGCAATAAACAAAATTTCGCGACGAGCGCAAATGTCCTGCACGAAACCAAAGAACTCTGCGGGGGGCGCAACGAATCCGCCTTCGCCAAGGACCGGCTCAGCTATCACAGCCGCGACCGTCTCGGCGGCGACAACCCGCTTGAACGTATCCTCCAAATGCCGCGCGCAAAACACATCACACGATGGGTACTTGAGCGAATAAGAGCAGCGATAACAGTAGGCGTACGGAACTCGGTATATGTCGGCCGCGAACGGCTCGAAACCCGCTTTGTATGGGTGCGTCTTGCTGGTCAAGGACATCGTCAACATCGTGCGGCCATGAAATGCATCCTCGAAACAGATCACCGCGGGCCGTCGCGTGTACGCCCGCGCCAGCTTGATCGCGTTTTCGATTGCTTCAGCTCCGCTGTTGACGAGAATTGTCTTCTTCGCAAATTTTCCAGGTGTAATCGCGTTCAGCTTTTCAGCCACGGCAATGTAGTTTTCATAAGGTGCCACGCTGAAGCACGTGTGCAGAAATGCGTCTACCTGCCGCCGAATGGCAGCCACAACCGCAGGCGCGCGATGACCTGTGTTCAACACGCCGATGCCGCCTGCGAAATCGATGAATCGGTTCCCGTCAACATCCTCGACCGTCGCGCCCTCGGCTCGCGCCGCAAATATCGGCGTGGCGTGATAGATGCCCCGCGGCACGGCTGCCTCGCGCCTGCGCATCAGTTCTTGCGATTTGGGTCCCGGAACGGATGTTCGTAATTGAATGGTTGCCATTAGTACCACCCGATCGGTTGTTCGTTCAGATTGATGTGGACCTGTTTCGTCTCGAGATACTCATCGACGCCCCACGGTCCCAGTTCGCGCCCGAAGCCGGACTGCTTGTATCCGCCCCATGGCGCTTCCACATACGTGGGCTGCATGTGGTTCACCCACACGATTCCGGCGCGAAGCGCCTTTACGACGCGGAACGCCTTGAAGATGTCACGCGACCACACCGCCGCTGCCAGACCGTAAGGAGTTTCATTTGCGATGCGAATAGCCTCGGATTCATTCGAAAATGGAATCACCGCAGCGACAGGGCCAAAGATTTCCTCCTGGGCGATCCGCGCGGAGTTATCGACGTCGTAGAAAATCGTGGGCTCGACGTAATACCCGCGTGTCACAGAAGCGGGCCGCCCGCCGCCGACAGCCAATTTCGCTTCTCTCTTTCCCAGCTCTTGATACGACCGCACGCGTTCGAACTGTTCTTTACTTACCAGCGGCCCCATTTTCGTTTCGCGTTCAAGGGGTGGGCCGAGCCGAATCGTCTTTGCTTTCGCTGCCATCGCCTCGAGGAACTTGGTGTAGATCGGCTTCTCGACGAGAATCCGGCTTCCCGCCGAGCAGACCTCCCCCTGATTCACGAACACGCCAAACAGCGCGCCGTCAATTGCAGCTTCGAAATCGGCATCTGCGAAAAATATGTTCGGCGATTTGCCGCCAAGCTCGAGTGTTACGCGCTTGATAGTGTCTGCCGCCATTTTCACGATGGTCTTGCCGACGGCCGCGCTGCCAGTAAAGGCAATCTTGTTCACATCGGGATGCTTGACGAGTGGCGCACCCGCGCTTTCACCGAATCCCGTGATGATGTTCACGACGCCGGCCGGCAGTCCCGCATCGCTAAGGAAATGTGCAAACTCAAGTGCCGTCAGCGGAGTCTGCTCGGCGGGTTTCAGCACGCACGTGCAACCCGCTGCCAGTGCAGGCGCAAGCTTCCACGCCGCCATGAGCAGCGGATAGTTCCAGGGAATAATTTGCCCGGCCACGCCGATTGGCTCGCGCAGCGAAAGGCTCAGCGCGTTGTCCGGCACAGGGTTGACGTGACCAACGACTTTTGTCGCGAGCCCGCCGTAATACTCAAAACAGGTCGCGACGTCCGCAATGTCGTATTCCGCCTCAACGATGGGTTTCCCGGAATTTCGAGCTTCCAGTTCGGCGAGTTTTGCTGATTCCTTGCGGACACGCTCCGCCAGCCTGAAGAGGATTCTGCCACGTTCCTGAGCGGTTGTCTGGGGCCATCCGCCGGAATCGAACGCGGCTTTTGCTGCAGCGACCGCACGATTTACATCTCTCTCATCTGCTTCGGGTACTTCGGCGATAATTTCCTCGGTGGACGGATCCACGACCGGAAAATATCCGTCGCTGTGAGCGTCTACAAATTCCCCGTTTATGTACATACGATAGCGTTTCATCCCACATCTCCACGCGGCGACGCTGCTGCGCCGGCTAGTGCGTGCGCATTGCGCATTTTGCGTCGGCCATAAACATAGAAGAAGAAAACCGCCAAGCCGATGAACCCGACAGCCCCACCGACCATCCACGTCTCGTACGACCAAATCGATGTAATTTGCTGCGCCGGGAAAAACGCGAGCGCTATTCCCAGGGCCGTAGTAAGCAACCCGCTATATCCCGCCCAAAGCAGCACGCGGCGACTGTAGTGGCCCCTTGCTGCGTTGTCATCGGAAGCGATCCGAATCAGAGCCGCGAACATATATAGGAATGGGACCAGTTGCAGCACAACCGCAAGCGAAAGCAGGCTCTGAAATGTTTCCTGCACTCCCGACCGCAGGAAGTTGATCGCCACCAGAATGGCCGAAACCGTTGCGTGTACGATCAGCGCTGCGTAAGGAGTCCCGTAACGAGGATGAACTTTTCCGAGCCACGATGGCAAGTACGAGTCGAGACCTGCGACGAAGGGAATGCGCGCCGATCCGGCAAGCCACGCTGACCCAATTCCCGCAATCGAAACGCTGAGCATCACGGCAAAGGGCACCACAATCCACGTTGACCCAACACGGCTCGCCATGTGGCTCACCGCCTGCACGATTCCCTGCAGCACGTTGATGTCGCTCTTGCTGATGGCGATGAGCAGCGTCAACGTCGTGGCGATGTAAAGCAGTCCCGAAAGCACTCCTCCCCACGCGACCGCACCCGGAAGCGTCTTTTCCGGGTTTTTGATTTCATCGCCCATGACGGATGCGAGTTCCAGACCAACGAGCCCAAAGCAAATCACCCCGAACGCATTCATAAGGAAGCGAGGATCGGCGGGAATACGAAAATCTGCGTGGCCAATGTTTGCGCCAAACCGAAAGGTAACAGTCAGGCCGAGCCCGATGAGAGCAGCAGCCGCAATCGTCGTGCCTATGCTTCCCACATTATTGATCCACTTTCCAACGCCAAGCCCCACTATGTTCAAAATGACGAGAATCGCAAACAGTCCCAACGATGCGATAACCGTGAACCAGCGATTGTTTGCCAGGCCCTCGTGCCCCGCGCCCAGCGCAAACACCGAAACGCCGACGAAATAAAGCATCACCGTCGGCACATACATCATGTTGTTGACCCAGTAGCACCAACCGGAGAGGAACCCGTGGAAATCGCCAAACTCGCGCTTTGCCCACAGATACACGCCGCCTTCTCCCGGATAGCGATGCGCCAGTTCGATCACGGCAATGCCCTGAGGCCAGAAAAAAAGAACGAGAGCAATCAGCCAAAGCCAGACTGTCACGCCGCCATTCGCGGCGATACTCGGCACGACATTCAAATTGAATACTGCTACAACGAAAAGCGCCACGAGATCCCAGCGCCCCAGTGCGCGCTTGAGATGGGCAGATTCCGACGTTTGAATGTCCGCCAGATGCAACTCCCGGCTAGTGCGCGACTGTTGAAGCAACTCGCGGTTCCTTTTGAGCCGCAGCGAGAGCCGGGGCAAGGTCCGCGAAGGCTTCGAGGTGCTGATCGATATCAGCATTCGTGTGCGCGACTGAAATCGTCCATTGCTCGTCCCACCAGTATGGCTGAGGGATGACGCCGCGATTTGCCATGCCGAACCAGTAGTGCCGCCAAAGTTCGCTGTCAATCGTCAGCCAATCGCGATAGTTGCGAATCGGCTTTGGGAAAAACATCAGCGCACCATTCGCGCCTGCACCAATCACATACGACTCCAGCCCGACTTTGCCGATCTGCTTCTTGTACCCTTCCACCAGCTTTGAGTTCAGCCGGCCCACGTGCTCGTACGCCGCCGGAGTGAGCACTTCGCGAAACGTTGCCAAACCCGCTGCCATCGCAACTGGATTCGTGTTGTAAGTGCCGCCGTGGAACACGCTATGATCGGAGATCAAACCCATGATCTCGCGCGTCGATCCAAACGCCGCAAGCGAGAAGCCGCCACCAATCGACTTCGCTAGGCAAACAATGTCGGGCTTAACGTCGAAATATTCGCACGCGCCGCCATACGCCAGTTTCGCGCCTGTTTTCACCTCATCAAAGATGAACAGTGCGCCGTTTCTCTTTGTGATTTCACGCAGCGCTTTGTGGTAACCCGGGTCTGGCATCAGGATGCCAACGTTCATCATGATCGGCTCGACGATAACCGCCGCAATCTCGCCGGGATACTTGGCGAACAGGCGCTCGACTCCCTCCACATCGTTGAACTGAGCGACCAGCGTGTTTTGCAGCGTCGCTCTTGTCACGCCCTCGCCGCCCGGCACAGACGTGGGGAATCTTGGATCACCCACATCCCCAGCTTTGGGCTTCACAGATACAAGCGCGGAATCGTGCAGGCCGTGATACCCGCCCTCCATTTTGACGATTCGGTCGCGGCCGGTTGCGGCGCGGGCCAGCCGCACCGCATGCATCGTGCATTCAGTCCCCGAGTTGCTGAATCGCACCATTTCCACTGGGAAGCGTCTGCAAATCTCTTCCGCAAGCTCCCATTCCAGATTGTGCGGCATGCCGAACATCGTTCCGGTGCTGATTTTTTCCTCTACAGCGCGAATGACTGCCGGGTGCCGGTGACCAGCCATCAGCGCCCCAAAACAAAGATTGAAGTCGATGTACTCGTTGCCATCGATGTCGTGAATATGGCCGCCATTGCCGTCGCGCGCGAAAATTGGATAGGGATCGTATGCTCGATAATTGCTCGCCACTCCCAGGGGCAGCCGAGCGGTCGCGCGCTTATGAGCCTCGCGCGATTTCGGCGTACGCCTCTCGTACACAGCCAGTTCCCTCTCCAGCCCTTCGTGCATTGTTCCCTCCGATCATTGATAACTGGTATGTAGAGAGCGGACCGCCTAAGCCGTCTTGCCCGTATTTAAACGCCATTGTCGAAACTGAAATCCCCGCTTCTTCAATTCAGCAAAAAACGGCTCAGGCGGAACCACATTCTCCGGCGCACACACGCCTTCGCCGCGAATCTGCCCGCGCCCAACCATCACCGCGGCGATGGCCGCGGGAAATCCCGTGTCGCGTGCCACCGCGGAGAATTGCGGCCGCGTCGTGTGCTTCGCCGACATTTCCATGGCGATCGTTCTCGCCGCTCCCTTGCGCCGGCCACTCACCACGACGCGCAGAGCCTCCACATCATGTGCTGGTTTCAATGGCGCCTTTTGACGCAGTAGGGCCAGCAGCAGTTCGCGAGGCGCCACTTTGTGGCCGTTAACCGGCACGGGCTCGTGGTTCGTCAAGCCTACGGCCGATAAGCTCCCAACCAGGTTGACCAACTCCGCCGGATAATTAATTTTGAAGAAAACCTCGCGGACGCCGCGGGAACGAAAACTCTCCGCCAACGTGCCAAGTTCAGAATGGATCGAGTGCCGAAGCTCGATTTTGCCGATTGGTTTCGGAAATGTGCCGGACTCCGGATCCGACAAAATGTCTTT
>Ga0187772_10001081_pt1 | contig 12708 bp, 9 predicted proteins | sample 0116_SJ02_MP15_2_FD_133137 | JGI IMG/M metagenome (GOLD analysis project Ga0187772, IMG submission 133137) | Tropical peat soil microbial communities from peatlands in Department of Meta, Colombia - 0116_SJ02_MP15_20_MG | ecosystem: Environmental > Terrestrial > Soil > Wetlands > Peat | place... | reverse complement strand
CCACCAGGCTGGAAAACAACAAAACCAGTGGCGCCGCACAGAAGAATGCGAAAATGACCGTAGCTGCAACGCGCAGCATCGGTCGTTCGTCGGCGACATTCGACAAATAACTCATCAGACGCTCCCGATGATCGCTTTTGCCATGCGAAATGGGGCAGGTCGTCACACGATGGCGAATCAGTGTGGCTTGCGGTAGAGGGCTGGCGGAAAAAACGGGTCTTGGGCAGCTCCTTCCCGCATGCGGCCAGAATGCGGACCGAGTTGCTATGGCTAAGCGCTTCATTTGTATGTGTTTGCAATTTCAAAAATAGCATTTTGAGAGAGTGTGATATTTTAGCACTAGCCAATTAAGATGAGACATTTTCAACTCGATTAAAGCGCGAATCATGGGACGGAATCATGAGGACATCGCTGGCTGCGATGTCGGGAGGAGTAGCGTTTATCCTGGCAATAGGGTCTGTGAATGGGATGGTCTCGGCCGCACGCGCGGCCGATATGGCCATAAAGGCGCCGCCGCTTGCTCCATTGGCCACCTCGTGGACTGGTGTCTACATCGGCGCCAATGTCGGTGCGGGCTTTGGCAACACAAAGTTTTACGACATTTTCCCGACGCCTGATTGGCAGCTCGACGCCAGTATCAATTCGCTCGGTTGGCTTGGCGGCTTTCAGGCCGGATACAATTACCAGATCAATTCGGTCGTACTGGGTGTCAGAGGCAACTTCGATTGGGCGGGCGTCGATACCAGTTTTGGCTGCTTCACCTTTGGCAATCAGCAATGCACCGAACACGCCGAGTGGATATCCACTCTTGTCGGCCGAGTGGGTTGGCTCTTCAATCCCGCACTTTTGCTGTACGTCGACAGCGGTGCCGCTTGGATTCGCGATTCATGGACAGATGTCGCAAAGACGTCAGGAAGCTCGGGCGGAGTTTCTTCGCTCCCCGGCGATATGTTTACGGCCAACGATATACGCGCTGGCTGGGTCGCCGGCGCGGGCGTCGAATACCGGCTGTCGCCCAGCTGGTCGGTCTGGGCCGAATACGACTACATGAATTTCGGTGAGTGGCCGGTTACGTTCTCCGACGGCGGCGGTAACTTTTTTCCCGAAGAGGTCAAGCAGTCGATCCAGACAGTTACGGTTGGCTTCAACTACTACTTTGGTTACGGCATCGCCCCGTATCCGCTGGTGAGCAAAGAAGGGGGCATCGAGGCCTCGGGCAAAACCATCCGTGGCTTTTCCGTCTTCGACGTAGCCAAGGAAAGCGTCGACGGGTTGGTGGGTGGGCTGTTCGCCTTCTCCAAGGATCTCGATACGTCGGGTCCGCGCTTTTGGATCGCGGGCGGCGCCGGTTGGTACCGGTATCCCGCGGACGGGACGAATATCCAAGGCGTCTACTCGACCGGAGACCTCCTCGGCGGCTACGGGTTCGAAGGAGATAACTACGAAGTCAACCTTTTGGCCGGCGGCAGCGCCGAGAACGACATGCTCTCGCAACCCGACCCGCAGAATCGCGTCCAGGGCACGGCCGTGGGCGTCAAGGGACGCGCCGATATTTGGGTCAATCCCACGCCACAAACTTTATTCTACGGCGAAGGCGAGTATTCGACCGCGTTCCAGACTTGGTATACGGCGGCGAAATACGGCTTCGATGTCACCAACGGCAAACAAATTTTCTTTGGGCCTGAAGTCGTCTATTTCGGCAACGAACGATACAATCAATGGCGCGTGGGCGCACACCTGACTCAAATAAAGTTCGGCAACGTATCGCTCGACATATCGGCTGGATACATGGACGACAGCTCGGTAGGAACCGGCGCCTACGGCCACGTCGAACTAAGCACCGATTTTTAATGCTGCCGATGAGCCCAAGTCGCGGCTCTGAGCCGCACGGCGCGCATAACTTTCACGCGATAGTAAATGAAGCGATGCTGACCAGCCAATGAGGCATGGAGAGCACCGAAGAGCTCCACGTATTTTAGTTCTTAGTTTTCCGAGTGCATCGATTGCGCCAATTCCGTGGCGGAGGCGTTTGCGACGGCCCCGTGCATAAAGGCTCGACGTTGGCGCTCGGTTCGAGCGCAAAGCGCTGAAGGGCGCGACTTAACCATGTCAAGCAATGAAGAGTGCAAATACTATGTTGTTGCTTTGGATCTGGTGATAAGCCAGTTGTTGGAAAGCACTGCAAGACGTGGATTGGCAAGACCCTTGAGCAGGCCTGTGATTGGCCGCCACCCTAAGAGACGGAGTACGCCATGAGGCTCAGGACAGTCATTGCGCTAACAGCCGCCATCATTGCATCGACTGCCGCGAATAGTCAGCAGATCGACGTCTCCTCGATGACATGCCAACAATTCGTCCAGAGTGATGACGCCAGGACCAACCTCATTGTGGCTTGGTTCGTCGGTTTTTATACGGACGAGCAAGATCCTCAAGTGATCGACTTGAACAGCCTGAATAAAACCCGCGATCGGTTTATCAATTTTTGCAAGCAGCAACCAAACTTCAAAGTGACGACCGCTGCGGAAGGCCTACTGGAGAAATAAACTGGCATTATTGGTGGCCTGTTCGGCCAGCAAGAAATAAAGCCACGTCAACCTTTCTCGCACTATAGGATGAGTGTGTAACGGCGGGTTTAGGTCGTCGTTTTTAATGATCGTCGGAATAGTATGGCGACGCTAGCGGCTTTGCACTTTCCAAAAGAGCGACCGCGGCCGGGCATTTTAACTTTAACGCTGCTCATATGCCCCATTTGGCTTGAACCTTGGCGCCCGCGAGAAGTCCAATCGCCACGATTAACTACAGCCTCTTAAAACGATCAAATTAAAACAAAATCTGTGCGAAAGGTCCGGTGGGAAGAGGGGTGGAAATGCGACAAGAGGCGTTGCATGTCTACCGAATGCCACGTCGTGGCGCTCAAGGCACCGCGCACCCGAATCGGTATGGCAGCCGATCCGAAGACGGACAGGCGTTCACCGACGCGCCCGCGGTTCGTCCGTGGCTGGCGACGGACCATAACGACCGACCGCGAGGGGAGCGCCGATGCTTGCCCGGCAGCTGAGACGCCGTGTGTTTGCGTATGGGTGGCGCGCACCGAATCGCTGCTGAGAGCGCGTTCCTCTTTCAAGGTTCTTACCGACGACGATTGGGCCGCGCTGGCACAGTTGCGTGCCGAGGCTACCCGAAACTCGGCGATGGTGGCGAAAATACTGCTGCGGCTCGGTCTTTCCCAAGCCGTAGGGCGGCGCATCGAGCCGCGGGATTGGCGGTTTCAACGGACCCCGTTGGGAAAGCCGCTGGTCTCGACAGCGATGCCCGGCATCAATTTTAGTGTCTCGCACGCCGATGCCGTGACGGTGGTCGCCGCTTCCTCCAGTGTAAGTCTGGGAATTGACATCGAGTTGATTGACCAGGATATGACCGAAGGCATCCTGGCCGGATTTTGCGATCCACACGAGCGGGCCGTGCTCCAAAAACTGCGACCTACCCAAAAGGCGCGTGAGTTCATCCGGATTTGGACGCAAAAGGAGGCCTATAGCAAGCTTCTCGGCTCCGGTCATTCGCTGGAATTTTCTTCGATTCGGTGTTCAGACGGCGCGGTCATTACTGGTTCGGAACCCAACGCGGACGCCGGCTTGGAGCCCGGCTCCTCGATCTACATCGAGAGTTTTTTCGTTTCGGAGGGGCCGTCCCTCTATCACGTCTCGCTGGCAGTCGATGCGCCGAGATCCGGTGTTGGCGAGATCGACGTTCAGCTGATCGACGTTGTCAGCCCCGACAGCATCAAAAGGACATCGGGCATTTCTGCCGTTGTTTGAGACCGCAGGAGGCGTGTGCGTGAAGACTCTAGAGGCCATGAAAACCCATAGTGATCAATTTGTCGACCCACACGGCTGCGAGCCGGTATTGTTGCACGAATATTTCGAACGGCAGGTTGCACTGAGGCCCGACAAGACAGCCGTCGAGTGCAATGGCGAAGCGATAACCTATTCGCAGCTCGACGAAGAGGCCAACCGAATCGCAGGCGAGCTGCGCAATCGCGGCCTGCGGCAAGGTTCGCTGGTCGGTTTGTATTTGAAGAAATCCTGCCGGATGTATGCGGCCGTGCTTGGCGCTCTGAAAGCCGGCGCCGGCTATGTTCCGATCGATACAAAATTTCCGGTCGGAAGGGTGCGGGCGATATTGGAAGATGCCGCTGTTGCCTTCGTTCTCAGCGAAGGCGGATTGGGGGAAGGGCTCGCTTCGCATGTTGGCGCCGAGATCGTCGATCTCAACAAGGCACCAAGCAGCAGTGCGGCGCCATCGAATATGCCGGCAGTCACGATGCCGAGCGATATTTGCTACGTGATCTACACCTCGGGTTCGACCGGCACGCCTAAGGGCGTCGTCGTCGAACACCGCAATGCAGTCAATTTCGTGCGCGCCATGCAGAAGGTGTATGGGCTGAACGAAGAAGACCGCATCTATCAGGGTTTCTCGATTGCGTTCGATGCAGCGATCGAGGAGATTTGGGCCGCCTTTTCGCTCGGTGGAACGTTGGTCGTTCCGACCGAAGACGTAGCGGTCTCGCCTCAGGATGCCGCTGACTTCATCAGCGCGCAGCGTGTGACTGTCTTTTCTACGGTACCGTCGTTCCTCGCGCTCATGAAGCCGGAGCTGCCTTCCGTCCGGCTATTAATTGTGGGCGGAGAGGCCTGTCAGCCCGGTTTGGTCAGCCGCTGGGCGCGGCCGGGCCTGCGCATGCTCAACACCTACGGACCGACTGAGGCCACGGTCGTAGCGACGGCTGCGGAATGTCTTGCGGACGAGCCAGTTTGTATCGGAAGACCGTTGCCCGGCTACGAAGCCTACGTGCTTGACGAGAACCGGTTGCCCGTCAAAGCCGGTGAATGCGGTGAACTCTATATCGGTGGGGCAAGTGTCGCGCGCGGCTATATGAACCGGCCGGAATTAACCGCGGAAAGGTTTATCGCGGATCCTTTGACGAAATCCGGCCGGTTATATCGAACGCATGACCGCGTGAGATTGAACGAAGACGGGCGTCTCGAATTCGTCGGACGCGCCGACGGACAGGTCAAGGTTCGTGGCTTCCGCATAGAGTTGTCCGAAATTGAATCGGTTTTGATGGAGCACCCGGCGATACGCCTAGCGGCCGTAAACGTCTTCGACGCCGGCGCTGCACCAGAGATTGCCGCCTATGTCGTTCTCGCCGACGGAGTTGCCGAACTGGAGCGGGGAAGCGTTTGCGACCTTATCCGCAGTCGTGTTCCCGACTACATGGTGCCGAAATATCTGGATGTATTGAGCGAACTGCCGACAGCGGTCAGTGGGAAAATCGACCGCAAGCAGCTACCGGTGCCGCATTCGCTTCTGGCCGACACCAAGCGAGACGTTGTCCCGCCGGAAACGCCGTTGCAGCACGCTTTGGCTGACGCCTGGGAGCGGGGTCTTCTGGTTTCTCCGATTTCGATCCGCGACGACTTCTTTACCGATCTTCACGGCCACTCCCTGGTTGCAGCCAAAATCGTGACCGAATTGCGCGAAAGCCTGAAAACCGTCCGCGTTTCGGTGCGCGACTTCTACCTGCACCGGACCATCGAAAATCTCGCTCGGTATCTCCACAGCATCGGAGTTACCGTCACAAATGAGGCTGACGATCGGGCAGCGAAGGAAAATCCCGGTAGCAGTTCGCCGGCACAGCCGCCGCTTCCTCGCACGCGTTGGCTTTGCGCGGCCATGCAGTTGCCAGGCCTGATCACATTCTATGCGGTGGCGTCGTATCCGGTCGTGCTTTCCATCGTGTTGATCTTGAAGGGGCTCGATGGCGAGATCAGTTGGCCGGTTGCCGCGGAACTCCTGACTTTCCTCGGCTTTGCCGTTTGGCCGTCTTGGCTCTTGCTGAGCGTAGCACTGAAATGGCTCGTTATCGGCCGGTACAAACCGGGGCGATATCCCGTCTGGGGATTTTATTATTTTCGTTGGTGGTTGGTCAGCCGATTTCAGGCATTGAGCTGGTCCCACATGTTCGTCGGCACGCCGCTGATGAGCCTGTACTACCGGGTGATGGGAGCGAAGATCGGCAAAAACTGCGTGATTGCGACCCCATTGTGCGTCGCCTTCGATCTGGTCGATGTCGGCGAAAATACCAGCATCGGCACCGATACGCATTTGTTGGGCTATCGAGTCGAGGACGGCTGGCTGATTTTGGGAAACATCACAATCGGTCGGGACAGCTTCATCGGTACGCATTGCTGCCTCGGCTTGAATGTTAGAATGGACGATGAAACCCGGCTCGACGACCTTTCGCTGCTCGCCGATGGCGCAGTCATGGCGAAAGGCGAGGCACGGCGTGGATCGCCGGCAGCGACGGCGAGTGTTGAGCTGCCTCACTCGCCGCGGAAGCGACCGCGGCGTGGCGCAAACATCGTCTTCGGCTTGATCCATCTCAGTCTGATCTATGCGATGGGCTACTTCCTCATCCTGAGTGCATTACCCGCCACCGCATTGATCGGCTATGGACTTTATATCGGCGGGCCGGCAATTGGCATTGCGGTAGCCTTCGCCGCCGTCCCGGTCTTTATCTTCTGGTATCTACAGCTTGTCATCTTGGTGAAAAACATCTGCATTGGCAGGATTGTTCCCGGCACCTATAGCCTCCATAGCGCCGCCTATCTGCGCTATTGGTTCCTAAGATATTTGTTGGACAATACGCGGCACATCATCTTGCCGCTTTACGCGACCGTATTCCTGCCAAGGTTTTTGCGGCAGCTTGGCGCGAGAATCGGACGCATGGTCGAAATATCGACGATCATGCACGCCATGCCCGACCTTCTTGAAATCGACGACGGTAGCTTCCTCGCCGACGCTTGCATCGTCGGCAGCCAGCGCATCGACCACGGCATCATCGAGATTCGTCCGAATAAAATCGGCAAGCGGACTTTTGTCGGCAACAGCGCCGTGGTGCCGTCAGGCATCGAGCTTGGTGACGGCGGTCTCGTCGGGGTCATGTCGACGCCGCCCGCCGGCATGCGGCGAATGCCGAATGGAACGCGCTGGCTCGGCTCGCCGGGCTTCGAACTGCCCGGTATCGAGCAAACGTCTTGCTTCAGCGCGCGGCGTACCTTCGAACCGAGCGTATTTCTCATGCTGGCGCGGAGCCTGGTCGATTCGCTGCGCGTACTTCTGCCTGGCCTTATTCTGATGGCCCACGCCGTGCTGTTTTGCATCGCTGTGGTGACGCTGTGTCGCGCACGCCCTTGGCCCGAAGTCCTCCTGTTGGCACCTGTTATCGCGTTCCTGCTGTCCCTCAGTTCGCTTGTCTGCGTCGCCGGCCTGAAGCGGATTTTGATCGGGACATTCATTCCCATCCTCAAGCCGCTCTGGTCGGGCTATGTGTGGTTCAATGAAGTCGTAAACGCGCTTTACGAGACCGTGGCCGCAGCCGCCTTGGCGCCGTTGCTTGGCACGCCATTCGCCTCGCCCTTCTTCCGCTTGATGGGCTGCAAGATCGGCCGCTGGGTCTTTCTAGAATCGACGCTGATGTCCGAATTCGACCTTGTTCGGATCGGTGATCGGGCGGCGCTCAATCTTGGCTGCACCATTCAGCCACATCTATTCGAAGATCGCGTTATGAAAGCGGACACAATCACAATCGGCAATGGATGTTCCGTCGGCAATATGGCCGTCGTTCTGTACAGCACTGAAATGCGGCAAGGCTCGTCGCTCGGGCCGCTTTCCGTCCTGATGAAAGGCGAAGGATTGCCAGCATTGAGCCGCTGGTACGGAATTCCGACGCAGCCAGCATCGGTAGCGGCGTATGAGCCAATGGTGAACCGTATTCGGTAAGGAAGAATATACGCGGGGTTTACCAAATAACGAGGATGAAAATTCTTTCTGCTCGGCGTGCGGTAGCGTGGTTCGTCGTCGCAGCGTCGCAACATTGGACTGAACGTTGATATGGCAGATCAAATAAATTTGCACCTGGCGACATTGCCGGTTTGTCCGGTGTGCTTTACCAAAATGCGAGTTGGGGGCTTTTTTCCTGTCATTTATCCGAGTGGACGACGGGATATCACGTATACTTTTTCCTGCGACAGGTGCCGTATCCAATCCAATCAGATTAGATCCGTTGCTAACGTCGAAAGTCCCTTATGGTTGGCAAAGGACTTGCGAGCATCGCAGAATACGCATCCGCGAAAACTCAAGCGGGCGTTTAGCTGACCAGCTCGATTTCCGCGAGCGCGTACCGCAAGCTCAATCTTATATTGCGGTCACCGCTTGTCTGGTCTGAAAAATGAAGCTGACTTGCATAAAGCCCTCCAATGATTCGGAGGGCTGGCGATATCAGTTCTTTTTGCTGTCAAGGCCGCATCCGCGGGGCTTCGGGAAGCCACAGTGCTTGCTGCAGCTCTTGCCACCAAACGGGCGCCAGCCTGGTCAGTCGGCGGCCTCATCATTTTTCGCCGACGGATCGACCTGGCGTTGAAGATGTTGCTTTGTGAGCCAACGGTGTTCCGCGATCCATCGTTCGGCTGCTGTCTCCGAATCAAATTTGCCGAAGTAGCGGGGAGGGCTCTGCGGCCAGGTCATTTGCACTCGCCAATGACCCTGCCGATGAACTGGACACATTACAACAAAGCTTACGCCGCCCATGAGCCCTACACGCCGCTGCCTTCGGCTGTGTTTAGGCCAGCCGCGCCGGCATTTCACTATCGGAAGCGGCCGGAGTAAGCTCGGCCGCTAGCGGTGGTGAATACCCTGCAACCGGTTCGGTATCGCCGCGGCGGACAAGGGCCAAGGAGAAGGCCAAAGTCGCCTGACCAACAAACAAACCAACGAAAAAGCCCCAACCAAATGATCCCCATGATGCCATGACACAACCCCGACCAAGGCTTAACCGTGATGCCCACCGCATGCTCTTACCGCGGCAAAATTATGCCGAACGCCTGGCCGAATAACGACCCGTGCAGATTATCTGATTTTGTCGCGCGAGTAGCACAGATGTTTTGTGCACCGCCGCAACCAACGATGAACATGCGGATCAGGCGTTGCTGCAGTCGGCAGCTGCTAGTTCGGTCGCGGATCCGCAGCTTTTCTGCCAAGCGGTGCCACACGTCGCCCGTCGTCTGCGGTACTAACCTGCGGGCAGTGTTCGAAGCCGGCTAAAATGAGCACTAGGATTGATAGCCGAGGCGCACGCAGGCCTTGCGCCATCTGTGCGTTGCGATTGCCTGCGGGCAAACGGAACGCATCTATGGGATGGGCGCGGCGCGGCGAAGCGGCCGGCCCCTCATCTACGGCCGCAAAGCGAGGCCATAGAAGCCACTGGGCCGGCCAGGGTCCACTCGCTCAGCACCAGCGAGGTCGACCAAAGCCAGCGCCGGCAAGAGCGAAAAATCCTTTGGGGCGTTGCTTCCGGGCAACAGCCGAGCATCAGTTTGGTTGGTAAACTTCGCCATCCCGACTGGTATTGGTGAGGGCACATGTTCGGGCGAATTCGTGGGTTGATGGCGATCCTGTTTGGCGGCTTGGCGCTGGCGGCGTGCGGTTCCGGCGCAGCTTCATTGGGAGACGCTGTGCCGCTGCCGTCTGGTTCCGTTCCGCTGCCACGCCCGGCTCCGAAGTTCTCGGCGGCACCCGCCATTCCAACGTGGCAGCATGTTCCGGCGCCGGTGAGTGCGCAGCAGTTCAGCCAAGACAAGGCAGAGTGCACGAAGGTGGCCAACAGCGCTCCTGGCGTGGGGCCTCACGAAGTAAAGTTTTATCTCGCCTTCACAAGCTGCATGCGTTCTGAGGGATACGAAGCAAGTTCAGGGCTTTGACGGTCCAACGCCGTGGCAACTGCATCGGAACGCAGCGCTGACGTGGGTAAGGTCGGAAATGACCACAAGGAAGATTGGGTGTCGGTCGTTCCCAGCGCCGCTATCGTAACCTCAATGCGTAAGGTTGATGCGCCATTTCAAGATGAAGCAAATTGCTACTTGCGCATATCCAAGTAGTGTTGCGTTGTATCTAGGTGAAGGGACGTAGGTGGAATCAATCGGACATCAAAAAGTAGCTCGCGCGGCGTCTAGAAAGATGAGGCTGGATCGGTGCCATCAATGTAATGGCAGTTTTGGCCTGATACGCCACAGATTCGCGTCAAAGCAATTTTGCTCCAAAACATGTCTTGCCAAATACAAAGCGAATTCCGAGCGGGAAATTTCCCGGCTCAGAGAGTGGGCAAATTTTCTTACTCGCAAATAGGCGCCAGCCAATGCTTACGGGGTGCGTCAATCACTAAGCTGAGCGTCGCGATGGATAGGATGTCCAGCGCGAAGCGCCGCTAACCGATTGGCGCGCGCCAGCACTTTCAGGTAGCGGATCCCGCTGCCGAGGAGATAGCCGAGCTGCAGGCCCACCAGCGCCATCGCGGCGCGAGCGCCCACAGACCAAGCCGGATTGGTGCCCACGATGGCGGCGTCGATTGCGAGTAGCAGAATGAGCAGAGCGGCTGGCGCAAGAACCACGACCTTGAAGCGTTGTCCAAGGATCGTTCCGATCAACAGGCCAAGGAAGGTGGCCATCAGGGGTTCCCGAATGACGTTACGGAAACTCTCGTTGCTGCCAATTAATTTTCAGTTAGTTTTGCGCTGCAACATCACTGCGGAAGAGCATACTATCTGATTCTCGGTCATCGGCAGTTATGGTGTGCAAAAGGGATGCGAATTCCGGAAATCGACAATCGTCGATTGACACCAATTGGCTCGAGCTCCAGGGAACTTGCTTCGACTGTCTAATGAATCCAGCGGTACCACAGAAATCGTGGCGTGCCTCAACCATATTCGGTAACGACATCATGTCCTTAGCTTATTCAGGTCAGCAACCCGGTGATCGCTGTCTGCGTCGCTTGTGCGCATGTTTGCAGCTAATGCTGTGGGCCATTAGGGACCCGATCGCCTAGACTGGATTGCAAGATCTTCGATTTCGACACTGAGCAGGCCCGGGATGAGCGGCGCCGGTGCGCGGGCTTCACCTGAACCCTAAGAACGGACCTAATTATTTATGGGCCGATTGGTCAATCTTGTATTCGCGGGCTCGGCGGGGCGGAGCAGTGGGCCGAGAGAACGTTTGCAAGCGAATTATCGAGCAGACTATAATGCACCAAGGGGACGGATAGTTGTGGTCGCTTGATCAGCCGGGTGTCCGCGGCACACAACTGCGCTTCCAATCAGCCAGAAACGGTGGCACGTTGACAGGTCGGCCATCAATAGTATCCGATTATGTTTCGATCATTTTGCGCGCAATCGAAACGACGCAAAATGATCCGGCGCGATTGCGCAGTCTCGTCTACGACGTTGCGCGCCTCAGTCTCGGCAAACATGTTTTGACGGCCTATCATCAACTCGGCAGCGCTAGGCTGCAGCAGCACGTCTTGGATCTTGAAACGGCAATTCATCAGGTCGAGAACTTTTCCCAGCAGAAAATTGAGGACTTCTCTCAGAAGAGTGACCATCCCTCGCAGCAGGGCAAGGCCGCTTCCGAAGTAGATCAGGCCATACAGTTGATCGAAGGCCAGATCGTCGAACCCGATCACACGGCGGTCATCGTGCGCGATTCCTTTGGCGGCGATATGTTCGAGGAGATCTGGTCGGACAGGACATCGGCTTTGGTCCCGGCAGGTGAGACCCGTGTTTATGGCAAGGGTCAGCCTGTCGCCGAATTGTTGCCGCCGTTGGAGGTCTGGGAACCAGTATTCGGACGAGGCTCGAAGCATAATCAGGTTGATGTTTGGTGGGGCGTCCAGCTGGCGATCGCGACACTTATCGGCATCGTGATCTATGTAGCCACGTTCGTAGGGTCGGAATATGCGGCCAGTCGTTTTTCCGCTCCGGAGCAATCAGCCGCGCCAGCACCGTCGGCCGTGCCATCACCGCCAGCGAAACCGCTTGGTGAGACCGCTCAAGCGCTCGGTTTTCCGCTGCCCAGCGTCTATGGCGTCTACGCCGTGAGTGAAGGAAAACTCGTTGAGCTTGACCCGTTGCCGTTAAAGGTGCCGGATCCAAGGGTCGCAATCTCGGCGATGGTCTCCAATGTAAGTTCTGTTACAATTCACAATGGCAAACCTCAGTTCATTGTCTTTAGACGCGACTTGGTGTCGAGCGCGCCCACGGAAATGTTCGTTAGGGTCGTCGCGCGAGTAGCGCGCGAAACGAAGTTTCGCGAGGCAGGACCAGCAACCACGAGCACCATTGATGGCCACTGGGCGGTTCGCAACAAGTCATATGAGTTCCGAGTGGCTCCGCTTGGCGATAACCCCGAAATGATTGTCCTCCATCCAGCGGACCCGCAGCTGTCGTTATCGCCCGGGCGATACGCGCTCGTGGTGGCAGGACGAGGCTATGATTTTACCGTTGATGGTCAGGTGACGGACACGGCTCAGTGCCTCGAGCGCGCTGATGTCGTCGGCGGTGCCGTATATTCTGAATGCCGCACCCTTCCGGCGCAGTTCGCAAATTGACAAGCGAACGCTTTCACTCAGACCGCCTAAGTGACACCTGAAAGTGGCGGTTTAAGCTCAACCAGTACCTTGGCCGGGTGGCATACAGGAGGAAACGACTTACCTGGGCATCCCATGCCTTACTCTGCCCTTATACTAGCGACCGGCGGCGCTTGGCGATCAGCTCGTATCCATTCACTGAGCAGTTTTTGCTAATCTTGCAAGTCGTTCTG
>Ga0187772_10001080_pt1 | contig 12710 bp, 13 predicted proteins | sample 0116_SJ02_MP15_2_FD_133137 | JGI IMG/M metagenome (GOLD analysis project Ga0187772, IMG submission 133137) | Tropical peat soil microbial communities from peatlands in Department of Meta, Colombia - 0116_SJ02_MP15_20_MG | ecosystem: Environmental > Terrestrial > Soil > Wetlands > Peat | place... | reverse complement strand
GAGATACTCAGGAACAACGGAGCAATCGACGAGTCACAATACGCCCAAATCATAGACCAGACAGGGAATGCGACCCCATCAAACGGCAGTTAACGATTTTCTCCGAATCTTCCGTGGTTATCAGTTAGCTTCAAAACAGACGGTCCACAGAGACTAAACCTCACTTGCCGGTACTTTTCTAGGGCTAAAATACCACTAATACTCTGTCGCGGTGCTGAACGATGTTTTATCAATCGATTTGGGCTCGATACATTCATTTATCCGCCATCCCAATCGCAGATTAGGATTATCATGCCTTCGCCCATTGCCAGCATAGTTTCAGCTGGCATATCTAAGTTCGGCGTTCGAGATGGAATCTACAGCCGGGAATTGTTCGCTGAAGCGGAGAAGGAGGCTGTTGACAACTCCCCGAACCTTGACCCTCGAAAGGATGTCCAAGCCCTCTTTCTTGGAATGATGAGCGAGTCATATGAGCATCAAGCGCATGTGGCACCATTAATGCTCGATTGGGTCGGTTTGCTGCCGAAGCCCGCGTTCCGAACTGAAGGCGCTTGCGCCTCTTCTAGCGTTGCTCTCAGAGCGGCATTATTCTCCATAGCCTCCGGCATATACAACGTCGTGCTCGTTGGAGGGGTCGAAAAAATGACACACGTCAGCACTACAGGCGTGACTGAAATTCTTGCGATGGCATCTGACTTTCCGTTCGAGCAGTGGCACGGTATCTCGTTCACAGGAATTTTTGGAATGATGGCGGTGGATCACATGCACCGCTACGGCACTACGGAGGAGCAGTTGGCGAAGGTTGCCGTTAAGAACCATGAGCATGGAGCGCTGAACGAGAAGGCCCACTTTCAGAAGCGCATAACCGTCAACGATGTTCTCTCATCCCAACCTGTTGCATGGCCTCTCAAACTGTTCGACTGTTGTCCGCGTAGTGACGGTGCTAGCTGCATAATACTCACATCACCGAAAATCGCGAAAAAGTTCACGGACACACCCGTGAATATAATTGGTTCGGGGCATGCGCAAGACACTCTGAGCTTGTCTGAGAGAGAGAATTTCAGCATGATGCAGGTCACAAGGCTCGCCTCTCATGAGGCATACAGTATGTCTAAGGTAACTCCTCAACAAATCGACGTGGCTGAAGTTCACGACTGCTTTACGATCGCTGAAATAATGGCCTACGAAGACCTAGGCTTCTGTAAACCGGGGGAAGGCGGAAAGCTAATCGACGAAGGCGAGACCCACATTGGAGCAAAGATTCCAGTGAACACTAGTGGTGGATTAAAGGCGAAAGGGCATCCAGTTGGCGCAACCGGTGTAGCTCAAGCATGCGAAATCTTCCTACAGCTCACAAACCAAGCCGGGAAACGGCAAGTAACCGGCGCGGAGATCGGCCTCACTCAGAACGTAGGAGGGGCAGCCTCCACTGGCTTGGTACACGTGTACCAGAGAGGGGATTGATGAATGTCAAATACCCAAGCAAGACAGGAAGGCAAGATCTCCTTCGTAACAGACGAAACTGGAACTGTACTGCCAACGATACAGAACTTCTACAGCTATTGCTCCGAAAGGAAACTCATGGGTACAAAGTGTGCGAAATGCGGCGCGATAATGTGCCCGCCTCGTGCAATCTGTCGCAAATGCTTAAGTGACAAATTCGGATGGGTCGAATTCAAGGGACGAGGAAAACTTCTAACCTACACTATAATCCACTTCCCACCCACCCAGTTCCAGGCGCTCGCCCCTTACGCCGTGGGAATCGTAAAACTCGAGGAGGGACCTCAGTTGTCAACGATGATCAAGAACGTTAAGGTTGAGGAGATTCGAATAGGGATGCCGCTGCAAGTCGACTATGAAACGGCGATTCCGAAAGAATGGCCAAGGTGGGCTAGGTACTTTTTCAAACCGGAATAGTCTGCAGGATAAGAGTTCGCAATTCTTCTGTCTTATTCCAATTAGAATAAGGTACCCTCCAAATTATTAATATAGGAATACACCGACGGAGGCTTCTAAATCGAAGGCCGTGCGCAATGTATGAAGTTCATCTGACCGGTAACTTTCCGAGACCAGAGCCTCTCATCGACGTGTCCCGACAGTTCGATCGTGGCAGGACGGGCGAAAATGACCTGGAGGAGCAACTAACCAGCTCAACGCGTGCACTGATAGAGTTACAGATCACGAACGGATTGGACATGCTGGTTGACGGCCAATTGAGTTGGCAGGATTTATTTCGGCCGCTCTCAGAACTCTTTTATGGAATTGAAGCTGGCACGCTAACAAGGTGGTTTGACAATAATACGTTCTACCGAGTACCAATTGTTCACGGTAAGGTAAGGCGAAGCGAGGTTGCTGTTGCGAAATACTATCGTCATGATTTGATGCCGACTTCGAGGAGATGCAAAGCGATTATGCCTGGACCATACACTTTCGCTAAACTCTCGGAGAATACGGCTTATGCCAGTTTCGCTGACCTAGTCGATGATCTGGCTCATTCATTAGCGGACCTTTCGCGTGAGTTGATTGAGAGCGGATGCAAGTTTATTCAGTTCAATGAACCATCACTCTGTACGGCAACCGCGGAAGAGTTGAAGATTGCTAAGCATGGATTCGAACTCTTAGCGAAGAACAGCGCGAAGACAATGGTTCAGACGTACTTCGGCGACGTAAGCCGCATTATCGATGAGCTCTTAGACTTCCCGGTAACCTGCATTGGTGTCGACCTCTATGCTAACGACATTGATACAATCAGCAAGTATTCTTTCAGTCATGAATTAAGCTGTGGATGCGTCGATGGACGCAACTCCCTAATCGAACCTCCCGAACAAATTGTAGAATTGATGACCAAGGTAAGAAACGAAATCGAACCTCATCAATTGTATCTTGGCCCGAACTGTGACCTCGAATTTCTCCCATACCCAGTGGCTGAAAAGAAAGTTAACTTGCTGGGAGATGTAAGGAGGAGGCTGAATGGGCAGTAACCTCTTCCCAACCCAGGAGATTGGCAGTTTACCCAAAGCTCCTTGGCTTCTCTCATATCTGCGCAGTAAGAATCTGGACCAAGCGGACTTCGATCACTTAGAGAAATGGTCAGAAACTTCAAAGTTCGAGGGTAAACAAGAAGCTCTGAACATTCTGAGTCAACCTAAAACAAAGGAAAAGGAGCAGCGCCTGCGGGAATTGGCTTCGCTGTTCGGGATAAGATTCTTAGAGTCATCGGGGCTCGACATTGTCTATGACGGAGAATCGAATCGGATCGAAATGTATGAGCACGCTATCAGAAACGCAAACGGCTTCGAATTCTACGGTAGGGTTCGCTCATTCGATAACCGATACTACAGAAAGGCAGCTTGCGTTCAGAAGGTGGGATTCCGCGTGCCCTACCATTTGAATGAATTCAAGTACGTTGCGAAACACGCAAAGAAAGAAGTGAAGGTGCCAATTACTGGACCATATACACTCGCGGAATGGTCGTTCAATGAATACTACCAGCAAAAACGGATGGGCAAGGGCAACGATCTCAGAACGATCAAGCAAGAAGCGAAGAGAGAGTTCCTACTGGACATTGCGAATGAACTTCTCAGGCCAAACATGGACTCCCTCGTTCAGGCAGGAGCGCGTTGGATTCAAATTGATGAGCCCGCCTTGGCCACGCGGCCTGAAGACGTTCCGCTATTTGTAGAGGCGTTCAACGAATGTACACGCGGAGTAAATTGCAAACTGAGTGTTCATATATGCTACAGTAACTACCAATCACTCTATCCGCATATTCTGGACCTAAAGAACTGCAGCCAATTTGCTCTTGAATTCGCAAACCGGGACACCAGCAGGCAATCTGCATACGAGCAACTGCGATTAATGAAAGATTCTGGTGATACTCGCGAAATTGGTCTGGGTGTCGTGGATGTCCACGTCAACACTATCGAAGAACCGAAAGTTGTGATGGAGAGAATTCTCGAGGCTGCTAAGTTCATTGACCCCGCTAAGATCTACGTGAACCCGGATTGCGGACTTAGAACGCGTCCTTGGAATGTGACGTACTCGAAGCTCAGAAACATGGTTGCGGGAGCGGATCTTGCGAGGAAATCCTTAGGCGACTGATTGACGCCCCCCTTTGATGTTCTCTTAACAAACGGCGAATCTATATCACAGAACCCTTTCCCCAAAACTCTTCAGATAGCCCAAACAGCAATGAACCATGAAAGTGTCTAACGGATTTGCAAAAGTACATCGTCTTTCCTGACGGTATCTCCTTCCCGCACTTTAATTGATGTCACGCGTCCCGCTTTATGTGACACAATCTCGTTCTGCATTTTCATTGCTTCTAGTATAACTAGAGGTGTGCCTACGGATACTTCTTCACCGGGCTTCACAAGGATACTGGTGATTCTGCCAGGCATGATTGCATGCACCTCACCGCTCTTCGCTCCTGAGGTTGGTCGTATTGGTTCAACATACGCAACTCCAACCGGTGTGACTGTGAAGTGAAAAGGTAAACCACCGATCCAAACCTCTACTCTATTCGAACCAAGCGATCGTGCTCTTGCGTGAAACCTTTTGTCCTCACGTCTAACCGCCCATGTTGAGATTTCCTCCGGCTGGTTACGAACGCATTCAATTGTCGCGTCCTTCATTTCAACTCTGCATTCCCGCTTGTTCTTCGATTCTACGGTCACGTCGTATGTTTTTTCATCCGATTGGACTCTGTATGTTCGCAAATTACCAGCCTCTTCGATGCATATGCAGTGCAAAACGTCGCCAGTTTGATCTGTGCGTCCAGGTGTTCTTGAGTGGCATAGTGATGGCTGTATTCGCTGCCGCTAATGCGGCGGCGTTTTCTTCAAGTCGAGCGAGAGTTTTCTGAAGTCTAGGTCCGAGAATATCGAGGTAAGTTGTGCTGAATTCTCCATCGTTGAACTGCTTTTCGGTCATTATTGATTGGTGCAGAGGTATGGTTGTTGGGATACCGATTACCTCCAATTCGTTAAGCGCGCCTTTCATTCGACGTATCGCGTCCTTACGGTTTCTTCCATACGCAGCGAGTTTTACAATGAGAGAATCATAGTATTCTGGAACTACATATCCAGAGTAAAGAGCTGAATCGACTCGTATTCCGGGACCTGCTGGAGCATGGTAATGGATTACCTTGCCCGGGGAGGGAGTGAACTCGTTTCGTGGGTCCTCAGCGTTAATTCGACAATTGATTGCCCAACCTCTCACCTTGACCTCATTCTGCGATAAATTCATGTGCGAGTCAAACGCAATTGAGAGCTGCTCTTCTATGATGTCAATGCCAGTCGTGAGTTCGGTGACAAGATGTTCTACCTGTACTCGCTTATTTACTTCAAGAAAGTAGAATTTTCCAGCATCATCCACGAGAAATTCAACTGTGCCCGCATTTGTGTATCCTGACGCTTCAAGTCCCTTTTTTGCAGCATCAGAAAGAGCTGATCTCAAAATATCAGTGATTCCGATTGATGGCGCTTCTTCAAGGAGTTTCTGGTGTCGTCGCTGAATGCTGCATTCTCGCTCACCAAGGACAACAACATGTCCCCGTTTTTCAGCGAGTGCCTGAATCTCTACATGACGTGGACTAGCTAGTTGTTTCTCAATGTACATTTCGCTTTTTCCAAAGGAAGAGATCGCTTCCATTCTTGTCAAGCGATAAAATCGGCGGATTTCTTCCGCTGACTTTGCGATTCGCATTCCACGTCCTCCGCCACCGTATACTGCTTTGAGTATCACGGGAAATCCAATGCTCTGAGCGATCGCAACCGCGTCATCGTCATCCTTGAGAGGCCTATCTGATCCGGGGATTATAGGAACGCCCACATCCCGTATTGTTTTTCGTGCGGTTAACTTGTTTTCGAGCTTCTCTATGGAATCACTTGAAGGCCCGACGAAGGTGAGGCCATCTTCCTCGCAGGCTTTTGCGAAGGAAGCGTCTTCTGAGAGAAACCCGTATCCTGGATGGATACCATCGCAACCTGTTTCTTTGGCGGCGTGAATTATCTTACGCGTGCTCAGGTAAGTTTCTTTTGGTGTGACGCCGACAAAATGGAATGTGTCGTCAGCGTAAGTCACGGGTAACGAGTTCTGATCGGCGTCTGAGTATACGAGCACCGTCAATATCCCGAGCTTTCGACAGGTCCGAATGATTCTGAGTGCTATTTCCCCGCGATTGGCGATTAGTAGTTTGATTGGCATGGAAAAACCCCAGTAAGTGGGAGTGTTACAACGGTATGTTGCCGTGCTTCTTCGGTGGAGTTAGTTCCCGCTTTTCCAAAGTGACTTCTAGGGCTCGAATGAGTCTGGGTCTCGTCTCTTGTGGTTCGATGACATCATCGATGTAGCCGCGTTTGGCAGCCACATATGGAGTAGCAAATCGTTCACGATATTCTACTGTTAGTTGCTTAGCGGTAGCTGCCTGATCCTCCGCTTGCGAGATTTCCTTTTTATAAATAATTTTGATTGCTCCTTCTGGCCCCATGACAGCGATTTCAGCAGTTGGCCATGCAAAATTGAAGTCTGCACGTACGTGTTTACTACCTAAAACGTCGTAGGCACCTCCGTAGGCTTTTCTTATGATTACGGTTAGTTTCGGAACAGTAGCTTCGCAATACGCCGAAAGTAATTTGGCGCCGTTTCTTATGATACCGTTGTGTTCTTGATCCACCCCTGGGAGGAATCCGGGCACGTCAACGAACGTCACTATGGGTAAGTTGAACGCGTCGCATGTTCTAATGAACCTTGCAGCCTTAATTGACGAGTTATTATCCAGTGCACCTGCATAGTGTTTGGGTTGACTGGCGAAGAGTCCGACGCTGTACCCATCAAGTCTTCCCAGTCCAGTAATAATGTTTGGCGCCCAACGTGGCTGGATCTCGAGAAAATTGCCATCGTCCAAAACGCGAGTTAGCACTTCTTTCATATCGTATGGTTTGTCAGGATCGGTGGGAACTATCGAGCAGAGTTCGCGGTCAGTTCGGTTTGGGTCATCATCAGTCCTAACGACCGGAGGGTCCTCCATATTGTTCTGCGGAAAATAAGATAGAATCGTCTTGACTAATTGAATCGCGGTGGCCTCATCGCTGGCAAAAAAGTGTGAGACACCTGATTTCTCGCTATGCACTGCGGCGCCACCAAGCTTCTCGAAGGTCACTTCCTCGTTCAATACAGATCTCACAACATCTGGACCAGTTACGAACATGTAACTGGTTTTATCGACCATTACAATGAAGTCGGTAAGAGCTGGCGAATACACTGCACCGCCTGCGCATGGCCCCATAATGACCGAGATTTGTGGAACAACTCCGCTCGCGAGCACATTTCTGTAGAAGATTTCCGCGTAACCACCTAAACTGACAACTCCCTCTTGAATTCTAGCTCCTCCAGAATCGCTCAATCCAATTATCGGGACTCCAACTTTCAGCGCATTGTCCATAATCTTGCAGATTTTTCTAGCAAAGGTTTCTCCTAACGACCCTCCAAACACCGTAAAATCATGCGCGAACACGTACACGTTGCGACCATCAATCTTTCCGTGACCCGTCACAACTCCGTCACCGTAAACTGCCGCTTCACCGGAATCAGATATTGCAAAGGCGTCTGTCTCTACGAAACTAGCTTCGTCAAGGAGGAGATCTAGACGCTCACGGGCTGTAAGTTTCCCTTTTGCATGCTGATCAGCTATTCGTCCTTCGCCTCCGCCTAGAACTGACTGCCGTCTCAACTCTCGTAATCGTTCGATCTTCTCCTTGAGCGCGTCGTCATACCGATCGTCCATGTAACATTCATTCCAATGTTGGGTTTTTTCACGCTTCTCGAGTAGGCGTTTAAATCAGTTCCGATAGGAATTGTGGCATGGCTAACGGTTGCAGCCTAAAAAGGTGGGTTCTTTGCAACCGCCTGTGTAAATCCGCATGTGTTCCCTCCACTCCGGTTCCCATCTTTGTTTAGGGCAATTGTGATAAGGTATTCATGCGTAAGTTCATTTCGGAGGTTATTTTGAGCGTAGAGGAAAAGGACGTCACGGCTCTTCAGCGACTCGGCTTAACAGAGTACGAATCGAGACTTTACCTTGCTCTCGCCAAGATGGGTCCAATCAAGGCCAGCGAGGTAAGCTTCCATGGTCATGTCCCAAGAACCAAATCTTATGGCGCCATTCGAGAGTTGGAAAGGAAGGGTCTGCTCATTACAATCCCCGGTAAGCCGGAGATCTATGCCGCACGCGCCCCCGCTGAGGTTCTGATGCCTTTGATCACGCGGCTTGAGGGGGATGTGAAGGAGTCAGCGAACTTGGTTCAACGGCTCTCGATGACATACGAATCTAACATCATTGTCAGGAGTCAGTTTCCGCGAGAGGCGAGAGAGATGTGGGTCATTGAGGGAAGAGTGAATGTCTTGAATAAGATGAACGAGCTCTTCAATCAAGCCACTAAAACAATCAACTACAGTACTGGCGGAAACGGTTTGATCCGCGCATACAAAGCCAACGCTGATACGCTGGCAAAGGCAAAACAGCGAGGAGTTTCCGTGAAGATGCTGACGACTATTTCAAGCGAGAATGCTTCTGTGGCGAGTGAGATGGGTAGCGTGCTAGAGTTGAGGAGCATGGAAAAATCCTTCCCACCGCAGTATGTAAACTTCGCATCTATCGACTCTCATGAGCTTATCATAGCGGAAGTCAAACCTGATGACCTAAGCACCGATCGCGGATCTGATCTCGCAGTGTGGAACCGTAACAAACTCGCAATCGGCGTCCACGATCAAGCATTTGATCGCATTTGGGAACTTTGCGTAAAACCCGCGAGGAAATAGATAGGCTGGGACAGCAACTTCAGAAAAGAAACACTTAGCTGTGCTAACTAGTCTTTCAAGCCCTCCGCGTGAACGCGTGCAAAATTAACAGTGGGCTCATGGTTGCGAGAGTTCCCCCCATTCGAAGTATTGTCGCTTAGTTTGACAATTGTTACTCCCTGAGCATCGTACGATGCTTGGTTGTTGAATAGCCCTCTAAGACTGGCCAAATCATGAGGGTCATGCGCCGCGTTATTGAGTAGAAAAAGTGCAGTAATCCGCGTTTCGTTCAGAACCTTAAGGGCGTTTTGAGCAAACTTGTATCCCATCTGAGAAACTGATTCAGTTGAATTATGTTGAGTTAGGATAAAGTCAGTTATACTATCAAAGACCAGGCTTATTGGCCCGTCAGAGTGCAAGTTCAACATTGCCGAAAATGAAGTCAATCGGTCCAGATCAACGAACCTGATATTCTCATCATCTTCGAGAACCTGACGCACAGCGCTCCCCTTCTGCGTAATCACGATAGTCGTCTCATCATAGAATGCGGCTTCAATGGTGAAGTCTCGAACTGGTCTCTCGTAGTCAGCGCGCGGGTCAATCTCGAACAGGATTTTGCGCCCTTTCATTTTCGTATGATCAAGACCAAGTTGTTTCGAGAACTTTGACGCCTTTGCCTGCATAAGCCAACGTTTCACTTCAACCGATAACTGTGGAGGGGTGAATGGTTTCATGAAATGCGCGTCAGCTCCAACAGCGCTAGTCAATTTTCTGTCAACATCACGTCCGAGCGCAGTGAACATGATTATCGGTAGGTTTCTGGTCTTTGGCTGTGACTTCAATATCTTACAGACTTCCAAACCGCTCTTCCCAGGCATCACAAGATCCAAGAGAACGAGATCAGGCTGTTCTGCTTGCACTGCAGTAAGAGCTTCTTCACCATTCGACGCCGCGGTGACCCAGTAACCTTCCCTCTCCAATATCACTTTTGTAAGGTTCACTGTATCTGGTTCATCGTCGACAACTAGGATTTTATTTAGCAACCTCCAGCACCTCATTCTTTAACAATTCCAGTGTGATTGTTGTCCCCTGCCATTTACCAGGCGATGTGACTGTAATCGTACCACCATGCGCTTCGACAAGATGCTTGGTCAGACTTAGTCCCAATCCCGTTCCTTTGAAGTATGTCGGTTTCTCTATAGTCGCAAAAGGTTCGAAAACGCGATCCAGGTCTTTCTTATCTATCCCGATTCCCGTATCCTGGATGCGAATACGAATTCTTGTAGACGTTTCCTCCATGCTTATCGTTATGTCGCCACCGTCAGGAGTGAACTTTATCGCGTTATTCATAATGTTCCAAAGAACCTGACTAAGTCGAAGCGGATCACCTCGAATGTTTAACGTCCCAGAGGGAATATCCATGTGAAGGTGATGATGTTTCTGATTGAGAAGGGGCTGCACTTCCTGCACGCACTCTCTCACCAAACTCCGGATATCCACCTGTTGTAGCTTCAATTGAATCCTTCCAGATTCCATTCGTTGCGCATCAAGCAAATCGTTCGTGAGCTCGAGAAGTCTGTCCGCATTTCGTTTCATAACTTCGACAAACGGGCGAATATTGCTAATCGAAGAATCAGGATTCTCTGCCAAAATGAAATCTGCGTACCCCTTGATCGAGACTAAAGGTGTCCGGAGCTCGTGCGTCGCAGCTGATATGAAGTGGTCTTTCATTATCTCCAGCCTTCGGCGTTCCGTGAGATCACGCACGACGGCTTCAATCCCCTGTGTTTGCACTAGCACTCCATCCATATAGTCGACATATCCAGAATTCGCCAGAGTGGCCTTTGGGTAATCACGAACCCAAATTGTTCTGCCGTCTTTCCTCTTTAGTTCAAATTCAGCAAAGACAGTCGCGTCACGCAATTTTTCAAGATGATTGATTCGATCTATCTTTCTCACGTAAAAGTCGTCAAGGTTCACGCTTTTAATTTCATCAATATTTCCATAACCCAATAACTCGGCGAAAGTGCGATTGGCTTCGAGGATTCTCCCATCTGAGGTCGCACGATACACTCCTACTGGCAGATTATCAAGCATGGATCGAAGCCTTTCGTATGGCATGGCTTCTTTATCTACAGCATCTTGACCTGTTCGCACTAGCCAAATACCCACGAACAATGTGAGCGTACCGATTGGTAGAGCTAGAAAAGTTTCTCTGCTAAAAGCACCGTAGTAAGCGATAGAGGCACCTATTATTGCCCAAATAAGAATGAAGAAGGTGAGTATGCCGAGTACTGTTTGTCTCATCTCTTGACCACCGGCTCAATCATAATGACCAATCAGCTAACAGGTGTGACCTCCACGTGTCTCTGGTTCATGTAACTGTCAATCAGTTTACAAATAACATCATCAAACGTGTCTCCTTTCTTTCCCAGCATCTCAAGTCTGTGCTTAGTCTCGACTCTAACTTGTATGGTCTTGACCTGATTCAATGCCACCACTGTAGCAGCTACAGCTACAACAACTCGTCTCTAATTCCTGTCGTCACTGTTAGGCCGCAACCTCAGTGACGGAGCCTACGAAATTGAACTATTGACGCTATAGAACCGACTCTTTCGAGTAAACTTCAATTCCGTTTTGTGCTACGTTGTAGGGTCTCGGTGTACGGTCGATAGGCATCCCTCGCATTTTTTCCACTTGAATTACCCTCTGCAGGCTCTTTCCACTCGTTGTTGTCTGCATAAGGATTATGCCGTGAGCGAGATATTCCTCGATCTGGAGCTTCCTCGTCGTTCCACCGACCTCCGCTAATTCCGATGCGAGTAGGCACGTGGCGCCAGTCTTAGAAAGGGCTTGGACAAGGTCGAGCGTTGCTTTCCGCCGTAGGGTGAGGTCAGCATATTGAAAGATTAAGTGTGAGACAGGATCGACTACGATTCGCTGCGCCCCGACAGAAACCGCGCGATTCTTGATCACTTCTAATAAGCTGAGCAATGAGAATTCAACTTTGCCGATTGAAACATTTCCCACCTGGACTTCGGTGGGAAGAGACCTAATGGGTGAGGCGTCAATGAAGGAAAGCTGCCCAGTGCGCTCAAGTCCCTCTATGTCCCATCCGAGTGCGTTCATCTCCTCCACATACTGTTCCTTGCTTTCTTCCAGAGAGACGTAGAGTCCTTTCTCGTTGAATTTCTCGATGCCATTTATCAAGAACTGAGTGCACAATATTGTCTTACCCGCACCAGGCTCTCCCAGCGCAAGAACAACGCGACCACGCGGGAGACCTCCTGTTAGAATCTCATCAAGACCTGGAATTCCTGTATAGCTTCTTTCGAGTTTTCGGAAGCTCACCATCGTAAATCACAAATCTAATCAAATTTCTGTACGAGGGCTTTAGTTGTCTGCTGGTCCAGTTCTCTCTTTAATCTGGTTTTTGCGGCCTCGATGTAATCTGCAGGTTCGAACCCGTGAACCTCATAGAATTCCCATCCTAGCTTGGCGTAGAGCCTTCTGACTGCAGCTCTTCCAATCACTTTAGCGGCTTTTCCAGAGATTTCCTCAAGCAGTGCGGAGAACTTAGCGGGCTGACTTGGAATCTCATCACGACGTATCGAGCATTCAAGATAATCAAAGATCATGTTCTTGGTCCGTGCTCCAACGAGATCAATTAGGGTCTCATCTATTGATTCAAGCAGCAAGTCATTGAAAGTCTTTGAGCGTAATCCGTTAACTGGAACTGAGGTGAGGATGTCCGTGTGTGATGCGCCGTCCTCGCGAGATCAGCGCGCTGAGATAATAAACTGGGATAATAAACTCATCAGCACTATTACGGCGTCGTCATTGGGAACGGATACAGATGGGCAAATTGAACTGGGGTTGTTTGATTATTCCCTGTATGCCACTCGATGGAT